>QLIP01026853.1_pt1 | contig 13025 bp, 13 predicted proteins | sample 1769771 | NCBI WGS metagenome assembly QLIP01 (sample SAMN09428762, study PRJNA476227) | Gut metagenome, whole genome shotgun sequencing project. | isolation source: cecum | host: Rhizomys sinensis | place: China: Jinsha town of Minqing, Fujian Province | collected 2013-09-23
TGAATCTTGACCAATTGAGAATGGACAGAAATGACCAAGTATCGAATTCATCTCGTTTCCGAATCGCATAGGACAGAAAGCAAGCACTTACAAAAGTCAAAAAAGCTAGCGTTAGCAAATTCCTTGCGTCAGCATTTGATAAGCTTCCGCAATCCATGCGAGAGCAAATTTCAAGCAAGCAGTTGTCGCGAGAAGATTTTGATGCCGAAAAGGCTTCGCTTGACGTATTCTCTTCAATAGCTGATAAAATTGAGAAGCAAGGTTTTGATGCATTGTCGGAAGATGAAAAGCAAGCATGGTCAAACATCAAGCAAGCTACTAATGAACAACTTGGACTCTCAACAGAAATCTCCGATTCCGACATGAACTTCCTACTATGGCGAGCAGGCAAGGCAGATAGCAAAGACTTGGTAGACCAAGCGGAGTTAAAAAGTCGTGAGTATGAATTCCTCAATCAAGACAATAGTGAATTTAAAGACACAGATATGGCCAAGCCTAAGCCAACCATAAGGCATATCACTGAAGAGAGCGGAATTAGATTTAGAACCGAAACACCCCAACAATCCACTACCCGCTTCCGTTTGGGAGACTCCGAAAGTTTTGAAGCAAGACAGAAAAGAGCCGTCGAAAATAAAGGCACTGTGACACCGGGACTCAATAATAAGAGTGTTGAGGAAGTCAATGTACCTAATCATCCATTCAAGGGGATGTGGAGTGAGGCGCGTAAGGCTGCTGTGAATGCCGCCGCACTCAAATACTCTGAAATACTAATAGATGAGAAAGGGAAAGAAGAAAGGGTACTTCGTAAATTAAATTATAGCAACTTTGGCAAAGAGTTCAAATATACTATTAGCAAAGACAGTCTCCAAGAATCGACAAATGGAAATCAAATCCAGAAAACCGAATCACAGGGTGTAGCACGTGGTATTCATCTCGCTGTCTTAGACAAACTTGAGGATGTTATTGGCAATAGTATCGAGTTCGAAGAACAGCCTTACTATCCTAAGAATGAAAAAGGGGAACACGACCCGACATTGATGGCGAATCCAGATGTCATAGTGCACAAATTCGTTGGCGTGATAGAAAACGAAGGGAAGAGATATCGTGTAATCACCACAATGTTTGAATATAGTCAGACAGAAAAGTCTATAAGAGAGTATGCATACGATGTTGCAAATGTTGAGGTGCTCAACGAAGAATCGCTGAGCACCTCAAGTGGGGCAACCAGAGCCACTAAGGGTCTCTGGTCGGTTACAAAGTTACTAAATAATTTCGAAAAAAAATACAATCCAGGCAAAAAAATTCTTGATGAGAGCAAAAATATTGACAACAACGAGGAGACCGATCCCGAGGATGCCCCAGACGGGTCTCCATTTGGGGGTGGGTCTCCTGCCCCTACGGACTTCGCAAGTAGCGTACGATTCCGAATAGGCACACCATCGGCGGCATAAATTCAAGGTAACGTGATACGCATCGAGGACAGCGTCAGAGCGGGAAGCAAGGGGAAATGGGGAGTCTCATGGAGGTTGCGCTTCCAAGCGCGACACTTTGGAAGATATGCTTCCAAGCATGTCACCATGGAGGTCGCGCTTCCAAGCGCGACACTTAAGAGTTTCTTTTGATATATATTTATATTTTTATATATAAAAATATAAATATATATGGATGTCTGAGAATTGTGTGAAGATGAAAACTCCGCGGGCTTCAAGATGAGTACTTCGATATGATGCAAGACCGCGATGGCAAGTACGACCTTAATAGCAAGATGCAAAGTTTGTACGATTCTTGGAAAGCAGCGCAGAGCGAAGATGTAGTAGATGCAAATTCTGAATCTTCTATTCGCTTCCGAAGCGCACAGGACAGAAAGCAAGCACTTACAAAAGTCAAAAATGCTGGCGTAAGCAAACTATTTGCTTCAGCATTTGATAAACTTCCGCAATCCATGCGAGAGCAAATTTCAAGCAAACAGATGTCGCGAGAAGACTTTAATGCCGAAAAGGCTTCGCTTGACGTATTCTCTTCATTAGCTGATATCCTAAGATTGGTGACGGGGGCGTCGGGAACAGCGTCAGAGCGGGCAGCACGGGGGAATGAGGAGTGTCATGGGGGTTGCGCTTCCAAGCGCGACATCAAACTCACAGGTGCCTTCAGGCGCAACTTCAAAAAAAAATGTCTGGATTTATGACTTACAATTTATGATTGCAACCTCTTACTTCATACTTATCACTTATCACTTATTACTTATTATTTATTACTTATTATTTATCACTTATCACTTCTTACCTCTCACTTCTGTTCGAGGCAATGCCTTGCGCCCGGCAACATAAGTCACAACTGCGCCCAGCAACATAGCTCCTCCACAAAATATCATCACACCTGTCATGCCCGCATACTTAATTAACGTCGGCATTACAAACACACCAAAAATAGCTCCCATCTTTCCGACACTGGCGGCAAATCCAGCTCCTGTGCCTCGTTCGGCGGGTGTAAACACCTCGGCAGGCAATACAAATGTAACTATGCCGGGACCTGCACACTGCGTAGTCTGATAAATAACAAACGACAATATACTAATCCATGCAGGCAATGCAAATGAATGTCCCAAACAAACACCCAATATTGCCAAGCCGCCAACTGCAAAGCCAACAGCCATAAGACGTATATGATACACTTTATCTAATAATATCAAACCTATTCCAAAACCTATCGGGAAAAATATATTGATAATGGCTGTGAGCAAAACCGAGTCTTCAATTGCTTTTACACCTGTCGCTCCCTCCGGTCCGACATGCAATCCAAGTCCCATCAAGATTACAGGCATAAAGATCGACATTCCATACACTGTCACTCCACTTAATGCCCATGGCACACTTGTGGCGATAACCTTCCATACACCCGAACCATGAAATAATTCTCCAAATGAAACATGCTGTTGCGAACTTGCCGACACTGCTGCCGGTACGACATTCGGACCTAAAAAATGCTCCGCCGCGACTTGTGCCCTCTTCGGATAACCCTTAATCATGAGCCACTCCGGACTTTGCCACCATCGTATACGCATCAATAATGTAATCAAACCCAAAGCCGCAACCATCATCATCGAATAACGCCAACACGCGGCCAACGGATAATGCTTCAAAATAGCATAAGCAAGAAATGCGCCCCAGCATCCACCTGCTGCGGCTATAGTTTTGGCAAGGCCAATCATACGGATACGCCACTTGGCCGGCATCAATTCCGATAAATAAACATCATCGATCGAATATCCACCACCCACACCAAGGCCGCAAACCAAAAGCGAACCAAAAGTCCACCATATCGACCCCTCTATGAGCCACGCTCCCAATCCTCCTAAAAATATCAACAACGCACTAAGACGAAACACACCCAAATAGCCATATTTATCCCCTACCCGACCAAGCACAGGAGCGCCCAACGTTATGCCAATCAATCCGGCGGCAGCAACACATCCTTGCACAAATACACTCGGCTCCGAACCAGTGGTTTGCAGATAATAAAGCTTCATCATCGGCAATAAAACTCCGATGGCCACTGTTAGTACCATCACGATAGTTTGCTCCATCTGGGCAACAACCATCAACCAGAAATGACGTCCTCTTAACTTCACATCCGGCAATGCAATCTTATTATTCGTTAATTTTTGTGCTTCCATATAACTATAACAAAAATTAACCTCAATTTCACTTCATTACGAAGCAAAATTGAGGTAAATAAGTAAGATAGATGGAGAAGTTGTTTAAACTTATTTACGAATCTTAAAATGAAGTTGAATTTTATTCTTTTATTAACCTTTGGGGATCTTTTTGGCTGCTTTTTCCCCTCTCATCGGAACCAACCGAAAGGTTGCTTCCTCTTCGAATAAAAAAATCAGCTCAAAAATCTCTCGCAAATGTTAATAAAAAATAAGTTTAAACAACTTCGGAAGTTTAAACAACATCAAATTTTATTCTGCCATATGCTTAATAATCCCAGCTGAGGCGGATGGCAAAGGCGTTCCTGAACGACTGCTTGAAGAAGTTAGGTTTTACAGACCATACATGATGTGTGCCAGTTTCCGGATCATAGACACTCTCATGATATTTCATACGACCTTTCATCGTCATTCCCAACCCGACACTGATGCCATGATTGCCCTTTCCTATCGCAAAACGATAGCCTACCATCGGCGATACGTATAATCCGCTCTCTTCACTGGCATTGGTCAACGAATAACCCAAACGCAAATCGGCAAATGGAGTAAAGCCGCCCCAGTTCTGATCGGTGCGAACCTGCATATATATCGGCAACGTAACCTGCGGCAGCGTGAGGCCGAACGACAACTCTGCACCACCTCCTAAAAATAGATTGCGATTCAACTGATAGCCCGTTGAATACGACACACCGGTATTCACCACCGAGTTTAAAAGATCGGCCGACCCTTCGCTTCTGTAATCTGTTCCCCACTCCCAGAAGGTACGACGCCCCTCCGATATATTCTGCGCTCCGGCACCAAACACCGCCCCGCACAATAAAATAACAGCTAATAATTTTCGCTTCATAATCTGATGTTGTGTTAGTTAGACTAATTTACATTAGTTAAAGATGCTTTATGAGGTCTTGGGCTTTTTTGTACTCTTCAGGAGTGCCTATATCTATCCATAATGAAGACAAGGGATATCGGATTACACGCTCTCCCTTCGAAGCGAGCAACTCAATTAAATCAGTGGCATCGAAGCGTTCGCCCTCCGGAATATACTTAAGCGCTTCTCGTTTGATAATGTAGATACCTGCATTGGCAAAATAATTATACACAGGTTTTTCTGACACTCCACGAATCTCTCTGCCATCAATTTCAAAGATGCCGTAGGGAATAGATATTGTATAAGGAATTGCGGCTGCTGCCATCATGGCATTGTGCTCACGAAAATGCAGATAAAAGTCTTCGTAGTCTATATCGGTCAATAAATCGGAATTCATTATCAATATTGCATCGTTATGAAATTCCTTTATCAACGTCAACGCTCCAATTGTGCCGAGAAATCGCTCCTCCTCCACGCATTCTACCTGAACTCCTTGGCGGGGCTCTGCATAATGCTCTATAAGTTGTTCCTTTAGATAGTTAACTGTAACAGAGATATTTTGTACGCCGTAATTTATGAGCGAATCTATGTTGCGATCTATAATGCATTTCTCGCCAATGCGCAATAATGGTTTCGGACACGTAAGCGTAAGTGGACGCAATCGCTCGCCTTTACCACCGGCCATCAATACGGCGTCGATTGGCAACGACGATCTGCATTTCGTCAAATCTATTATCTCCAATATGCGGCCATCCTTGTCCAATCGCGGCACGAGCGCGATGCCACGTTCGCGCAGTGCTTTCAGTCTTGCGACATCATCTCCTTGCCTAATAGCCGAAAAGTTTCGCTGCATTGCGCTCGACACCGAATCCGATAGTTGCCCTCCATCAATCAATCGGCGACGAACATCTCCATCCGTAAGCGTTCCAACCATATGATGCTCATCATCGAGCACAAATAACGTCATTGAATGACTAAACACTTCGTTGAGCCGTTTCAATGCCTCAAGAATCTCGGCGTTCTCCGAAATACAATATTTCGAGTCTTTCACCATCACTCTATCTTTAGTTTTCCTGTATCCAACAGATATGCAAGATAGTCATAATCCGATGGCTCGTCAAGGTCAAAGCAGACATGATCCATAACATAGATTAATGTCTTATCGGTCACCGCTCGGGGATTATCGCACAATAATGAGTCGCGACGGTAAACATAAATCGAACCGTTGATGTCATATACCTTCGGTGCCACCTGACGACTCTTGAATCGTCCACCCTCACCGCATACTACTCCATAATATCCATCACCCTGCTCTTGCACCATATTAAAATATGGATTACGGCCACATGGATTTACTGAGAAGATGGTCTTCGCATCGGGGGCATTCACAATTCTATCTACGCACGTCTCAATGTCGGCCATGGTGCGTATCGGCGATGTTACATCAAGGTCGAGCACATAGTCATATTGTTTGTTATACTGCTGCTCGGCCCAGAGCATCGCATCTGCAATGGCATCCGGCTTGCCACATGTGTCGTTAGCCAGATAGTCGGGACGAACATATTCGCAATGCAATCCATACTGACGCCCAACCTCACGAATCTGCTCAGAATCTGTTGACAGCACTATCTCACAGCCATACTTTTCGGCATACTTACGCGCCATCTCAACTGTATAGGCCAAAAGTGGCTTACCGCCTACCGGCTTTATATTCTTGCCGGGAATTCCCTTCGAGCCTCCCCTGGCACAAACAGTGACTAATATATTCATTGAAGTTCCGATTAACGTTGCACACAAATCCGAGAAAACTGTAAAAAGCTACCGATGGTGCATTAAATTTTTATCAGACGCAAAAACTCCTCGCGCAATGATGCGTCGTCGGTGAAGCGTCCGTTATATTCTATGGTGGTAGTGGCCGAATCCTGCTTCTCGACGCCACGCATCTTCATGCAAAGGTGCTCGCCAGTACAGCTAACAATCACACCCTCTGTGGGCATCGCCTCACTGAGCAGTTCACATATCTGGGCCGTGAGACGTTCCTGTACCTGCAAGCGGCGAGCAAAGCTATCTACCAATCGAGCCAGCTTCGACAAACCAATCATCTTCCCCTTGGGCAAATAGCCAATCGATATCCTACCAAAAAATGGCAAGATATGATGTTCGCACATACTATAGAATTCGATATCCTTCACGATTACCATTCGCGATCCGCAATGTTCGAAGATGGCCTGTTGGGCAATCTTTAGCGGCTCCTGCTTATAGCCGGCAGTGATGTCGAGCATCGCCTTGGCGGCTCGCACCGGCGTTTTTAGCAATCCCTCGCGTGTCGGATCCTCGCCCAACAGCTTCAGTATTGCTTCGTAATGCGAAGCGATTTCAGCCACTAATTTTTCGTCGTGATTTTGAACTCTACCCATCTGTTTCTATTGAAGTTGTTTAAACTTATTTACGAATCTTAAAATGAAATTGAATTTTATTCTTTTATTAACCTTTGCAGATATTTTTGTCTGCTTTTTCCCTCTCATCGGAACCCACCGAAAGGCTGCTTCCTCTTCGAGTGAAAAATCAGCTCAAAAATCTCTCGCAAATCTTAATAAAAAATAAGATTAAACAACTTCATTTTATATAAATTATCTGACTCTTCACGATGCGCATATCTGCTGCATACTGCGGAAAAGCTCTTTTAAGTTCGGCGAGTGCTGCTGTTGCCTCGCCCTGCGTACGGAAGTTTCCTACGCGTGTATACCAGGTCGGTGCACTTGAATAGGTATATACCTGTCCTCGATATTTTGGAAACTTCGAGATAATGGCACTGCCGCGTGCTTTTGCCAAAGCAGCGGCCGCACGTTGATTGCGACCATCGCTGAATACCTGAATTCGGAATCCACGTGAGTCTTTCATTGTCGGCTGCCCCGACGACTCGCCCCGCGGCTTCTTTGATTCCTGTTCTCCTATTATGAGTTGAAGAATATTTTCAGGAATATCAATCTTAATTCTGCCGTCGGACTCCGACTCTATCCTTCCAACTACTGTGGCGGTCTCCGACTTTGCATTATCGGATTGAGCCGCAACCGGAGCCGAAGCTCCGATTGCCGCCAATACCATTATGATATGTATGAATCTTCTGAGTCTCATTAGAATGATTCGATAATGCCGAGGAATGACTCTGCATCGAGTGCAGCACCACCAATCAAACCACCATCTACATCCTTCTTAGCGAAGATCTCTTTTGCATTGCTCGGCTTGCAGCTACCACCGTAAAGGATTGAGCAGTCTTCTGCAACCTCTTTGCCATACTTGTTCTCGATCACCTGACGGATGTGCGCGTGCATATCCTGTGCCTGATCAGCTGTAGCAGTCTTGCCTGTACCGATAGCCCATACCGGCTCGTAAGCAATTACGATCTTTCCGAAGTCCTCAGCCGAAAGCTCGAACAAAGCCTCTACCTGACCCTTAACTACATCGTTATATGTGCCGTTCTCACGCTCCTCGAGCACCTCGCCTACGCAGAAAATCGGTGCCAAACCATTAGCCAACGCCAATTTGGTCTTAGCCAAAAGCTGCTCGTTGTTCTCACCGAAGTACTGACGACGCTCGCTGTGGCCCAAAATTACGTAAGTTGCACCAGTCGATTTTACCATCGCTGCGCTAACCTCGCCTGTGTAAGCACCCTTCTCGTGTGCTGAGCAATCCTCTGCACCCAATGCTACCAATTCGGGCTCCAATACTGCATTTACACTTGTGAGGTGTGTAAAGGGCACACATGCCACTACGTCACACTTCAACTCCTTACCCTTTACGAGTGTGTTGATCTGGTTTGCCAACTCTACACCCTCCTCAAGAGTGGTGTTCATTTTCCAGTTACCGGCTACAATGTTCTTTCTCATTTCTAATTATAATTATTTAAAAGCTTAGAATTCAAAGCTCCCTTTCTATCTGAAAGCCTTAGAATATGCAAAGTTAAAATTTTTATTTCATTTTTCCTAATATTTAGAGCCCATTCCGCCGCTTTAAAACTTTTTTTGCAACACTTTTATCCTTATATATAAGTTACTCCGCACTCTCTTTCAAAATAACTTGCATATCTTATGTTTTTTTATTAACTTTACATTTAATTTGTATGCAAATTTTCAATTCAAACCATGAAGTTGTGTAGATAACTTCATGTTATTAGAAGAACTGCGATTCAAAGTGATATTATTTTTTACTACCTTAACATATTTTCAAGTCAAATGAAAAGATTATTAGGATTACTAATTGTAGCTCTTTTCGCGCTTCAGGTTTCGGCCGAACACGTAAAATGGAGCTTTAAACTCGTGGGAGATAATACAGCATCTCCGACTCTCGAGATGACAGCCACAATCGACCCCGGTCTGCATCTCTATGCCGTTAATAACCCTCCGGGGGGCAGCATGCCGCTTTCGTTCAATTTCAACCTTAAGGGTGCGAAACTCGACGGAGCAGTAAAGGCCAACAAGGCTTATACCAAGGCATATAACGATATCTTCGAAGTTAACGAACACTTTTATACCGGCTCCGTTACCTTTTCGCAGAAGCTAAAACCTACCGCACCCGATTTCACGGCTAAAGTCGAGATTCAAGGTCAGGCTTGCAACGAGAGTGGTTGCTTCCAAATCTTCGATTCCCACTCTTTTTCCGGCAAAGCAATTGTCTCTGCCGACGCTAAAAAAGAGGCCGAAACAAAAGAGGAAGTTACAACCCCAGCTATTGCCGCCATTCCGGTTGCTACCGACAGCGTCGCTGCAGATTCAGTAGCTTCTGCACCTGTATCTGAAGCAGTTTCTGCCGATTGGTGGAGCAATGTCGAAGCCGAAATGAAGGCATTTAAAGATGATACCGAATCAGAATCACATAGTTTGTGGTATATCTTCATTGCCGGTTTTATCGGTGGTCTCATCGCCCTCGTCACTCCCTGCGTGTGGCCTATGATTCCGATGACCGTAAGCTTCTTCCTGAAGCAGAACAAAACACGTCGCAAGTCGCTGGCCGCTGCCGCAACTTATGGCGCATCAATCATCGTGATCTACGTCCTCTTAGGACTCCTTGTCACCGCCATATTCGGCGCTTCGGCTCTCAATGACTTGGCAACAAGCGCATTATTCAACATCATTTTCTTCCTTCTGTTGGTGCTCTTTGCTATCTCTTTTATGGGCGGCTTCGAAATCACCCTTCCTGCATCTTGGACCAACAAGATGGATTCAAAGGTTGACAGCACAACCGGCTATTTGAGCATCTTCTTCATGGCCTTCACCCTGGCGTTGGTATCGTTCTCATGCACTGGCCCCATCATCGGAACCCTGCTTGTTGAGGCAGCATCAACATCAAACTTTATCTCGCCGGCAATCGGAATGGCTGGCTTTGCCATCGCATTGGCTCTCCCATTCTCGATCTTTGCCATGTTCCCCTCAATGCTGAAAGCAGCACCGAAGAGCGGCGGATGGATGAATACCGTAAAAGTTGTGCTCGGATTCCTGGAGTTGGCTTTGGCTCTGAAGTTCCTCTCGGTGGCCGATCTTGCCTACGGCTGGAGAATTCTTGACCGCGAAGTCTTCGTTGCCCTCTGGATAGTGATTTTTGCTCTGCTCGGCGCTTACCTTCTCGGTAAGATCACCTTCCCGCACGACTCCAAGCTTGAGCGCATCGGCGTGACACGATTCATGCTGGCCTGCGTGTCGCTTGCTTTCGCAGTCTATATGCTGCCCGGTTTGTGGGGCGCACCGCTTAAGAGCATCAGCGCCTTCGCCCCGCCGGTATCGACACAAGACTTCAACCTCTTCGACGGTAGCGTTCACGCTCAGGTCGACGACTTTGAAGAGGGTATGAAACTGAGCGAAAAACTCAACAAACCTGTCTTGCTCGACTTCTCAGGTTTTGGTTGCGTAAACTGCCGTAAAATGGAAGCTGCTGTCTGGACCGACCCCGAGGTTAAAAACAAAATCGACAATGACTACATCCTTGTTACACTCATGGTCGACGACAAAAAACCTCTTCCCGAGCCCATTACCGTAACCGAAACTAATGGTAAAGAGCGCACGCTCCGCACATACGGCGACAAATGGAGCTACTTGCAACGCACCAAATTCGGCGCCAGCGCTCAGCCTTATCACGTTTTGGTAGACAAAAACGCTAAACCTTTGGCTCCTGCCTTTGTCTATAAGGAGGACGTTCCGGGATATCGCAAATTCCTTGAGGACGGCAAGAAACGTTTTTACCAAAATTCACAAGAATGAGAAAATCAATTCTTTTAATAGTATGTTTGTTCTGCGCCTTTCTTCCCGGAAAGGCGCAGACTTATATGCAATATGTTGATTCGGCCGACAAGTTCATAAAAAAAGCGATGTGGAAAGAGGCTGAAGAGACCACAATCGCCGCCCTACGCACCATGCCGGGCAATAAGTTGAACTACCTGCTTTGGTCGAATCTCGGCGATATTCGCGCCAATATGGAGCAGTACGACGAAGCCATCGAGGCTTTCACCATCGGACTCGCCTCTCGCCCCGACTACATCCCCCTGCTCAACAAGCGCGCATACACCCTTCTCAAAATGAATCGCACCGAAGAGGCCGTTGCCGATATCGACGCTGCACTTCAAATCGATTCACTTGCCGAATGGCCCATGAAGATGCACGCCATCCTAAGCCTGCAGAACGCTGAAGAGGCCGCTAAGCAAAAGAATCCTAACGTTGCCCAGCTCTACAAAAACGCCGAAAAGGAGATGAGCCGACTGGCAAAGCATCACCCTAACTGTGCCACAGGATTTGAAGGATTAGGTCGAATCGCCATTCAGCGCGGCGATGTGGACCAAGCCGACAAACTTCTGCGCCAAGCCATCGAGATTGAACCGGAGAGCAGTACGTATTTTACGCTTATACTGCTCAACATAGAAAACGGACGCCACCAGACAGTGCGCGAAGACGTCAACAACGCCTTGAAACGTTATCCCAAAGATGGAAATCTTTATCTTCTGAAGAGCGTAATTCACAAAATGGACTACGAAACGAAGGAGTCAGAAAAATTCAAAAAAATTGCAATCGGATATGGTGCTAACCATCAACTCGTTGAGCAGTTCTTCTACCCTAATAAACAAAAATATTAAATTTCCTATATTGAAAATCAAATATTTTTTAGTTAACTTTGCACCGATAAGCGGCTCCCCTACGGGAACTCAAATCGGTGCATTTTTCATGCACAGAGAAGTTAATGTTTTTATTAAACAATCTAAGTAATTGGAATCAATAGCATTACATATTGAATATCTGTTATTGCGCAATGAATGCGTCATTATGCCCGGATTCGGAGCCTTTATCGTGGCCGAAAGTCCGGCGCGATACGACACATCTACCAAGCGCTGGATACCGATGATGCGCGAAATCCGATTCAACGGACAACTCATCAACGATGATGGACTTCTCACCAACTCTTACGCACGAAAATACCGCATCCCCTTTCAAGAAGCTCGAGTGCTACTGAATTCGCACATTAAAGAGATGAAAGCCACTCTTGACCTTGAAGGTGAAATCACACTGGGTGGAATCGGAATTATTACAAAGACAAGCGACGGTCGCATCGTCTTTCAACCCTTTCACACAGCCCGTGAGCTTTCAAACGCATTGGGCCGACAGGAGGTATCGTTCCTGAAACCGCAACTCGAAGAAGCCACTGTCAGCACCGAATCTGAATCAGAGCTGACACAAACCGAAGAACGCATATTCGATACCGAACGCAATTATTACATTCCTGTAAATAAGATGTTCGCCAAGATTGCCGCAATCGTAATGATAATGGTCACCGTCGGCTGCGCACTCCTAATCCCATCCGATCGAAACAGCTTGGAAAATCAGGCAAACGTCCTTCCGCTCGATACCTTTATCCCAGCCAAACATGAGGTAAAGGTAGAAAAAAAGGTAGCGAAACAAACCGTCGAACCAACCTCAACGGCAAAAAAGCTGAATATCGAGCCGCAAAATGATGCAGAATACGCCTACCATCTCGTGATAGCGACATTCACATCGATCGATGAAGCTGAAAGATACATGAAACGAAAGCAGAACGAGAATTTGAATATGATCAAAACCTCTACCCGCATTCGAATTTCGGCCAAATCATCGAACAACCGCGCGGAACTCGTATCATTACTCAACTCTTCGAAATTTCGCCAATCATATCCCGACGCTTGGATATGGAATAAATAAGAGGAGAAATCAAAAAAGATGGCGAAAGAGTGTTATGGCACTAAGTCGTTGAAAATGGCAATCATAAACAACGAACGTCAAAAAAAGTTGAAAAAAACTTCCCAAAAAATTTGCGGGAACCAAAAATAAGTCGTAACTTTGCAACGCAAAACGGGAAAGAGTAGTACCGACAGAAATTGCGACAATAAATTATGCGAAAATAGCTCAGTTGGTAGAGCACGACCTTGCCAAG
>QLIP01012727.1_pt1 | contig 12988 bp, 12 predicted proteins | sample 1769771 | NCBI WGS metagenome assembly QLIP01 (sample SAMN09428762, study PRJNA476227) | Gut metagenome, whole genome shotgun sequencing project. | isolation source: cecum | host: Rhizomys sinensis | place: China: Jinsha town of Minqing, Fujian Province | collected 2013-09-23
CGCAACAATTATGCATTATGAATTATGCATTGAATAAATTATGCATTATGAATTATGAATTATGCATTAAAAAATGGAACACAATCTTTCACTTTACAACTCGCTGAAGCGCACTAAGCAACCCTTCAAACCTATCCATGAAGGGAGTGTCGGGATGTACGTATGCGGCCCCACCGTGTATGGCGACGCCCATCTGGGTCACGCCCGCCCAGCAATCACCTTTGATATCCTGTACCGCTATCTGCAGCACATCGGATACAAGGTGCGCTACGTGCGCAACATCACCGACGTTGGACATCTTGAACACGATGCCGACGAGGGTGAGGATAAAATCGCCAAGAAGGCCCGTCTCGAACAGCTCGAACCCATGGAGGTGGTGCAGTATTACCTGAACCGCTACCACAAGGATATGGAAGCTCTCAATGTGCTTCCCCCCAGCATCGAGCCGCACGCTTCAGGTCACATCATCGAACAGATTGAGTATGTGAAGAAAATCCTTGATGCCGGATATGCCTACGAGAGTGAAGGATCCGTGTATTTCGACGTTGAGAAATATAACGCCGACCACAGATACGGCATCCTTTCGGGTCGCAACATCGACGAACTCCAAAACACTACACGTGCACTCGACGGACAAAGCGAAAAGCGCAATCCCATGGACTTTGCTCTCTGGAAAAAGGCTGCACCGGAGCATATCATGCACTGGCCCTCACCCTGGAGCGAAGGGTTCCCGGGGTGGCACCTCGAATGCTCTACTATGGGTGAAAAATATCTTGGCGAGCGGTTCGACATTCACGGTGGCGGTCTGGACCTTATGTTCCCCCACCACGAGTGCGAAATTGCGCAGAGCGTAGCAGCTCAGGGTCATGATGCTGTCAACTATTGGGTTCACAACAACATGATTACCATTGCCGGCAAGAAGATGGGTAAGTCGTACAACAACTTCATTACCCTCGAACAGTTCTTCAACGGCGAGCACCCGCTGCTGTCGCAGCCGTTTGCTCCGATGGTGATCCGTTTCTTTATCCTGCAGGCACAGTATCGCAGCACCGTGGACTTCTCGGACGACGCCCTAAAGGCTGCCGAAAAGGCTCTGCAGAAGATGACCGACATCTATCGCCGCCTACAGAACCTCCTCCCGGCAGAAAAGAGCACTGTTGAAGTCCCCGACTTCCTGACCCTCTGCTACGAGGCTATGGACGACGACCTGAATACCCCGATGGTTATTGCCCACCTCTTTGAGGCTGGCAAGATTGTCAACTCGGCTACCGACGGGAATGTGAAGCTCAACGCCGAAGACCTGGCTAAGCTGCGACACCTGTTTGACGTGATGCTGGTCGACCTCCTCGGCATTCGTGTTGGCACAGAAGAGAGCGGTGCGGACCTCAAACCGTTTGAGGGTGCGGTGGACCTCCTGATGGAAATCCGCAAGAACGCAAAGGAACAGAAAGATTGGGCTACATCGGACCTGATCCGCAACAAACTCGCCGAACTCGGTTTCGACGTCAAAGACACCAAAAACGGCGTTGAGTGGTCAGTCCGCTAACAACTCCATACTCAGATTAGATTCAGCCGAGCGCCAACGCTCGCATAACTGAATACGTATAAAACCCCAGGTTGCAACGAGGTTTTCAAGCTTCGTTACACCCTGGGGTTTTGATTTAGAAGTAGCTTAAACTTAGAAGTTGTCTTCCAGCACAAAAAAATTATTTAGCTCCTTATCTTTTTTATTAGCTATAATTCGACTATCTTTGTCCAAATTTAAAATTCAATTTTAAAAATGGCCAATTCTTCATATATCCCTCGCCTTATCTCCTCTGCCATCTGATTGGGATAAATTCACCCGACCAGCTTGAAACACACCCCTTGCGAGGTGCCATTTTTGAAAATATGGTGGTAAGTGAATTCATGAAACATTCCTTCAATACAGCGCAACGCCCACAATACAGTTTCTATCGTGAGAAATCGGGGCGAGAAATCGATTTGATTGATGAATCCTCCACACCGATGTCTTTGTACAAAATCAAAGCAACTAAAACATTTCGCAATGAATTTACTCAAAATATGAATAAGATAGCGGAGATACTTCCGGTCGAAACTACACGTTCCGTTATTTATGACGGGGCTTCGATACCACCTGAAATTCTGAATTTCAGAAACTTATAAAAAAACGAACAAATTTAAAGTTGCATTTTAAATTTGTCCTTTTTTTATTTGTCATTGCAATGCAATTCCCTTTTAATCCCTTGCTATCTGCGGGGTTGCCGACAGCAAGCTAAAAAATCTGCGTTTTTAAAACACCATCTACACTGATAAAACGGAGACTGGCGGACAAAAGGGTTACGCAATGCTTTGCATCCTACAATGAAGATTAAACCATCCGTGCGGGGACAATGCTATGTTATTGAAGGTATTCCGAATACCTTTCTGGAGATTTATCAACTCCTTATTAATCTTAATTTTAACAACACAGCGACCTGCCTGTCAATATATTATGCGGGTCGTATTATCGAAAAACACCGACTACATGGATGCTAAAATGTTTTGTTACCAATGTCAGGAAACTGCCAAGGGTAAAGGGTGCGAACTTTAGGGAGTTTGCGGCAAAAAAGCCAGAAACTTCCACTCGCATGGACCAACTTCTTTATGCCACATGCGGCATGGCTATCGTCAATAACCTGTTGCGCGAAAAGGGGGAAAGCTCTCGCGAAGCTTCCCGATTTATTGTCGATGCCCTGTTTGTAACCATCACAAACGCCAACTTCGACAACGCCATGCTCGATGTGTCCCACTTGTCCCACTTGTCCCAATCCGGGACAAGTGGGACAAGCGGGACAACATTTTTTCAGCTACCAAGGAGCCCTTAAAGGCAGAAGACCTCTTCCCTATCTTTACCGAAGAAGCAACTCGTCAGGCTTTGGTGACGAGGCTGGGTATACCCCATTGATACCGATGTTCACCTTGGGCATAACTTTGCACCTGCCAACATCCATGCCGGGGGATTGCGCTATCATGGTGCCGGCGCCGTTGTGAGCCAGCTACGCTCACAGGGTTTGATTGATGCCGTCGACATTCCGCAGAATGAAACATTTGCCGCCGCACTCCTGTTTGCCGCAAGCGAAGGGTTGATTCCTGCTCCCGAAAGCAGTCATGCAATTGCCGCCGCCATCCGCGAAGCCCGCAAGGCAGACGAAGAGGGTGTCAGCAAGGTTATCCTCTTCAACCTATAGGGTCACGGACTGATAGACATGGCAGCCTACGACCAATATCACACCGGCGACCTGCGTGATTACTCGGTTCCCGACGCCGAAATCGCCCGCAACACAGCCGAAATCGAAAAAATAATCCGCAAATAACCCCAATTACACAGGCGATACAAAACCCACTTCCCAATCACAAAAACTCCGCTCCCGCATTATCAAAAATTCGGGAGCGGAGTTTTAGCAGACAATCCAATAAAATTTGTTTATGCTATGTAGATGATTTAAATTTGCAAACAAAATGATATCATTATGGAAGCTACAATTCAGAAGAAAGCAACAATGTTCAGACTCCCAGTCGATTTAATTGAACGCCTTAAGGAGATGGCACGTCGCGAACATAGAAGTCTAAATAATTTTGTGGAATGCACACTTTTAGAGGTAGCATACCATGAACCAAACGAATTGACAAAATCAGCAATTGAGGAGGCTCGCAGCGGAAACTTGCGAAATACCACACCCGTTGACACGTCCTCAGTTGAAGCGATGTTCAAGTCTATGGGATTATGAAAACACTCAGGCCATCTACCCAGTATAAAAAGGATTTAAAACGCATTCGGAATAACCCTAAAAAGGCAACGGCTCTCCTAAACATCTTGCGAATGTTGTAGAATGAAATCACCATTCCAGAAATATATCGTCCACACATGCTATCCGGTGATTATTCTGGATGTATGGAATGTCACATCCAGGGAGATTTTCTGCTTATTAGGATTGATGAAAATATGGGAGATATTGATTTATTGCGTCTTGGCTCTCATTCAGAATTATTCGGCAATGGAATTAAAAGATAATCTCTAAGCAATCCTTGCACTACAAATAAGTAATTCAAACTATTCCAACCCTGAAATAATATCCCCATCACACAACTCCTTATTACTCAACAAAAGAGTCCGGCAAATCACCGGACTCTTTCTATTCTATTATGTAAGCTTATTATTATAAACCGAGGTCATTTATGACACTCTGTATCACAGAAACATCAACTGTTGAATAATCCCCCTTATCATATATGTCCATTAGATAGACATGCCCCTCATTCTCGGCAATTACTATAGTATAGGTTATAACCCTTGCTCCTCCTGATTTACCTCTCCCCTTTGATGTTATGGCCATTCTCACTTTTCTGATGCCGGGGGCAAGTTCAACACCTTGTTCTGGCTTGCTTGTCAAAGATATAATTAAATCACTCAAATCGTTCTTTAATGATTTATGTCTTTTTGCAAGGGCCTTGACCGAACGTTCAAACCGAGTGGTCGTTCTTACTTCAAAGCTCATTGAGGAAATCTATGGCTGATTTTGCCGGCAGCTGACCGGTTTCTATTAACTTTACTTCCTTGAGTCCTTCGCATATTCTTGTTGTCAATGTATCCTCCTGACTAATTGGGACAATTTTAAATACACCAACTCTTGAAGAAATCAATATAGACTCCCCTTTTTTTGCCTTTGTTAGCAGAGCTGTCTGCTTGGTTCTAAATTCACGTGCACTTATTATCTCCATACCACTCTTTAATTGATATTGATTAACTGATTTTCCTTGCAAATATAACCGGTAGCATCCAATTTGGTATTACTATTAATATTTTTTAACCAATTGATGCGGGTTTCAAAACAATCAGCATTGCATAGGGGAGTGATTAGTTTATGGAATAAGGTATTTAGCGTGACTTGAAAGCCACACCCCCTATGGCTTGAAAGCAACAAATATGACTTAAATCTTAAAAGTTGTTAAACTCAAGAATTATTTTATGTTGTATAGCATATAATTCAGAAATAATTTGTAATTTTGCAGTGAGTTTTTCATGGTATTAGATTTTAAGGTTAACGCAAGATTGGTTGTCGGGACGACAATCAATTTTTTTTTGCCTTATTTTCAACTTATTTTCAACTTGGAAATAGGGATTTTACCTACTGATTACGTTATAAACTATAGACAAATGGCAAAAAAACGTGCTAAAGATAGAAATTATATAAGACATACGGTTATGGATAACAATAATATGGATTTGGAACAATTTCGTGCCAAATATGTAGACCTTCCCATCGATGAGCTCGAACAAACTCTCGAGGCCGAAGACCAGGCTCTTGAAGACGAGGCTTTGATGCAGGTTGCAGAACAGGAGCTCGAAAAGGACCTTAAAACCGAAGAAAAGATAGAAACTCAGGCCGAAAAGGAAGAAGAGGAGAAAGAGATGCAGGCGGTAGAAGAAGAAGCTGAAGTCATCGACTCGGAAATCCTACCGTCGGCTGAAGAGGTTGTGGTGGAAAACGAACCCGAACTCACCACATTTGCCGCACTCGGCGTCTCTCCCGACCTTCTTAAGGGTATCGAAGAGATGGGGTTTGTTCACCCTATGCCCATTCAGGAAATGGTAATCCCTCACCTCCTTACCAAAGAGGGTGACGTGGTGGGTCTGGCACAGACCGGTACCGGTAAAACAGCGGCATTCGGACTCCCGGTGCTCCAGCGCATACAGATGGACAAACGTGTGCCGCAGGCACTTATCATAGCCCCTACGCGCGAACTGTGTCTGCAGATTGCCGGCGACCTCGCCGACTTTGCCAAATACCTCCCCGAAGTCAAGATACTTCCCGTATATGGGGGCTCGAGCATCGAGAGCCAAATTCGCTCGCTCCGTAACGGTGTTCAGGTAATCGTTGCCACTCCGGGTCGCCTCATCGACCTTATCAAACGTGGTGTGGTACAGCTTGACGACGTACACACCGTAATCCTCGACGAAGCCGACGAGATGCTAAACATGGGATTCCTCGATGACATCGACGAAATCCTATCACACGTCCCCGACAACCGCAAGATGCTTATGTTCTCGGCTACCATGCCTAAGGAGATTGCATCTATTGCCAAGAAATATATGAAGAACGCCGTTGAGTTCCTGGCTGGTAACCGCAACGAGGGTTCCAAGAATGTGCGTCACATATACTATATGGTCAAGGCACACGACAAATACCTGGCTCTGAAGCGCGTGGTGGACAACAGCCCCAATATCTACGGTATTGTGTTCTGCCGCACCAAGAAGGAGACTCAGGAAATTGCCGACAAACTCATTGCCGACGGGTATAATGCCGACTGTCTGCACGGCGACCTCTCGCAGCAGCAGCGCGACCTGGCTATGAAAAAATTTCGCGACCATGTAACCCAGCTCCTCATTGCCACCGACGTGGCCGCCCGCGGTCTTGACGTGAACGACCTGACACACGTCATCAACTACGGACTCCCCGATGACACTGCGGTTTACACCCACCGCTCGGGACGTACCGGCCGTGCCAACAAGACTGGTGTTTCAATCGCCATTATCCACTCTCGCGAAAAGAGCCGCATTAAACTCATCGAAAAGAAGATAGGGAAAGAGTTTGAATACCGCAAGGTTCCAACCCCCGACCATATCATCGAGAAACAGCTCTACAACCTCGCCGACCGACTGGAACGTGTTGAGGTAAACGAAACCGAGATTGCAAAATACCTCCCCGGCGTTCAGAAAAAACTTGAATGGCTGTCGGAAGAGGATCTTATCAAGCGTGTACTCTCGCTCGAATTCAACCGTCTCCTTGCCTACTATCAGAATATGCCCGACATCGACCTCAACGAAGCCGAAAAAGGGCGCAAGGGTCGCGAAAAGGGTGAGCCCCGCGAAATGCGCGACAAGGACCGTCGCGATGCCGAAACCGGATTTGTGCGCCTCGTGGTCAATGTGGGTAAAGCCAACGGTTTCTTCCCCGGCAACCTTATGGAGCTTGTGAACCGCAACATCAAAGGCTCAAAACCCGAAATTGGTCGCATCGACCTGATGCCCGACTACACACTCTTTGACGTCCGCGAGGAAGACTCACAGCGCGTTATTGACTCACTGCGACATGCCAACTTCTTTGGCGACAAGATTCGCGCCGAGGTGGCAACCGATGCCGACTATTCAACCGGCGGCGGTCGTGGACGCGGCAAACGAGATGGGAAGAAGGGTGGCAAACCCGCCGAGAAGCGTGAACGTCGCACCTCACGCTCCGATTCAAAGCCGGCAACCAAACGCAGCTCGAAAGTAGACGGCAAAGCCAAAACTCTCATTCTCGACTCGACTAAAAAACCTAAAAAGGAGAAGAAAGAGAAGAAAAGTGCTAACAAGCCTGCCTACAACGGCAACTATGACATTTTTATGAAACAGTTATGAGAAAACTGCTCATTGCTATCACCATTATTGCAGCCTCTTTATCCCTGATGCCGGCAACGGCACGGGATAAGGGGGCTACACCCGTGATGACCGCATCGGAGGCCTTCACCAAACTCCCCCTCAAGGTGCTTGAGATTATAAACACCTCGCAGCGAATGGATATGCTCGACTACTATGCGGTAGACAGCATCCAGCCGGTGGTAAACGGCATGAACGGTATCTCCTATCTGCGCAAGGTGACTCCGACTTATCTCAGAGTGCAGATCACCCCCGTGTCGACACTGCAAATCAAGGTGCTACCATACGACTACGGCGAGATTATCGCAACCTCCTACACGGTGGGGGATTCGCTGCGCGCCAAGGATTCGGAACTTCGGTTCTTTGACACATCGTTCAATGAGCTGGACACGAAACGGTTCTTCGACATCCCCCAGCTCGATGACTTTATCCCCAAGGCACTTATTCATGATGAAAAGCAACTGATGTCCATCCTCTACGAGACTCCGTTCCTGCCGATTCAATATCGGTTTGACCCGGACCTCGAAGCGTTGCGTGCCACCATGACTCTAAAGAATGTTCTGGACAGCGACCAACTAAAAATATTGGGGTACTACGCTGAAAATTCAATAAATTATATCTGGAACGGCAAAAAATTCAAGAAAGTAAACTAATTTTTGTAATTTTGCAGTACGATACCCTCAAATGGGGTATCCTCGGGCCGCAGGCCATGCTAAATCACAAAACTAAACTATAATATGGATCGCAAAGTAAGGGTTCGTTTTGCCCCCTCCCCCACGGGGCCTCTGCATATCGGCGGTGTTCGTACCGCTCTCTACAACTACCTCTTCGCACGTGCCAACGGCGGTGAGATGATTCTACGTATCGAAGACACCGATTCGCGCCGCTTCGTGCCCGGTGCCGAAGAGTATATCAACGAATCGCTCGAATGGCTTGGCATCAACATCGACGAGGGTGTGCGCCAGGGTGGTAACTACGGCCCCTACAAGCAGAGCGAACGACGCGACATATACCGCCAGTATGTAAAGCAGCTTCTCGATGCCGACAAGGCATATATCGCCTTTGACACCCCCGAGGAACTCGAAGCGGCTCGCAACGCAACCCCCAACTTCCAGTATGACGCCCACACCCGCGGCAACATGCGCAACTCGCTCACCATCCCTGCCGACGAGGTGAAGCGCATGATTGACGCCGGCGAACAGTATGTGGTGCGTTTCAAAATTGACCCCGACCAGACCGTTGTAGTCAACGACCTTATCCGCGGTGAGGTCTCTGTAAACTCGTCGATACTTGACGACAAAGTACTCTATAAGAGCGCCGACGATCTCCCCACCTATCACCTTGCCAATATCGTGGACGACCACCTTATGGAGGTAACTCACGTTATCCGCGGTGAAGAGTGGCTCCCTTCGGCTCCGCTCCATGTACTTCTGTACAAGGCATTCGGATGGGACGACACAATGCCCCAGTTTGTTCACCTCCCCCTCCTGCTCAAACCTGTAGGTAACGGCAAGCTATCCAAGCGTGATGGCGACAAGCTCGGCTTCCCCGTCTTCCCCCTTGAATGGCACGACCCCAAATCGGGTGAAACTTCATCAGGATACCGCGAAAAAGGGTACCTCCCCGAAGCTGTTGTTAACTTCCTGGCCCTGCTTGGCTGGAACCCCGGTGACGACTCAGAGCTCATGAGCATGGACGATCTTATCCGCAAGTTCTCGTTCAGTCACTGCTCAAAGTCGGGTGCTAAGTTCGACTATCAGAAAGGTATCTGGTTCAACCATGAATATCTTATCCAGACCCCCGACGAGCAATTGGCTGTGCTGTTCCGCCCCATCCTCGAAGAAAAGGGTATCACAGGCTACAGCGACGAATACATTGCTCGCGCCTTAGGTATGGTTAAGAGTCGTGCCAACCTCCTTCCCGACCTCTGGGATCAGGCAGACTTCTTCTTCAAGGCTCCCGATGCATATGCCGAAAAGGATATCAAAAAGCGCTGGAGCGCTCAGACTCCTGCCATTATGGAGGAACTTATCGAGGTACTTGAGGGTATCGACGACATGACATCGGCCAATGCCGAGAAGATAGTGCTCGACTGGATTGCCGAGAAGGGTTACCACCTCGGCAACGTTATGAACGCCTTCCGCCTCGCCGTGGTGGGTGCATGCCGCGGTCCGCACATGTTTGACGTCACCGAACTCATGCCCAAGGAGGTTGTGATTGAACGTATCCGCAAGGCTATCGATACCATCCCAACCCCCGAAGCTAAGTAACAAAGCAACAAACTTATACCATATACTATCCACCGGAATGAGAAAGTTAAGCCGATTTGAAAACGGATGTCGTCGCGCCATCGAAAAACCTTTATATTCTGCCGGTATCATGCTTTATCGGTTTGGCGTGCGCGTTGCCTCAATCAAAAACCGCAAAGCAAAGCTTCTTGATTCCGGAGTACACTCCACTCACAGCCGCCTCAAGGCGGCTGTGAAGCCGGGTGAACGCTGGATTTGGATCCACGCTGCCTCCCTTGGCGAATTTGAGCAGGGGCGCCCGCTTATGGAGCGTATCCGCCGCGATTACCCGCAGTACAAGATTATGCTCACCTTTTTCTCTCCGTCGGGATATGAGGTGCGCAAGAACTATGCAGGTGCTGACTGCGTATGCTACCTACCGTTTGACACCCCGGTGCGAGTTAAGCGCTTCCTCGATATTCTCAATCCGGAGATGGCCATCTTTGTGAAGTATGAATTCTGGCGCAATTATCTGGCATCGCTTCATCACCGCAACATACCCACATTCCTTATCAGCGGCATCTTTCGCGAAGGGCAGGCCTTCTTCAAGCATCATGGTCGCTGGTACTCCGAATGGCTACACTACTTCACACACCTGTTCCTGCAGGACGACAACAGCCGCCGCCTCCTTGCCGGAATCGGCATAGACAATACGTCGGTGTGCGGTGACACCCGTTTTGACCGCGTAGCGGAAATCCGCGCATCGCAGAAGCGAATCCCCCTGCTGGAAACCTTCACACTCCGCACCCCGTCCGACCAGTCCGACCAGTCCGACCAGTCTGACTCGTCCTCTTCGCGTCCGCTCGTCATGTTTGCCGGCAGCAGCTGGCCTGCCGACGAAAAGGTATACGCCGACTGGTTCAACAGTCACCATGAGGTTAAATTGGTAATCGCTCCTCACGAATTTGACAGCGAGCGACTCGCTGCACTCAAGACCCTGTTCCGCAACGGAGCTGTACTCATGAGCGAAGCTGAAAAGAATCCGGACTTAATGAATGGGAACCAGGTAATGATTATTGACTGCTTCGGTCTGCTGTCCTCTGCATACGCTTACGCCGATTTTGCATATGTAGGCGGTGCGTTTGGAGCCGGACTGCACAACATCAACGAGGCTGCCGTCTACGACATCCCGGTAATCTACGGTCCCAACAACAAGAAATTTATTGAAGCTGCCGAGATGAAACGTGCCGGAGGTGGATTTGAAATAAAGTCGGCAGACGATTTCGCAACTATTGCCGACAAATTCCTTGCAGACCGCGATTATCTGATTAAGAGCGGCAATGCAGCCGGAAATTATATCCGCAGCAAGATTGGTGCATCGGACGCAATCCTCGATGCTCTGCGTCCTTACCTCGACAAATAAAAAAGAACCTCAACAAATAAAAAAGAGGGCTTTTTATCAAGTCCGAATCCCGATATTTCAGCGAAACCGATATTGACTCGAATCCACGGCACCGACTAAATCTGAAAAAAGGGAGCTTATCGTAATGCCAATGCATTGCGCAAAAGCTTGCACCCCAGAGCACACTCCATGCACCGGTTCTTGTCGCAATACTCCCGGCGCAACTGAATCAGCGCCTGCGACCTCATAGCGTTATCGCTTTTCAACCCAACGGCTTTCCAACCTCTTATATAGGAATTCTCTTCCGAAGGGAGCTTGCACCACAGGTCCATGGCTCGCTCGGCGCTATCAGCATCTCCATAGGTAGCACCATACGCATACAGCATTGGCGCGACAAAATTTATCATCAACAGGTTCTGGTTATTACTGCTCAGCACTATCGGTCCACCGTGCGACTCGACATCAAAGTCGGAATGCGTAAGCCAATACCCTTCGACCTTGGTTCGCAACAGCGGCAGAATCTTTTCTATGTCCGAACCGGCAGCAAGTATATCACTCAGCATCTTAAATCCACCCTCGGTCATTTTTGCCAACATGGCGATACGGCGATGCGGAAAATTCTGAGGTCGAGTACGAGCGTACTTCCACATCTCCCTGCGCATAGGACGTAGGTTATATTTACGGGCAAGAAAGAAGTATTCACGACAAAGCATCTGGTAATACTCGTCAAATATATGCAACGAGGTATCAAGCATCCCCGCCTGACCAAAAAACAGGGCTTCAAGTTGCATCGGATTATCGCAATGTCGATGGATAACATTCAACGGTAGCGAACGGGCAAGAATCTCGAACGGTTCTCCGTTTAGACCGAATCCCAACGCACGAGCCAGCGCCACAAGGCATCCCCGCTCCCAGTCTCCCCCTAAGTTTTCGACCTCATCAATGATACGTTGCGCCTTGGTCTGCATTCGCTCTACTGCCATCGACTCCAGAGTCATGTTCACCACCATCGCGGTGTTGCCAAACATTCCGGATTCCGATTCCGACTCTGCTATGGCCGACTGCAGACGGTGGCGGCATTTTACCTCGCCAATACCTTCGGCAAGGGTTGCATAGATGGCAAAAAACTGTTCGGGGAAGGTGGCGGTCAGCTGCGGAATCATCGAACCATCCGCACGGGGCACCTGACGGTCGCGGTGTGCCACCACATGAAGCACCACCGACTCGTATGCGCTGTCGAGATGATGCCCATGGTTGAACCAGTCGGAAGCCTTGACATGTATCTCTACATCTCCGGCCCAATGCTCGCTGTCAATTTCAACACGCGCATCAAGGAAGTCGGGACCGGCATTGATATTCAACCTGCCAGGGAAGAGTACCCGCAACCGTCGCCCGTCGTCGAGAACGGTATTGTGCCCCAACAACCCATTCTTCCATATATATTGATACATTTTTTCCATCAAAAGCGCCTGAAATCATTTGCGACGTGAAGATAATAATAATTTTCAAGGGTTAAATGTTAATAAATATTAATATTGCAAATATTATGAACAAATATTTTATTGAATTAACATTTAATTATATATCTTTGCAATGTGTTTTTCATAGTATTAAATTAAGATTAAGGTTTCAGTCTATTTCTTTGGGAAAAGAGGTAGACTTTTTTATTTTATTAGTCTTTAGTCTTTAGTCGTTAGTCATTAGACCTAATAGTCTCTAATGCACGCAAGCACTATGTTCGCAATAGGGTCCTTAAGGTCATTAAGGTCCTTAGAGTCGTTAAGGTCCTTAGGGTCCTTAGGGTCCTTAGAGTCGTTAGGGTCCTTAGGGTCCTTAGGGTCCTTAGGGTCCTTAGAGTCCTTAGGGTCCTTAGGGTCCTTAGAGTCCTTAGGGTCGTTA
>QLIP01046302.1_pt1 | contig 12980 bp, 12 predicted proteins | sample 1769771 | NCBI WGS metagenome assembly QLIP01 (sample SAMN09428762, study PRJNA476227) | Gut metagenome, whole genome shotgun sequencing project. | isolation source: cecum | host: Rhizomys sinensis | place: China: Jinsha town of Minqing, Fujian Province | collected 2013-09-23
CCAAAGCGGCCGCAATGCAGAATAGCAAAGCGGCCGCCATAATTATGCATTATGCATTATGAATTATGCATTAATATTATTTGCCCATGAGCTTGGCAAGAGTATCGAAGAATGAAGGATCCTCACCCACTGTGATGTTAGCAATCTTACCCTCGGGGTTGATGATAGCCTTGGTGGGGAAGCCAGTAACACCATATTCAGAGAGAATGTTGGTTTCGCGAGGGTTGTAAACATTCACCCAGGGGAGCTGATGCTTTTCAACACCCTTGCGCCACTTGTCCTCGGGTTCGTTGCAGTCTACACCGATAACTTCGAGTTCGGGTTTGTATTTTTCATAAGCTTCCTTAAGTTTCGGGAAACCCTTCACGCCCCAGCCGCACCAGCTGCCCCAGAAGTCGATGATTACCCACTTGCCACGGAAGTCAGAAAGTGACACATCCTTACCTTCAAGGTTCTTGAGAGTGAAGTTAGGAGCCATTACAGAACCGCTCTGAAGCTCTTTAACCTTCTTGTCGGCAGCAATCTGACGCTCAATACCAGCCTTCATAGCCTCAACCGAGGGGTAGAGAATTGAGTTCTTGAGCGCAGCATCCATATTGTTGAATGCATTCATGAACTCCTCGCCATCAAGGTGAAGCATAGCATAGAGAGCGGCTTCGCTTTTGGGATTGTTCTTGGCATAGTCCACAAACAACTGACCGTAACGCTTCTGCACACCGAGCATACCTTCGCGGTCATTCTTCTCGCCAAATGCACGGTATTCGTTTTCGAGAGCTTTCTCGGCAACACGAAGCTCGGTTACTGCATTCATAAGCGGTGTTCCCTTTACTGTGTAGTTAAGAGGATTTTCGCTTGTCACCTCTACTACTACCTTCTCACCGGGAGCAGTATAGAAGCTGAGCGAGCTGCGGTTTTCGAAGAAAATGTTGTACTGTGCACCACCGCGCTGGTCTTCCTTCATGGTGAACTTGTTGTTCTTCACCTCCAGAGTGTCCATCTTTGCTGTGTTGCGGGCATCCTTGATTACAGCAGAACGCATCACAAGCTTTTTACCCTTCATTTCCTTCGGGAAAACGAATTTGATTTCGGCAGACGCAGAAAGTGCGATACCGGCGGCAAGAGCCGCGAACAATAGTTTTTTCATTAATTAAATTATTAGTTAGTTTAGTTATTTTAGTCAATTGTTTGTATCGGAGTCAATTGTTTGTATCGGAGTTAAATGTTTCTATTGGAGTTAAATGGCTGTTAGTGTAAACATTGATAACTGCGGTCGGCGACGTTCCCGATAATTTTCTTGTTAGACTGCTATTTTTATTTTTCGTTTAACCGGTTGCGCAGAAGATTTACAAATTCAAAATTCTTTACCCCCCAATGAGGCGAAACCACAAGCGCCGGAGGGGAGGATGCAAGGAATCTTTCGATTGCAACTCTTCGGTCCACGAAGTTAATGATTTTAATGCAAACTTCCATATATTGCTCCATCGAAAAATGAGGTACCTCAATTTTTCCCTCCTCTATTAGCTTGTGCAGGGGGGTGCCACGAAGCACCTGCAGATGATGCAGCTTGATAGACTCAACCGGAAGTTCGAGAGTGCGTCTCACTGTCTCCATAAGGTCCCCCTCGGTTTCGCCCGGAAGACCGGCTATGAGATGCAACCCCACCGCGATACCCTTGTCGGCCAAGCGCCTGGCAGCATCCTCGGTCTGTTGCCAGGTGTGTCCACGGTTTATCAGAGTCAATGTACGGTTGTGAGAGGTCTCGGCTCCAAGTTCCACAAACAGCGAGGTTTCCTGGGCCAGACGTCCAAGCATATCCACCACCTCCTGTGGCAGACAGTCAGGACGGGTACCGATAATAATACCCACCACACCGTCTACGGTGAGTGCACTGCGATAGATACCCTCCAGTTCAGCCACCGAACGACCGAAAGTGTTACTGTAAGACTGAAAATAGGCAAGATATTTCATCTGAGGGTATTTTCGAGCAAAAAACTCTTTACCCGCCTCAAGCTGCGACACAATATCCTTGGTATCGAAACAATACGAAGGGGTAAACGAGGTATTGTCGCAATATATACACCCGCCCTTGCCAATGGTGCCATTGCGATTAGGGCAAGAGAATCCGGCATTGACCGAAATCTTCTGCACCTTCACCCCGGGGAATTTTCCCCGCATATACTCAGAGTAATCTATGTATGAGTTCAAAATATGAGTCAAAATGAATCAGAATGAATCAAAAAAGAGAAAATTAAGCTCAAAAAAGAGATTATCTTTTATCTCTTATCTCTTATCTTTTATCTTTTATCTTTTATCTCTTATCTCTTATCTTTTATCTCCCCACAGGTCAGCAATAACCAAAGCCGCCATTGCTTCGACCACAGGCACTGCACGCATTGCCACGCAGGGATCATGGCGCCCCTTGGGTTGGATTATCACTTTTTCGCCATTGATATCCTCCCCTTCCACAGGTTTCATCTGTGTAGGGGTAGGCTTGAAATACACACGGAAATTAATATCAGTGCCGTCGCTGATACCCCCCAGTGCACCACCACTACGTTGCGGCTCATCGCCACGCATATAAGCGGAATGACACCCTTCGCCATACTCAAAACCCTTGGCGGCATTAATTGTCATCATCCCCTGTGCCAGCCGTGCATGGAGCTTGTCGAAAATCGGGTCACCGATTCCCACTGGGAGTCCTGTCACAACACACTCCACGATTCCACCTATCGATGTGAGGTCGGCTTTTGCTTCGGCTACGGAACCGGTCTCGATAAAGCGTGCTGCAATCTCCACCCCCTTGCTGCGCAGAAGCTGGATGCAGAGTCCGCCGGCAACAACCCAGTTGACGGTTTCGCGAGCCGATGCTCTACCTCCGCCGCGAAAATCATGAATACCATACTTCTTATAATATGTGGCATCAGCATGATTTGGGCGGAACACTCCGGTATAATTCTTGTAGTCACCGCTCCGCATATCGCGATTTCTCACTATGAAACCTATAGGAGTTCCTAACGTAAGTCCATCGGGGGAGATACCCGAAAGAAACTCAGGCTCATCAGGCTCACGACGCTGGGATACGAGCGCATTTGTCCCGGGGGCACGACGGGCCACAAACCGCACCAACTCTTCAAAGTCAATTTTAAAACAGGGGGGGAACCCGTCGAGGACCCCCCCCATGGCCGGCCCATGGCTTTCGCCAAAGGTGGTGAGTGTTATATTTTTTCCGAATGTATTCATTTGTTTAGTTCATAATTCATAATGCATAATTCATAATTTAGCTAATTCGTAATTTAAAGCGTCGGCAAAAAAATTGCGTAGCCAATTATGCATTATGAATTATGCATTATGCATTAATTTAACCTTTGTCCATGGTAACCAGAAGTTCCTCGTTGGTGCGGGTCATCTCCATACGCTTTTTCATGAATTCCATTGCTTCAAGCGAATTCATATCGGCGAGATAGTTGCGGAGCACCCACATGCGGTTCAGCACCTCTTCGCTAAGCAGAAGGTCGTCGCGTCGTGTGGACGATGCAATGATATCCACTGCAGGGAAGATACGCTTATTGGCAAGCTTGCGGTCAAGCTGAAGTTCCATATTACCAGTACCCTTGAATTCTTCGAAGATTACTTCATCCATCTTGGACGAGGTTTCGGTAAGTGCGGTTGCAATGATGGTAAGCGAACCTCCGTTTTCGATGTTTCGAGCAGCGCCAAAGAATCGCTTGGGACGCTGCAGTGCATTTGCATCCACACCACCCGACAGAATCTTGCCCGATGCCGGAGAAACAGTATTGTAAGCACGTGCCAGACGGGTAATAGAGTCGAGCATTATCACCACATCGTGTCCGCTCTCCACAAGTCGTTTAGCCTTCTCGAGCACCAGACCGGCAATCTTGACGTGACGCTCTGCGGGTTCGTCAAATGTAGAAGCAATAACCTCGGCATTTACGCTGCGAGCCATGTCGGTCACCTCCTCGGGACGCTCGTCGATAAGGAGCATCATAATATAGGTTTCGGGATGGTTGGCTGCAATGGCGTTGGCAATATCCTTGAGCAGGATGGTCTTACCGGTTTTAGGGGGAGCCACAATCAGAGCACGCTGACCCTTGCCGATAGGAGCAAACATATCAACCACTCGGGTCGAGATATTGCTGGTAGGTCCGGAAGTGATATTGAACTTCTCTTCGGGGAAAAGTGGCACAAGATGCTCAAACGGAACTCGGTCGCGGATTACGTCGGGGGACAGACCGTTGATGGACTCAACCTTGCAGAGGGGGAAGTACTTCTCGCCCGGATGGGGAGGACGGATACCACCCTCGATAACGTCACCGGTTTTGAGACCGAAATCCTTGATTTGCTGCTGGGAAACATATACATCGTCGGGCGACCCGAGGTAGTTATAGTCGCTTGAACGGAGGAATCCATAACCGTCGGGCATAACTTCAAGCACGCCGTAGGTGGTAAGGATACCCTCAAAGTCAAAGCTTGTTTCGGGCTGACGTTTGGCATTGGCAGCCTGCTGACGCTTTTGCTGCTGGCGCTCCTTCTTTGTAAGATGCTTCTGCTGCTTGGCGTTTACCTGCGGCTGTGGTTTGGCAGGTGCCGGTTCCGATAGAGTAATCGGTGCCACTGCAGCGGCTATAGCGGCCTCCTGAATTTCGCGCTGAGAACGGGGTACGAATGTCTTTCGTTTTGCATTTGAGAAAAATGAGTCGAGCGACGGTTTTTCCTTAACCGCAGGTGCCGGAGTCTCTGCTACCACAGGGACCGGAAGCTGCGCATTCACCACACCACCCTCTTGAACCTGAGTGCCGGGGTTAACCGTACGCTTTTCATTCTCACGGTTTAACTCAACTTCAACGGCTTCGACAACCACTGCAGGTACCTGTGCCGGTACCATCTCAGCACCTTCTGCTGCATCCTCGGAGCTTGCTTTGGCCGGAACTTCGGTATTGGCTACTGCGGTTCCCATTTCGTTTTTACGAGAAGCCTCAGTCGCATTGCCATTTGCCTCAGGTTTTACATTCTTTGCAGTTTTATCACCTTTGGCACCTATAGCATTCTTTCCACCCTTGGCACGCTTGCCGCTGTTGACCGGCTTTTCGTTAGCAACACCTTCGGGTGCAACCACAACGTCCCCTTCTGCTGTCAATGATTCAGCATCTTTAGTCTGAGCAGTGGCGTCAGTGGTTTCATCCCCCTCCTTGCGCGGGCGACCTCTATGTTTTTTTACCTGTTGTTTGGCTTCCTTAGCATCGGCAGAGTCAGTAGCCGACACCTCAGTCACCCCCTGCGGAGTCGCAGCCGCATCTGTCGAGGCTGCTGCCTCCCCCTTGGGAGTAGCTTTCTTTTTGCCACGAGGCTTTTTCTCTTTCTCGGCACGAGGCTTCCCTGCCCCCTTGGCCACAGCCTGCTTGGCAGTATCTTCCGACTCTGTGTCAATAACATAATAAGCGAGTTTCTGACGGTCGGCACCAGAAACTTTTTTCATTCCCATCGATGAGGCCAGCTCACGGAGCTTGGTTTCTTCCATCGACATTAGTTCGTCGTAACTATACATAAATGGTATTAAGCTTCAATTTAGCTTCTCCCGGACTGAAATGACAGCAACAAAAAATAAAAAACGGGGAAATTACACAATGCTGGTATTAGGAATAGACCCAGTATTGATGCAGATGCTCGTAAATTTATCCGGAAGTATAAGTGATTGGCAGAAATAGAAGGAATTTTATCAGAATGATATAGGGATTATTATTAGTGGTTTTTGTATTATAATCCCGCTTTCTGCCGATTTTAGCGCAAATTTAATACATCTTTTTAAATAGACAAAATTTTATCATCTATTTTAAAACCAATACGCCTTAATCAGCAATAGGGAGAGCAACATACTGCCCGGTGACGCTGCTTCGTGACTAATTATACCACAATTTTGCGGCGCACCTCTACAATTTGATGCAACTTCAATCTTATAACACCACTCGCCGATTATTGTTCGATGTATTGGAACATTCCACACCATACGAAATGGGTTCACCCACCCACCATACTATAAGGGTTTACCCGCCCACCACACGATAAGGGTTCACCCGCCCACCATACGATAAGGGTTCACGCACCCACCATACGATGAGGGTTCACTCCCCACAATATCGCAGACCTTTCATCTCAAACCGTAGTCTTCCGCTGGCTGCTTTCCAACTTTTACCAACTATAAGCTGTGTTCCACCTTTCTTCTCAAACACATCAAGAATCTCCACAGCAACATCGCGTGAGGCACCATGTCGGAAGGCAAACTTGCTTATCAGCCAAAACCGGTCGGGTGCCTCAAATATATTCTGCATTGGCAAAAAATCTGGATCCTCAAGGTTGTCAAGCAATACATTCTCGCACCATCCCAGCATTTGCTCCTCGCTACGCAGATTTTCAAGTGTGGTACGCATTGCACCCTTCACCCCTTTCCACTCCCGCTCAATCAGCGGAAAAATCTCATTGCGAATAAAATTTCGACGGTAGTCCGAGCTTAAATTTGACGAATCGACCACATACTCCGCCTTATTCTCCTCTAAATAAGCCTCGATTTCAACACGGCTAACCGACAGAAGAGGACGCACTACCCTCCCCGTATCCGGGAGCATCCCCCGTAGTCCGGTCACCCCCGACCCTCGAAACAGGTTAAGCAGTAGTGTCTCGGCATTGTCGTCGGCATTATGAGCCACCGCCACACGCTGCGCTCCGGTTTGCAACACCTCCTCGTCAAAAACATCATACCTCAAGTCGCGACATGCCATCTCCACCGACGTGCCAGGGTGCTGGGCGCGATAACCATCGACATCAAAATCGACCACGCGCAGCGGTAACTCGAGTGAGCTACACAGCTTTTCAACAGCTCGCTGATCGCGCATACTTTCCTCCCCGCGCAAATGGAAATTGCAATGCACAGGGTGCACACGCACCCCCGCAGCGACAAGCGCAAGCAGCAATGCAGTGCTGTCAGCACCACCACTCACCCCCACCACCACATCGTCAATACCAAGCGATTTCATAAATCGCGCTGTTTCAGACTCAATACGGGTTTTGACACTGTTTTTTCTGGTTTTCATCATGACAAATTTACGTCAAGTTTCTTGATTATTCAAAACTTTTTAGCTAAATTTGCTGTTGTAAGATTAAAGAAGAAGATAAAATGAGCCCAAACTTCGCTCATTTGCTTCGAATTAAACTTATCACTTAAAATTTATTTTACTATGGCTAAGAAATGGATTTGCTCTGTATGTGGCTATGTTGCCGAAGGTGAATCAGCTCCTGAAAAATGCCCCGTTTGCGGTGCTCCACAGGATAAATTTAAACCCGTAGAAGAATAATACTTCAAACTAAACTTAACAAATAAGACAATTATGGCAAAAAAATGGATTTGCACAGTATGCGGTTATGTAGCTGAAGGTGAAACAGCACCCGAAAAGTGCCCTCTGTGCGGTGTACCTCAGGATAAGTTCGCTCCCATGAACGAAGACGAAATGCTTAAGTTTGTTACTGAGCACGAAATCGGAATCGCCAAGAAGGGTGCCGACGAAGAAATGATTAAGGACCTAAACGACCACTTCATGGGTGAATGTACCGAAGTTGGTATGTACCTCGCTATGTCTCGTCAGGCTGACCGCGAAGGTTATCCCGAAATCGCCGACGCTTTCAAGCGCTACGCTTTTGAAGAAGCTGAACACGCTTCTAAGTTTGCTGAACTCCTCGGCGACCACGTTTGGGACACCAAGACAAACCTCGAAAAGCGCATGCACGCCGAAGCCGGTGCCAACGCTGACAAGATGCGTATCGCAGCCAACGCAAAGAAGGCTAACCTCGACGCCATCCACGACACAGTTCACGAAATGGCTAAGGACGAAGCTCGTCACGGTCAGGGATTTGCTGGTCTTTACAACCGCTTCTTCGGCAATAAGTAAATCTTGAATTTAGATTTCAAATTATAGACCTTGATACTTGGAAACCGCATTTGCATTTGCATCTGCGGTTTCTTTTTTATAACTTCGCAACCATCTCTTATCTCTTATCTCTTATCTCTTATCTAAAAAAAAAGATGTCTCGAATCATAGCGATAGATTACGGCCGCAAACGCACCGGACTGGCAGTGACCGACACCCTGCAGATTTCCGCCAACGGGCTACCCACCATCCCAACCCATCAACTTCTCGATTTCCTGACAGACTACTGTACCAAAGAACCGGTTGAAAAAATCATAGTCGGTCTGCCAAAGCAGCTTAACGGACTCCCTTCGGAATCCGAACAATACATAGCACCATTCCTGAAGCAGCTTGCCAAGCGCCTCCCATCAATACCCATCGAGAGGGTCGACGAACGATTTACCTCGACTATTGCCCACCGCGAGATGATAGCCGGTGGATTCAAAAAAAGCGACCGTCAGCAAAAGGGGCGTGCCGACGAAATGGCTGCCACACTCATCCTAACCGGGTACCTGCAGAGTAAATCATTCTTTTAACTGCAGAGCAAATCATTGCTTTGACTTTGTCGGCTGACGTTTTTTTTGTAATTTTGTAGAAAATGAAGAGACAACTCTTCGTTAATCACTTTTAATGGAGTTGGACACTCGCTTCTGATATCAGCGCTCCACTCCGCAATACAATAACAGATAGAAATGGTATTACCTGTATATATTTACGGACATCCGGTGCTTCGCAAAGCTACTGAAGAGATCGAGAAAGACTATCCCGGTCTTGAAAAACTCATCAAAGACATGTGGGAAACAATGTATGACGCCGAAGGTGTCGGGCTCGCCGCTCCTCAGGTTGGCAAGTCAATCTCGCTCGTAGTTATCGACGGCAGCCCCATGGCCGAAACATTCCCCGAATGCAAAGACCTTAAGTTCTGCCTTATCAATCCGGAGTATGACGTGATTGAAGACCAGAACCCCGTTGTGCGCGAAGAGGGTTGCCTCTCGCTCCCCGGCATGTCGGAAAATGTAAAGAGACACGAACACATACGCCTCAACTGGCTCGACGAGAACTTTGAGGAGCATGAACAGGAATTTACCGGTTTTGCCGCTCGCATCATCCAGCACGAACTCGACCACCTCGAGGGAACTGTATATACCGACCGCATCTCGCCGGTGCGTAAACAGATGGTGCGCAACAAACTCAACAACATGGCTCGCGGCAAAGTCAAAGCAAGCTACAGAACAGTAACAGCTAAATAAAATATGGCAGACGATAAAAAAATAATTTTCTCCATGGTGGGGGTAAGCAAAATTATCCCCCCGCAGCGCACTATCCTGAAGAATATCTATCTTTCATTCTTCTATGGTGCCAAAATCGGCATCATCGGTCTTAACGGTTCCGGTAAGTCTACCCTGCTTAAGATTATTGCCGGTCTCGACAAGAGCTACCAGGGTGAAGTGGTATTCTCCCCCGGCTACTCGGTAGGTTACCTGGAACAGGAACCAAAACTTGACCCCGAAAAGACCGTCAAGGAAGTGGTGCAGGAGGGTGTTCAACCCATCCTCGACCTGCTTCGCGAATATGACGAGGTCAACAATGCCTTTGCCGACCCCGATGTGCTCGAGGACCCCGAGGCCATGGACAAACTTATTGCTCGTCAGGCCGAGCTTCAGGATAAAATCGACGCCACCGATGCCTGGAACATCGACAGCAAGCTCGAACGCGCCATGGATGCTCTTCGATGCCCCCCGGACGATAAGAAAATCGCAGTTCTCTCTGGTGGTGAAAAGCGCCGAGTAGCGCTCTGCCGTCTGCTCCTTCAGCAGCCCGACATCCTCCTCCTCGACGAGCCTACCAACCACCTTGACGCCGAATCAATCGACTGGCTCGAACAGCACCTGCAGCAATATCCCGGCACCGTCATCGCCGTTACTCACGACCGCTACTTCCTTGACCACGTGGCAGGATGGATTCTCGAACTCGACCGCGGTGAGGGTATCCCATGGAAGGGTAACTACTCTTCATGGCTCGACCAGAAAACCAAGCGCATGGCCATGGAAGAGAAGATGGCAAGCAAGCGCCGCAAAACCCTCGAGCGCGAGTTGGAATGGGTGCGCATGGCTCCCAAGGCTCGTCAGGCCAAGGGTAAGGCCCGTCTTTCTAACTACGACCGACTCCTTAACGAGGATCAGAAAGAGCGCGAAGAAAAGCTCGAAATCTATATCCCCAACGGTCCCCGTCTGGGTAACAAGGTTATCGAAGCCAAAAATCTTGCCAAGGCTTACGACGACAAGTGCCTCTTTAACGACCTCAACTTTATGCTCCCCCCCAACGGCATCGTAGGTGTAATCGGTCCTAACGGCGCCGGTAAGACCACCCTGTTCCGCCTCATTATGGGTCAGGAAAAGCAGGATGCAGGTGAGTTTGAAGTGGGCGAAACAGTTAAGATTGCATACGTGGACCAGAACCACAAGGACCTCTCACCCGACAAGAGCGTATACGAAGTTATCTCGCAGGGTGTCGACTCATTCCGCATGGGTGGCCGCGACATGAATGCACGCGCATACCTTAGCAAATTCAACTTCACAGGTGCCGACCAGGAGAAAAAAATCGGTGTTCTCTCCGGTGGTGAGCGCAATCGCCTCCACCTCGCCATGGCCCTCAAGGAAGAGGGGAACGTGCTCCTCCTCGACGAACCGACCAACGACATCGACGTCAACACCCTCCGTGCCCTCGAGGAAGGTCTTGAGAATTTTGCCGGCTGTGCCGTAGTCGTAAGCCACGACCGTTGGTTCCTGGACCGCATCGCCACTCACATTCTCGCCTTCGAAGGGGACAGCCAGGTAACATATTTTGAAGGCTCATATTCAGAATATGAGGAATTCAAAAAGAAACGCGATGGAGGTCTCGACACCCCCCACCGCATCCGTTACCGCAAACTGATGGACTAACCCCCCCAAACGCTTCGGGGCGACCCCGGTCCGGGGCTTGCCCCCGAAGCAAATTTTTTATAGTAGCAGGGGCTTCCCCCTGCATAAATCATAGCTGCGGGGCTTCCCCCGAAGCAAATTTGTTATAGTAGCAGGGGCTTCCCCCTGCATAAATCATTGCTGCGGGGCTTGCCCCCGAAGCAAATTTGTTATAGTAGCAGGGGCTTGCCCCTGCATAAATCACGGGGGCTTCCCCCTGCAAAAACCAGGTAAATTATGAAAAGAATTGCAATAGTAGGTTACGGCAACATAGGCCGTTTCACCCTCGAAGCCATCCAGGCTTCCCCCGATTTTGAAGTAGCCGGCGTAATCCGCCGCAACCCTGCCCAGCGTGGTGACATACCCGCAGAAATCCCCGTAGTTGGCTCTATCAAAGAGCTCGAACGTGTGGACGTAGCCATCCTCGCTACACCGACTCGCAGCGTTGAAGCCCACGCACAGGAAATCCTCGCAATGGGTATCAACACCGTTGACTCGTTTGACATACACACCGAAATCCCCGCACTCCGCAAGCGCCTCGACGCCGCCGCCAAAGCTGGCAATGCCGTTAGCGTACTCGCAGCCGGTTGGGATCCGGGCAGCGACTCAGTGGTTCGCACTCTTCTCGAAGCCGTAGCACCCAAAGGTATTACATACACCAACTTCGGTCCCGGCATGAGCATGGGTCACACCGTAGCTGTAAAGAGCAAAGATGGTGTTAAGGACGCACTCTCCATGACAATTCCGTTGGGAACCGGTATACACCGCCGCATGGTTTATGTCGAGCTGCTCCCCGGCTTTGAACTTGCCGAGGTTGCCGCTGCCATCAAGGCAGACCCCTACTTCGCTTCGGACGAAACTCACGTAATGGCCGTTGAGAGCGTAGACGCGCTCAAGGATATGGGACACGGCGTGAACATGGTTCGTAAGGGTGTGTCGGGCAATACCCACAGCCAGCGTTTTGAGTTCAACATGCAGATCAACAACCCTGCCCTCACCGCACAGATTCTCGTGGCTTGCGCCCGTGCCACATTCCGCATGGCACCCGGTTGCTACACCATGATTGAAATCCCAGTTGTGGACCTCCTCCCCGGCGACCGCGACGAGTGGATCAAGCTAGTGTAAGCACCCCACTGCAGCAAAAAAAACAGAGCCCATGGCAAGAGCCAGGCTCTTGAACAGAACAAGCTCCGCGACGGTAACATACCATCGCGGAGCTTGTTCCGTTCCGAAGCTCAGCTCCGGCTTTATTTTCCCTTGCGGAGCGCCGCGGGCGCATTGCCCCCTTGGCGCAGCTGGCGTCAATACACTATCTTACCCTTCTGGGCCTGCTCCAGCATCTTCTTGCCGGGGACAAGGTACACCTCCAGGCGGCGGTTGCGGTTACGGTTCACATATGAGTTGTTTTCCACCAGCGGCATCTCATCCCCATAAGAGTAGGCAAAGAGATAGCGGGTGTCACACCCTTCCTTGACAAACCAGTCGAACACCGCTGTGCTACGCTCCTCGGTCTGCTTTTCGCGGTATTTCTCTGAACCGGTGTTGTCGGTGTGCATCACCAAAAGCACGCGATACATGTCCGGATCTTTCAGATAACGCTTCAACGGTGCCAGCAGCGAACTCGCTTCTGCTCTCAATCCCACTTCGTTGGGAAGAAACAGCTTGCTGGCAGGTATTGTCACCAACAGCACCTCCTTGTTGCGGTATGTTTCAACGGTCGATTCGTTTCGGGCGTTATACTCGCGGTTATAAAGACGTGTTCTACCCTCCTTGTCCTGAAAACGACGTATCAAGTCGGCACTCTTCGCATCGAGCGGCACCGAATTAATCATCTCCGTAAAAGTCAGGTTGTCCAACGACTCATCACGGATGGACTGCGACTGCACCTGAGCCGATGCCGACAGCGACATGGCAAGAAACACGCCGAGCATCCCACGTTTTATGCACTTTTTAAATGGTATGTTCATCTGGAAATGTTTCAATCGTTTCTAATTTGCAAATCTAATTAATAAAATCTGACTTGCGAATCTGATTATCAAAATCTGAC
>QLIP01027800.1_pt1 | contig 12979 bp, 12 predicted proteins | sample 1769771 | NCBI WGS metagenome assembly QLIP01 (sample SAMN09428762, study PRJNA476227) | Gut metagenome, whole genome shotgun sequencing project. | isolation source: cecum | host: Rhizomys sinensis | place: China: Jinsha town of Minqing, Fujian Province | collected 2013-09-23
GAGCGCGCCAGCCGGCAGCCGCTTTTAGTTCTGTGTGAGCCCAACGGGCGAAAAGCGCAGCCCCTCGCCGAGCGCGCCAGCTCTCCCCCAAAGCGCAGCCACTCACCGGGCGCGCCAGCTCTCCCCAAAAGCGCAGCCACTCACCGAGCGCGCCAGCTCTCCCCAAAAGCGCAGCCACTCACCGAGCGCGCCAGCCGGCAGCCGCTTTTAGTTCTGTGTGAGCCCACCGGGCGAAAAGCGCCCACCCCGGCCCCTGCCGCAGTTCTAATGACTACCGACTACTGACTAAAAAGAAAAAAATAACTAAATAACTTCTTTTCATAATGATGAAAACAAAACCAAACCTTAGCTTCTGGAACCTATGGAACCTCTCATTCGGTTTCTTTGGCGTACAGATTGCCTACGCTCTTCAGAGCGCAAACATCTCGCGTATTTTCGCCACCCTCGGTGCTGACCCCCACTCGCTCAGCTACTTCTGGATTCTCCCACCGCTCATGGGTATCATAGTCCAGCCCATAGTGGGTGCAGCTTCCGACCGCACATGGAACCGTTTCGGACGCCGTCTCCCCTATCTGTTGCTCGGCGCACTCATTGCAGTTATCGTAATGTGCTTACTCCCCAATGCCGGCAGCTTCGGCCTCAGCGTTGGCGCAGCCATGGTATTCGGCTTCGTAGCCCTCATGTTCCTCGACACCTCCATCAACATGGCCATGCAGCCGTTCAAGATGCTCGTCGGTGACACCGTAAACGAAAAGCAGAAAGGTCTCGCCTACTCCATCCAGAGCTTCCTCTGCAACGCAGGCTCACTCGTAGGGTACCTTGCTCCGATTACACTGACTGCCATCGGCATCAGCAACCTTGCGCCTCAGGGTCAGGTTCCCCCCACCGTAATCTACTCATTCTACATTGGCGCCGCCATTCTGGTGCTCTGCGTAATTTACTCCTTCACATTTATCCGCGAAATGCCCCCGAAGGAATATGCAGAATTCCATGGCATCACCGAGAGTCAGAAAGAAGAAAGCGCAAGCATGCTTCACCTGCTTAAAAATGCACCTACAGCATTCTGGACAGTGGGCTTGGTACAGTTCTTCAGCTGGGCGGCATTCATGTATATGTGGACCTACACCCCCGGTGCGATTGCAGCTCAGGTATGGGGCACCACCGACACCGCCTCTGAAGCATATCAGACAGCAGGAAACTGGGTAGGCGTTCTCTATGCCGTGCAGGCAGTAGGCTCCGTACTTTGGGCCATGGTCATTCCGACATTCAAGAACCACAAGACAGCCTACGCAGTCAGCCTTATTCTCGGTGGCATCGGCTTTGTATCGACAAGCTTCATCACCGACCAGTATCTGCTCTTTATCTCATACTTCCTGATTGGTTGCGCATGGGCAGCAATGCTCGCACTCCCCTTCACCATCCTTACCAACTCAATTTCGGGTAAGAATATGGGAACATATCTGGGTCTCTTCAACGGTACCATCTGTCTGCCGCAGATTTGTGCAGCAGCTCTTGGCGGTGTCATCCTTCACCTCGTTGGTGGCAGCCAGATTAACATGATCGTACTTGCCGGTGTATTCCTGGTAATCGGTGCCGGTTGCGTATATCTCGTTAAGGAAGGTAAATCCGAATAAGCAGTATCTCAATCTCAGAGATTACGCAGCAACAGTTAAAACTGCAGTTAACACAACTCGCAATAACAGTTAAAGTTGCAGTTAACACAATCCGCAATAGCAGTTAAAGCTGCAGCAAACATAAATAAAGAGAAATGGGAACCAAGCACAACGCTCGGTTCCCATTTCTATTATTTCTACTCGGGAATTACTCGGCATCCTCTTTTGCGGCATCGGCGGCAATGGCGCGTCGGGAAGAGAAGCTTGAATCGCAGAGTTTGGCATAGGCTCTGACATATTTGCGGATTGAGGATACCATCTCCTGAGTTTCCTGAAGGAAGTTGAGGTAAACATATGTTACTGTTACCGCCTCGGGATTGGCTGTGCTAAGATTATCCTGCAGATTGTGGTAGAGGGCGGATACCTTATCCTTAATCTTGTCGCAATGTGAGCGTATCATCAGCGCAGTTGAGATTTCACCAATCTCGAGCATATCAAGTGTGTCGTTGAGCAAGGTTGTGATATCGTCCTGCACACTGGCAAGGTCACCCGCATACCGTTTGGGAAGGGGATGGAAATTGTTGTCCACATGTTCACGACAGATCTCATTGATGCGGCGCAGGTTGTAGAGTACGCTCATGCAGCAGTTGTTGCTTAGGTAGAACCAGGCACTCTTCTCCATAGCCGTGTCGGGAGAGAGTTGACTAAAGCAGATTGTTTCCTTTCGGCGCGAATTTTTGAGCGTCGTTTTCTCCATTACAAGGCTCTTTTCCATCTTGCCCAATGCACCGGGGTTGTCCTCGATAAAAGCTTTGGCGATGGTGTTGTACGACTCGCGGGCAAAGGTAAGGAAAGTGGCCTGCTTGGACTGTATATAATTAAGGAGAAGTTTCCAGGTCTCATCCTTGTCCTGACTGCGGAGGATAGCATTAAACAGGTCTTTGTTGGGCTGGGCAGCAGCGGCTTTTCTCTTGAAGCGGCGGTTGCTGTGCCATATAATATAGATGGTGAGCAGAGCAAGAGCAATCATGACCCAGGCGCCACCATAGTGCATAAGCAGAACTATTATTCCGGCTCCGATAAAGGCTACCCCTGCAGTAAGGAACCATCCTCCGATTACCGATACCACACCTGTGATGCGGAACACAGCGCTCTCACGGCTCCATGCGCGGTCGGACAGCGAGGTACCCATCGCCACCATAAATGTTACGAAAGTGGTGGACAGTGGCAGCTTCATCGACGTACCGATTGCAATAAGGATACCCGACAGAACAAGGTTGACCGAACCGCGGATAAGGTCGAACGCCGCACCCTGGTCAATGATACTTTCCTGAGTATTGAAACGGCGACTGAGCCAGCGCTTGACACTCACCGGAGTGTGGGCTGAAATCCAGGTAATGACGCTTAGCGACCAACGCACCAGGTGACGGGCTATCTTTGAGGAGCCGAACATTTCATCCCCTCCGCTCTGCGAACCGAGTCCGATTTCAGTCTCGGTGACATGGCGCGCCTTCTTGGAAGTGGCAAGCGACACCACCATGATGGCACCGGCACCGAGGAAGATCCAGAACGGAGTCTGGGCCGGTCCGTTAAGGACACCCATCGAATACCCCATATAGTCACCACCACCGTTGGCAACATAGTCGCGGTATGAATCAAGCCCGCTGAGCGAAACACCGATAAAATTCACAAGGTCGTTTCCGGCAAAAGCCATGGCCAATGCGAAGGTACCAAGTAGCACCACAACCTTGAGGACGTTCACCTTAACAGCATGCAGGAACTGCATAAGGAGGGTGAAGAACACCAGACACCCACCCACTATAAGCAACGTATGAGTGGAAATCCAGCTCTTGACAGCCGGAGTCATAAAGCTAAGCTCCTTGGCACCGTTGATGAGCAGGAAGTAGGTAATGGCGGTGGCGCAGATACCGCCGTAGATACCGATTTTCCACTTGAGCTTGCTGCGGTAGTTAAAGGTAAAGATGGTGCGTGACAGGAACTGAACCAGCGTACCGAACACAAAGGCGATGGCCACCGACAGGAAGATACCGAGGATAACGGTGAGCGCCTTTTCGGTATTCAGCAGGTCGTTAAATCCGAGGTCCACACCCTGTCCCATCTTTATAAGGGCCACAACAAATGCAGCACCGAGAATTTCGAACACCATCGAGACAGTGGTCGAGGTGGGTAGCCCCAACGTATTAAAGATATCGAGAAGGATAATGTCCGTAACCATCACGGCCATGAAGATACACATCAAATCGAAGAATGTAAAGTTCTCTGGGCGGAAGATGCCGTGACGCACCACATCCATCATGCCGGTGCTGGTGGCAGCACCGATAAAGACCCCGATCGCGGCCACTATTACAATACGCCGAAACGAACCAGCCTTCGAGCCGAGGGCCGATGTCATAAAGTTTACCGCATCGTTGCTCACACCCACCGAGAGGTCGAACACTGCGAGAATGAAGAGCAGTACTATGACTGCCATAAATAGGATGTCCATGTAGTTAGATAATATTTTTGTTAAGCAGACTGTACTTATTTAACATACCGAATCGTGCGCCAACCTCGGATTTTAAAAAAAATACATATCCAAAAATTAAACAAAATCAAATACTGTTTAGTTAAGGTAATATGTTATTAAATTAATGTTTCAATTATCCCTCCACTCTGTAACCCGCGAGCCCTGAGCAATAAAGGAACAGAACCCCCTCGGGAGGTGATACTAATTTTTTTGAAAAGAAATAAAAACATATTCCATTAAACAATATCATTTAAGGGATGTTATAATTGTAAAAATCAGCGGATGCAATCCGGCGGCAAATAAACTATGAAAACACATCCACGAGTTGTCCATATCGCTGAATAGAGAATATCACTACTTCCCATCTAAAAAATGAGAATCATAAAAATAAGCGTTATGAAAAGAACAGTTCTATTTATGACTGCCCTCCTCACTTTCAGTTGCGCGTGGGCACAGAAAATCAGTAAAAACGAAGCCAAAGCGCTGCAGACCTTCCTGTCTCAGCCCGCTGAAAAAGGTGGCACAAATGCCCAGGCCCTCAAGATGATTGGCAGCAATGTGGCTACCGCCCCCGGTATCAAGGTTGAAAACGGCCACGTTACCGAAATCGACTTCAAAGGTAAGAACCTCGCCGGTTCTCTTAATCTCGCCAACTTCCCGGCTCTTCAGAAAGTTGATGTTTCAAACAATAAGCTTTCAGCTCTTACTCTGAGCAACAACCCGGCACTGTCTGAAATCTACGCCGGCAAGAACCGTCTGCAGAATTTTGCAATCACCGCTTGCCCCCAGGTTCAGTACCTCCAGCTCAACAAGAACAAGCTTGCTGACATCGACCTCAGCTCAACTCCGTTGCTTAAGAAACTCAACATCTCCAGCAACATGCTCGATGCTCTCAACGTGCAGAATGCTGCTAACCTTGAGTACCTCAACGTAATGAGCAATTCACTCCAGTCTATGAACCTTGCAGGATGCCAGAGCCTCAAGAACCTCTACGCAGCCTACAACGACCTCACAGAGCTCACTTTCACCGGTCTCACCAACCTTGAGAACCTCAACGTAAGCTCCAACAAGCTCTCCAACCTCTACATCCAGGACCTCCCGGCTCTCCAGACTCTGCTCTGCTCAGACAACCACATGGCTGGTCTCGTGGTTAAGGGTTGCAAGAACATCAACGAAATCTGGGCTCCCTACAACGACCTCACCACTTTCACTGTTGAAGACGCCCAGAACCTCGCATTCGTAAACATCGAATGGAATGACCTTACCTACGTTTCTCTCTCCGGCCTCAACTTCCTGCAGAGAGTAAATGCAGCCAACAACCAGCTCATCACACTCGATGTATCGTTTGACCCGATGCTCCGCTTCGTAAACGTTTACAACAACCCGATGCTCACCGACCTCCGTCTCCAGGCCGACCCGCAGCTCCGTCACGTAATCGGTTACGACTACAACTACGGTTTCTAACTGTAGGATAAACATTTAGAGTATTGAAAACAAGATTTTAAATCTACATCGCATTAACACATTTGAACCACGAGGGTCGCGTCGAGAGGCGCGACCCTCTTTTTGATTACAAAAAATAACAGGATTGAACCGCCGGTGTAGGAGAACAACTTATTTTTTATTAATTTTGCTCCATGACACAGAATTTTACACTTATAGCCGATGCCGGCGGTTCCAAAACCGAATGGGTACTCATAAACCGCGATGACCACTCTACCGACACCCTGATTACCGAAGGGGTGAATGCCACAACCAGCAGCGACCAGCATATCACCGACACACTGCTGCAACTCAATGGCTGGATTGACGGTCGCACCCCATCGCATGTGCATTTCTACGGTGCAGGATGCGTAAACGAGGAGGCATGCGCACGCATCTCCCACCCCATGATGCGCCTTTGGGATAAAGTAGAAATCGAAATAGCATCCGACCTGCTCGGTGCTGCCCGTGCCCTCTGCGGTAACAAACCGGGCATCATTGCCATCCTCGGCACCGGCTCCAACTCGGCCCGCTATAACGGAAAAAAGATTACTGCCAACACTCCACCCATGGGTTATATCCTTGGTGACGAGGGGGGTGGTGCTTCGATGGGGCGACGACTTATATCTGACATATACAAGGGGTTGACTGAAACCTCTCTCAAAAGGAAGTTTGAGAAAGAGACCGGCCTCAATTATGCCGAAGTTATTAGACGCACATACCGCGAAGAGAATGCTCCTAAGTTTTTAGCCTCTGTCGTACCGTTTATCAGAAAGCACTATGCCGAGTCTGAATCTATTAAGGATTTGGTTTACGACGAGTTTGACAGCTTCATTGAGCGCAATATATACCAATACCTGAACATTAAAATTAACCAGTTAGGTTTTATCGCCACTATAAACCTTGTCGGCTCCGTTGCCTTTCACTTCGGAATGGAGTTTGCCGAAGTTGCACTCCACCACAATATGGGGATAGGTACCATTGCCCAGACTCCCATCCCAGGTCTTATTGAATATCACACCAAAAATCTGTAAAAAAAAACGCGTTAACCATGATCAAGAAATTTTTACGCCCGGCGGTACTCGCTTGGCTCATTGCCTGCGCCACCACAGCCAGTGCCGACAAATACTGGGAGCAGAAGGTGTCGCTGTTCGACCACCTTCCGGTCACCACACGCGACATTATATTCCTTGGAAACTCAATCACCGACGGGGGCAACTTCGAAGAGCTCTTCAAGAGGGAGGATGTCAAGAACCGCGGCATCCGTTCGGATGTTATTCCGGGTGTACAGCGACGGCTCGACCAGGTCACCAAGGGGCACCCACGCAAGATTTTTCTTCTCATCGGCATCAATGATGTGAGCCACAATCTCAGCGTTGACTCCCTGGCTGCCCGATACTCGCGATTGGTAGACGACATTATGCGCCGTTCTCCCGAAACGAAACTCTATCTGCAAAGTCTCATGCCCATCAATAATGATTATGGTGTGTATAAAGCTCTCAAAGGGAAAGAGAAAACAGTAACAGAGTTCAACCGCCGCATCAAGCAGATTGCCGACGAACGCGGTCTTACATACATTGACCTCTGGCCATGGCTGGCCGACAAAAACGGCAAACTGAACCGCCGATACACCAACGATGGTCTCCACCTCACCGGACCCGGCTACCGCGCCTGGACCGGAGGATTGAAACCATACCTCGACGAATAAGAACTCTTGCACAAAAAAATTAATGCCAGAAAGATAATATCACAACGCTAAAGAAAAATATAATTGCAAAAAGGATAAAAATCAGTTAATATGCAAATATAATTTTAATTTTATTTAAATTATTATTAACTTTGTGTATTAACGCAATTTAAAGAATGAAGAATTACGGTATAAAATGGATCATGATGGGGGGAGCATTGGCTGTTCCCGCACTTTTCCCGCTGAATATCAGCGCTGAAGTGATTGTTATTGACCCTATTTTTGAATACCCGGTAGCCCCCGAGGAGATAAAGACTCTGCAGGAAAAGGCTGACTGGGTGATGCAGCATTTCTGGGACAAGATGGACTTCAAAAATAAGGAGGCACTGAACCAGGCTGCTGTCAACGATGCCATGCGCACATATGTGCTCCCCATGCAGTGGGCGGCAAAGGAAGAGGTAGACAAGTCGGTTGATAAGCTGTTGAAACAGCTGTCCAAAAATCCGACTCTGCTGCTGCAGTTCACCAAGGCTGCCGAGCAGGAGCTATACGGTCAGCGGGCAAGTATCTGGATTGATGAAATTTACTGTCGCTTTCTTGAAACCTTCAACAAAAACAAGAAGGTACCTGCTATCCGCAAAAAAAGATACGAACGACAGCTGACACAAATCAAAAACTCTTTGGTAAAGGAAACTCCGGCTTCATTTACCTACACCACCCCCGGCGGTAACCCGGGCAAATTTGAGCCTATCGGCGTGTTTACCATCATCGAATTCGGAGACCCCGACTGCGACGACTGCCGCATGGCCAAGCTTAAGATGGAAACCAACATCCGCTTTAGCGAACTTGTGGACAAAGGGCTTGTAAACGTTATGTTTATCGTTCCCGACCCCACCGAGGGGTGGCAGGACAAACTCAAGGGGATGCCCCAGCACTGGATTGCAGGTGGTTCCGACACGGTGTCCGACATTCTTGACATCCGCTCCAACCCATCGTTCTTCGTGGTGGGAAAGGATGGCAAGCTGATAGCAAAAAACATCGGGTACGAAACCGCCATGAGCCTTGCTTTCAAAGAGTTTGAAAAGAAATCAACCGACGGTGATGCCGCTAATAACGGTGCTAACCAATGAAAACATCAAGACTCCTTTGTTTTGATGATACAGAAGTTTAAGGCAAGAGAGCCACAATCGCCTGAATGTTTCAATAAAACTGAAGTTGTTTAAACTTATAGATAGAAAATGAATATCTTCAAGAAGATTTACATCAAAACCACCGGATATTCATACACCCACATGGGGCGTATGTTTCTCCGCCTGTTTGTCGGAGTGATGCTCATGCAGTTCGGTATCCGCCAGTGCTGCACGTTTGACCAGATTGCCGACACATTCCCCGCTGTGTTAGGGATGTCGTCGAGCGCTACGCTCACCGTGATGATTGCTATTGAGCTGGTATGCTCTTTCTTTATCATGCTCGGATTCCTGACTCGTCTTATGGTGCTCCCACCTTTCATTGCCATGATCATAGCTCAGGCATGGCAGTTCAATCACCTCACCGACCAGCCGAGCTACACCCTCAGTTGGGCCGACCAGGGGTACCTCCCAATGATGTTTCTGGGTATATACTTCTTTATTATGCTTGTTGGTCCCGGCAAGATTTCGGTAGACTACTTCCTGTCGCTCTACTTTATCCACAGCCACAACCACAGCGAAACAGATTTGGAGGAGGTATAACCGATGAAGCGCAAAATTGCCGTTTTAGTTTCGGGTGGTGTCGACTCGGCAGTGGTGGTCGACCTGCTGTCACGCACCGGCGACGAACTGCACCTTTTCTATATCCGCATCGGTATGGACAACGGTGAGGGGGACTGCTCGGCCGACGAAGACATTGAGATGTGTACCCTTATTGCCCGCAAATACGGATTACCGTTGCAGGTGGTATCGCTCCATGAGGAGTATTGGGACTATGTGATGCGCTATACCCTCGACACCGTTAAGCGCGGTCTCACCCCCCACCCCGACATGATGTGTAACAAGCTCATCAAATTCGGATTTTTCGAAGAGCGGTGGGGTAAGGATTATGATGCAGTTGCCACCGGTCACTATGCCTCAATCAAGGAGGTACACGGTGTTAAATATCTGGCCACAGCTGCCGACCCGGTCAAGGACCAGACCGACTTTCTGGCTCAGATTTCATATAAGCAGCTCAAGCATCTCATATTCCCCCTCGGCGACCTACCCAAGGCTGAAGTGCGTCGACTCGCTCAGGAGGCTAAGCTACCCAATGCCTCGCGCAAGGATTCGCAGGGTATCTGCTTTCTTGGCAAAATCGACTACTCCGCTTTTATCCGCCGACACCTCGGTGAAAAGCCGGGACCGGTAATCGAGATTGAAACCGGCAAAAAGATTGGTACTCACCGCGGATACTGGTTCCACACCATCGGTCAGCGCAAAGGGCTTGGCTTAGGGGGGGGACCATGGTTTGTGGTACGCAAAAACATCCGTGACAACGTGGTCTACGTCTCGCACGGCTACGACACCCGCAAGCAGTACGGTCGCGAAATACCGGTAGAAGAGATACACTGGATATCGGGCAATCCACTCCCCGAAGGAGAAACAGAGTTGCAGGTAGCATTTAAAACCCGCCACTCCCCCGAGTTCTACTCAGGGAAGATAGAGCACCACGAGGATGGCAGCTGGAAGGTAATCTCCGACACCGACATTCAGGGTATAGCTCCCGGGCAATTTGCCATCATCTATTCCCCCGACCGCGCTCTCTGCCTCGGCTCCGGAATGATAACCGCGAAATAAATTTTAGATCTTAGATCTTAGATTTTAGATTTTAGATTTTAGATCTTTGATCCTAGATTTTAGATTTTAGATATATCGCGTCAGCAAGCCGTCCGCTTTTAGTTCTGTGTGAGCCCAAAGGGCGAAAAGCGGCCGCTGCCCGTCCGCAGTCAGCCAGCGCAAAGCGCCATCAGTCCGCAGTCCGCCAGCGAAAAGTGGTCGCAGTCCGCAAGCGCAAAGCGCCCGCAAGCAAAAAAAGAGGAAAACTCCAATTAAGAAGAAGAAAAAAATATGCATACCAATAGTTATAACGACGACAACGACATTTTCGGGAACGACAACCCAAAGATCAAGCTCAATCTAATAGGTATCACCTACAACCAGATTGAGAGCGGTGTCTATGCCGTTATCCTTCAGGAGGTAGATGGGGAACGACGCATACCAATCATTATCGGTTATACCGAGGCACAAGCCATTGAGTGCCGTCTTATGGGGATTGAACCTCCGCGACCTCTAACCCACGACCTGATGGCGCATACCTTGTCCACTTTCGGTATCGATGTCACTGAGGTAGTGATTCGCCGCCTTAAGTCGGGAGTTTTTACCGCCGACATACACATGGTCCAGGACGGCGACCATCGCACCATCGACTCCCGCTCGTCGGATGCCATCGCACTTGCCATTCGCCTCGGCGCACCCATCTACACCACCCAGGATGTGATGACAATTGCGGGTGTAACACCGTCGGGGAAACGCCCCAAGGGATCACATAACACTCACACCCTAACCCACACCCTCTCCCAACCCCCGGCAAAAACACCAACCACCGAGGAAGAAATCAAAAAGGCGATGCAGGTTGCCGCAGAGATGGAAGATTATGAAGAGGCTGCACGTTTGAAATCGCTTCTCGACGATATGATAAACAGCAAATAGTCCTCACAACATCTCGGCGATAATTCTCGCAAGCAACGAAACATCTCGGCGATAATTCTCGCAAGCAGCGAAACATCGCACCGATTAACTCTCGAAAGCCGCCTATAAACTTAGATAACAACAACAGCCGTTGACGCAAGTCCCGGCTCAGACACCGAAGATAGAAGTTATATGAAGAATCGCAAAAAACGTGTCGAACTGATGGTTGACCTCATCAAAAACCAGTGCATCGGAAGCCAGGAAGAGCTCGCAAAACTTTTGGAAGCTCATGGTTATACCGTGACCCAGGCAACCCTCTCTCGCGACCTCAAGATGCTCAAAACTACCAAGATACCCACCGACCGCGGAGGGTATATGTATATACTTCCCGACAGTAACTCGCTTAAGGACAAACTTTTGGCGCGCGGGCAGCTACAGGTTAACGCCAACTATCAAAGCGGTTTTGTGTCGCTTCAGTTCTCGCGCAATGTCGCCGTAATCAAAACGCGCAACGGTTATGCCGCCGGTATTGCCTACGACATTGACATGAGCGGCGCGCCCGAAATCCTTGGTACCATCCCGGGCTCGGATACGATCTTTGCCATACTCCGCGAGGATGTAACCCACGAGCAGGCTCGCGAAGTGCTCAGTAAATTCCTCCCCCTCAATCAAAAAATACCGTTATACTAAGATGATAAAAGTAGCGATTGCCGGTGCCGACACTCCGCAGGCCGGCGAGTTGATAAGAATTCTTGCTTACCACCCGGAGGTGAAATTCACCTCCCTTTCGGCCCCCGGCAAAGAGGGTGTGGCCGTTAACTCCGTACATCACGGGCTCATTGGGGACCTCGACATGACTTTTTCAGGTCCGCTGCCACTCGTGCCCGACTGTTCGATGCTTTTTGTGTGTGGAAACTCAATGACAGCTTCGGCCATCTCGGCTCTACGCATGTCGCACCCCGATATGCGAATCATAGTCGTGGATCCTCTGCCGGGTCTTGACACTGCAGACTTTGTATACGGTCTCCCCGAGGTGAACCGCAAGCCGCTGGTGCGCGGTGCTACCGCTGCCCGCGTTCCCGCTGCCGCCGCGTCGGCCGTGGTGGTGGCTCTCTTCCCGCTTGCAGTCAATATGCTGCTCAACGATTCGCTCAAAGTTGAGGTGGAAGCTCCCGAGGCATACATCGCCGCCGATCGCAACCGCAGTGCGCAGGAAGCTGGCAAGGTGCTTAACTACTCTCAAAGCAGCTTCTCGCCCAATATGGTGTTCAGCTTCACTCCAAGCGAGGGGCCCCGCGATATGATTGTAAGAATAACTCTCAACTGTTCGGTGTCGCTCGACCAGATTTCAGACATCTACCAGATGTATGACGACCACAACTTTGCATATGCAGTGATGAGCCCCGTTACCCCCAGGGAGGTGCGCGGCACCAACAAGTGCATCGTGTCGGTAAAGAAAGATTCCGACTCACTGCTGCAACTAACCGTGGTGGTGGACCCCATGATGCGCGGCAGCGCCGGCGAAGCGGTCCACAACATGAATCTACTGTTCGGTCTTCACGAAAAAACCGGTCTCGCACTTAAAGCTCACTGATATGTCGGTAAACAAAGTCATACTTTTAGGCAACGTCGGTTCGGACCCCGAAATGAGGTATCCCGAACCGGGAAGAACCATCGCATACCTCTCATTAGCCACCAACGAATGGAACCCCAAGATACAAAAGGAGGTTACCGAATGGCACCGGCTTGTAATGGGGGGGAGTAACGCCGAATTTGCCGAAAAATATATACGCAAGGGGAGCCGCCTCTATATCGAAGGGAAACTGCGCACCCGCGAGTATCAGGACCGTATGCACATAACCCGCGAAAAAACCGAAATCATTGTCGAGAAGATTGAGTTGCTGGGACGCAGCTCAGAACCTCGTTCATGATGAGTTTGTTTAAACTCTGAACCCTCTCCCCTCCCCCCCCC
>QLIP01017503.1_pt1 | contig 12949 bp, 10 predicted proteins | sample 1769771 | NCBI WGS metagenome assembly QLIP01 (sample SAMN09428762, study PRJNA476227) | Gut metagenome, whole genome shotgun sequencing project. | isolation source: cecum | host: Rhizomys sinensis | place: China: Jinsha town of Minqing, Fujian Province | collected 2013-09-23
ATTTGGAACGCCAATAATGTTTTTGCAAATGCCGCAAATGCAAAGCCAGCGCGTAGGCTTCCGTGCGCCAATCTTCCAAACCGAGCAAGGCCCCCAACCCGATTTTATGCACCTGCGCCATGCCCAAACGGTCTTGGCTGTTTACTCTCCACGCAAAATCGGCTTTCTTACCCGCCGGATGATAATAGCCGTAGCGACTTTCGTTGTAGGTTTCCTGATAGACATACACCGCATACAGACCCGACTTACACAGACGTTGATATTCTTCGGTACCCATCGGAAACACTTCTAACGACAGCTGCGCAAAATGGGGCGAAAGCAGTTGCATGGCGTGTTCGATATAGTCCACACCTACCTTGCGCGGCGATTCGCCCGTAAGCAAGAGCAGATGTTCGTAACCCATCTTTTTCAGCACCTCGGCTTCTTCCATAATCTGCGCGTCGCTCAGAGTGGCACGCTTAAAAACATTTTCGTGGTTAAAGCCGCAATAAATACAATGGTTGGTGCACTCGTTGCTCAAATAAAGCGGAATATAAAACTGAATGGTTTTACCAAAACGTTTTTGCGTTACCGCGCGACTTAACACGGCCATACGTTCTATATACGCAGGATTAACCGTAGCCGCAGGCGATACCAAGGCTTTGAAGTCTTCTATATCCAACCCGTCACCCGAAGCGGCTTGTTTTAACGCGGCCTCCACATCGGCCGAAGTCTTGGCCGCAATTTCCGCGCCCATCTTCGCCCAATCATACGTTCTGATAACTTCCGAAAACATCATAATCTATACACTATTTATCTAAACAAGACGTGGTATCTTTGGAAATGCGCATCGCACAAAAATGTGGTCCGCACATGGTGCAGAATTTGGAACCCGACTCGTCTGCCCCTTCTCTGGCCTTGAAAAACGCCAAGGCTTTTTCGGGATCCAAAGCCAAATTGAATTGGTCTTTCCAACGAAACTCATAGCGGGCCTTGCTCATGGCATAGTCTCTCAGTTCTGCGCCGGGATGTTGCTTGGCGAGGTCGGCGGCATGGGCGGCAATCTTAAAGGTGATAATGCCTTCTCTTACGTCGTCTCTGTCGGGCAACCCCAAGTGTTCTTTGGGCGTAACATAGCACAACATGGCCGTGCCGTACCAGCCAATCATGGCCGCTCCAATGGCCGAAGTGATATGGTCGTAGGCCGGCGCAATATCCGTTACAATCGGACCCAAAGTGTAGAACGGGGCTTCCTGACAATCGGCCAGCTGCTTGGTCATATTCTCTTTTATTTTGTGCATCGGCACATGACCCGGTCCTTCTATCATCACCTGCACGTGTTGTTTCCACGCTTGTTTGGCCAAACGACCAATGGTTTCCAACTCGCCAAATTGCGCAGCATCGTTGGCATCGTGGCCACTGCCGGGGCGCAGGCCGTCGCCGAGCGAAAGGGCTGTATCGTATTGCGCCACGAGGTCGCAAATCTCGTCGAAATGTTCGTAGAGAAAACTCTGTTTTTTATGCGCCGCGCACCACTTGGCCATAATCGAACCGCCGCGCGAAACAATGCCGGTGAGCCGCTTGGCCGCAAAGGGCAGATGCTCACGCAACAAGCCCGCATGAATCGTAAAATAATCTACGCCCTGCTCGCATTGTTCCACCAAGGTATCGCGAAAAATTTCCCATGTCAGATCTTCGGCCACACCGTTCACTTTTTCCAAAGCCTGATAAATGGGCACGGTTCCCACCGGCACGGGGCAGTTGCGAATAATCCATTCGCGCGTTTCGTGAATATGCGCCCCCGTAGATAGATCCATGAGCGTATCGCCACCCCAACGGCAGCTCCACACGGCTTTTTCCACTTCTTCTTCTATGGAAGACGAGGTGGCCGAATTGCCGATGTTGGTGTTGATTTTGGTGAGGAAATTACGCCCGATGATCATCGGTTCACATTCCACATGATTGATGTTGGCAGGAATGATGGCGCGTCCGGCGGCTACTTCCGAGCGCACAAATTCGGGTGTGATATGGGTTTTGTAGCCGGCTTCTTGCGCGTTTTGATTTTCGCGTATGGCCACATATTCCATTTCTTCGGTGATGAGGCCTTGTTGGGCGTAGTACATCTGCGTAAGGGCGCGACCTTTCTTGGCTTTGCGCGGCAAACGGATATGTTCGAAACGCAAATCGGCCAAAGACGCATCTTGGCGGCGGGCGCGACCATACTCGGAACTGAGTTCCGAAAGCACTTCGCTGTCGCCTCGGCGTTCCAACCACGACGTGCGAATATCGGGCAAGCCTTTTTCCAAATTGATGTCGGCCTTGGGGTCGGTATAAGGGCCGCTGGTATCGTAAACATATACCGGCGCGTTGGGCGTATGCACCCGCTCTCCGTTCACTATATCCACCGTATCGACAAGGTTGATTTTGCGCATGGGCACCTCTATCGGAAACTGCTCGCCTTTGAGGTAGATTTTTTCCGAACCCGGAAATGGTTTGCGCGAAAGGATATCTTCTTTCATGATGTGTGTTATGTAATTTACCCTAAAAATGAGGTTAGCGGACTGCTTGCTTCGGCCACGTCTTGCGCTTTGGCCATGCGGGCTTCAAAGGCCATGCGGCCTGCCCTTACCGCAAGCTTAAACGCCTCGGCCATTTGCACCGGATTGCCGGCGACGGCCACGGCGGTATTGACCAATACCGCATCGGCACCCATCTCCATGGCCTCTGCCGCGTGAGAGGGCGCACCAATACCGGCATCCACCACCACCGGCACCCGGCTCTGACGAATAATAATTTCGAGCATGTCTTTTTGGCGAATTCCTTTGTTGGTGCCGATGGGTGCTGCCAAAGGCATCACCGTGGCCGCCCCCGCTTCTTCAAGGAGTTTGCACAACACCGGGTCGGCCTGAATATACGGCAACACGTTAAAGCCTTTCTTGACCAACAGTTCCGTGGCTTTCAGCGTTTGAATCGGGTCTGGCAAGAGATATTTGGGGTCGGGATGAATTTCGAGTTTAAGCCAATTGGTGCCAAAGGCTTCTTTGGCCAATTCGGCCGCCAACACGGCTTCTTCGGCATTGCGCGCCCCGGATGTGTTGGGCAAAAAACACAGCCCCTCGCGCAAGATATGGCGTAACATATCGTCGTCTTCGCCCTGACGACTGTCTATGCGTTTGAGCGCGGCCGTCACCATTTCGGTGCCGGAGGCTGCAATGGCCTCGGCCATCACTTGGTTGGAAGAGAATTTGCCGGTGCCCAAAAACAGGCGGGACTTAAATTCCCTGTCGGCAATTTTTAATGTTTGCATACTTATTTGGTGTTTTCAAAAGGTCAGTTGTTTAACGGCCGCGCGGGCGGAGGCGGCATCGGGGGCTTGCAAAATGGCACCGCTTACGGCAAGGCCGTACACGCCCGTTTCGCGCAAGGCTTCGGCATCGGAGGGTTGAATGCCGCCAATGGCGTAGATGGGCAGGTTAATGCCCTCGGCTTTGCAACGCGCCAAAAGGTCGCGATAGCCGTCCAATCCCAAGAGGGGGCTTAGTTTTTCTTTGGTGGTGGTGTAGCGAAACGGGCCGAGACCGATGTAGTCGGCACCGGCGGCAGATACCTTGCGTATCTCGTCCATATTGTGGGCCGTGCCGCCAATCAAAATATCTTTCCCCACCACGCGACGCGCTTCTTCTATCGGCATATCGTCCGCACCCAAGTGCAAGGCCTCGGCCTTACATTCGTCCACCAAATACACATAGTCGTCCACCGACATCATCGCCCCGTAACTATGGCACAAACAGCGCACCTTCCACGCTTTCTCCAGTAAATCTTGCGTGGATTCGGCTTGCTTGCAACGAAACTGCACCCACTTAACGCCTGCGTCCAAGGCCGCTTGGGCCGAGGCCACCACATCGCCGTGGGTAATAAACTGCAAGCGCGGCAAGGCGGGCGCAATGGTTTGTGTACCGGCGGCGGTTTTAAGTTTTTCCCAATTTTTCATCACACTTTCTATCGTTTGTGTATCGCCGATTTTTGCGCAGTTGGTTTGCCACAGCGCGCCTAACACAGCCGCGCCGCCAAATTTCCACGCCTTTAAGTTTTCGATTTTTTCGGCGGTAACGCCACCCAAACCCATTACTTTTTCGTCCAACACACCGTCCTCCGCCGCGCGTCGCAACTCTTCTTCCGTAAAGGCCGCCGCATAACCCGTCTTGGAAATGCTTTCAAAAATCGGACTCAAAAACACATAATCGCAAGCCGACTTATGGCACAGCACTTCTTCTAACGTATGGCACGAACGCGACACGCAGCCCGTATAACCGGCAGGCTTTTCGGAGCAACGCGCATTGAGATGAATGCCGCCCAACTCGTAGCGCAACGCCAAATCGTGATGGTCGTGCAAATGAATACACTTTCTTAACTTCGGCGACAGCCTCTCCAAACAAGCCGCCGTTTGCGCCTTAGACCAATGCGGCTTACGCAAATGCAGATGCGTCAACCCGTCGGCACACATATCTTCCCACGCCTGCACTTCAAAATTCAGGTCGGCTTCGGAGCTTATCACAATTAAGCGAAAATTCATCATCCTTACTTATCTCGGCAAATGTTACGCGGCGAATGTTACGCGGTCCACACTGCGACATTCCGCACAACAGCATAGCGGCATAGCAACAACGGCCATAGCGGTGCAACCGATGCCAACATTTTAACCAAAAGAACGAGGAAAAAGACAGAGCAGAAACACTCCCTGCGGCGGCATTATCCGCATCAGGTTCAAAGGGTTTGATCTCAGCCTCTCGGCACCCCCGTTCACAAAGCACAAATGTAACACAAATTTGGTGCAAAAGCAATTTTTTTCTACCTTTGCCACGCTTTCATAGCACGGACCCGTAGTTCAATGGATAGAATTTCAGATTCCGGTTCTGACGATAGGAGTTCGAGTCTCCTCGGGTTCACAACCAATGCTGTGTATCAATATGCTCGGTGATACACGGGACTAAATGCAGGATAATCTCAATAAACCATGCCTACTTCTACCGTCAAACTTCACACCTTAAACTATAACGAAGTCCAAACATACGGCCTCACCGCCTTGTTTGTTTTGGGCAATCTCGCCCTGCCGCAACTTTTTCATCTTGTGCCGCAAGGAGGCATAAGGTGGTTGCCTATTTATTTCTTTACGTTGGTGGGGGCGTACAAATATGGTTGGAAAGTGGGCTTGTTGACGGCCTTGTTGTCGCCCGGTCTTAATTCGCTTTGGTTCGGCATGCCTTCTCCGGCGGTGCTTCCGACTATTTTACTCAAATCGATTTTATTGGCCGTAGCGGCAGGATGGGCCGCTGCGCATTTCAAAAAAGCAAGCATCGGCTTACTGCTTTTGGTGGTACTTTCGTATCAAATTGTCGGCACCTTGGGCGAATGGCTGCTCATCGGAAATTTCTTTCAAGCCCTACAAGACTTTCGTATCGGTCTGCCCGGCATGCTGCTGCAAGTGTTCGGCGGTTGGGCGGTGATACATTTGTTGAAGCGATGAATATCGGGATTGAGAGCACCGGGATTAGCCTCGCTACGCTCGGCTGATCCCATGAGGGGAGACAGCAGAACAGGCGGCAGGGCGTGTGCGACACTTGTATTATCGCCTCAGCATAAGCGATGTTAATCGCTTATGCTACTCATTTCACCGAGTAAAAACTTAAGTAAACTTAGTTTTTACTCGGCTTCATTCGCTCGCAGAGCCAAGTTTACTTGGCTCTGCGTCGGCTAAAAAAAACAGGCAGCCCTGCCGCCTGTTCTGCGGAAAGTGAGGGATTCGAACCCCCGGAGGCTCGCACCTCAACGGTTTTCAAGACCGCCGCAATCGACCACTCTGCCAACTTTCCGTTGCAAAGATAGTGCAATCTTGTTTTTTTTGCAAGGCAGGCGCGTGGGGTGTGGCGGACAAACTCGCGCGGCGGTAAGACGCAAACGCGTAGGCTACACACCTGCGGCCACACACAAACGCGTGAGTGCAACAAGGTTTAGAAAAACCGATAGACTTCTTTAAGAAATTTCTCTTTGGATAAATCGTGAGGGTTGGTGCCGCTCACGCCTTCGGGTATGGCCTCGCCCAAGCGTTTGAACCATTCGGTCCAAAACGCCGGTATACGCCCGTCGGCATCGCGAAAGTTCATAGGTCTGGCCGTAAAGAGCGGGCGGCTGTCGGCATAACGATAACTTTCGTAAATCAACTCGGAACAATACATCTTGCCGTTGTCGGGGCGAAACGATGAGTCGTAGGGTTCGCCTTTGTGCAGCTTGGCACGGTTCACGGCCGCCTCAACAGGGAAGCCGGGAACAACCACCCGCTTAACCACCAAGCCGGGCTTATTGTTAATCAGCGGGGCTTCGGATATAAAGGTATTCCAATCCACCCGCGTAACGCCCCATCGCAGGGATGCTTCCAAAACATAAAGGCTGCCGCGTTCCAACACCACTATGGCTACGTGAGAGAATTTAAGGCTGTCGTGTCCCGCCGTAGCAGTGGTAATGGCTTGGGCCATATCGGAAGACGAAGCAGAAGGGGCTGCCACAAAGAGTAAATCGCCCGACTGCGGAAAATACGAAGCGGCGTAGTTACCAAGTGCCCCAACGCCCGTCAGACCGCGACCGCAAGAGCCTGCTCCACACGAGCCACCACCGCAACTATGCGCCCCCCCAGCCGCCGCGCCACACATACCACCGGCACAACCGCCCACATGTCTATGTTCACCTTCTTGGCCAAACGCCGCGCCGAAAGCCATCACACCCATAGTCGCCATAAAAGCCGCGCTCACCATCAACAAAACCCCTTTTCTTTTCATCTTCTAAACTTTAAGTCCCTTCAAAAAAATAGGGCCCGAACCAACGTCCGAGCCCTATCCTAAAACTCAATCTATTTTATCGGCGCACCTTGACCACTACCGTCTGACCGTTGGTCAACTTGGCTTTCACCAAATACAGCCCCACCGGCAGGTCTTCCACCATGGCTTCGGTTTGCGCGGCACGAATACCGGTCTTGCTCCATAGGCATTGGCCGTTCAAATCGTACAGCCAAGCCGCTTGCATTTCAACAGAAGACGAAATCATCAAACGCCCCTTATCCATATAAGCCGACACCTTCGCGCTCTGTTGCAAATCTTCGTTGCTCACCCCTTCGTTTACCGTCACCTTACAAAAAGCTTTGACCGATTCATCGGTGGTCGTCACCCATACTCTGGCCATACCTTTGCTCAGCCCCGTTACCAAACCGTCATTGTTTACGCTGCACACGGTGCTATCGTCACTATACCACACCAATTCATTGTTAATGGCATTTTTGGGATAAACCACGGCGTTCAATTGGAATTGTTTTACACCTGAGAGATAGAGGTCTATCTTATCTTCACTCAAAACTATTTCTTCGGCACCAATCCCCACTCTCACGGTACAGGTATCGGAAGCTCCGCCGTCTTCAGACACGGCCACCAATTTGGCCAAACCTTCTGCCGCACCATAAATCAAGTTGCCGCTTGCTCTTAAAACAGCGGTATTAAGCGAATAGAGCAACACATGTTTATTGGTGGCGTTTTCGGGCAGCACCGTGATATGAACCATCACCTGATTCCCCATTCCGATACTCATTTCTTTTTTACTGAATATCACTTGTTTTACCGGAACCATCACCGTTACCTTGCAAGTGGCCTTATAACTGCCGTCTTGGGTGGTGGCCGTAATCACCGCCTCGCCCGCAGAGAGACCTTTTACCACGCCCGCGGCACTGACCGTCGCCACCGCCTCGTTCGACGAAGTCCACGTTACGTTTTTGTTTCTCGCATTTTCCGGCATGATGTGAGTTTGCAACGTAAAGGAAGAGTCTTTTTTAATCGTCTTTTCAACGCTCGACAATTCGATACTGCGTACCACAAATTCAAACCACAGATGCGGACGATTGCCGGACATCACCCACGGATGAAGTTCATCGGCACCAAACGCCCAATGCGTTTTTTGTTCGTAGAACGCTTGGTTAAAGAGTTCGTAACTACCGGTGCCGCCGTGCCAACGATTCACTTTGCAACTATCACCGCTTGCCACAGAGAGCGAAGCCTTATCCACGCCCAACAACATAGAAGCCAACGCAAAGTTGGAGTCCATGGCGTATTTCTTTTCCACAACAATAGGATCTCCTTCTTCGCCATCTTCAAAATCTCCGTATTCTCCACTTGAGGCATTTTCAAAATATTCGGTCCATGCTACACGGGTATAACGTTGAGGAGCGATAATGGTATCGTTGAGTCCATACGAGAATTTAACCATACTGCCCTCGTTCAAATCTGTTTCACCAACCACACCACCGGCCACGCCGATATCAAATTTTACGGACGCATCGGGAACCCCTACCATAATTTTACCAATGGCGTAGTTTTTTTCTATCAAACCGCCGCTATTGGCACCCACCACGCCACCGGAAGCATACAATGTGTAAATATCGGCTTCGGAATAGCTGTTAACCACACTGCCGCCATTTATGCTTTTACCCGCTATACCGCCGGCGTACTTAAACGCTTCGATTTTACCTTGAGTGTAGGAATTGGACACCACCGATTTGCCGGTTATTTTACCTACAATTCCCCCCACTTCTTCCATATTCGGCGCATAAATCCGTCCATTGAAACTGCATTGGCTTATTCTGGTGTCGTTGGTAGCCTGACCAACCAAACCGCCCAACACATCTTCGTTGGAACGTGTTGTAATATTGGCTTCTATGTGACAATTCTGTATATTCGTTTTAAATGTCTTGCTCACCAAACAGCCGGCTGTCCACAAATCTTCTTTGGTAAACGATACATTTTTTATGAATACGTTCTTGATGGTGGCACCATCCAACCTCTCAAACATCCCATCTCCGGCCAACATCATGTTTTTGATGATATGATTTCGACCATCGAGCGTACCGGTAAACTCGTCAACGGGCGCAAAACCTCTTTCCGCCACACCGGTATAGGCCGCCATATCGATATCGTTGCCCAATACAAAGTGAGCATTCTTGTGATTTCTGATTTCGTTGAGTTCGGCCGGGGTGGTAATAATATAAGGTTCGGCCGCTGTTCCCTTGCCTTGCAACACCACCTCTTCAAACGGCAATTTGTAGAATTTATGGGTCAAACCTCCGTATATATTCTCAAAGGTAACAAACAAATTGCTGATGGCGGTTTCGTCATCGTTGGCTTTTATGCCCGCTGTTTGCATATCACCGTCCGTTTCGTTGCTCTCCCAAGAGTAAAGAATCTTCTCTTCGTTGGCCACACCGAAACCGTTTTGAACTTTGACACCACCCGAAGCCCCTTTCTTGTAGAAGAACAGATATTCGCGTTGGTTGTCCGGCACCACCATATACGGATTCAAAGCAGAACTCTGAATGACGGGCAAAAACAGTTGGGCATCACGACCAAGATCGATACGTATGCGTTTTACCATTTTACCATTGCGGTCGTAGTGGGCAATACCGCCATACGTCGTATTATTGGTTTCTTCGGCGCGTCCCAAACCAAACACATATTCATATCCGCCATCGGAGGTCGGCACTCGTTCAACGTGGGTTGAAAGCAGTTCGTTATCGTGTATCGCCGGGAAAGTAATGTTTTCCCGCATAGACGGCAAATCAAACATTTTGATGGCACTCACCGCACTACCACCCCCCATAAATAAGGCAAATTCTTCATCGTAACCGGGAATGGCTTGCAGAGGCATAACACCCGAAACATCATCCATCAATTCTTCGATAATTTCCCCATCTTCATCCATCAGATAAAATTGCAAGGTCTCGCAATCGCAACTGATATCGTAGCGGCTCATGGCGTAAAGTATCTCGAATTTATCATCGTTATTGAATAATTTGCGGCTGATCATATATTTTCCAAAGTTATTCAGCACACTAAAGCTTAAATTATTCTGTTTTATGCCGGGCATCGGAAGCGAAATACTCTTTTCTACCGTAAAGTCTTTGGCTTTGTAGATAACCACGTTGTATCTGTTGTTGGTATCCGTCAACATACTATCCATGTTGATAAAGCACGGCTTTTCGTACAAGGCGGTGATGTAATAGTATTGTCCTTCTATCACAAACAACTCACCCAACGGACCTTCGCTGGCCGCCGACAATTCTTCTCTGATTTTGAAAACATGCAAAGGCTTCAGTGTATCTTTGATTAAATCCATTGCTCTGAAAACAGACGGGCGAAGGGTGTCGTCCATAAGAACTTTGCCGGAGGCCGAAAGAGCGGGCGCACCGGAAGCCGTGCGGATGGTATCCGGTTCGTAGTAAGTAGGCATAACAACGGCCCGTTTTGCCCAGCCATCCGGAATAAAATGCAGACTAATCCACGAAGTTTTGCCAATACGTTTTAGCACTTGACCGTCTTCATTTACGATAAACACCGTATCACGGCAGGAAGAAGGACCTTCGCCAATTCCGGCAAACCCGTGCGATTGAATAATAAACTCTCTTTTTCTATCGCTATTGAAATAGTCGGTGGAGTACTGCGACATAATATCGATGCGCTGCGTAGTGTCGGAAGTTCTGATACTAAACGAGGCCTCTTTCTTAAATTGGTCGTTGTAGAACGTATAACGCGCCCCTTTTAAGAAGTATTCGTAGCCAACCGACACGTTGGAATATTCGTATTCCACCGTAAAGAGCAGGTTTTTGCCGGTTGAAACATCGGCCACAATGCCCCAATAATCGGTTTCCAATACCGTGTCTATTTTCAGATTGGCCGTGTTGTCTTCGCCAAACTTGCTTGTTTTGGACTTTTTGCCCACCATGCTTTTCAAAACGGGATGCGAGGAAATCGGTTGCAATTTCACCACCGGACTTTGGGCTGACATTCTTTGACGGTAATCGGTTTTGCGCACCGGGTTGATCTGTAAATCGGAAGCATACGGAATATAGTCGATGTTTTTACCGACAAAGGCTTCGGATTTGAGTTGTTCAATGGCCGCCGGTTCGCTTTTCGGCATTATCAAAGTGTTTTGCGCCATGGTTTGTTCGGCACCAAACAGTATCGCGATGATACTCCATGCTTTCAACATTTTTTTCATGGTTGATAGAGTTATATTATTCTACTTTACGAATTATTTACACAAAGGCAGGTCTTGTCTTCAAGGTATTCCTTACAGAAATTACGGAATGATATGCCATTTTTGCGGTAACACATCCGTATTTACAAAAAAGAGGCTCGCCGCCCCTCTTTCCAAATTTTTACAGCCTATATTGTGCATATATATATGGCGTAATTAACTGTAATAAAATTATTTATAGTGGAGGATATGGGACTACTTTTCATGTTGTATTTCAATGGATTAACTTTTTATTGGCACTTCCATTGACACTTTTCTGCATTTCAATCCGTCCTTTTCCCCTTGTTTAAGGTCATTTTCATGGTGCAAAAATACGACTTTTCCGCCAAACATCAAAACCCCCAATTTAGACGTTTCCGCCTTAGCAGTTCCGACACCCTCTGAAATTGGGCAAGGGTTTATATACGCCAAACGGCACTTGTGCGGTCTTGGCGTTATTATCCACGTCCACCGGCTTATCCTCTTTCGGGGCGGTGGTCTTTGCTTTCTTTACTTTCGGTTTATCCTTTTCCATAGTCGGTCGTATATCTTTTGTAGCACCATAAGCAAGAGCGCGAAGTAGTGCGACAGGTAAGACATCAAAACAGATAGGGCGACTGCAAAGGGTGTGTCCGCGCCAATCCAAAAGAGGACGGCAAGACACACCCAAAGCGTGCAGCACTTATAGCAAGAGGCAATCCTCTTTACTACGTCTGCCACCGCCACAGAAAGCCCCAAGTGCTGTATCAGCACCGCGCAAACCATGGCCAAGACAGCCGCACCTATCCACTCCACCATATTACGCAACAGTAATGGTCAGCGGGGTTTCGCTCACGAAACTGCGCGAGCAGTCTTGGCAACCACTCGCCGCAACGGTGTTCACGCTTGCGCCCTGCGCAATAGTAACCGTGGGGGCGGTTGCCGAAGCGATAGGCACGGTGAAGTCCTGCGAGAGGGGTTGCTGTTTGGTGCAACCGCACCCGCCGTGGCACTGCACGTAAGAGATGATACCCTCGGCGTGGATAGTGGCCACGTATTGACCCGGTGCCACCTGCGCCAACCCTTTGAGCGAAAAGCGCGGGTTGAACACGGGGGTCTGCTCTACGCAAGTCGGAAAGCACAGCCGTTGCGTGATGTTCACAAGCACGTAGTACGGGCTTGTGGTAGAGCCTGCGGCGAGCGTAGGGGTGATAACCGCAGGTTGGATTTTGTTGCAATTACACATATTTGTTAAGTGTTAATTGTTTGGCGCACCTATTTATTCATTGTCGAAGCCCGTATCTTCGCCGGTGCGTTTAGGCTCATCTTCGGGTGTAGGTGTTTGGCAAAATACCGCATAGATGTCGTCAATCTTGGCGGCCAAGCCTTGAATAAGTCTGAACATCGCCACGTTGTCTTGCGACATCTCTACAATGTTTTGGTTGATAGCCTCGAAGATATTGTTCGGGCGTACCGGTTGTTTGGTTTCTGTTGCCATGGTTTTATAGTTTTAAGAAGTGATTTAAGTACGGGTTATCCTTGAACATTGCCAAGGCTTGCGATAGTTTCTTGGCGGTAACGGCGATGCCTTGCTTCTGCTTGTCGTCCACAAAGTGGTAGAAGTCCTGCCGGAACATATCGGCTTCGGCTTCCGTTTCCGCGTATATCGGTATGGTTATGTTATAAGGTTGCATAGTGGTTTGGTGTTATTGTTAGTTCATCGGTGGCACGGGCGGTATGGCTTCTGTTGCAGCCTCTGCGACCATAGGTATAGGTGCTTTGCCTCTGAACATCTGTATCATATTATACCCCTTGACAAACTTATCGCCGTTGTTTTCGAGCCACCCAAAGAGCATATCCGCTTGTTGGGCGAACCGCTGTATCGTGC
>QLIP01066605.1_pt1 | contig 12939 bp, 11 predicted proteins | sample 1769771 | NCBI WGS metagenome assembly QLIP01 (sample SAMN09428762, study PRJNA476227) | Gut metagenome, whole genome shotgun sequencing project. | isolation source: cecum | host: Rhizomys sinensis | place: China: Jinsha town of Minqing, Fujian Province | collected 2013-09-23
CCGGAGAATCTCTGGAAAATATTTATAAAGTATTTAGCTACTACGCAAACCATCTGGAAGAGCTGGGTAGCCTTGGATCTGACGATGTGGCCAATGCCGCATCCGATGAATCAAAAGCGGTTATTCTGGACGTGGCAGCGGCTGGGGATATTAAGGCGAACGCCACACAGGAAACAGCCTTCCGCAACAGCCGGAGCGCGGTGCTGAACGTCAGGTTCCCCAATATAACAACGGGAGCATTGTATCTGGTGGTGCATGAACGCTCAGACCAGCCAGGGCAGTATGAAGTCTGCCTGGCAACAGCGGCTGATGGCTTCCTGTCCTTAAATGTGAGCAGCCTGTCGCCTGTCGCGGTTGCGAAGGTGGAGATTAAAGATGCCAGGGCGGCTGTTGAGCCTGTAGGGGATGATGCTGTCCCACTCTCCGGGATAGCACAGCCTGCAAAGCCGGAAAGCAATGGGCTGTGGGCAGCAGTGATTGTTTTGCCTGTGGCCATGCTGCTGCTTTTTGTAGGGCTTGCAGTATTCTTTAAAATGAAGCGAGCTGGGAAACTGCCTTCTTTCTTGTGCCGTTAAAGGGTTTAGGGGCAGCTGGCAGGGCTACCCCTTTTAATGGTATTGCCAGTGAAAAAATAATATTGGAAAAACAGGAGGATGCTATGGATGCAAAGAAAAAATTATGTTTAGCGGCAGTAATGCTGACAGTAAACGTGTCTATGATTGCGGGCATTTTATATTTTACAAATGGCATGATGGAAAAAAAACATGGCCAGCCGGTTTCGCCGGCGATGCCTGCCGCCAGCCTTGTGCCAGACGGGGATGCCGGGGAAATGAAGCAAGAAAACATAAGCGGGACTGATTTAAGCGGGCTGCGCAGCGCGGAGCCGTCTGTGTCATATAAAAATGTCTACAGTTCGCTGCTGGCGGGAGAATATGTGGCAGGGGACGGCACTGCCTTTAAATTTGACCCTGGCAATTCTTACAGCGGGTATTTCAATGAGGAAGTCCCGTTTGCCGAGCATTATTTTTATGAAATCACCAATGAGAACGACTCAGAAAACACATTGGTGATTTACAGCCAGGGCAGACAGTCAGAAGTGAGATACTCCCTGGATTTGGACGGGGAAGGAAATGTCGTGCTGGCCGTTCCTGGCACCGAAACAAAATATGTGCTGTGCTATGATGGAACCCTGTATAAAGACAGCAGGCCGGAAGGCGCGGCAGAGGCAGGAGAAAAGCCGGCTGATTAAAAAAGGTTGACTTGGTGGAAGCACAATGATATGATTGCAGCGGAGGGCAATGGCAGTGGGATCATATCAGATTATTAAGGAGCAAAGGGAAGCGGCCGGGCTGACAATCCAGGAATTCTGTGAAAAGGCAGGCATTTCCACTGGGGCGTTTGTGGAATACCAGAATGGGACAAAATCCCTTCTGTGCATTCCGCTTGGGAAAGCAGTCCGCATGTTTTCCCTCATAGGCATCGATATAGAAAAATTCTATGACGGGCATTTCCCCGGCCTGCGGCAGGAAACGGCACAAAAGCTGGAGGAATGGCGCTTGGGGCATCCGGCAGAGCTGGATTTTGGCAAATTAAAAAGCCGGTACAGGATGCGCATAGCGAAAATGAAGGAGCGCAAATTCCTCTCTGGCATGGAAGCGGATGGGCTGCTGTGTGATTATAACGGCATATTTAAGGAACTGGAACGGCATGTTGACATAAATGGCATGATTCCGGAGCAGGTGTACCGGGAAATGGTACTGCCGCTTTCCTATGGCCTGAAGCAGAAGCAGGAAGGAAATAAGATAAGGAATGCGGTATCTGCCCTGCTTCATGAAGCCATCTTAAAGAGTGGAATGACATATGCGGATTTAGGGGAGATTGCGGGCGTTACCCCAAGAAGGTTGACAGCCTGCAAGACATCGCCGGAAGGATATTCCAGCATGAAGATCAGCTCCGTGCTAAAAATATGCCATGCCCTTAACGTGCCATTTGATGATATACGGGCGCGGTGCTGATTATGGGCGTTTGGGTTTTTATCCTTGGAAAGTGCACCAGTTTTCAGGGTGATGAAATCTCTATGCATAATCCCGGAAAGCAGGAATTGACATAATAGAAAAATAATGATATAATTTAGTGGAGAGGGAAAACCATGGAAAGGGGCGGTGAATGATGAGGGCTTTTGAGTATGGAAAGAAAAAGAACATGTCAGAATTATCCCCAATACAGCAGAAATTTACAGCTAAAATGATTGTAAAAGAGGTACAACAGATTGCAAAAGAGTACAATATCAGCGAGGAAACGGCTTACTGGGGATATATGCACGGCCTTTACGGCGGGGATTGTGAACTGACGGACTGACAGATACAGTGCAGGGGGTAAATGGCATGGGCAAGATATTTAAGCAGATGGGCAGGAGTGACCGCATCAAAATGGAAGTCCTGTTAAATGCAGGACATTCAAAATCGGAGATAGCCAAGCAATTACATTTCCACAGGAGTACAATATATAGAGAGTATGGCAAAGGCAAATATGTGCACCGGAATTCTGACTATACGGAAGAAGAAAGATATAGCTGTGATCTAGGGCAGAAAGTCCATGATTATGCGCAGGAGGGGAAGGGAAGGGCATTAAAGATAGGAACTGACAGAAAATTAGCAGAGTACATAGAGAATAAAATAGTTGATGGCAAGTTTAGCCCGGAGGCAGCACTGGCGGCTGCTAGAAAGTCAGGTGTCGAGTTTAAGGCAACAATCAGTGTGAGGACGCTTTACAGATATATAGATGGCGGAATATTTTTGAAACTGACGAATAAAAATCTGCCTATCAAAGGAAAAAAGAAAAGGCATAATAAGAAAGTTAGGGTACAGAAAAGGGCAAGCGCAGGGGAAAGCATAGAAAACAGGCCAAAAGAGGCAGATGCCCGGGAAGCATTCGGGCATTGGGAAATGGATACAGTAAAGGGCAAGAGGGGGACTACAAAGTCCTGCATGTTGGTACTGACGGAAAGAAAGACTCGGAGCGAGATTATAATAAAGCTGAAGGATCAGAAGGCAGTATCCGTGGTGGAGGCATTTGATCGAATTGAAAGGAAATGGGGAGATATGTTTAGCAAGGTATTCCGCAGCATTACGGTAGATAACGGGGTAGAGTTTGCTGAATATGAGAAATTGGAGCGGTCAATATTGAACGCAGGTGAAAAGCGTACCTTTATTTTTTACTGCCATCCTTACAGCAGCTGGGAGCGCGGAACAAACGAGAATAATAACAGGCTTATACGCAGACATGTGCCAAAGGGGGAGAATTTTGATGACAGGCAGGATGAGGAGATAGAATACATAGAAAATTGGATCAATAATTATCCGAGGGGCATATTTGGTTTTAGAACATCAGCAGAATTATTCGAGGAAGAATTACAGAAATTAGCGTGAAATTTTTTTTAAAAAACTTGTCGCAAAACTATTGACAAAATTCACAGATTTTGTGAAAAGTAAAAATTACTGGACAATATGATGCAGGTGTGATATGATAAATCAGAGTGATGTAATAAATTTGTAATATTTTGCACCCGTAGTCTAATGGATAGAACGGAGGCCTCCGACGCCTTTAATGCAGGTTCGATTCCTGTCGGGTGTATTTACATCACTCTGATTCTATCACAGGCAGCCGCACAAAATGCAAAAAAGCGTTCTGTGGGCGCCTTACTTTTATTTCATGCGAGGAATAATCTGTAATGGGCATTTCAACCGAAGATATGAAAAAAAAATATGAGGCTGCAAAAGAAAAGACTGTGAAATTAGGCAAAACGATCAAATGGTCTATTCTTGATATTGCAGATGCAGCCATGAAAAACAAGAAGATCACGCTCCTTGTTTTAGGGATTGTGCTCGTTGCCGTTGTGACGACGATCCTGCTTATTAGAGAGCCGCAGGAAGCGGAAGGGCCAAAGGAGGCGCGGATGGAAGAAAATGCCCTGCCTGAGGTAAATACGCTTGTTGCGGAATATATGACAGCAAAGGCAGACGGTGATATAGACAGAATCCATGCGCTGCGCAACTATGTAAGCGACGAGGAACGGCTGCGGATCATGGCGCTTAGCAAGTATATCGAAAGCTATGACAACCTGATCTGTTATACGAAAAAACTCCCGCCGGAAGGTTATACGAAAAAACTCCAGGTGCAGGAGGCATACCTGACGTTTATTTACAGCGAGGCAAAGCTCTATGACGCGGCTACAAGGGCACCGTCCATCCAGTCCTATTATGCCTATCAAGGCGAGGACGGCGGCTATTATTTTTACAGCGGGGATTTAGAAGAGGAAGTCAATGCGGCAGTCAATAGCCTGATGGAGGAAACGGACGTCCTTGAGCTTTACCACCAGGTATCCGTCAAATACCAGGAAGCGATCGACGCGGATGCAACATTAAAAGAGCTTATGGAAGTAAAGATCCCAAATTCCATCAGCGAGGACATGGGAGAGCTTTTAGCAGCTGAAGTTTTGGAAGAATCGGGCGGCGATGCTTCAGGCAGCGGCGATACGGTATCGGACAATGAGCCAGACGAGGAAACAGGGCAGGAGCCGGAAACAGCGCAAGGGACTGCTTTAGATACGCCGCGCTATGTCAGGGCTATGACTGTAGTCAACGTCAGGAAATCCGACAGTGAAACGGCAGACAAACTTGGCAAGATCCAGCCGGGCAAAGATTATAAGCTGTACGAACAGCGCATCAACGGATGGAGCAAAATTGATTACAACGGACAGGAAGCCTTTGTAAAATCGGAATTTTTAGAAGTCGCCGGAGGCGAAAATGAAACACCTGCCCAAAAGCCAAAAGAAACCGCGGCAAACGTGCCAGCTTCCCAGGCTGCGTCTGGCGGCGATTATGTCATGGCGAAAACGACCGTCAACATCCGCAAGAGCGCAAACCAGGATTCGGAAAGGTTAGGCACGATCTACCAGGGTGAGAAGCTGGAGCTTTTGATGCGCCAGGCAGACGGCTGGTGCAAGGTGAAGTACAAAGGCAAAGAGGCTTATGTCAAATCGGAATACGTAGAATAAACAGGATTCCCTTCCGCTGTCAAAAAACTATGGCGGAAGGGATATTTTTTCACTTTCCTGGACATACTAAGGACGTAGCAAAGCGAAACGGCGTATGGATGGGAGTGTAAAAAATGAGCAGGGATGATGCGGCAGTATTAAAAGAAATCGAAAAAAACACACAAGTGGCGATGAAAGCGTTAGATGCCATTGCGGAAAAGATTTATGATGACAGTATGGCACTGCAAGTATCCAGGCAGGCGTTAAAATATTCGCAAATCCACAACAAAGCGGCGGAAAAGCTAGTGGATGCGCATGCGCCGACTTACAAAAGCAGCGCAGTGGAAGAGATGATGCTTACGGGCGGCGTGCATATGCAAACGCTCTTTGATACGAGCACGAGCCATCTTGCGCAAATGCTCATACAAGGAAGCAGCAAGGGCCTGACGCATATGTGGAAGTCGTTAAACGCCCATCCGGGCGTGCAGGGACAGGCATTGGAAATTGCCAGGGAATTAGTAGATTTTGAGGAAAAAAACATCGAAAGGCTGAAGAAATTTTTATAGGCGGTTTAGGAAAACGATGCCCGGAAAAACTTGCCGTTTTTAACGTAAAAGATGATAGTCCAGTCCCTAATATAGCCTTGCGCCTGTCTTAAGCGTCCATTGCGCGGGGCAGCCAAAAAGAGACAGCTGCTTGGATTATCATACATAAAAGTGGAGAATGCAGTATGAAGAAAAAATTATTACCACTCTTTTTGGCGATTGTCCTGATATGCCTTCTTGCGGCATGCGCCAGCATAAACGCACGGCAGGCAGCATCAGGCGCAGAGAGTGAAACAAAAGAACCGGCCGCTGTGGCACAGGAAGGAAGCTGGGCCATTTACTGGTATCTTTGTGGAAGCGATTTAGAGTCAGACGGCGGCTTTGCGACAGCAGATTTACGCGAGATGATGGAAGTAGCGCTGCCTGAAAATGTGAAAGTAGTCATTGAAACAGGCGGAAGCAGCGCATGGCAAAATGATCTGATCGATCCGGGAAAGCTCCAGCGTTTGGTTTATGACAGCACGGGCCTTAACCTGGTGGATGAGCAGCCGCTGGCCAATATGGGCGATGCCCAGACGTTAGCGGATTTTTTAAGCTTTGCAAAAAATAATTACCCAGCACAAAAGACAGCCGTAGTTTTTTGGAACCACGGCGGCGGATCAGTTGCCGGTGTGGCATTTGACGAGCTTTTCGGATTGGATTCCTTGACGCTGGATGAAATGTATGCTGCTTTTACGGATGTGTGGGAGCCTTTTGCGGACAGCCAGCCTTTAGAGCTTATCGGGTTTGATACATGCCTGATGGCAACCGTGGATGTGGCATATACATTTTCTGGCCTTGCACGCTACCTTGTGGCTTCCGAGGAAACAGAGCCTGCCAGCGGCTGGCATTATTCCCAGTGGCTTGGCGCGTTAGCAGCAGATACTTTAATGGATGGCGCGGCGCTTGGCAAGATAATCTGTGATGCGTATTATGCAGGATGCGAACTTGCAGGGACACAGGATAATACGACGCTTTCCGTGACAGACCTTTCCAAAGCAGGGACGCTTATAGAGGCATATGAGGTGTTTGGCAATGAGGCGCTTGCCGCCGCATGTGAGGATTATTCCTTCTTTGCCCAGTTTGCCCGCGCAGCAGACGAAAGTGAAAATTACGGCGGCAATACGAAAGAACAGGGCTATAGCAATATGGCGGACTTAGGGCATGTGGCGCGTAAGAGCGCGGATATGCTTGCATCGGCGCAGGGTGTGCTTTCTGCGCTTGGCGAATGTGTCCTTTATCAGGTAAAAGGGAAGTACCGGGAAGAAGCAACAGGGCTTTCTTTTTATTATCCTTACGGGGCAGACGATGAGAACTTCCAAAGCTATAGGCAGCTTGGCACTGGCGAAGCATTAAAATATTTTTATGAATACGGCCTGACCGGGAATCTGGCAGACGATGGATTGGCTTACATTGCTAGTATGAACGTGGAAAAACTTCAGGAAGTACCGACGATGGAGTCTATGGGATGGGATGGCATATCCTTGGATATCAATGAGGATGGCGCGTCGTTTATGGTGCTTGGGCCGGAAGCCTATGATATTCTTGAGGGCGTTGGCTTTAACCTTTATTATGTGGACGAGGAAGAAGATTTGATGCTGTTTCTTGGAACGGACAACAATATGAACGCCGATTGGGAAAGCGGCGTGTTTTCTGACAATTTTAACGGCGCATGGGGAAGCATCGATGGCCATCTTGTCTATATGGAGTTAAATTATGACAGTGAGGAATACAACCTTTATTCCGTGCCGGTACTCTTAAACGGCGAAGAATACAATTTACAGGCAGCATATGACTTTGCGTCAGAGGAATGGAGCATCATTGGCGCATGGAAGGGCATTGATGAAAACGGCATGGCAGATAAAAAGATGCGGCTTGTACGGGAAGGCGATGAGATTACAACAATCTGGTATGTGGCAAGCGTATTTGGCGAGGATGAATTTGAGGCTCATACGATGGATACGTTTACTGTGACGGCCGGCACTGCCTTTTGCGAGATGAAGCTGCCAGACGGCAGATATGCCATGCTTTATGAAATGCGCGATGCGAGAGGAAATTATGCTTATTCTAAAGAAGTTTACTTTGACTGCGTTGATGATGAGATTATGACGACCGTATATTAAGTTTCGATGAGGATTATGTAAACAGGTATATTGGGAAAGCCAATGGCTTGCCGGGCAGGGAAAAAATCTCTCCTGCCCGGCCATAAAACTATTCTGCCCGGCTCATTGCCAGCTGATAATCTTTTTGGTCCGTAAAGATTTCATTCGTGTACGGATTTTTCTTCTGCGCCTTTGCACGGTACATGATCAATACAAACACGGCGATGTTGACAACGAGCGAAATGACGGAGATGGCGCCTTGCGCTGTTGGATTGGCCGATGCTGGCATTGTGTCACCGAATGCAGCAGCTGCGCCAGTGGCACCGTAGACGGAAGTGACCGTAGTAAAGCGGCTGCCATCCAAAAAGAGCGGGAAAACTTGCGCAAACATGCACCACAGCGCCAAGGTATTGGCGCGGTTTTGGATCCAGCCGCCCTTATTCCAGAGCGCATTTGCGACAGTGGGCGCAAGCAGCAGCGCAAAGCCGCAATACCACGTATGGGTTGGCAGATTTAAATAAGTATACTGAAAATTCCAGATGTCATAAGCTAGGATAAACTGCCATGTCATATCCGGCCAGAGCATATCTTTTTTGTCTTTAGAAGAATAAATTCCCCACCAGCCGGTCATGCAGAAAATGTTAAAAAGCCCTGCAATGCCGTTTAAAACGTTCCACCAGCCGCCATAGAGCCATACGCCTTCCGAGGATTTCCACCAGCCGCCCATGATATCGCCTGCCTTGACGGCGGATTCAAAATCCGATACCATGGCGATTAAGATGTTGATCGCTACAATGACGAACGGGAAGACTTTAAAGGCGTGGGAATTGCCTAGTTTTCCCCATTTGTATTTTAACACCATAAAGCCAACGCAGCCCGCTAGTGCCGCATAGAGCTTAGCATAATGAAACCAGCCGTTCATATGCACATAAGTCTGGTTTGTGAGCGCCCACTGTGCGCCCTGTGCCGCACCTGCGTAGATTGCGATAAAATAGATGGTAAGCGCTGCCGGAACTGCTACAAAGCAGATCAGGCCGCCGATTTTCGTGCGCCTTGCAACCTCGTTCATTAAAATCAGCCCGGCAAATACCATGACCCATCCAAAAATCTGCCAGCCAACCATGCCTTCATTTAAATGAAACATTTCCTATTCCTCTCTTTCTGTTTTCTCTTGTTTAGTATACTTCAATTTCTTTGATGTTAAACTCGTTTCCCTGCAAAAGCCATGTGTCGGGGCTGTGGCAGTAAGGACAGATTTTGCCATGCGCTACGGTAGCATACGTTTTCCCGCACCCTTCGCAATAAGTGACGGCGGGGAGCGTTTCTACGACAAGTTTGGCATCGGCAAACAGTTCCCGCTTTTTTGCCGCCCATTTCCAGCAGCTTTGCAGGTAGGATTCCATTACCGTGGAAACTTCCCCAAGCTCTAAAATGACTTTAGAAATGCCTGTGGCGGCATTTTTAGCGGCAATGCTTTCCAGGCTGTCCATAATGTGAAATACGACTCCTAGCTCGTGCATGGCAATCCTCCTAGTTGTTTTTTGGAGCGAACGTTACTTTAATCGACTGCCTGATCATATTTGGCAGAACATATTTGAGTTTGTCCTCCGATTTTACCATCATAGAACAGCCGGGCAATTCCCTGTGCAGGCTGATCGCGTCAAATACGCACTTAGTCGTGCAGATGCCGCAGCCGATGCATTTATTTGGATCTACTACCGACGCGCCGCATCCAAGGCAGCGGGAAGTTTCTGTTTTTACCTGCTCCTCGGTCAGCGTGTGGGAGAGGTCGCGGAAGGATTGCGCCTGTTCTTCTTTGGGAGCCGTTGGCCTTTGGCGGTCGGCATTGTCATAACTTGTGATAGAAATATCATTCTTGTCAAGCTCGATGAAGTCCCGCCTGTTCCTGCCGATAGTCAGCGTGCAATGTTCATGTACATAGCGGTGTAAGGAAACCGCGCCTTCGCGGCCAGCCGCAATTGCGTCAATGGCAAATTTTGGTCCCGTATATACATCGCCGCCCGCAAAAATGTCCGGATCTGCCGTCTGGCAAGTCAGCCTGTCTGCGATCACGCCGCCGTTTGGACGGAGCGCGACTTTCGTGCCGGTAAGCAGTTCTCCCCATTCGATTCCCTGTCCAACGCTGAAAATCACAGCAGAGCAGGAGATGGACATTGTATCTTCTTCATCATAGACGGGCGCAAACCTGTGGTTTTCATCAAAGACGCGCAGGCAGCGTTTAAAGACTACGCCGATGGCCCGGCCGTCTTTTGTCGAAATTTCTTTTGGCCCCCAGCCATTGTGGATTTCTACATGTTCCTCCGTCGCCTCTGCGATTTCCTCGCGGCTTGCGGGCATCTCTTTGTGGTTTTCCAGACAGAACATGGATACTTTGCCCTGCCCGCAGCGGGTACTTACCCTTGCAGCGTCGATTGCCACGTTGCCGCCGCCGATTACAGCGACATCACCGCCTAAGCCAAAACTTTCCCTGGCACCTGCCTCGCGCAGAAATTCCACTGCCGTATATACGCCTTTGGCATCTTCGCCGGGAATGTTTGGCTTCCTGCCGCCCTGGCAGCCGATGGCAAGATAAAATCCCTTATAGCCCTGTTCTCTTAGCTGTGGGATTGTAACGTCTTTTCCGACTTCTACGCCGCAGCGGATTTCCACGCCCATTGCCAAAAGGACATCGATCTCAGCTTCGATCAAATCTTTTTCCAGCTTGTAAGAAGGGATGCCATACGTTAACATGCCGCCGGGTTTTGCGCTTTTTTCAAAAACCGTAGGATGATAGCCTTTTTCCGCAAGAAAGTATGCGCAGGAAAGCCCGGCCGGGCCTGCGCCGATGATGGCGATCTTTTCATCAAAATGCCCTTGCAGCGACGGCACAGTCGGTTTTGGTATGTAGCGTGTTTCCTTTTGCATATCCCGCTCCGCGATGAAACGTTTCACGGCATCAATGGCAACTGCCTCATCTAACGTCCCACGGGTGCAGGCATCTTCGCAGCGGCGGTTGCATACCCGCCCGCAGATGGCAGGCAGCGGATTGTCTTTTTTGATCAGTGCAAGCGCTTCTTCGTAGCGTCCTTCTTTTGCAAGTTTCAGGTATCCCTGCACTGCGATATGGGCTGGGCATGCCGTTTTGCACGGTGCCGTTCCGCTCTCGTGGCAGTTGATCCGGTTGACATCCCTGTAATTGTGGGTCCACATATGCTCGCCCCATTTTTGCTCATGCGGCAGCGGCATCTGCGGGTAAGCCACTTCACTGCCATCCTTTTTGCACAGTTTCTGCCCAAGTTTCACAGCCCCCGCTGGGCAAAATTCCACGCATTTGCCACAGGCAACGCATTTTTCCCGGTTTACTTTGGCAACATAAGCAGAGCGGGAGAGGTTTGGCGTGTTAAAAAGCTGGGAAGTGCGCAGTGCATAGCATACATTCACGTTGCAGTTGCAGATTGCAAAAATTTTATTGGTGCCGTCGATATTCGTAATCTGATGGACGAAGCCGTTGTCCTCAGCCTGTTTGAAAATAAGCAATGCTTCCTCTTTTGTAATGTAGCGGCCGTCTTTTTGAGTTTCCACGACGTAGTCTGCCATGTCCCCGACCGCGATGCACCATCCTTCCGGGTCGTCTGCGCAGCCCTCGTCATGATAGAGGCGGGAGCGGCGGCAGGAGCAGGGGCTTGCAGCGTACTTGCCCTCGTATTTGGACAGCCAGTAGGAGATGTGTTCTAAATTAATCGATTTGTTTTCCATCCCGATCGCTTTTTCCACAGGAATGACATGCATGCCAATCCCGTTGCCGCCCTCGCCTACAAACGGCGTCACATGCCCAAGCGGAAGCCGCGACATATGCTCAAAGAACAGGGTGACTTCAGGGTGCGCTTTGATAATGTTTGGGTTCATGTTAAAAAATTCTGCCGAACCGGGCACGAACATAGGAAGCAGATACTGCTTTTCATGCTGTGGGTTTTCCCAGTTGTACTCCAAAATGCCTTTCACCGACATTGTTTGCAGCTTAGGCTCTAGTTCCTTTTCGCCAATCCCTGTCAGGGCGGCAATCTGGGGCAGCGTCTTTGGTTTCCTGACGCCGAGTTTTAAGGCAATTTCGGCCTCTTCATCCGTGAGCACACCGGCAAGCCCCCAGTATTCTGGATCTTGCGGCGTGATCTTTTTGATACCGAGCTTTTGCGGGATGCGGTCGGTGATCATTTTGGCCAGCTTAAGAATGCTTTCGCGGGCAGGAGCATCGTCCGTGCCTTTGTGTTTTGGGTAAACATACGCCGGATACAGTTCTTTGTCTAAATTTTTTTCCATAGTTTCCTCCCTTGTATTGTTATGTAAACTGAGAAGTTTCCTGTAAGAGCCAGTCCGTCCATGCTTGCATGCCCTCGCCTGTCTTAGCGCAGATGGGGATGATTTTCGCCTGTGGGTTTCGCATGAGGATGTTTTGCCTGCACTGCTCCATGTTAAAGTCAAAATAGGGCAGTACGTCGATCTTGTTAATCAGCACCACATCACAGATGGAAAACATGAGCGGATATTTGAGCGGTTTGTCATCCCCTTCCGGGACGGATAAGATCATGGCGTTTTTTGACGCGCCCGTGTCAAATTCCGCAGGGCAGACTAAGTTTCCGACATTTTCCAATATGGCAAGCTCTATGCCATTGGCATCAAGCCCTTCTAAGCCCTGCCTTGTCATTGCGGCGTCTAAGTGGCACATGCCGCCTGTGTGGAGCTGTATCACGTTGACGCCTGTCTGCGAGATGGTCTTTGCATCCACGTCAGAATCAATGTCCGCTTCCATGACGCCAATCTTAACGCGATCCTGCAATGCCTCGATAGTCCGAAGCAAGGCCGTAGTCTTCCCGGCGCCTGGGGAGGACATGAGGTTTAGCAGGAATATGCCCTTAGAGCGCAGTTCCTGCCTAAGAAGATTGGCTTGCCTGTCATTGTCGGCATATACGCTTTGTTTGATCTCTAAAATTTTGATGTCTTTTGCCTGCTCCTTCATCTGGTCTGCTTTGCTCCTTGTTTTTGTATTTATTATACTATATAATCGGAGTGGATTCAATGTGTAGATAAATTTTTCTGGCGGGCGGGCTGATAAACAAACGTACATTCGACAATCAAGGTATTTTTATAGGATAGCATAGGCAATATGATAGGGTCAGGAAAGACCTAGATTGAAAAATTAAACCTGTACTTTGACAACTGA
>QLIP01068840.1_pt1 | contig 12895 bp, 9 predicted proteins | sample 1769771 | NCBI WGS metagenome assembly QLIP01 (sample SAMN09428762, study PRJNA476227) | Gut metagenome, whole genome shotgun sequencing project. | isolation source: cecum | host: Rhizomys sinensis | place: China: Jinsha town of Minqing, Fujian Province | collected 2013-09-23
TCTCCGGCTTAAAATTAACAAGAATTTTTAAACACGCTCTTAGCCTTCGTAGGGAGGGGGAGTGGGTTCATTGTCAGAGTCCATTGGCGAATCCTTTGGCTGCTCTGTTGCTGGGGCTTTTTCGTCGTCGTTGTCAGATTGTTCGACGGGAGTAACGTCTTCCGGCTCAACGTCTTCGACATTGTTCTTGAGCATGCGCGGATCTTGCGCCAGGATTTCGTCGGTGCGGCTCTTCCATGGGCGCTCGCCAAAGATGTCGATAACGTCTTGTGTGAAAATCACTTCGCGGTTTATGAGCACATCGGTGAGCTTACCATGACCCTCGGCATGCTTGAGGAGGATGTCCTTGGCGCGGGCATATTGCTCGGCTATGATGCGCGAAACCTCTTCGTCGATGATCTGGGCGCGCTGGTTGGAGTAGGGCTTTGTGAAACCGTAGTCCTGACCTGTGGAATCGTAATAGCTGAGATTGGGCAGGCGGTCGCTCATGCCGTAGTACACCACCATGGCATAGGCCTGCTTAGTGACGCGCTCGAGGTCGTTGGCGGCGCCGGTAGAGATACGGCCGAGGAACACCTCTTCGGCAGCGCGGCCGCCGAGAGTGGCGCAGATTTCGTCGAGAATCACCTGCGAGGGGGTAATCTGACGCTCTTCGGGCAGATACCAGGCAGCACCGAGAGCCTTGCCACGGGGCACGATTGTGACCTTGACGAGCGGATTGGCATACTGCAGATGCCACGACACGGTGGCGTGACCGGCTTCGTGCACGGCAATGGCGCGCTTTTCGTCGGCAGTCGTTATCTTGGATCGCTTTTCGAGGCCACCAATGATGCGGTCGACAGCTGCCGAGAAGTCCTCTTTGGTGACGGTTGTCTTGCCGTTGCGGGCGGCTATGAGAGCGGCCTCGTTGCACACGTTGGCTATATCGGCACCCGAGAAGCCGGGAGTCTGACGGGCCAGCAGGTCGATGTCGAGCGAGTCGTCGGTCTTGATGTTGCGGAGGTGTACTTTGAATATTGCGACACGATCGGGGAGGTCGGGGAGGTCGACATAGATCTGACGGTCGAAACGTCCGGCACGCATGAGGGCCTTGTCGAGGATGTCGGCGCGGTTGGTGGCGGCGAGAATTATGACACCGCTGTTGGAGCCGAAACCGTCCATCTCGGTAAGCAACTGGTTGAGCGTATTTTCGCGCTCGTCGTTACTGCCCATGTTGGCATTGCGGCCGCGGGCGCGACCCACAGCGTCGATTTCGTCGATAAACACGATGCAGGGAGCCTTTTCCTTGGCCTGACGGAAGAGGTCGCGAACACGCGAGGCACCCACACCGACAAACATTTCTACGAAGTCGGAACCCGACATGGAGAAGAACGGTACATTGGCTTCGCCTGCCACAGCCTTGGCCAGCAGGGTCTTACCGGTGCCGGGAGGGCCTACGAGGAGCGCGCCTTTGGGTATCTTGCCGCCGAGGTCGGTGTAGCGCGAAGGGTTTTTGAGAAATTCTACGATTTCTTCAATTTCAGTTTTGGCTTCGGACAGGCCGGCCACGTCCTTGAACGTAACTTTATTGGCATTGTTCTTGTCGAATAGCATGGCCTTTGACTTGCCCACGGAGAACACACCTCCTCCACCGGCACCACCGCCGGCACCGCCGCTCATCTTGCGCATAATCCAGAACCATGCGCCCACGAGCACTACGATGGGCAACAGTGATATGAGAATACCGGTGAGCTGGCTACTCTTTTCGTACTTTACTTCGCCTGTAAAGGCTCCTGATGTGCGCCATTCATCGATTTTGCTTTCAAACTTGTCTACAGAACCTATGTTGGTCGTAACGGATGCAACGCCCATGCGCTTGTCTTTGAAGAGGGCTTTGGCAAGCGAGTCGGTTAGTATACCCTCGGCTTCGCGTTTGTCGGTGTATACGATAATCTTGCTGATGCCGTGGTCCTTGGTTATGTAATCGCTGAATGTAGAGTAGTTTACAGTGCTCGTAACAGTGTTGTCGTCGAGCATGTAGGCACCAACCAGAAATAGCGAAATTATGACGTACATCCACCAAATGTTGAGTTTGAATGGATTTTTCTTGGGATGTTTTGGATAGATAGCCATTTTAAATACGCTCTTAGTCTAATTAGTCTAAATCGGGGTATTCGGTAATGATAGCGTCGCTCCACAGCTCTTCGAGGTTGTAGCGCTGGCGAGCTTCGCGGAGGAAGATGTGAACCCAAACGTCGCCGAAGTCGAGAACGGTCCACTCAGAGCTGTCGCGCTCACCGTCGGAATTAAATGGCTTGATATGAGCTTCTTTGAGCAGACGGTCGCGGAGATGGTCGGCTATTGCGCCTACCTGTGTGGTCGATGTACCTTCGGCTATGATGAAGGCCCCGGCAGAGGCAGAGGGTACTTCCGAGAGATCCATAAGTGTGATGGAGCGACCTTTGCGGTCGCGGATAGCGTCGATTATAAGTTCACGGGTATCTGTGATTTCAGTCATTTATTTTGAAGTATAATATGATGTTTCTGTACGAATTACAAATTTACGAATAAAATGATAATTGCTAAAATTTAAACGTGAATTTGGTATTAAAACAAGTTAAATGTGCATTTGGTTCTATTCATAACGCATTGTTGCTGCCGGGTCGATGCTGCTGGCTATGCGGGCCGGCAGGATTAGAATGAGCCACGCACCTGTTATAACACCGAGGTTGATACCTGCGGCCACCTGCCAGTGCAGTTCGAAAGGTACGTAGGCAAGATAGTACATCTGCGGGTCGAGGTGCAGAAAGTGGGTTGCGTGCTGCAAGGCTATCACCCCGAGAGCCAGTGCGTTGCCTGTAACAAGGCCCAGTCCTACGAGTCGCAGGGCTATGAGCACAAATACATTGCTCACTGTGGAGCGAGATGCACCGAGCGAGCGCAGCAACCCAATGGTGGGCACGCGGTCGAGTATGATGATAAAGAGGCTTGAAATGAGTGTAAATGCCGCCACGCAGGCCATGAGAATGAATATAACCACAACATTGGTGTCGAGGAGGTCGAGCCAATTGAAGAACACGGCGCCTGTGTTGAGCACATGGTTCACGGGATACACAAGGGGTAACGTGCCGTTGCCCACGGCTGAGAGCAGTGCCTCCTGTAGTGTGGCCGAGACGGGTATAATGTCGTCTTTGGTCAATCCTTCGATCTGCAGAGATGTGTAACCGGTAGTATCGGCGGGCGACAGGCCTTGGAGCAGTGACATGGGTGTATAGACCACTGCGTCGTCGTACTCGCCGAAGTTGGACAGATATAGACCACCGACATACACACGACGGGCCTTGGGCTGATTGTCGGCAAAGAAGTAGAGGAAAGTCTTGTCGCCAACCGCGAGGCCGAGTTTGCGAGCCATCACTTCAGATATTACAATACTGTCGTTACTTGCGGCCGAAGGCAGAGAGCCATGTGTCATCATGTCGCGCTCGAACGAGTTGTCGTGAGCGGGTGCGTAGGCTCTGCATTCGATGGCCATGAAATTGCTGTCGCTCTTAAGGATGGCGTGATGCCGCATCATGGGCACCACCCGTGTGCCGCTGGGCAGAGCCGAGGCTATCACTTTGCTGAGCGTGTCGGACAGGTGGACGGCCGGTTCTGAAATCATAGTGTTGTAATCATAGGGAGGCAACACTGTGACCTGCGAGTCGAAGCCCATGATTTTGCGCTCTATCTCATGTTTGAACCCAGTCGACACGGCCATGCTGAGCAACATGACCATTGCCGCAAGAGCCACGCCTGTCACGGCGATTACCGCACCTGTCGACGAGCTTGTCGAGGTGTGCTTTAAATGCGCCAGACGCTTTGATAGCCAGGTGGTAGTATTCATAGTAGAATATCGAATAGCTGGTAGGCCGCCAGGGCAGCAAGCCAGGCCACGAGGGTGTTGTAGACGATGCTGAATGCGCCGTAGCCCCAATGGCCCGTCTCGCGCACGATTGCCGTAACGGTGGCCATGCAAGGGCAGTAGAGCAGAATGAATACCATGAAGGCGATGGCCGATGCGGGTGTGAAGTCGGGGCGTCCGGAGGCGTTGGGCGCAGTGAGGCGCTGGCTGAGGCTTGCGTCGGTGAAGGCTTCGTCGTTGGTATAGAGCACGCCGAGGGTCGATACAACTATCTCCTTGGCAGGAACGCCGGCCAATGCGGCTACTGTGGATCGCCACCCGAATCCGAGCGGCTCCATAACGGGATTGACAGCCTTGCCGGCGGCCTCGAGATATGAGTCGCGGCTCAGGTCGATGGTGTTGCCCGTGTTCTGCGCGGGGATGGCATCATCGTGGCGGGGAAAGTAGTTGAGAGCCCACACTATTATGCTGGCAAATAGGATTATGCCGCCCATTTTCTTAAGATACTGCACGCCCTTGCTCCATGTGTGACGCACGGATGCCTTGAGGGTGGGCATGCGGTAGGGCGGAAGTTCCATTACAAAAGGAGTTTCGTCCTTGTGGAAGAAGAAGCGGCGCAGCAGTTTGGCTGTGATTACGGCCATGACTATCCCAAGCAGATACAGGGCAAGAAACACGAGTGCGGCATGGCTGGGGAAAAACGTGCCTATGAGCAGTACGTAGAGCGGCAGGCGCGCCGAGCACGACATGAACGGATTGATGAGAATTGTTATCAATCGGCTCGAACGGCTCTCGATGGAGCGGGTGGCAATGATGGCAGGGACGTTGCAGCCAAAGCCCATTACGAGGGGTATGAATGACTTGCCGTGCAACCCTATGCGGTGCATAATCTTGTCCATGATAAAGGCCGCTCGAGCCATATAGCCGGAGTCTTCCATGAACGAAATGCAGAAGTATAATATTAAGATATTTGGCAGGAAGACAATTACGCCGCCCACACCGCCTATGATGCCGTCGGCGACGAGGTCTTTCAACACACCGTCGGGCATGAAGCGTCCCACCAGTGTGCTGAGCCAATTGACTGCGCTCTCAATCCAGCCCATGGGGTATTGTCCTAAAGAGAATGTGGCCCAGAATATGAAGAGCATTATGAGCAGAAAAATGGGGAAGCCAAAGAGCTTGTTGGTTACAATGGCGTCGATAAATGACGTGGAAGTATTCTTTTGCTCGGGGCTAAGCTCCATTGTCTCGGCCAGGGCGCCGGCTATGAATCCGTATTTTTCAGCGGCGACTGTGGAGGAGATGTCTTCGTTGGTGAGTCGTTCGATATTGGCGCGAAGGCGGTCGCGGGTGAGTACCAGTTCGTCGTAATTGGATGCGGAGTGGAGTATGCGGTCTACCTCGGAGTCGCCTTCGAGAAATTTTATTGCGAGATAGCGCGGTGAGAACTGTCGGGCAATGCTGGGCTGGGCCTTTATCATGTCGACAAGCACTCGCACGGAGCCTTCCACGTCGGGGCCAAGCGGTACGTGGATGTGACGCACATGGCTGTGGCGGCCTTCGTACACGTTGATTACAGTGTCGAGCAGCTGGTCGATGCCTTCGCCCGTGCGGGCCACGACCGGCAGCATGGGCACACCGATCATGCCGCCGAGAGTCTCGAAGTCGAGCCGGGAGCCTTGATTGCGAAATTCGTCGTACATATTGAGCGCAATAACCATCGAGCGGTCCATGTCGATGAGCTCGGTGGTGAGATACATATTGCGTTCAAGGTTGGTTACGTCGACCACATTGACTATGACGTCGGGGTTGTCGTCGCGCAGATACCGACGCACATATAGCTCCTCGGGCGAGTATGCGGCCAGCGAGTAGGTGCCGGGCAGGTCGGTGAGCACAAACGTATATCCTTTGTACTTGAAAGTGGTTGTTTTGATGTCGACTGTCACGCCGCCGTAGTTGCCCACATGCTCCTTGGCGCCTGAGAGGTCGTTGTAGAGCGACGTTTTGCCGCAGTTGGGGTTGCCGATGAGAGCCACGTTGATGGTGTGGCCTTCGTGTTGGGCGATGGTGTGCGAGCAGGAAGGCAGTTCGTGCTCGTCGACTGCCGGAGGCTCTTCGTGGTGAGTGGCAATGTCGGGAGTTTCGTCGCCTTCTTGGATTTTTATAACCTCGACCATCTCGGCCTCGGCACGCCTGAGCGACACAGCATAACCCAACACTTCATATTTGATGGGGTCCTTGAGCGGGGCGTCGAGGAGCACCTTGACGATGCGTCCGCGCACAAAGCCCATCTCAATGACACGTTTGCGAAAAGCGCCGTGGCCAAGAATCTTGACCACGACACCTTGTTCGCCTGTTTTCAGTTCTGAGAGTCGCATAGCGTGGTTGGTTTTATAGTTGGGGGTAAGAGCGTGTTTGCTCCCAACTATGCATCAATGCTGAGCTTCCACTTCGGGAGCAATGAGTTTATAGCCCTTGCCGTGGATGTTGATGATTTCGATGGAGGGATCGTCCTTGAGGTGCTTGCGGAGCTTGGTGATGTAGACGTCCATGGAACGGGCGTTGAAGTAGTTGTCGTCGATCCAGATGGTCTTGAGGGCATAGTTGCGTTCAAGAATCACGTTGACATGGGCGCAGAGCAGCGACAGGAGTTCGGATTCCTTTGTGGTGAGCTTGGTTACCTTGTCGTCGATCATAAGCACCTGCTTCTGGGTGTCGAAGGTAAACTTGCCTATCTTGTACATGGTCACTTCCTTGCCCTTCTTGCCCTTGACGCGGCGCAGGATTGCCTCGATGCGGAGCACGAGTTCTTCCATGGAGAAAGGTTTGGTGATGTAGTCGTCGGCGCCGATCTTGAAGCCTTCGAGGATGTCTTCCTTGAGCGACTTGGCTGTGAGGAAGATAATGGGTACGTCGGCGTTGAAGGTGCGGATTTCTTGAGCGAGTGTGAAGCCGTCTTTCTTGGGCATCATCACGTCGAGCACGCAGATGTCGTACTTGCCTTTGAGGAAAGCTTTGTAGCCGGCTTCGCCGTCGCTGTAGAGATCGGCGTTAAAGCCCTTGGCCTGCAGGTATTCGCGAAGGAGCATACCTAAGTTTTCGTCGTCTTCGCACAGCAGTATGCGCATACGTTCTTCCATAATTTCAGTTTTTAGAGAGTGGTAGTATGATTATAAATTTTGTTCCTATGTTGATTTCGCTTTCGCAGGTGATGCTGCCGCCAAGCTCGGTGACGATTTTCTTCACGTAGGCCAGACCGAGTCCGAAGCCTTTTACGTCGTGGCGGTTGCCGGTCGACACGCGATAGAATTTGTCGAAAATCTTTTTTACATCGTCGCGTTTTATGCCTATGCCGTTGTCGGCTATAGTTATTTCAAGACGTTCACCGCTCAGGTCGCGCGAGCCCACGATAAGGTGCAGAGGTCGCTCTTCCGAGCGATATTTCACGGCGTTGTCGAGGAGGTTGAATATCACGTTGGTGAAGTGCATTTCGTCCACTTCGACCAGGGCGTTCATGGCGTCGAGGTGGGCCGAGATGCGTCCGCCGTACTTTTCGACTTTAAGTTTGAATGTGTTTACGATATTGTACACCACAAGATTGGCGTCGATTTCTTCGATTTTCATAGTGGCCTTCTGACGGTCGAAGAGCGACATCTGAAGCACCTTTTCCACCTGGAAACGCAGACGCTTGGTCTCGTCGTTGATCACTTGCGATATCTGCTGCAGCATGGCCGGCGACTTGCGTATGTCGGGATCGTTGAGCATCTGTCCGGCGAGTGAAATACCCGAAATGGGGGTTTTGAACTCGTGGGTCATGTTGTTGATAAAGTCGTTTTTCATCTCGGTGAGCTTCTTTTGGCGGAAGGCAACAATAACCGTGAACACGAAGATTATCAGCAATATAAGTGTAAACGCAAACGCTGGTACCATAAAGGAAATGGTCTTGAATATATAATCCTTCATGGTGGGGAAGTATACCTGCAGCTTGTAGGGCTGTTGCGAGGGGTCGCGGGGAAAGAGAGTCTGAGTGTAGACGTTGTCGGAATTGTTGTTGGTCTGATAGCCGGCCGAGCGATATTGAATTGCACCGCTCTTGCTCACCACGGCATATTCAAAAGGCACGTCGATGCCCAGTGTGTCGAGTTGCTGGCGCAGGTATTTGCGCACGACAATCGAATCGGCGCGCTCGGTGATGGGGCGCTCGGATGCGGCGGCTATGATATTGAGTATCACATCGTCGAGCACACCGCGCTGGTACAGAAAGTGGTCGCGATACACGTCGCGCATCTTCTGATAGTGCTGGCCCACGAAGTTGCCGCTCTGTATTTTGATGATTTCCGAGGCATCGCCTTTGATGGTGAGGTCGGTCTGCAGGCCCGAGGGAGTGGAAAACGACAGCTTGACACCTTCCTGGCTGGGGAGCGAGGAGCCGCCGCGCTGGGCGTATATCGACTGCGACTGAACGCTGCTCACGCGGTCTTCGAGAAAGTAGGCCGTCTCGTCCTGTTCAAGGCGCTGGGCCACAGCAAGCAGGCTCTGACGCACACCTTGCGAAAACTGGTCGTAGCGTATGCCCACTATATTCTTCATGTAAAAAATCTGAATACAGAGCAACCCGATGAACGTGAAGGCCATCAGTATCGTCAGAATCCATATAGTCTGTTTCTTCATTGCTCGAGTGCTTGCGTTAAGTTTTCTTTTATTTAACAATTAAGATGCCAATATGTTTGCAATTATTTACTTAACATAAATTTTGAAAATCAATTTTTGGCAAATGAATTGCTGTGTCCAGAGATGATTTTAACATTTGAGTGCAAAATTAACATAAAATTTTTGCAATGCAAATTTTTTTCGAATAAAAATCCTCGGATATACAAATTTAAGATGCTGTGCTATAAAAGTGCAACTGACATTATACTTTCTGAATGCGCTGATGTGAAAGCGGAGAGTCTATGATAAGGGGCACTGTTTCGACAGTGGTATTGGATGTGTCGAGGTTCAGGGCTGTTATAGGATTGAGTTGTATATGGTGAATTTTCTCGTAAAGGGTCATCACGAGGCGATTGCGACTACTGCAACTGCTCGATCGTGAGAATTTCCGGTGTATCATGTGGAATCGAAAATCGCCCGGTATTCCACGGCCCTTAAGCGAGGGATAGGTCGACTCAAGTTTTACTTCTCCATCTTTGACCAAGTCCTCAATTATTTGACGGAAATACACATTTATATGAGGGGCTATGCGGAAGCCGAGCTGCATACGCACACTCCACATCACACCAGGTATCAGCGTGTCAACGCTGTACGATAGCGTGTAAGGGGCGTCGGTAGTCTCAATCCTGAGAATCCAGTAATGATCGGCCCTCATAGGGTGCTTGTTGATTATTGAGTACAGGATTTTCTGTTCAATTTTGTCGGAAGATTTCGACTTGCTTATAAATATTAGGTTGGATGTATACTTTGGTATCTCACGGTCTTTGCTTATTGCCGATATTGTGTCTAGTGCCGACGATATGTCAGTATACTGCATGTATCCGCTACGGATGCGTTCGGCACTATACCATATTATTATGATACCACACAGGACGACCGCAATCAATATTGTATACCATCCTCCATGTATAAATTTAAAGACATTGGCTACAAAAAATGCGCCTTCAACCAAGGCAAAGGTTCCGAAAAATACCCACGCCATCCAGATGTTCTTATGTTGTTTTGCCAACCAAAAGGCAAGCAGCACTGTTGTCATTAACATTGTAATGGTTATGGCAAGTCCATACGCTCCCTCCATTGCCGAGGAACTTCCAAACAATAACACTGTAATCACACAGCCTGTAAAGAGAAAGATATTTACCTTGGGGATATAGAGCTGACCTTTTGCCGCCGTGGGATACTTAATGCGCAAACGAGGCCAAAAATTCAGTCCTACAGCCTCGGACACAATAGTGAACGAGCCGCTTATAAGTGCTTGACTGGCTATGATGGCCGCCAGGGTCGACAACCCTACACCGATCGGCACAAACCATTGAGGCATGATGGCAAAAAACGGATTAATGTCGCCCGCAGCGGTGAAGTCGGGATGTGAAATAATCCATGCGCCTTGTCCCATGTAATTAACGATAAGCATAATCTTGACAAAGAGCCATGAAGCCGAAATGTTCCATCTACCGCAGTGTCCTAAGTCAGAATAAAGAGCCTCGGCACCTGTAGTGCACAGAAAAACCGCTCCGAGCACCGGGATTGCTACCGGATAATGTATCAGAAGATGAATCGCATACCATGGATTCAAAGCACGCACAATATCAGGATGATTCACTATATTGGCCGCACCAAGGATGCCCAGCATCAAAAACCAAAGCAACATTACAGGACCGAAAAGTCGGCCGATGGCTGAAGTACCGAAGGGTTGCACCACGAATATCAAGCTTATTATCAATACCGACAGTGTAAGGACCGGAGGATCCGGCATAAGAGTCTGAAGTCCCTCCATTGCAGATACCACCGTCATTGCCGGAGTAATCACGCCATCGGCCACCAATGTCGATGCCCCGATGGCTGCAATCAACCACAGCCATTTGTAACGCATATTCCGAATGATCGAATAAAGAGAGAGTATTCCGCCTTCGCCCTTATTATCAGCACGAAGAGCAATCAGCACATACTTCGCAGTCGTGAGCAGTGTCAGTGTCCAGATAATGCTCGATACCACACCAATGATGAAATCAGGATTTGAAAAAGACGGAATATGGCATATTGCTTTCATTACATACAACGGAGAAGTGCCTATGTCGCCAAAAACAATACCAAGCGTGACTAAAATGCCAAGTGATGTAATCTTTTTATGATTCATTGCAGAAAGCCAATTTGAATTCTATTAAATCAATTTCAGTTTTATATCACAACAATCTGTATTAGTATCCAGTTCTTTCCATTTCTCAAATTGATATTTGTGTATCAAATCGGCCCGTTGTCCTAAGAATGATTGACATATAACAAAACGGAGGCTATATAAATTTTTATACAACCTCCTAAAAATTCAATAAAAATTCGATGTGAATAATATGTGTTCTTGTTATTTCTGTATAGACATCGTATATTTATTATTTATTTTTCCATAATTTTTCACTTTAATGGTATAGGTATCAGTAGTTGCGGGATTCCACACCACTACGCAGTCATCGCTGTTTTTTCGGCTGTCGATTGCCACTATCCTGTTTTTGCTGTTGTACACGAAGATGTCGAGGTCGGTTTTGCCATTGCCTGTTACGGCGACCACGGCCGTTTTGCCTGCTTGAAATTTTATTTTATAGTTGTCGGTAGAGTGGGCGCCTATAGAATTTCGTGTGGTCTCAAACTGAGATGATGTCGGCCCGCGAGAGCGGTTGCGACGAATGCCGTCAATGAGCTCAAGCAATGCTGCATTTCCGTCGGCAAAGACTGATGCATCTTGGAGTAAAGCGTCGATGTCAGTGGTTACGTCCCATTCATTTGGCATGGCTATGGAGTCGGGATTAGCATTGTCTTCGTTTTTATCTTCCGACGAGAATGTATCTGGATTGTTTTCAGGAACAATATTAAGGGTACCTCCAACAAATGTATTGTAGATGTCGGCGGCCTGTATCAGCGGCAGGGCCTGATGCTCGGCATAGCCATATTTGACAAGTTGGCCGGCTACAGTGTGCATTGAGGCCCAGAGTGGCAGGTCAATGCTCTGCTGACGAGATGGGGCGTCTTGAGCCATACATTCGGCAGAGAGTAGGATTATTGACAATGATAAAAGTATTGAACTGATTATACGTCTCATTTATGGATTGTTGAATATCGGTTATTCAGCGTAGGAGATGCTTTTAAGTCGGAGTGCTTTATTAAGTTGATCGAGCTTATCGGCTGCAATGTCCGATTCCAAAAGTTTGGCAGATGAAAGTAGCTCCATAGCCATAGTAGTATCTCTCTCGGCACCGAGGGCCGTGAGATGAGAAATGGCAAGATTGTAGAGTGCGTCGCAATTGCCGGCCTCGGCAGCTTTCTCAAATTGAGTATAGGCCTCTCGGTGGTGACCTTTGTTCAGCAATTCGACGCCTTCTTTCAGCCCGTCCTGATTGAGTGCCTTGTCGCTCTTGATAATAAATCCTTCTTCTGAGAATTGATATACAGGACTGTCAGGAACTTGAGTCTTCAAAACAAAAAAAGTGCAGAGGCCCAGAATAAGAATGGCCAGCGTGGAGACAAACAGAGCTTTTTTGGTAACTAAAGACTTTAAAAATTTAATGAGTTTAGTCATTACTGATTCTGATCCAGATCCTGATCCTGATTCTGATTCAGATCCGCCTCCCTCGCCGATATAGTGATTGATGGCTCTGTGCAAACGTTTCACTTCCTCATCAAACTTCTTTTTATCGGTGAGATCAATAAAATCAAGGTTGACAAGGTCAAATATGATTTCGTCATTATACTCTGCTGTGTCGAGTTTGACCGGTATAATGGTCTTCTTTTTATGAAAAGCCACCGAAATCTCTTTAGTAGTCCAATACGATTCATTGGAATACTTGGAAGAAAAAAATACTATGATAGAACTGCGATTGATGGCTGAAACAATGATAGACTTAAAAGCCTCTCCGCTCTCAATACCGCTACGATCAATCCAAACATTTAGGCCGTTTGATTCCAATCCTTCAACAATTTTGTCAACTATGCTCTCGTCTTTACGGCTGTAACTTATAAAAATATCGTGTTGTAAGCTGTCCATATAATGATTAGTTCTTATCTATCATGTTTTGATAGGCAAAATTACACTTTTTTAGCTATATTTCAAAATATTATAATCTAAAGTAGGGATATTCAGTTAATGGCTTGATTTTTCAGACAGGGAAAGGAGTGTATTTCTCGTATAGCTCGGCGGATTTGATTTTGCGGACAGGTTTTTAATTCTCAGCGCTTGGTTGGGCACGTTTCTGTGTTGAACGGGTGTAGCAATCCGCCTCCGATAGACTTCGGAGGTTGAAAAAACGGTATTTTTTT
>QLIP01065384.1_pt1 | contig 12868 bp, 10 predicted proteins | sample 1769771 | NCBI WGS metagenome assembly QLIP01 (sample SAMN09428762, study PRJNA476227) | Gut metagenome, whole genome shotgun sequencing project. | isolation source: cecum | host: Rhizomys sinensis | place: China: Jinsha town of Minqing, Fujian Province | collected 2013-09-23
CGATTTTATTTGCGGTTTTTTAATACGCGATTTTATTTTCGTTTTTTTAATGCGCGATTTTATTTGCGGTTTTTTAATACGCGATTTTATTTTCGTTTTTTTAATGCGTGATTTTATTTGCGTTTTTGAATGCGCGATTTTATTTGCGTTTTTTTAATGCGTGATTTTATTTGCGTTTTTTTAATGCGCGATTTTATTTGCGAATTTTTTTATGGCGGGGGTAAAAACGAGGGGGATTTATTGGGGTGATTTAAATCTTATTCGTAAATTTGCATTCTTATACCATTTAGCGGAATATCGATTTTAAATCTGAATATTCACGAATAATCCGAATGTTCACAATACTCAGAATAATCTGAATATTCACGAATAATCTGAATGTTCACAATACTCAGAATAATCTGAATGTTGACGAATTACCTATAAACACCAAATAGACAATGACAACTCAGACCGCCGAAAGGCTTACCACTATAAATCGCCAGGAAAAGGCGTCTCTTATCTGGGCAATAGCCGATATTTTATTTGCTCGTAGTGGTGCGACAGTTGGTAAAACATATTTGTTTAATGAAGACTATGATGCCTGTTTCGCAGGATATTTAATTAAGGCAACCTGTACGAAAGATATTCTACTATAGTATCTGTATTATTACACCTGTACAAATTCTTATGAGAATTGGAAAAATAGTATATTCATTAAAGCTACAATACAAAATATTGGAGCGGACAAATATAGTCTATTACCTTTAGTAATTCCCCCTCTTGCCGAGCAGCAGGCCATTGCCGACTACCTGGATGCGAAGTGTGCCGAGATAGCCGAGCTTATCAAGGTAAAGCAGGACAAGATAGAGACCCTGAAGCAGTATCGCCAAAGCCTCATCTTCGAAGCCGTAACCGGCAAAATCACAATACCCGACAATTATGGAAATTTATAAAGAAAATATTATTGCTTTGAGGAATATCCGGTCGTTATCGGGTATGAACTTCTTTATCCCCGACTATCAGCGTGGGTATCGATGGACACGCACTCAGGCTAATGAGATGTTACGGGATTTTTGCGATTTTGTCTCTTCTGAAAAACAAAAAAATAAGGTACAAGAAGGGTACTATTGTCTTCAACCCATAGTGGTGAAACCAAAAACGTGGGAAGATGGTGATGGTAATATGGGAGAGGGGTATGAAGTCATAGACGGGCAACAGCGCCTAACCACGCTCTACCTGCTGCTCACGGCTCTGTTTTCGAAAGACAGTCGTAACAGGGATGGCGTTGCAGACTTTAAAATGTTTTCAATCTTTTATCAGACTCGAAGTGATTCAAAAGAATATCTTGAAAATATAGCCGATGATTCCAGTCGAGGCAATATGGCATACGAATGTATCGACTTCTACCATATCTATCAGGTTTATGAAACATTCAAAGCCGAACTCGAATCGAGTAATGACTTTGACCTTGACAGAGATCTTGTAAAATTAATATTAAAGGAAACATTCATCACTCCGGAGGGGGACGATGAGGAAGAGGATGAGGAAGAGAGCGAAGAGGGTGAGAATAAAGAGGATATTGCGCGCAATATACGAGTAATATGGTATGAGATAGGGAGTGATGAGAGGGCCTCGGCCGAGGATATATTTACCCGCCTAAATATCGGTAAAATTCCACTTACAAATGCCGAGCTGATAAAAGCGTTATTCCTGAAAGAGTCAAACTTCGGCACTGTTACGGCAACCAAGGAGAAGGAGCAGAAGGCACAACAATTGGGTATTGCACTTCAGCAGAGCAAGATGGCAGAGGAGTGGAACATTATAGAGCAGAAACTTCAACGCGACGACTTCTGGTATTTTCTTGGTGCATCGAGCTATGGCAAAGAGTATGAAACGCGGATAGAATTTATATTTGACCTTATTGCCGACTGGAATAAGGATGCTGAGAATTATCATACCTTTAATTATTTTCAGAAGCAGATAGAAAAGGCAGGTCAAAAAAAAGGGGCGGAAAATGTTTGGAAAACCGTGAAGGATTATTTTCGTGAGCTTGAATACTGGTACAACGACCGTATTCTTTACCATCTGATAGGGTTCCTAATTGATTGTGGCTATACAATAGACCGATTAATGAATTTGAGGGGGGAGTCGGTGGAAGATGGAAGTGGTGCCGTTGTTACTGTCAAATTAAAGAAAGATGAGTTCATTGTCAAAATCGAAAAAGAGGTGGGGGAGGCGATGAGCGATATTTCGAGTCTGGAAGATATTAAGTTTCCCGACCCGAAAATCAAGAAGGTACTACTGCTGTTTAATGTTCTTTCGGTGATTGAAAATGAGCGCTCGGATATCAAATTCCCGTTTGATAAATACAAGAAAGAGAGTTGGGATAAGGAGCATATAGCAAGCAGGATGGACAAAGACAAGCAGGAAGTTCCCAATAAGGATGCCGACAGGCAGGCATGGATTGATGATATGCTTTACTACTTTACGGGGATTCGAAATAATGAGGCAAAAGATAAGGAGGGGAAAAAGCTGGAAGACCCGCGCCTTGTATCGAAGTGGGTGGTTGAGGCAGTGAGTGCATATCTTGATGCAGAAGTGCAGACTATTGCCCGAATAAAGGATGCTGCCCGGCAGGAACAGAGAAGTAGAGAATTAGGTATTATCAAGGATCTGTTAAGTGCCATGGAGTTGTCGCTACTAAACTCTAAACAGCGAAGCCGCACCGGGAAAACAGAAGAATATGATAGTTTATTGAAAAAACTCTTCAGGGAAACCCGCAAATATTTTGAAGAGGACCGGATATCGGACGACTATAAAGATAGCATCGGGAATATGGCACTGTTGAATGCCTCAATAAATCGTTCATACGGGAATGCCTATTTTGCCATCAAGCGAATGCATATCAAAGACAGGGATGCAGATGGGGTATTTATACCTCTCACTACCAAAAATGTGTTCATGAAATATTACAGCAAGCGTGTGGACACGATGCTATTGTGGACCAGCGAAGATGCCGGGGAATACACGGCGGCAATCCGAAAAAAACTGAGTCGATTTCTCCCGAATACTGATAAGTAAAAATTACGCAGAGTGATGAATAAAAATACAAGATATTCCTTCTTTCAATTATTCGGCAAAGGGACATATGAACGTCCCGGAGGGTACAAGCTAATTGTGCCGATAATACAGCGCGATTATGCCCAGGGGAGGGGAAACGAGAAAGCCCGCGAAGTTAGGTCCACCTTTCTGAAGCAACTGCGGGAATATATCGAGATTCCATTCGGGAGTCATGACCTGGATTTTGTTTACGGCATTTCCGCCCCCGACACAGACATATCAAAAAAGAAACTGTTTATCCCTCTGGATGGGCAGCAGAGACTCACCACCTTGTTTCTGCTTCATATATATCTTGCTACAAGAGCAAAGGGGAGTGCAGACTCAGAACGGTTTTTCAAAACAATGCAAGTCAAAAATGGCAAACTTATAGAGAGTCTTTTTTCATACCATACAAGGGTGAGTGCAGTGGATTTTTGCAACAATCTTGTGGATAGGGATAATAATTTTGAAGAGATTTTTATACTTGGCGAGGATAACAAACGGGAGTATAAAGGGTCCATCTCTGATTATATTCGCAATTCAAACTGGTTCTATCCAGACTGGTACCAGGACCCTACCGTACGTGGTATGCTGACAATGCTTGATGCAATAGACGAAAAATTTGATAAATGCAATCATCTTGAGGCATTGCAGCGTCTTATGTCGGACAGTGATCCGGCTATCACTTTTATATTTATGAGTCTGGAGGATTATAAGCTTACCGATGACTTATATATTAAAATGAACTCAAGGGGTAAACCTCTCACTCCGTTCGAAAATTTCAAGGCCAAGTATGAACAGTATATCGGTGAAATAGAAAAGTATGGGGAGGCTGAATCCATCAAAGAATTGCGACAGGTGATTCTCGATAGGAATCATAAACTTATCAAGAGTGTAAAAGATAACTTTTCGTTTAATATTGACACTGAGTGGTCAAAACTATTCTGGGATTTTTCTAAGGCAGAAATTAGGAAGCGAGAGGAGGAAATTAAACATAAAGATGGTGTCGTAAAATCAACTTCCTTTGACCGTCTTCTTTCGGAAACATTGGATACCAAAATCAGCAGGTTCATCAAAATGGGATTGGTGAATCAATATGCACTGGATCATATCACGGGGAGTGTTGTGATACCAATGTTGCTGGTAGATGACACTCCGTTGTCGTTTTCATCCCTGTTGGAATGTGATGCGTTGTCGGCAGATGGTATTGTGCTTTTGACACAACTGTTTGAGTTTTATAGCTCTCGGAGTGTCTCTGTTATGCCAGAATGGACTCAGACTTATTTTGAAGAAGAGGGGGTGCTGAATGGCTTGATAACAGGTGATAAGGGTAAATTTGAATTCACTTTTACCAGGCGGTTTATGCTCTATTGCTATTTGATGTTTCGCTTGAATTTTGGAGATGAAGAGGTAGGTTATCTGATAGAGTGGATGAGGTTTATTTACAACATCACCTTAGATGATAACTCAATTCAGGATATAACAAGAAACACATATCAGAGAGCAGTGTCGGCGGTTAATGTTTATTTGCAATTGCTTGAAAAACGGGAGAAACCTTGTATAATAGAGCTTCTTTCTTCGGAAAATTGCCCGGAAAAAATTGATTTCTTTCCTGAGTTCCAAATAAAGGAAGAGATACTGAAGAGTCACCTTTTTATGCATGATTCCGAGAAATTTATTGATTTATGGGATCGCGCTAAAAAGGGATTATCGCTAACCGAGATGGGTTCGTGGGGAGAAATTATCTTACACCTCGAGTCGCACCCATATTTTACCGGACAGATTGGTTTTATTCTAAAGATGGCTGGTATTGTCGATTATTTTGAAGCAAACAATAATCTCAACTGGACCGGGGAGCTTGATGCTACCTATAAAAACAAGGTTATTGAGATTGGGCTACTGGTATCTAAAATATTTGAGGGAGGATATACCGGGCGGAAAATGGCAAAGGATGCTTTGCTTGAACGTGCCATGCTTTCGAAATTCCCTGAATATATGAATGATAACTTTTTTAATTCTGTTTATAAGAGGGCTGGGTCTAACAACCTGCTCCGAGACGTGAGTTGGAAGAGTTTGTTGCGACTTGATGCCAGCAAGGAAGATATTCAGAATAAGGTATTCTCTCTTTTTGAAACGCTGGATATTGACAATCCGGAAAAGTCATTACAGGAAATTATAAGCAGTCATAACGGAGGACTTCAATGGCAAAAGGATATTATCAGTTATGGCTATATAATGAGCAAAAGCAAGTTCGGATTTTTTGGAAAAACGGATGATGGTCATATCATATTGAAGGACAGTATAAGTTTTTCAAAGGGTGACCATGAGGTCTATTCGCTCGTATTGTATACAGAGTATCTGTATAATAAGTTTGAAAACAGTGGTATTTCAGACTTCCGGCTTGCTTACGCAAATTCAAATTCATGGTACGAGATTCCGCATATTAAGATTTTCAACGATAAGTTTACTGTTAAAGTAAAATCGTGCGTGAATAAGGATGACGGTGAATTGACCGGTTACGAAATAGTGTTCGATACCAACTCGCTTGCCAATCTTGAGTCATTTTTGATGAATTATGGCTTGAGTCCGATAGATGAGACGGGGGCTTTATATCGCCTCGAAAAGAATTGGAATGTTGATAAATTAGTTGAGGAGTATAGGGGAGAGGTTGCAGATGATATCGTAAAGTTTGTAACCGCGTTATCTCTATTAGCACTCGGCCGGTTCGGGTAAGAGTAACTCGATAGCATGGCTCACATACCGCCTGGCGTCGCTGCACGATGCCAGTCAGAAAGATGTGTTTGATACGGTGTTTGTCATCACCGACCGCCGTGTGCTCAACCAGCAGTTGCAGAACACCGTGCTTGGGTTTGACCATAAGCTGGGTCAGGTGGAGGTGATTCGTGACGGGGACCAGTCGTCGAAACTTGGCGACATAATCCGCGACGGGAATGCCCGCATTGTTATCTGTACCCTGCACCGCTTCCCTTACATCTATGACAAGGTTGGTAGTCAGAGCGGACGTCGGTATGCAATCATTGTAGATGAGGCTCACAGCAGCCAAAGCGGCAAGAATGCAGAGAAGACAAAAGCGGCACTCGCCGACACCGAGGAGGCTCTGCGCGAACTTGCCGAGATTGAGGAGAAAGAGGTAGAGCAGCTTGAAAAGGAGAGGGATGCCATGATGGAGCGTCTGTTTGCCGACAAGAAGTTGACCCTCGTGGATCGTCGCATGTACGGGTATCTCGATACGATGCGCAGTATGCGTAATGATGAGAGTCATGTCACTCCGGATGCTTCGGAAGAGGAGATAGTGGCATCGTCGCGCATCGTCACAACGTTATACCTCTACATAACAGCTCATTCCATTACCGAGCTCGAAATGTCCGGCAAGGTCTAATCTTTTTTGCCGGTCTTTAGTCGGTGGGGTGAGAACAGGTCGTAGATGGCCTGAATGTACTTGTCGATAGGGGTGGGGCGGAACACTACATATTTCTGTAGCAGAAAGTTCCAGAATATCGAAACCACGAGCGCCACAAAGAGTCGGCTGGCAAGGAATATGGTGTCTTGGCTCATGCCCAGCGTATGGCTGAGCCAATGCCAATCCTTGAACAGATAGTACGCCTCCTGGGTGCCGAAGCTATTGAGCAACAACGATCCGAGCCATGCAAATCCGAATTTGGTGATGGCCACCTTCAATGCCACCCCCTTGGTTTGGAAAGTGAAACGGTAGTTTATGAGGCAGTTTAGTATACCCCCTATGAATGCTGCAATTGCTGTTGAGAGCCATGCCGTGAGTCCGCAGAAAGCAAACAGACAGAAGGATAAAATGGTATCGATCCATCCGCAAAACTGTGCCGACATGGTTGAGCGCACAAGTGTGTAGAAGAAATTATTGCTGTGCAATATTTTCTCTTTGGTTCGTTGAATTCCCATATTCATCAATGCTGAGTATAAGGCTTGATGCAAGACCTCGTTCCCCCGAAAATGTTAACGCCAGGGGGGCATATTACTTTTTCTCAAACTTTTTGAGGGGATCGATTTTGGCAAGGTATTTAAGGTCCTTAATCATGGAAATTATGTAGATGGCAAATAATATGATTGCTACTGTAGCACCGATGAAGTCGAACACTGACCAGTCGTTGCCTGCTATCATCACGCTTGCCTCGGGGAATCGCTCGTAAATGTATAGCGTACACACTGCGATGATGATAAGGCGCACTTCTGTGGGACCCAGGCCGGCATAGGTGAGGCGGAACTGCCCCAGTACTATGGTTGAGAGGTAGGTATAGATCGACATGCAGAGATATCCACCCATCACGAAGAGAGCAATGTTCAGATTCATCAGCGGACCAAGTCCGAGTCCGATGCAGAAGAGGCATGTGGTGAGGGCATCGAGTGAGTGGTCAATAAAGAATCCATACTTTGGGCGCTGGGTGTTGCGCACGCGTGCCAGAGTGCCGTCAAGGCTGTCGCCAAACCAGTTTGCTACCAAGCATAATGAGGATGCCCAATAGTAGTTAAGGTTGAAATTCGCCATCCAGCAAAAGAAAGCATAAAAAACGGCGGCAATCACACCGAAATATGTCAACATGTCAGATGTAATCCAACCGGGTATTCTTTGGGCCATCCACATGAGGGCTTTTTTCTCGATTCCATTCAGGAGGGAGGTTTGTATTCTATTGGCATTTTCTGTTCCCATGATAGATGATTTTTATTAAATTCTGATTAATAGTATGTTCGTAATATTGGGTTTTAATAACTATAACAATTGAAGTTGTTTAAACTTATTTACAAATCTTAAAATGAAGTTGATTTTTTATTCTTTTATTAATCTTTGCGGATCTTTTTGGCTGCTTTTTCCCCTCTCATTGGAACCAACCGAAAGGTTGCTTCCTCTTCGAGTGAAAAAATCAGCTCAAAAATCTCTCGCAAATCTTAATAAAAAATAAGTTTAAACAACTTCATTATAAAATTTACGAAATACAAATTTAATACTTTTTAGTTAAAGTAAATTTAATATTTCATCATATTATAAAATTGTAACATTATCTAACACTAAAGGTTTAATCAGACATTCAACTTTTGCAAGTAAAATTTTAAACTTTAAACGCAGAGTAGGGCTGAGTTTGGCTGGCAAGAGATTTTCGCACAACTCACGCAGCAAAGCCGACGGGATAGAAACGGGATTCAGTGATAAAGCATTGAATTTGGGGCGGTGTGCGGGCGTCCGTTCGGACCGTTGTCTGCCGGACTCCGGCTTGCTGGCAACCCCGGATAGTAAAGCCGGTAATCCATTGAATTATAGTATTTTGTCCGGGGTTGGCAAGCAACCCAGGGTCCGAGCGGACGCCGATACACTGCCGAGTCGCCGTCTATGTCACCGCCGAGCGGACGCCGATACGCTGCAGCTATCCAGTTTGGGTTTATCAGTGAATCTGGGGGTGTGGTGGCGTCCGCACGGATGTTTAAGGGTTTAGCCAAACGCAGATTTTTAGTTTGCGTTGCAAACGCGCAGATGTGAAGGGATTAAAAAGGATTTAGTGTCCTCCTACATGAATTACTAACCCCGCGTGTGATAATAGGTGGGCTGCTCATCACCGTGGGTGCCATCGTCATGATTTGGAAATCTCTGGGTAAAATTGTATACCATTGCTACAAGAATAAAACCAAGACAGAAAAGCGCGGAAAGGGTCTGAATGTTTCCGAGACTTACCAAGGGTGATATAATGCCACCTGTAATGTAACCCATTCCGCCAAGCATTGCACTGGTTACACCAGCATATTTACGCCCCTTGTCCATGGTAATTGTTGTGGATGATGTCAGTATTAATCCCAGCGAAAACATCATGACTCCTGTAGGAATTTCATATGCGAGGAATAAATCTCCGAGCCAGAAGGCACATATTGCAAGCACAAAGGCTGCAATAACCCCCGTTGTCGTACCTAAGCGAATAGCAGAATAGGAATTCGGAAATTTAATGGACATCCCTGCACCAAAGCCAAGACAGGTAGCATTTACTGCAAAGACGATGGAGAATTGCAATTCCGTGAATCCAAAAACAGTTTGTACAATGAACGGTGTGGCAGATATATAGGCAAAAAGCGCAGCCATCGCTGCAGAGTAAATCAAAGAATATCTAAGTATGCCCGGTATCTGCAATGCAAGTTTATAACTCTTCAGTGAGTCAAGCAGAGAACCGTTATATCTGTTCTTTTTAATCAAAGATTCAGAAAATGGCACTGACATGAAGAATAAGAATATCCCTAAGCATAACAATGTAATAAATATGGCTCGCCATCCCCATGCAAACGCAATAGCTCCGCCGGCCACAGGAGCCGCAATAGGTGCCATATTATTTATGATACTGATAATGGCTATCATCTTTGCTAAGTCTTGGCCTGAATACTTGTCGGCGGCAATAGATCTCGATAGCACTACTCCTCCGGCACCCCCAATACCCTGAAAGAGGCGTCCTATAGTGAACACTGTGACGTTGTCTGAATAACAGCAAACAACGCTTGCAACCACGAAGATAAGCAGTGTTATCAGAAGAATAGGTTTGCGACCATATTTGTCACTCAGCGGGCCGAAGAAAAGTTGTCCAACGGCCAATCCTATCATACTGAATGTCAGACCGAGCTGTATCACCGATGTCGTGCAGTTGAAGACCTTGGTCATTTCGGGCATTGACGGGAGATACATGTCGATTACAAACGGACCGAAGGCGTTTAGGAGTCCGAGCAAAAGGATGGTATAGATGAAAGAAATAATTTTTGTGTTCATTTAGTACTATATTATTTACGTAACTATTATTCGCCAAATTACGAACAAACTTTTTGCATAAAGCCAATTATATTCAGAACAAGAATTTAGCCAAATAATGCGACCACTACCGTCGGCTTTAACTGGAAATTTCTTCAAACCAGAATAAATAGTCGAGGTAGATTATATCATCATTAAACGACTGAATTATTATTGTATTATCCATCGGTCTATGTTGCGTTTGCGCTTGGAGAAATTGATTCCGATGCGAAAGAGTCGTCGAGAATCATTGGCAAACTGTTCGCAGTAGCCGGAATGTTCAATTTGCTGTAAAGCCTCTTCGGGAGTTCCATTTAGTTTCAACTCCATTATGTAGATGAACTTAGGTGTTTTGAGGAGGATATCAATCCTTCCGCGTGAGGTAGTGTACTCAGCATGTACGGAAAACCCGAGCAATGTGAAAATGATATAAAGGTTGTTCTGAAAATAATTTTCAGCTCGCCCCTTGGATAAGGTGTAGGGTATACGTGCAAGGAAGGTTTGCAGGGACTCCATCATCTCTTCGGGCTCACCCGAACGGGCTGCATTGCGAAGTTTGCGAACCATCCCGAGGCCAGTGTCGCTATCCTGTCCGGAATAATATGGCAACAAGCACTTAAAGAATCCCTGTGCAACTTCACGGTTGGGGATACCGAGAGTATACTCCATATCCTCCGCATCGTAATCCTTGATGGTAAGATAACCGGTTTGGAACATCACAGCAGTTAGATTTGAGTGCATTGTATCGCTGCTCGATAACGATGTTGAATCAGCCTCAGTAGTAAGCATGTCTCGAATATCCTTATCGCTTTCCTGCATCATTTTTACCAGGAATGTAGGGGTGCCACTCTCGAACCACCGATGCAGAATCTCTCGGTTTTTTAACGAGGTAATTAGGCTGAAGGGGTTGTATATGTCAGGGCAGTTTCTACTGAAGTGATACCCGTCATAGTTATCCTTTAAAATTTGCATCATCCCTTCGAAGTCAGTTTTTTGTGCCAGAGCAAATGCATCGACCCCAGGTTTAAAATAGCGACGCACTTCATCCTCGGTAAATCCGCACAATGTTGCATAATCAGGATTTAGCGAAATATCCTCAAGATTGTTCAAGTCGCTGAAAATGCTGAGCTTAGAGAATCTGCTTACTCCGGTAAGAAGGGCAAACTCGATGTATTGGTCGGCATCCTTGATTATGCTGAATACAGGCTTTAGAATCTGTTTCATCCTCTCGTGCAGCTCTTTGTCGTGCACAGTATTGATTAACACCTTATCGTACTCATCGATCAATATTGCAACCTTGCGTCCGGTGGATTCGCAAGCCTTCTCGATAACGTTGAAAAAACGTTGTTCCAAGGAATCAAGTATATCAGTCACCTGATAGAGCGATTCCCATTTCCTTAAGTGCCGGTCTATGAGTGTTTCTAAATCCTCATCTTTTGTTTTGGCTGAGATAAAGTTCAGGCGAAACACCGGGCGGGGTGCCCAATCCACACCTTCGGCAGAGCCGAGCCATAGTCCATCGAAAAGTTCCTTGTGTCCTTCAAAATAAGCCTGCAGTGTGCTTAGCATAAGGCTCTTGCCGAATCGCCGAGGACGACTCAGAAAGAAATATTTTCCTGATTGGACCAAGCGATATATCACCTCAGTCTTATCTGCATAAGCGTATCCACCTTCAATAATCTCAGAGAAGGTTTCAATTCCTACCGGGTATTTCTGGCTCATAATAATTGCAATTTAATAAGTAGTTTGCATGCAATTACAAATTTACAATTTTTTTTGCTGAAACGCAAAATGCTGGAATCTCTCTTTCCAATTAGAAATGTGAAACTTGTGGGTGCGAGTGTTGTCGTTATAGTGTGACTGAAACATTCAACATATTGTCTCAACCGGCCTATCGTCAGAATCTCTGGATTTATAGGTATCTGCTTCCCATTGCCCATGCATTGCTTTGGGTGGCAGCTTTGTCTTTAATCCATATCTGCACTATGAACTTTGCTTGCGGCGGTATTCAGTAGGGGGGTGACCGGTGAGCACGAGCACGTCCGCTGACGGAATTAACGGATTGACACGCAGGTAACGCCAGTTGTCGTGGAACTCCAGATGGAGGTCGGATGCGTATTGTATTTTCATCATTCCACTATGAAGTTGTCTTCGAGATCCATGAGCAAACCTTGGATATAATTATCGCTTCTATTGCCTAAAGAAGCTGATAATGACTGGTTTGGAAGGCTGTCTCGAATCTCTTTTGTAAATCCCAAAATCGAATCCATAATCTCAGGCTTGATAACTACAGGTTCTGCTGGAGTTCCAGAAGCCAACAGCTTGAATACATCGTTACGATGTTTCTTGATGTCCTTGGTATTAACCTGTCGGCCGTCTCTTCTCTCCTGCATAAGATTTTGATATGCCTTGATTTTAAGGATTAGAAGCGCTTGTAAACTTGCAAAGCGAAGATTTTCTCGAATCTCGCTAAGTTCAACGGCCACCTGGTAATAAGTATCATCCATTATGATTGCAGATAAGCTCGATAAGTCTTCTCCAAGAGGGAAAGGTTCAATACGCATATCTGACGGAGCGGTAAAAATACCAACATTTTTGGATAGGAGTTCTATTTTTACAGGATATCCGGGAAGGGGGTCAACAAAACGATACAATTCGTAGCGAGGCTTTTCATCTGATACACGATGATGTCTCTCCGGACGATACTTGCCGTCTTTAATGAACTGCCAGAACGCCTTGCCAAAGTTTTCGGTAATTTTATCTACTACAAGAAGCATATCAATATCTTCAGTCGCACGAGGACGAACAGTGGTTTCGGAGAGGATGGCATCACAAGCCGTTCCTCCGATTATAACGAAGCATTCATTGTATGCGCCTAATGCTTCTCTAAATTTATCAAGACCTTTTACCATACAGGAGGCTGTTAATCATTATTTCTAGTCACTAGTGTCCACTAAAAATTTTGGGCACTAGAAAAGATTA
>QLIP01006032.1_pt1 | contig 12845 bp, 13 predicted proteins | sample 1769771 | NCBI WGS metagenome assembly QLIP01 (sample SAMN09428762, study PRJNA476227) | Gut metagenome, whole genome shotgun sequencing project. | isolation source: cecum | host: Rhizomys sinensis | place: China: Jinsha town of Minqing, Fujian Province | collected 2013-09-23
CGTTCTTTTTTTTATGCCTTTATGAATAATTCAGGTTAGAACAATATTTCGTTAAAAATAGCGTTTTCTTTTGTATGCTCACCGTATCGATTGTCACTTATCACACACCGGCCGCCGAGCTGGAGAAATGCCTCGACTGCCTTGGCAGTCAAGCAATCGGCCATGTGTATATAATCGACAACAGTTCAGAGCAATACATTAAAGATATAGCCCAAAAATATACCAAGACCACTTATATTGCCCACCAGAACAGCGGATACGGGTCGGCCCACAATGTGGCCATGCGCATGGCACTCGACTCCGGGACCAAGTATCATCTCGTGATAAATTCCGACTTATACTTTGAGTCTCAGACCATTGACCGCATCATCGAGTATATGGACGCTAATCCGCGCGTGGGCGCACTGCAACCACGTATAGTGGGTGCCGACGGCACCGCTCAACACACATGCCGCATGCTGCCGTCGCCGTTCGACCTCATTGTGCGCAGATTCCTGCCAAGCAGCTGGTTTAAAGCCAGTCGCGACAGATACTTGCTCAAGCATCTACCCGACGACGTGGCCCACAACATCCCCTATCATCAGGGCAGTTTCATGTTTTTGCGCACCGACGCCTTGCGCGACGCCGGGCTCTTTGACGAGCGATTTTTCATGTATCCGGAGGACATCGACCTCACCCGTCGCATTCACCGCAACTGGCTAACACTCTACTGGCCAAAAGCTACCGTTGTGCACCTGCACCGAGCCGAGTCATACCGCTCACGCCGCATGCTGTGGATTCATATCACCAATATGGTAAAATACTTCAACAAATGGGGCTGGATATACGATCCCGAGCGCCGACGCATGAATCGGGGGATAAAGTAATTACGGTTTTCACCTCTTTTCAAACAGTAATTTTATAATCGGCAGTCCAAGGTAGGAGAGCAGAGCTCCGGCTTTGTTTTTGAGGCGAACGTCAGAGTCGCGTAGCTCGGCTGCACGGGCACTGCGCACCACGCCCCAGCATCGCTCCACAGCGGGATGGCCGCCGGAGCGAAGCGCACGCAGCATAATATTGTAATGGGCGCTGAAACGGCGGTCGCGGGCCGCCGAGAGCAGTTCGGGACAATGCGCTTTGGCAAACGCTACTATACCGTCGGTTACATCGAGCACGTCGAGATGACGGTCGTTCCAACGGTGCATAATGCTCTCGGGCTGTTGACGATAAAAGTATAACTCGCAGCCTATCTGTGCAATGCTGCGACACCGCAGGGCCACTCGATAGAAGCACTCAAGATCTTCGTAATATATGCCTCGCTTAAAACGCTCATGCTCAAACAAGTGACGGCGATATATCTTACCTGCAGCCGAGTGACACACATCACTCTGATAAAGCGAACTTTTAACGGCGTCGACCGGTGAGTAGACACGCGGCTCGACGGTCGGGGTCGAGGCTGAATAGCTCGGAAATGTGTCGAACTTAGACAGTGGCGACGTTACAATATCTGCATCGGTATCTTCGGCCACCCTAAGCAAGGTGCTCAGCATGCGGCGGTCTATCATATCGTCTGCATCGACAAATGCTATCCACTCTCCGCGGGCATGGTCCAACCCGCTGTTTCGGGCGGCCGAGAGGCCGGCATTGGGTTGCTCGAATACGCTGACACAGGAGTTTTTATCGGCTATCTCTCGGGCAATGCGTGCCGAGCCGTCAGTACTGCCGTCGACCACCACCACTATCTCCATTTCGACACACTCGCTCGCAAGGATGCTTTGCAGGCAGTCGGTGAGATAGGCCTCACAGTTGTATACGGGTACTATAACGGATATCATACAGGCCAACTATTGTTGTACAGGGGTGTTAAGAATAATTTCAACAGCCTTATCGAGCATGGTGTCGTGGCCTTGAAGTGCGGCCTGTGGGTCGAGGTCGACGTGCACATCGGGTTCTATGCCGTGCTCGGTGAGGCGCATCTGCTGGTCGTAGACGGGCGATGCCGAAAAGCGCACCGACCAGCCACATGGTATTTCTGAGGCAAACGGCATGCCCGACCCTCCACCGGTGCGGTCGCCCACAAGGGTTACGCCTGGAACATATTGCATCACCGACACAAAATTGTTGGCCGCACTGAAAGTAGACCGGTTCATAAGCACCACAATTGGCTTGCGCCAGTGTAGACGACTGGAGGGGTCGATATAGTAGGCAAATGGCTTGGAAAAGTCGTTGTGACCGGGGCCGGTCTTATGCGAAATATAGCCGACAAGCATGCGTCGGTCGATGAAGCGGGACACAAATGTCGATACACCGTCGACACTGCCGCCGCCGTTGTTACGAATGTCAAACACCAGTCCCTTGGCATTGCGCATGAGCATAAAAGCCCAGTCGAGGGTAGTGTCCGACGGCGGGTTGGCAAATGAAGGATAGCGCAGGTAGGCCACCGAATCGGGCAGCATGGCATAGGTAATTCCGCCTCTGCTCAAGCCGTTGAATCGCAGATAATATTGCTCCACGAGTCGCTGGTCGTAGTTCTGCGGATAGTCGCTCCACCATTTTTTATAATATGATGTCGCAAAGGGCGATGTCAGGTTTACATGGCCGTCGCGGAGCTCATTGATCATGCTCGAGCACACTTTGTAGAACTCCATAATATCCGTCTTGGCATTAACGCGAGGTCGGTAAACACGATACACAGAGTCCCAATCCACGCCTTTCTCCTCAAAGAAACAGTAGTGCGTGTCAAACACTTGCCACAGGGCGTCGAAATTGCCTTCGGGATCGTTGTCCCACTCTGGCACTTCGTGACAACCGGCGGCCAACAATGCTATGACTATTATGGGCAGATATAACAGTTTTTTCATATCCTATCTGTATAAAGCCGAAACTATTGGCGATGAAGGAGCCCTGCGTGCTCCGGCTCGGAGCGACAGCCACTCGGTGGCTATGCCCAATACAACCATGTGCGACACATCGCGGCTCACAATGCCCGACACTTTTGACGATAACACATCGCAACGATAGCCCAGGCGGAGGGTGGTTGTGCCGAGGTGGAGATCGGCGGTGAGGAGGCTGTCGAGGCGAAAGAAATTGCCCGGCCACGCCGTATGCACCAGTCCCGCGTGGTTGCCGAGCCATATCTCGTAGTACAGTTCATCGTATTCCGGCGAAAAAAATGCTCCCACTAATGGTATCGACGGCTGATAGCGCAGAGTGACCGGCACGCGCCACACTCTACCGTTCCACACAGCCATGCCTGTCGCGCCCAGATGGGCCGAGGCCTTGGCGGCCACGGGGTTGTTGCCGTTGGCGCCGAGATACCACGCACCAAGCCTACCCGACAGTTGCGGGCCGGCCGCAAGGGTAAACGGGCCGGTGTTGCAGCGCCACAAGAGGCTGTAGGACGGAGCAAAATCCACCTTCCACATCACAGCCGTTTTTGCGGGATTGTACGTGCGACCGAGGCCAAGCCGCAGGTCCAGGCGCTGCACCATGTGCTCGGGGTCGCACTTCATTGCCTGCATGCGCTCCCACCCCAATGCCGATACACGGCCGCTGTAGGCGAGAGGCGAGAGGTATGTGTCGGTAAGACTTTCGTACCCTAACTCAAGGCTGTATGCCGACAGCACGGGGCGCAGAGGCACCGTATCGGCTTCGGCTGCCTGTATCGACAGCCCGACAATGAGCATAAGCAGGGAGAGAAGTAATTGTTTCATACTGAGAAGTATCAATCGTCAAATAGACGTTGCTGTCCCGAGAATTGGTCGCGTATCTCCACGTCGCTCTGTTCGGGTTCCACTCCGTCGTCAAACTCTGCATCGATGTCGTCGGCTTCGATTTCGGGCTCTTCGGGCTCGGTGTCTTTCGGTTCAAGCTCTTCAACCTCGGCTATGGCATAGGTTGTGAGACGCTTGCCGCGGGCCTTGAACGACTTAATGCCTATGAATTCGTCGGCATCGACAACGAGTGGCTCGCGGAAGTCGTCGGGGGCGGCAAAGGTCACACGGAACATTGCTCCATACTGGTCGCTCAGAGCTATGAGCGAGGATTTTTCGTTGTCGGTGAGGTAGCGCTGCACGCGGGTCGATGGCTCAAACTTGAATCGCTTTATGTAGGGATAGCCCTGCTCGGCATCGTTGAGCACGGCAGTCCACACCTTAGCGGGGTCAAACTTCTCTATGCGCAGTATGTTGTCGTCATAATGGTTGGTGGCCTGGAAGCCGGTGGTGTAAAACTCACCCGTCTTGGTAATTACGAGCACAAGGTCGTCTCCTGCAAACTCGCCTATATAGTCGCCTCGACCGTCGTAGTTGAGTCGCAGCACGTCGGAGTCAAACCACACCTTCAGGCCGCCGAGAGTCGACACGCCGCGCCCTTTGAGCGAGAATCGCTGCACTTCGTTGCGAGTCACGATATTGCCTATGGCTGTGCGGCCCTTGATGGCTATGTCGGCAAAGTCCACATCAATCTGCAGCTTTTTGAGGCCGCGTTTTGGCTTGAGAATCACCTTGACCACCTCGGCCTCGCCGTTGGGGTTGGCCGAGAACCACACCACTTTCGAACCGGGCTGGCCGGGCGTGAGGTTGTATTCCTTATCGCGCGTAAGGCCAGTGGCGGCAAAGCGTTTCATCATATACGCCCCACCCTTGCCGTTCTGGTATATTACATTATATATTGTGCGCTTGTCGTTGCGCTTGAACACGTTGATGTGTATCACGCCCTTGTCGACAAAGAGCTTTTCCTGCACTTTGACTATTTTGTAACGGCCGTCTTTGTAGAAGAGTATTATATCGTCTATGTCGGAACAGTTGCACACAAATTCATCTTTCTTGAGACCTGTACCGATAAACCCTTCGTCGCGGTTTATGTAGAGTTTCTCGGTGGCCTCGGCCACGGTGGCAGCCTCGATGGAGTCGAATCCGCGCACCACCGTGCGGCGGGGAAAGGCATGGCCGTACTTTTCCTTTATACCTTCATACCAAGCTATCGTATAGTCGATTATATTGTCGAGGTCATGCTGTATGGCCTGGATGCGGGCGTTGAGGGCGGCTATTTTTTCGTCGGCCTCCGATGAATTGAATTTGAGTATTCGCTTCATCTTGATTTCGAGCAGGCGCAGTATGTCGTCGTCGGTCACGGCTCGCACAAAACCTTGTACAAACGGCTCTATGCGGCTGTAAATATGAGACTTTGCAGCATCGATATCGGGTGCCTCTTCATACTCGGCATCCTTATAGATACGCTGTTCGATGAAGATGCGTTCGAGCGATGCAAAGAACAGCTGCTCGCGCACCTCGGCCAGTTCTATTTCGAGTTCCGAGCGCAGCAGTCTCACCGTGCGGCGTGTGGAGTGGCGCAACACATCGCTCACGCCCAAAAACTCGGGTTTTTCGCCGCTTATCACACAGCAGTTGGGCGAGATGGACACTTCGCAGTCGGTAAATGCGTAAAGTGCGTCGATTGCCTTGTCCGACGATGTACCGGGCAAGAGATTGACCACAATGCGGGCGTTCTCGGCTGTGTTGTCCGTAACGTTACGGATTTTAATCTTGCCTTTTTCAAATGCCTTGAGTATCGAGTCTATTACCGACCCTGTCGTGCGGCCAAATGGTATCTCGGTTATGGCCAAGGTACGATTGTCCACCTTCTCTATCTTGGCGCGCACCTTGAGCACACCGCCACGCTTGCCGTCGTTGTAGCGGGCCACGTCGATGAAGCCTCCGGTGGCAAAGTCGGGCAACAGCACAAATTCCTCACCGCGCAGCGAGGCTATAGCCGCATCTATTATTTCATTGAAATTGTGAGGCAATATCTTGGACGACAAGCCCACAGCAATACCCTCGGCGCCCTGGGCCAGAAGCAACGGAAACTTCGACGGCAGGGTCACCGGCTCTTTCTTGCGACCGTCGTAGCTCAGTGTCCACTCAGTCACCTTAGGATTGTAGAGCGTGTCGAGCGCAAACTGCGACAGGCGTGCCTCAATGTAACGTCCGGCAGCCGCCGAGGCTCCGGTGAGTATATTACCCCAGTTACCCTGAGTCTCTACGAGGAGGTCTTTCTGGCCCAGCTGAACGAGTGCATCGGTTATCGACGCATCGCCGTGGGGGTGATACTGCATGGTATTGCCCACGATGTTGGCCACCTTGTTGAATCGGCCGTCATCGAGGGTTTTCATTGAGTGCAAAATACGTCGCTGCACGGGTTTAAGACCGTCCTCTATGTCGGGAACGGCACGCTCGAGTATAACGTATGATGCATAGTCCAGAAACCAGGTCTGGAACATGCCGCTAAGGCGGTGTTTCACCACTTCCTTAGGGTCGCAATAGGGTTTATGGGGTTGTGCTGGAGTATCTTCGGTCATTGCATTTCAAGGCATTTGTGCAAAGATACAAAAAAAATTTGTAATAGTCGCGAGATTTCAGGTTTTTACCTTTGGGTTTTGCATTTTAAGAGCCACTTCTTGTGTCATAGGCCATTGCAACTGATGGCGTCGACGTGTCATTTTTATGGCATCGTTGGGACACTTGGCCATGCAGTCAAAGCACACCACGCATCGCGAGAAGTCGACAGTATGCGCCCTCGGATCTATACACTGGGCCTTGCAGCTCGCTGTGCAATTGCCACAACCCACGCACATATCGGTATTTATGTCAATCTTAAAAAGCGACTGTCGCGAGAATGCCCCAAGTACAGTGCCGAGCGGACACAGAGTGTTGCACAGCAACCTGCCGCGCCATAATGCGAGCACCGCACACACTGCAAGCGTAGCGACAGCTCCTGCCAACGTGCCGAGACCATAGGCAGCACCTCTCACCCATGGTATCATGGCCGCCCTCACTATCCGCGCATAACCCTCGCCGGGATTGAATGCCTCGGCTATGCGCCACAGACCAAGAAGCACCGATACCACCATCACGCCCACAAACAACCTCCGCACGCCCTTAACAGGGTCGGCATAGAAATAGCCGAAGGGCCGCTTGCGCAGACGGGCAATTATATCCTGCAACGTACCCAGCGGGCACGCCGTGGAACAATAAACACGTCCAAAAAGCGCCGTGACCACAGCCCACAGCATCACCCACACTCCCGTGCCCGCAAGCACCGCCGCAGTGAGCTGCCAGCGCCACAAAAAGGTGGTGTAACCGAGCGCAAGTGCCCCGGTCATCACGGCCATCACACCGACACTCACCAATATGCGTGCTCGGCGCAGGCGTTTGTATCCTCGTTGCTTTATCACAAATGCGAATTTACGCAAATATTTTGACAATACGACATATAACAATTCTCTTTGTATCTAAGTTCAAGCCTGTTTTGTTAAAAATATTACAAGTGTGTTACATACACTTATAAGTTTTAAAATTACATCGATATGTAACAAAGATGTAACAAGGTAGCTTTAAACATTATCACCTATAAATCAACCTATTAGAATAATCAGTAATAAAAAATTGTTTAATTAACTTTTATTAACTATAAAAATCTTGACAAAATGAAAAATATACCCCACTTTTGCACCAGAAACACATAAAAACACACAAATCATCATCACACACACTACCTTTTTACATAATTATAAACCCACATTTTAATTTAATACTATGAAAGCCGCCACCTTCCAAGACAACATTCTCAAGCTCCAGGCCAACCTGCTCAACTTTGCGCTCATGCTCACTTCCAACCGCGACGACGCCTACGACCTGTTGCAGGACACCACCCTCAAGGCCCTCGACAATCAGGACAAATATTGCGAAAGTGCCAACTTCAAAGGCTGGATGTTTACGATCATGCGCAACATCTTTATCAACAACTACCGCCACACACGTTGCATGGCATCCACAGCCATGGCCGACGACCCCATATTCGAAATCAGTATATCTAACGAAACTCCAGTGGAAATGCCCGAAGAAACAATGTTTGCCAACGAAATCTGCGAAGCCATTGCATCGTTCTCGCCCGAACTCAGCGAGCCGTTTGCTATGCACATCGCCGGTTTCTACTATCAGGAAATCGCCGAACACATGAACATTCCCATCGGCACCGTCAAGAGCCGCATCTTCAGCGCTCGCCAGCAACTGCAGCGACAATTCGCAGATTATCGCTAAAATAATTACAAAAAGGCTTTGAAATTTCGACAAAAAATCGTAAATTTGCACCGCAATTTCCGCACCGGGCCTTTTAAGAGAGTGTGTCGCCAACGGCAATGATACTCCGCCCGACGGGTTAACTTTTTATAATACATAATTATAATGTACGTTATCGTAGAAATTCAGGGCCAGCAGTTCAAGGCTGAAAAGGACCGCTTCCTGTATGTTCACTATCTCGGCGAAGAAGCCAAGGAAGGTCAGACCGTAGAGTTCGACCGCGTGCTTCTCGTTGATGCCGACGGTGCCGTTAAGGTTGGCGCTCCTACCGTTGAAGGAGCCAAAGTAGTTTGTGAAGTAGCCGAAAACCTCGTAAAGGGTGACAAGGTTATCGTTTTCAAGAAGAAGCGCCGCAAAGGCTATCGTCGCAAAAACGGTCACCGTCAGTACTTCACCAAAGTTGTTATCAAAGACATAGTCGCTTAACCCTCTAAAAAATCACAGAAATGGCACATAAAAAAGGTGTTGGTAGTTCGAAGAACGGACGTGAATCAGAAAGCAAGCGACTCGGTGTGAAAATCTTTGGTGGCCAGTCTTGCAAGGCAGGCAACATCATCAAGCGTCAGCGTGGCACCGTGCACCACCCCGGTCTCAACGTTGGTCTTGGTAAGGATCACACAATCTACGCCCTCATCGACGGCGTGGTTGCATTCACCGAAGGTCGCAACGGTCGCAAGTTCATCAACGTTATGCCTTTTGGCGAAGCGTAAGTCCTCCCCGACACGACCACAGAACAATCCACAGCGGAAGCCCTAAGGGTTTCCGCTGATTTTTTTATATCTTACATGAAAACAAAAAACTTTTTGAACGTGTTATGATATAAATCCATATTAGTCTTATGAAAAAATCGCTTCTATTCCTCACCTTGCTCTGTGGTTCGCTCTGCTGCACTGCCGAAACTATCACTGCCCATTATTATGGCTCTGAAATAGATCTGTCTCAGCAAAACAACCCCTGCAAAGGGCCTGTAACCGGCACAGCCGAAGTAATCGTCATTACCAAAGTGACCCAAGCAAGATTTAACTCAAAAAAGACCAAGGTGCAGCGCACATACACTTTGCCCGACGGTTATGTGCTGAAACGCGAAAAAGAAACCTTCGACTCTCCCAAGCCTGTTGTACTTCACAAACTATTTCCCCATCTCTATCCTGCAATCACATACTAACCTTACCATCTTTATGCTTATATAGTTGCCAGGAGTTGAACACGTTATGCCATATACTGTAGAAGCCCCCCACGATGGCCGTAACCGGACTAAAGAATGTATACCCCATCCATATGGCGAGCACGGTGTTTTTTTGCCCGAGCGACTGTCCGGCCGTAACCGCCTCGCCGTAGTGTGAGCCGATGGTGCGACCCACCCAGAATTGCAATATACAACACACCAGCGATATAACCACAAGCCACAGCATGGTGCTCACGGGCACTGTGCTGTGCACTATGCTGCGCGTGGTCACTGTAATAGCCAGCGTGAGAGCCACCGCCCACAGATAAAAGGATATGTGACTGTAGCGCGCCAGGGTGGAGTGAACTTTAGGTAGAAGCCATCTGAGCAGCATGGCACCAACCAGCGGCATGAGCAACAGCGGGAATACCTTGGCCAGTATCAACCCCGAGGCTGTAAGAAATCCCGTACCCGGCTGGGGGTGTACAAGCGGCGCCATGGCCGGTATGAGCACGGCCACAAGGATGTTGATGAGTATGGTATAGGTGGTTACATCGGCCACATCGCCGTCGAGTTTCTTTGTTATCACTGCGGCGGCCGTTGCTGTGGGGCATATCAGGCACAGCATTGCACCCTCCACCTCCACTCGCGCTCCCCACTCCGGCCACACCACCAGCATCAGGCCCATAAGCATAAACAGCCCTCCCTGTATCAGCAGCAGCCACCCGTGCCAGCCTTTCAACCGCAACTGTCGTGGATCGATTTTACAGAATGTCAGAAAGAGCATGCAGAATATGAGCAACGGCTGCAGCAGAGCCACAGCTGCATTGGCAGCCTTATGGGTGCCGGCGAGAAACGGCAGGTTGACGTAGACAAAATACCCGGCCACGCCTGCCAGTATGGCTATTATGAGTACCCAGTCTTTTATAAACTGTTTCATAGGAATCGGAGTGTGTGCGGTGCATAAAATAAGGAACGCCCCGTGACATTATAACGTCGTAAGGCGTTCCTTTGTTAACCCTTTATTAATAAAATAGATGTATTCAGCCTTTTATTTTTTGTCTTCGGCTTTCTTGGCGGGAGTATAGCGAGCGTTGAGGCCTTCGATCACTTCCTGTGTTATGTCGAGAGCGGGTTTGAAGAAGCCCACCTTCTTGTCGAGGATGGCATCATAGCCATACACTTCGTTGTAGGACTTGAGGAAGTTCTGCAGCGAGTCGTTGAGGCGCTGGTTCTGCTCGGCCACCAGGCGCGACAGGCGGCTCTGGTGTGTATTGGCCCAGTTGCCGGCTTCGGCCTGACGCTGCTGGAGGTTGTTAACGTCGGCTTTATATGAATCTTCGGTCAGGTAGCCGTTGCTTTTGGCCTTGTTTTCGATAGCGGCGGCTTGACGGCCAAGGTCGGTTTCTTTCTGACGGGCTGCGCTTTCGAAGGCAAGCATTTCCTTCTGCTGCTCGGCCGCGAGTTCCTGTGCCAATGTGTAGGCTGAGAGCACGGAATCAACGTCGATGTAGCGAATGTTGCAGTTGGCGGCAGTAGAGTCAGAACCGGCGGCAGACTTGAGGGGTGCCTTGTCGGAACCGCTGCAGGATACAGCTACCATAGCCAGAAGAGCCGTTACGGCGAGTATGAGCTTTTTCATGTGATGTGTGAGGATTTCTCCAATAGTTTAGTTGTTTTATTTTGCTTGATTAGTTTGGTGCCCGGCACATTCCACTCCGCGACTTCGAAGCGCCGCCGACGAGCCTGCATGGCCCGAAGGAAACTTGCCTCCTTTGACAAAAAACACTTTTACGCCGAGCAATATCACTGCTACGGCAAGCAAAAATATCGTTATAATTATCAATTTCACGGGTATTGCCGATTTTTACAATGCAAATATAAGAAAGGTTGGCCGATTTTTTGCATTATCTCGAATTATTTTTGTAACTTAGGGGTCGAAAATAAAATTTTTTAACATAAACCACGTAAAACAACCTCCGGTGTTATACGTTTATACTTATTGTAGACCCAAAAACCTTTATATAACATGACCATCAAAGATCTTCAGCCCGCTCTGGTATTTGGCATTTTCGACCAAATCAACCAGGTGCCCCGACCCTCGAAGAAAGAGGAGAAAATCCGTCAATATCTGCTCGACTTCGCTGCCGAGCATGGCATAGCCGTTAAGACCGACCCCATTGGCAACGTAGTGATGACAGCTCCCGCCACTCCCGGCAAGGAAGGCGCTCCCACTGTTATTCTCCAGGCACACATGGATATGGTCTGCGAATCCAACGACAAGACATTCGACTTTGAAAACCGCGCCATCGAAACCATCGTCGACGGTGAATGGCTCCGCGCCAACGGCACTACTCTCGGCGCCGACAACGGCATCGGCATGGCCGCCGCTCTCGCTGTGCTCGTCGACAAGTCGCTCGTTCACGGCCCTATCGAATGTCTCTTTACTGTTGACGAAGAAACCGGCCTCACCGGTGCCAACAACCTCGGCGAAGGCATGATTTCGGGTCAGATGCTCCTCAACCTCGACTCTGAAGACGATGCTGAAATATTTGTGGGATGCGCCGGCGGTGTCGATACCACCTGCATGTTCCACTACGACCGCAGCATGGCTCCAACCGATTTCCACTATTTCAAGTTCGAAATCGAAAAGGGTCTCGGCGGTCACTCCGGCGGCGACATTCACCTCGGTCGCGCCAACGCCAACAAGCTCATGGCACGCTTCCTCTGGAACCTCGGCAAGAAGCATGAACTCTCGCTTGTCGAAATGGACGGCGGCAACCTCCGCAACGCAATTCCCCGCGCCGCTCATGCCGTCTTTGGCGTGCACAATGCCAAAAAAGAAGACATCGTAGTGGCTTTCAACAATTTCGTTGCCGATGTTAAGGACGAATACGAAGGCGTCGAACCCACCATCGACTTCCACCTCACTTCTATCGAACGCCCCGACTTCTGCATCGACTCCACCACTGCCAAGCGCCTCATCCAGGCCCTCTACAGCGCTCCCCACGGTGTGATTTCAATGAGCCGCGACCTCGAAGGCCTCGTCGAAACTTCGACCAACCTCGCCTCCGTAAAGATGCAGCCCGACTGCGGCATCCTCGTCACCACCTCCCAGCGCTCGTCGGTCGAAAGCCGCAAGTGGGACATCGCCAATCAGGTCGAAGCCCTCTTCACTCTCGCAGGAGCCACAGTGACCCACGGCGACGGATACCCCGGATGGAAGCCCAACCTCAACTCGCCCATCATGCACCTTGCCAGCGAGGCATACGAAGAACTCTACGGCATCAAGCCCGCCATCAAGGCCATACACGCCGGCCTCGAATGCGGTCTGTTCAAGGAAAAACTCCCCCACCTCGACATGGTGTCGTTTGGTCCCACTCTCCGCGACGTGCACTCGCCCAACGAACGCATGCACATCCCCGCAGTAGAGCGCTTCTGGGGTCAGCTCACACGCACCCTCGCCAAGGTCGCCGACATCAAGGCCTAAGGCTCAGCCTCAACTCACGAGTGTATCGTAATACACTCCCCTCCAAGCATAACTAACAGCATGGCGGCTCGCG
>QLIP01067578.1_pt1 | contig 12842 bp, 12 predicted proteins | sample 1769771 | NCBI WGS metagenome assembly QLIP01 (sample SAMN09428762, study PRJNA476227) | Gut metagenome, whole genome shotgun sequencing project. | isolation source: cecum | host: Rhizomys sinensis | place: China: Jinsha town of Minqing, Fujian Province | collected 2013-09-23
ACCGGCAGCAGCCACATCGTAGCCACAAACAGTATCACCCCTAAGGTCAATACCAAAAGTCGAAACCAAGATTGCATACTCTCTCACGTCTAAAAATTACACACGCGCGAAGATAGCAGATTTTCAGAAACTAACTGTCGCTTTTAGCGGAGATTAGCACTTGACGATTTCCATTTCGTACTCCTTGCCAATCTCATTAACTATGGTAACAAGTTGTTCAAACTTTGGCAACTTCCACATACCAGTATGGACATACCAATCTGTTTCAGCTATAGGCTCATACCAATGATATTTTTTATTCTTATTTTCTTTTTTTTCTAAGAATTCTTTCTTCTTTTGTTCATACTCGCTGCTTGTTATAAGAGCCTTGCCAAACACGTTTTTTGGAAGAATATCCTTTAAGTGGTTTGTTAATGATGGATTAAGTTCTAACATGGTTTGAGCGTAATATAACAATGCCTTGCTCATTCCGAATGTTTCTGTCTCAATAGATTCCCCATCATTGTTGATGTAGATGAGCTTATACGTTCCAGTACTGCGGCGACCATTTGATACACTATCAACGTCCTTTGTAAGACTGCCGACGTAATTGGAATCAGTTTGCTTTTTTGCCTCTATTGCAGCCCTGATGAGGCTTTCGTTCTCATCAAAGAATGCAATCAGAAGGTTTCTGAGAGATTCGTCCATTGCAATTGGTGGTTTTTTATCGTCGGGATTAAACGATGTAATGTTGTCTATATATGCCTCGATGTATCTTAAAATCTCAGCCGAGAACTGACTGGAATGTACGAGCAAGGGGTGTAGCACACGATCAAGAATGTCTTGATGCGTAATCTTTATAAATATTTCGCTGGTTAGAACTTCGGGCTTTATTACTGAAAGGAATACAAAAGCAACCTTACTGCCGTCTTTTTTAGCCTCTTCGGTGTAATGTTCCTCATATCGACCGCACTGATTGTCACCCTCTGTGGAATCAATCTTGTTCTCTATGATAAGAATGAGTTTTTGAGAATCGGATAAAGACGTGTTGGATTTACTGTTACCATCGTTTATTCTATAAGCGATGGTGATTTTTATATCTGCACGACCATTATCATTAATATCTTCTCCCTTGACCTCGACATTAAGAATCTGAAATCGGTTAATCAGAATCGCATCGCGCAACTCCGGCTCCAATTTAGGAATGCCATTTTCATCTTCAGGCAGCGATTTGAACGCTATAAGCCGCAGTAAGTGGAGGATGGGAGGTATAGCAATTGTGTTAAGCTGCTCATTCCCAAACAACCACACAAGGAAGCTGCTGATACCATTCTCCAAACGCGCTTTGCCAAACAGCTCAAGAAACGCCTTATGTTCGCGACGAGCCACCAATCTATTGTATACATCCGAGCTATACAGCTTAATCAGCATATTCTCGACATCTTCTCGCGTAGGAGGTTGTGTATCTTCAGCAGCTGTGTCAGCCAGTTCAGTAGCAAATGTTGCAGACTGTTGAGACGGAGAGCCGGTAATGCCGGCTAAACATCCGACACCTGGCTGTACAGATTCACCACATGAACGACAAACGCCTCGGTTGTCTATGCAATCCGGGCATGCATATCTTCCGTGTAGTATTTCACCATCATAACACGGATGATAGTGAAAGTTCGATATTTCGGGCACAAACTTCTTACCACATACACAACAAGAAAATTCTTTGTCGTTACATATAAGGAGGTTAGATATTCCTGTCATATCTCGGTTATTCCTTTTTGTTTTGCCTACGTCCTTTCAAGCGATTCGGCTGTTTCTTTTATCATCAGTAAGGACTATACTCTCATATAATCATTTTCCGAATAAACCGCCAAAGAACATGGCTTGCACCCAAGCAAATTCTGCGTCCTCGGAAAACTCATACACTCCGTCTTCTATCTTTGAGAAATATTCAAATTTCAAAGCTTCCTCACGCTTAATTAATACTTCGCTTAAATCAAAGATGATTTGCTCTGTTTTGTCATCATCTTCATGCCAACCATTAAGAGATGGCATTATAGCATCAATCTTCGCGGTAATATCATCGACTTTTCCATCTTTGAAAATATCGGATTGACAAAGGAACAGATCGTGTTCGAGTCTAAAAATACGTATTAGCATCTCCTTGAGTTCATGTGGATCGGTTTCTTTGTAGTTGAGACACTTCTGCTTCAATTCAACAAGTTCTTGTCTCCACTCGGTTTGCTCTGTAAGATTGCTACTTATGAGATGGGGATTTTCCGCAAGCATTGTGGTATACTTGCTAAATACGTTAACCCTTCCTGTTTCAGGGTTGATTGACTTAGCCCATTCGAGCCATTCGTCTGTATCAAGTTCAAGATAACTTACATCAATTCCTCTTTGGACTAAGTCGCGAATGGGATCAATGCTTGTGGGAATAGTCATCAGAAAAACAGTTGCTCCAGTATGGTCTGCCTGGATTGCATCGATAGTTTCTCCAATGGCATCATCATCGGGTGCAGGTATATGAACATCTATCACCTTCAGGTCTTGAAGATTATTCTCTTTGATAATCTCATTTACCATCTGCGTCTTGCCGGTACCTGACCATCCGGCAATGACAAACGGCTTAGAATAATCTTTGCCGTCTATATACGCCAGCAAACTTTCTTTAGTCTGCTTGTAGTTTTCTATTCGTAGCATTTTTATAATGTGTTATGTTTTACGATTTCTTTATCTCGTAATGCGACAGAACTGCGTTCATCAGTTCTACACCATACTTATCCTTGAAAGCCTTACGCACCTCAACAATTGAGGGAGTAGGATTCCATGAAAACACTTCAGCCCAGGCACCGGCTTTAAGCTGCGGTTGGTCGAAGATTAACTTCGCTGTGAAATGTGATGCTGGCATTTTAGAGAATTGGGGTAGATTGGTTATTGTGCCTACGTCCTTTCAAGCGATTCGGCGGTTCTTTTTTATGATAGTTGGATATTGCACTCGCGGGCCAAGGCTTTGACCTCGGGGGTGAATATACCGGGCGCCCATTCGAGGTATGTTTTTGATCCGTCGGAATTGCGACGATTCGGAAACTCCATGCTGCTCAGTACCTCTGTGTCGAAGTCAGCAACAAGAGTGGCGTATTGTCTGCGAAAATCTACATCGTTGAGCAATAGTTGCATTAACTCCGTCGGTACCAGTTTTAGGGGTTCCCACATCATTCCATAATCAAGAATGAATGATGGATTTTCTACGGTATGATTCCAACGTTGATACGCGTGTAGTTTCAGAGAATCATCAATCCGAATACCCCATTTTTTCGATGGTATCCAAATATCTGCTCGCTGCATTATTCCGCAAAAACGCTGGGCGAAATATCGCTTAACCAATTCGGCTCTGTCGGCAGGAAGATAGTCGGTGTATGGAAACCGAAGAACATCTTCGTCCAACTGCCTCACTACATTGAAATGATACTCCAATCCAAGGCGCTCCAGCTCCTCTGTCAACTGTTCCACCGCACTGCGTATCTGTGCGGTGGAACAGTCGTTGAGTATCTGTTTTATGAGTTTGCTTTTTCGTGGCAACTTAAATCAGTTATTGTAGAGTCCTTCGCGAGCGAAGTCGGGATTAATTTCGCGGATAGCCTCCAACGCTTTTTCGTGGGCTTTTTTAGGATTAACCTTCGAAAGGTTTTTACCCTCGTTGGCCTGTCCTCCCAATATTGCTTTATAAGTATCGAAGAATCGTTGCTCCCATTCGGGATTAGCAGCAAAGTACTGCTGCTGACGCTCTTCTGAGATTTCGGAATATTTGTTTCCGAGAAGTGCTTTGTAGAACCATTGTGGGTAGTCAAATGCCAAAACAGCTTCAGTTCCATACTCCAAATAACGTATAGGTATATTGGCTAATGCACCTTTAAACCATCCCCTATAGCTACGACGTTCTTTCGGTTCATAAGAGCGATTTCTGTCAACTATTTCATAGGGATAAGAATGGGAGCTATACGCTTCCTTAAAAAATGAGTTTAAGCATTCTTTAAATCCCGTCCAATCATTATACCCAGCAATCTGAAGCATTGCGAACAACAGCTCAGAATACGGGTCTTCTGGATCAAATCTATCGATTTCATAGATTACGCTATCCACTACCCATGCATCTACGCCACCATCATGCCAACGAGGATAGGCATTATTTTTGTCAAGCGCCTCTACATTGAATGCCCAACCCTTTATGGGAATCCAAATATCGTACTTTAATAATACGTCTTTGAGGCATTGTTTAAGTCCTGCTTTAAGAGTTTCTGCGTATTCCTTAGGCAGATATTTCTCAAAGTCGAACTCATCGACTTTTGCCGACAAGTCCAATTCGCCAGGGTCATACTCAATACCCGCTTGATCAAGCACGTCGAAGAGCAGTTCGGCATCCTTCCGAATCTCCTCTGTAGCGCACTTGTCAAGTACGATTTGTTTCTGTTCTGCTGTCATGGTGTTATTGTGATAGATTGTTGTTTACTATTTGTTTTTATTGAATCCTGAACGTTTTATGGTTAAGGATAGTTACGATGTGCAAATTTACACTTTTATGGTCATTCACAAGATTTTATCGTGTCGCTGGTTTTTAGACACGAAGTCGCTTGTTTTTTGACTCAGCGGGTGTGGTTGGGGTTGATCTTGTGGAAGTGGGTGCGGGCTACTTCGCGGTTGGTCTGACCGGGTTCGTAGAATGACGGCTCGTCGAGCCACTGTTTGGCAAGGTCAACAACGTCGTCGAATGAGTCGGAGGTGTCACGGTAGCCCTGATTTACCACACCGAGGAGTTCGCCGGTCTCAATGTCGATGCGGATGTTGGCTTTGTCTTTCTGGACTACTATATGGACATGTGGCGGATAGTATCGTTTCTCTCCGTCAATCACATAGACACGATATTCGGAGATGCTCATTGTCGCACTCTTTCTAAGTCCACGCGATGGATTGAGGGTAATCACAGTGCTGGCCGGACCGCCAAACTGCGACTCGGTGATGGCTCGACCCACCTCGCGCTGCATTTTCAGCATGATATTGTCGTAGAGAGCTTTGCGATACAGTTCTTTGGGAGCGAACAATTCATCGCCACGTTCCTGAATGTTGCGGTGCAGTTCAGTTGACATTTCCACAAAGAAATCGTGTTGCAGCTTGGTGGAGATCAACATCAACTGTTCGGTGTTGATACTGGCCCGCTTGAATATATTGTGGACATTCTGTCGCTCCATATTAAGCATCTCTCCGAGCTCCTCTACGGTCATATCGGGGAATCGTTCCCTAAAGACCTGCTTAATACGCTGCCCTATGTGGTATTCTCTCATGGTTTAAGGTCGTCAGCCTTGCGTCCCCTTCGGCTAAACTTTACTGCACGAAAAAAAGCGTGGAACGATGTTCAGTTTATCATGGTCACGGCTCGCCAAAGCCTTACTTCAGAATAAACAGTCCACTCCCACGCCTTGACCGGATATATCGATCCCCCTTGCCGGGGGAGTGGATAGGTACGGCAAGACAAGGAGCGTTTTTGGACTGCTCTATCTGCTGAAGTTAAAATTTGGCGATTCTGACCATCAGACAAAGCAAAAAACGCTTCTTGAAAATATGTATGTCGAGGATATGACAGGCACGTCCTCAAATACAAAATTACAAACTTTTTTGCAGTTTACCAAAGCATCTGTTATAAAACACAAAATTTTCGGGGTGAAATAAGGGTGATTCAACAGTACATTTCGGAACAGTCCATTAGGTTTATATAGATTATAATTATAGGGAAAGTCCAAAACAGTTCATTAGGTTTATATTGTATGGAGGTATAATAGTGTGTTTTTCCAAAACAGTTCATTAGATTTATATAAGATATAGGTGTGCCTGAATAATGAAATCAAGACACACCTATTATACTAATGTATACATCCGCTATTTCCACCCCGGAAATTTCGGGAACTAACCATTATCTAACCTACATCTAAGCTAATGATAATGATAATGATAATGAAAATGAGAATGCCAATGAGAATGCCAATGAAAAGGAGAATGTATCTCTCCGACAGTTTCTTTACTCGGCAACCAGTTCAATTTCGTAATGAGAGCCGTATTCTTCAAGGATTTCACAGACCCGGCCATAACAGCCAATCAGACTACTTGGCTCAATGTTATGCATCAAAGACCCGAAGCATCGACTTAAATCCATAAGATTATAGCGACTGCACTTTTTATCACTACCATATACATCCGCTTCTGCCTGCTCAAAATCATAGATACTCTGTAATTTATTAAAGTTGGCATTGATTCTTTCTATATATTTATAAGCCTCTGATTTATAGCGTGCAAGTGGAATATGCATACACATATCATCCAGAGCTTGACGGCATACATCATATAGTTTAGATAGAAATACATTCTCCTGTCGGATGCTTAAATTACGTGTAGGGCGTATGTGTAAAGCATACTCCTTGGTGTTTTCTGAGCACAACGGCGGTATGTCTACATTGCGAATGACTTCATCGTTGTATATCGTTAATGCCAACTCTTCCGAGTTAAAGAGCACATTATCATTATCGTTTATACAGATTTCTTCGCCGTCCACCTTAATTTTTGCGTTCTTTAAAAACGCAGCTTCCCATGAACGGATTTTAATGCCCGGAGATAAAGATGGTGCAGGTACAGCACCCAAGGATGTCATGAAACTTATTCCTTTGAACAGGTTTAGATCACCGGCACTCTGGCTCTGCTTATGCAATTGGGTATATGTATCCAGAAGATTCACCAACGTGTCCATAGTAAGTTCGATTTTATTCGGACCACTCGTTAATGCCACATGCGCCTGGCGTAGAATGTGTACTATACCTTTTTTGAATAAACTGGATTCCACCGGGACATCGGAAGGAATGACACTCATCTTTCTACCTGTCTTTTTAAATTTATCCGCACAGCCAGCCTCCAAACCGGTCAGACCAAACATATATTCCAAAAATTTAAGGTAATACCGTAGGTCTGTTTTCCATTCCGAGCAAATTTTGCTGCTCCTTTTCTTTTTCTCTTCAGTAGATAACGGTCTGGTTGATTTTGATTTTTTGGGGGAATCTGATGAATCTAAGAAATCGGGCAAGAACTTTTCCGTGTCCTTTAAGACATCAAAAATTTTGCGGAACATATCTACGACGTTGTTCTCGATACCCAATCTTCTGCTTTTTGTGTTAAGCGCGTGACGGCTGTTTAAGAGCTTGTCATATATAGATCTGATTGGAGCAGCCTTCCTTTCTTTATCGGCGGATGTATAAAGATAATCTTTTCTTCCCACCAAATAAATGAGATACTCCTCCAACAACCGCATATTGTTTGCTATCACATATGCTTTATCGCCTTTGCCAATCCAAAGAAGCCAGTCTTGGAACATTGTGAAGTTTATTAGTTCTGCCTTTTCCATATGTAAAATTACACATTTGCGCTAAAATATACAAAACTTCACACATCCTTTTTTCCGGAGCATTCGATAAATCCTTACATACCCAATGCATTTCGTAAGATACTTCAAAAAAGCAAAAACGTAAATGCTTGATAATTGGAGATATGATTGGGGCATTTCGTAAGAGGCTTAATTTTGTTATATTTCTGATTATCAATATTTTAAATACTACAACTAACTTTGCATTGTCAAATCAATCAAGAGTGGTTGAGACGAAGTAAAAAAGTAATAATAATAAAAAAGGAAGAAGAAAAATGACCAATCAGTATCACAACATCCTCCGCAACATCGTGGCTTGCGGCAAACACCAGGACAACAAAAAAGGCGGTATCACCTACCTCCTCAACCAGCAGCTCACCCTCACTCCGGCCGACCTGCTGACCATCTTCGAGCACCACAACGTGGCTCGCAAGAAGCTCCGCACCGAGCTGTCGCTCTACCTCAAAGGTGAGGTGCGCGTGAGCAAGTACAACGAAGCCGGCATCACCTGGTGGAACTACTGCGACTCGCTCGTGAACAGCTACCCCACCTACTTCGAGAAGCTCCCCGCCCTCGTTGACCGCATCAACGCCGAGAAGCGCAACAGCAAGAACTATGTACTCTTCATTGGAGAGAACGACGTGAAGAGTGCACAGCAGCCTTGCCTGAGCCTCATTCAGTTTCAGATTGAGGATGGCGAACTCGTAATCTCCGCCTACCAGCGTAGCAGCGATGCCAACCTCGGACTCCCCTCCGATCTCTATCACCTCTATCTGATTGCGTGCATGATTGACATGCCTCTGAAGTCGATTACCCTCACTCTGGGCAATGTGCACATCTACGACACCAATCTCGATGCCACCAAGCGACTGCTTGCAGGTGAGGAAGGAGTGGGCTTCACTCTCAATGTTGAATCGGCAAAACCCACACAGATGCTCAATTGTGCATAACTAACTTGACCTAAAGGTGAAGACAGGGAGGCGCCCCCTGTATCACAACGGGTTGAATTACCAATCATTAAATCAGTAAACCAATCAAAATAGTATGGCAGAAGAAATGGCAAGAGACAGTTTTGTGTTTTACCGCAGCTTTATGGAGGCTATAACCATGCTCCCCTCCGAGGATGCCTATACCCTTATGATTGCGGTGGGCAACTATGCCCTGGACGGCATTGAACCCGAACTGACCGGTGTAGTGAAGATTGTATGGACCACAATCCGTCCGCAACTCGAAGCCAACCGTCGCAAATATGAAAACGGCAAGAAAGGCGGTGCACCTAAGGGTAGCCGAAACAACCCTGCCGGCCGTCGTGGCAAAACAGAGGTTATGCCAGAAACTAACCGGGAACTAACCATCGGTATATCTAAGCCGGAGTGCAGTTTTACCGCACCCTCGCTTAAAGAGGTTCAGGAGTTCATCACTGCCAACCGTGCTATGGTTGATGCCAAGCGATTCATGCTCTATTACGAAGGTAAGAAGTGGCAGCATAACGGTGAATTTATCGACTGGAAAAACAAAATCCAAAGTTGGGATCACGAAGAGCGTAAGCGTCAGGGACTAATAAAAGGTGTCAACGTGCTGGGTGTAGGTGAGTATCTCGACACCGACGGAAATCGTCGCTACTCAACTACCGGTCCTGTTATCCCGTCAAACGCTCCTGCACGTCCGTCGAAAGGACATTGGTGGAACACTATCACCAACGAGTGGTGCCTGGTAGCATAATCACATAATCAATCAACTAATCATAAACAATTAATATCCATATAATTATGAAAAATTACTCAGACTTCGGTATCGAAATTCCTTACAGCCGCACTACCGGCCAGATTAAAACATTCTGTCCTCACTGCCACGAGCAGCGTAGAGACAAACGCGACAAGAGCCTGTCGGTCAATCTCGACAAAGGCGTGTGGAACTGCCACTATTGCGGTTGGCACGGCACAGTCAATGTTGGCAAGCGTACCAACTATCTGCCCAAACGTACCTACACCCGCCCCATGCCGATGACATTCTCTACCTTCTCGCCTAAGTGCCTCAAATGGTTTGCCGATCGCGGTATCTCGAGCACTACCCTCAGCAAGATGAAGCTCACTGAGGGCAACCACTTCATGCCCCAGTTGGGCAAGGAAGCCAACACCATCCAGTTCAACTATTATCTTGACGGTGAGTTGATCAACATCAAGTATCGTACCGGCGACAAGCAGTTTGCAATGGCAAAAAACGCCGAACTTATCCCCTTCAATATAGATGCCATCACAGGTAAAAGCGAGTGTATCATTACCGAGGGTGAAATGGACTGCCTTTCGTTTATCGAAGCCGGCATGACCAACTGCATCAGTGTACCCAACGGTGCAAGTAGCAACCTCTCGTATCTCGACGAGTTTATCGATGGTTGGTTTTTTGACAAGACCACTATCTATATTGCCGTGGATACCGACACAAAGGGTGTAGAGTTGCGCAACGAACTGATTCGTCGCTTTGGTGCCGATGTATGCAAGGTGGTGACCTTCGGAGATGGTTGCAAGGATGCCAATGAGCATCTCGTGAAATATGGTGTGGAGAGTCTTAAGGAGTGTATTGCCAACGCCAAGGAAATCAGAGAGGAAGGTGTGTTTACAGTCTCCGACTTTGAGGACGACCTCGATGCACTGTTCGACGAAGGTATGCCCGCAGGCGAAACCATCGGTTTGGGTACTTTCGACAAACTCTGCAACTTTGAGACCGGCCGTCTGGCAGTCGTGACCGGTATACCCGGAAGTGGCAAGAGTGAGTTTATGGATGAAGTAACGACCCGCCTTGCCCTCAGCCATAACTGGCGTTGCGCTTATTTCAGCCCCGAAAACGAACCCCGTACCTACCATGTGAGCAAACTGATCAGCAAACTCACCGGTGCAGAGTTCAAACCCGCTTCACTCAGTCGTACCGATTATGAGGAGGCTAAGGACTACGTGAACAGCAACTTCTTCTTTATCTGCCCCAACAACAATTTTGATATTGATACCATTCTTGCCAAAGCAAAGTTTCTTGTGCGTCGTTTCGGTATCAAGACGCTTGTAATCGACCCCTTCAATCGCCTTGACATAGCCGGCGGCAACAGCAAGGAAACCGACGTAATACGCGATATTCTGCGCAAACTCACTGTCTTTGCTCAGCAGAACAACGTACTGGTGTTCCTCGTGGCCCATCCTACCAAGATGAGTCGCAAGGAGAGTGGCGAAGCCAATGTTCCCAATCTTTACGACATCTCCGGTTCCGCCCACTTCTACAATATGGCCGACTATGGTTTGGTTGTGAATCGCAACCGTGTGGATGACTTCGTGGAAATCCGCGTGGAAAAGATTCGCTTCAAGCATAACGGAGCTGTAGGTGCGGCCAAGATGAAATACAACAACATCAATGGCCGATATGTGCCCTACACCGAAGGCATGTATCCGAACTGGGATAATAGCAACCATCTGAAAACAAATCCCGTTGCCGACTTCTTTGCGGCATAACGTCATTACTCAACCCTCTCTCCTCACGACAAATTCACATCAAATACAACAAATAAAAAATTTTACAAAAATGGAAACAATCAAATTTACCGCCTACGACTTCAAATTCATCCCCCAGCAGCTCCTCAACAAGATGGTCGAACTCCAGACCGTCGATGGTAAGTTCATCCCTCACTTCCTCTCTCTCGGAGACAATGGAGAAATTTTCTCGGCTTCGATGTCTCTATTCGACAACGACGAGGAAGGAGACCCCAACCCTGCGCTTGGGGATTTTCTAACTTTCTGTCCCGGCTATGTAAAGGAGGCTCGGGATTCTAAGCGAGCGGTCTCTACACTCTTTAATGCACAGGCTCTCATTCTGATGCGTGCTTACCAACTCTGTCAGAGATGTGGTAACGATTCAGAACAGTTCCGCCTTTGTTGCAATCTGTTATTCCATATGGAAATGATGTACAAGTACAACATTCATAAGTTCGTAAACCATCGCGAGTTGTATAAGCAATTATTTAATCCAGTAAGCAGAAAGTTGCATATCCAAGCAATGCTGGGTCTTTTTGCGAAATCGGAATTTATGTTTTCCGCCTTGGACCATTAAGTTCAAAAAGAAGGGTTCAATCTCTTTTCTGAGACGGCTTAAATCAACGCCTTGCATTTACGCAGGGTGTTGACAGCCGTTCCGGTCAGTTTACTGACATTACGCAGACTGATGCCCTTTCTGAGTAGACGCAACTCCTCGGCATACTGCTCGGAAATCCGGGTATCAGATTTGCTGTATCCGGGTGTACGACCCACTCTGCCTCCGTTTCGGACATGATTTTCGTATCCGCTTTCCATACGTTCGCGGATGCTTCGCCGTTCCATTTTGGCCACCTCTGCAAGTATTGTTATCAGAAACTGACTCATTGCATTAATCTTGCCATCAGACGTAAGTGTCTCTATATTATAGTTTTCGATAAAGAGAGACACGCCGGCATCATTCAGGGCATTAATCACTTCGAGTACCTGAAAGGTATCACGGCCCAAACGACTCAATTCCGTCACCAAAACCTTGTCAACCTTATTTTCCGCAAGATAGGTCAACATCGACTGCAAAGCCTCTCGCTGTGAGTTTGCCGTTGCCCCACTTACCTTCTCGCTAAAAATCTCCACCACTGTCCAACCACGTTGGTTGGCAATAGCGGAGAGATCGTTCACCTGACGTTGATAATCCTGTATTTTAGTCGATACTCGACTGAATATTACCACATTATACATAATAAAGAGTTTACTTGTATCACGCAAATATATAAGATTAAATTGATCCAGGTACAGCTTCAAACGCTAAATCAAGCAAACGCATGATAGCGGGAACCCTTCAGAAACTCGATAATATCCGTACCCGTGTACCAATACTTGTCATCCTGACGATGATACGAAAGCAGACCGTTGTCCCTGTACTTCTTTATAAGACGGTCGTCAACTCCCAATATCAACCTTATCTCTTTGTTGTTATAGATGCTGTCACGGTTAAGACGGATTTTGGACGCCTCCAGACCCGTCCTCAAATCAGCAAGTTCCGATCGGAGCGACTTAACCTCCTGCAACAGTGTTTCAATAGCACTCATTGTATTTTCTTCAATATCAGTCATTCAAATGTGTAGTATAAACTTCTTTTACAGTTATAGTACACACCGATGCTTTGGTCTGAACTTCCGGCAACATTTCCCACCGGCAAAAACGATCGCACAACCGATGCGACAGCGTTTCACCGCGTTTTCCGGCCAAACAAACAGTCGCAATACTATCGCACGTTTCATAACCTCTTGGTAATCTTCTTTTAAGAGGAGGAATATCAACTTCAACGAGGAGGAGTATTAATCGCGATTTTGTCGCTAAACATCTAATAATCAATGGTCAAGCAAACTCAAGTTTGTTTG
>QLIP01005894.1_pt1 | contig 12838 bp, 6 predicted proteins | sample 1769771 | NCBI WGS metagenome assembly QLIP01 (sample SAMN09428762, study PRJNA476227) | Gut metagenome, whole genome shotgun sequencing project. | isolation source: cecum | host: Rhizomys sinensis | place: China: Jinsha town of Minqing, Fujian Province | collected 2013-09-23
CCTTGCCGACCAGGAGGCAATGGCTCAGGATGAGGCTGCCGCCAAATCCGGCAAGGAGTCGAACAGCACCTGGATTTATGTCGTTGTACTTGTGCTGCTAATCGGTGCCGTGGTCTGGCTGCTCGTCTTCGCATCAAAGATGATGAGAGGTGGCGGCGACGACAACGGCAACACTGCTCCGCAGTCTGACAACAACAGAGCGGAAGATAGAACCGCAGCACCGCAGCCGTCGGCCGACGACAAGAAAAATGCCGCACTGCTGCGCCAGTATGCCGCCACAGTCGACCAGCTCAATGCTGACAACGATGCCCTTCACAACGAGCTCTCGCGACTCAAAACCGAAAGAGCGCAACTCTCGGCACAACTCGCTCAGATGCAGAGCAACCTCGACGCAGCGCACCGCGAAATCGAGGCTCTGAAAGCCGCTCGCACCGCTCCGGCACCAGCCGTGCAACCGCAAGCAGCCGCAACCCCCGTGGCTCCCGTGGCTCCGCAACCGGCACCGGCACCCGAAAGCGAGCACCCCACCAAGAACGGTATGCCCAACATAATCTATCTGGGACGTGCCAACAAGCAGGGGCTGTTTGTACGCGCCGACCGCCGACTTACACAGGGGGCATCCATCTACCGACTCGACACCAGCGACGGACTCGTGGGTACATTCCACGTAGTGAACCACCCCGAAGTGGTGAAATTCGCACTTGCCAACCCCGTTGACAATCTGGAACGCGGCTGTGTTGCCGACGACCTCACCGCAACAGCCGGCGTAACCGGCATCGCCACCGAAAGCGCAGGAACCGCAATCTTCGAAGGTGGTTGCTGGAAGGTGCTCCGCAAGTCGCGCATCCGCTTCGAATAAACATCCACAACATAACACACTCACCCTGCATTAACGCAGTGGCTAAAGAAAAGGCGCACAATGTGCGTCTTTTTTTTACCCCTTAGGGGGATTACATTTAACCAATGATAAATTTTGATAACATTTTTGTGAATAAATGAATAATATTTTCACTAAAATTTGCAATTTCAATTCGTAAGTAATAACTTTACAAAATAAAAGATTAAACTTTTATTTCAAGCGTCTAACTACTCTTAAAAACCCCATACTAACCCATAAAACTCTAATTCCACAAGCCTATACCACTCACAACTCTACTACTCTAAACTCTATCCTACATCTACTGTAAATCCACGAATAAACAACTATAACATAATCCATTAAAACTCTTTGCAATGAAGTGTACAAGACTCCAGACTTTGGGAGCAAACGCGGCATCCGCCGGTGCCTCCCCTGAAGTTTACCTACGGTCGGAAGCACCGCGGAGACATCTCACCGGCAAAAGCACTCTACGGAAATGTGCCATGCTCCTGATGATGCTCCTTTTTGTCATTCCTGTGGCATTTGCACAACAAAAGAATGCAGCAATTAAAGGTATCGTATGCGACGAAAACGGCGAGCCACTCGTAGGCGCCGTGGTAAATGTATCGGGGACACCCCGCGCCGCAAACACCAATGCCAACGGCGAATATACCATTCGCGCCTCGAAGGGTGAGACCCTCGAAATCTCATACATCGGCTACAACCGCCAGAAAATCAAGCTCAAAGAGTCGCCAGCCATCGTTAACGTCACCATGACCCCCAATGCCAAGATGCAGATGGACGAGCTGGTGGTGATCGGTTACGGTACGGTAAAGAAGACCGACATGACCGGTTCGGTTACCAACGTCAAGATGAGCGACATCAAGGACTCCCCGGTATTGTCGGTGGACCAGGCTCTGCAGGGTCGCATCGCCGGTGCCGACATCATGAGCTCTACCGGTGAACCGGGCGCCAACACCTCGATCCGTATCCGAGGCACACGCTCCATCTCAGCCTCCAACGAACCCCTTATCGTTGTCGATGGTGTAATGGATGCCGTTCACGACCTCAACGACCTCAACATGGCAGACATCGCATCCATCTCCGTTCTCAAGGATGCATCGTCCACAGCCATCTACGGTTCGCGCGGTTCTAACGGTGTTATCATCGTTACCACCAAGAAGGGTGGCGGCAATTCGAGCAAGGTCAATGTCACCCTCAAGGCCGACATGGGATTCTCGCAGCTACCCCGCAATCTGGACATCATGAACGCCTCCGAGTTTGCTCAATACCGCAACGACTATCAATTGTTCTCGACCGCCGACGGCAACGACCGAATCGTAGCCAACACCCCCTTGAACCAATATACATTCAAGGACCCACTATCAATCGGCGAGGGTACAAACTGGATTAAGGAGATTACCCGCACAGCCCCCACACAGAACTATGTTCTTTCACTCTCGGGCGCATCCAAGAAGGGTAAGTTCTACGCCTCGGCAAGCTACAACGACACTCAGGGTATCATTAAGAAGAGCGGAATGCAGCGTCTCACCGGACTCCTCAGCCTCGACTACCAGCTGTTCAAGTGGCTCAACGTGGGGTATAAAGGTAACTACACCCACCGCCATCAGGATATGAACCTGGCAGAAATCGGCGGTACTTCATACTGGAGCGCGGCTCTCTACCTGAGTCCGCACATTAGCCCTGTTGACAATTACAACCCCTACTGGGGCAACGGTCAGCTCATCAACACTCCGGCGGCAACTATTGCCAACAACACCTACTACCTGAAGCGCATCTCGCAGAACCATACCCTCACCTTTGGTGTGACTCTGCACCCCACGCTTAAGTTCCGCAGCCAGAACTCATATTACAAATACGACCGCGGCACATTCCGCTACTACCCCTCCACCCTCCCCAAAAAGACCGAAGGTGAAGGTGGCGAGGCATACCGAGCCGAGTTTGACGAGTATTCTCTATCGAGCGAAAATACACTTACCTGGAAGCTCGACACCAAGGCAGGACACAACTTCGACATGCTGGGTGGTTTCACTGCCTATAAATACCACAGCGACTCGTTCTCACTCAGCGGCAGTGGATACATGGACGACAACGTGATGTGGAACAACATGAACGCTGTTCCCGACAAGCTTACCTACTCTGCCGCCACCGCCCCCTCCGACAAGACCAAGATGTCGTTGCTGGCACGCGCCAACTACAACTACAAGCAGCGTTACTACATCACCGCCACCGGCCGTTATGACGGTGCATCGAACTTTGCCGCCAACAACAAATGGGCATTCTTCCCGTCGGCAGCATTGAAATGGAACGTTGCCAACGAACCCTGGATGAAGAACCGTGCCACATGGCTCGACGACCTCTCGCTCCGCGCCTCGGCAGGACGCACCGGTAACGACGCCATCGGCGCCTACCGCTCGCTGGCTGCTCTCACCTCGACCACCGGCGGATACATCTTTGGCGGTTCGCAACCAGTGGCTTACTACCCCAGCCGTCTGGCATCCCCCAACTTGACTTGGGAAAAGACCGACCTCTACAACGTGGCTGCCGACATCTCGCTGCTCAACAGTCGCATCACCCTCAGCGCCGAGGCATACCTCTCCAAGACCTCCGACCTGCTCCTGACCGTGCAGACTGCCGCCCAGTCGGGTTACACAACACGCTTCATCAACCTTGGCAAGACCACAAACAAGGGTATTGAGTTCAGCATCGACTCGCGCAATATCGAAACTCGCGACTTCACCTGGAGCACCAACTTCACCATTGCCCACAACGAGCAGATGGTAGACGATATCGGCTCCGAAGAGTTTGTTTCCGCTCAGAAGTCGGGGGGTAACAACCCCTACATGATGCAGGGTTACGTCAAGGGTTACCCCCTCAACGCCCTCTGGGGTTTCCGTTACGGCGGAGTATGGCATAATGTCGACGAGTTCAAGCGCAACCAGATTACCAAGGCATACGCCTCGGCAACTCAGGTCAATATCAACAATATTGCCAACAACCTGGGTACACCCCGATTCCTCGACATCAACCGCGACGGCACACTGAGCCAGCAGGACCTTGTATATCTCGGCAACGCCGACCCCTACCTGTATGGTGGTTTGCAGAACAACTTCCGTCTCGGCAACTTCCGTCTCGGCGTTTACTTCACCTACTCGCTCGGTGGCAAGATTTACAACTATACAGAACTTTACATGATGGGTTCGCAGTACACCAACCAGTACCGCTACATGCTCGACGCCTGGCATCCGGTTCGCAACCCCGAGAGCGACACCCCCCGCGCAGGGTGTGTCGACACCGGTGTCCCCAGCGACCGCATGGTGTATGACGCCTCATACCTGCGTCTCAAGAATGTTTCGCTCGGTTACACATTCGAGTTCAACCGCAAGAACTTTATCCGCGACCTGCAGCTCACCCTCTCGGGCGAAAACCTCTGGTTGCTTAAGAACTACAACGGTTTCGACCCCGACGTTTCCAGCAGCGATGACTCCACTCTGCGCCGCGTGGATATGGGTGCATACCCCAAGGCACGCACCGTAGTGTTCAGCCTCCAGCTCCGCTATTAACCCTCCCCTCTTAATCATACAACATACAGATATGAAACTCAAACATATATTAGCAACAGCCGCTGTGGGGGTATCGATGGTGCTCTCCTCATGCTCGCTCAACGAGGATGTCAAAGGGTTTTCCACACCCGACAACTTCTATCTCAACAAAGCGCAATGCACTGCGGCACTCAACTCATCGTATATCGGTCTTAAATCCATATATACCTATCAGATGATGCTTGCCACCGAGGCGGTAACCGACCTGGCATGGGCTGCATCGGGCACACAGGATGCACAGCTCGACATAACCCCCGCCAAGCCGCGGCACGGTGCCACCGTCTGGGCACAGTGCTACAAGTGCATCATGTATACCAACGCCACCATCGCCGGCATTGAACGCTCACCGCTCAGCGAGGAGGTCAAGACCGAAGTTCTGGGTGAGGGTAAGATTATGCGTGCATACTACTACTACCTGCTCACCTCATTCTTTGGCGATGTCCCCTTCTACCGCACCGACGTTGCCACCCCCGAAATCCAGCTTGAGATTGCACACCTCCCCCGCATGTCGGCATTCGAAACCCGCAAGAGCCTCGTCGAGGAACTCCTTGAAATCGTACCCAAAATGAAACAGGTGCGCACCTGCGACATCGAGGGTAACCGCGCCGGCGCCGCCGTGGGTTATATGCTCATTGCCAAGATGTCGATGTGGAACAAGGATTGGGAAACTGCTCTCGGTGCCATCGCCGAACTGGAGAAAATCTACGGTTCGCTCGAGCAGTACCCCCTCAGCGACATCCCCTTCCGCCAGAAGAACACTCCAGAATCAATTTTAGAAGTTCAGCATACCTACACCGCCGGAGGTGTAAACTACAGCAGCAACGTGGCTTCGGTCTGCATGCCCTACCCCCGCTCGGCTGGAAAGTCTACCTACGACGGTGTTGAAATCCCGGAACTCGGCAACCAGGCCACCACCTGGAGCCCGCTCCGTCCCACTGCCTTCATGGCAGGTTCGCTGATGTACACCGGTTCGGGCGACCTCCGTCTCCCCATGACCCTCTGTCTGCTCGAATACAACGGTCAGAAGTTCAAAACCACGAATGCCCAGTGGCTCGGTCCCAAATTCTGGTGCCCCGGTATGATTGCCAACTATGACAGCAACAACTACAAAATCTTCCGCTATGCCGATGCCCTGCTCATGAAGGCCGAATGTCTCTGCATGCTCGAGCAGAACAGCGAAGAGGCTGTTAAATACCTCAACATGACCCGTGCCCGTGCCGGACTCGCACCCTACAACTTCCGCAACTACACCAAACTCATGCTCGAGATTATGAACGAGCGCGGACGTGAGCTCTTCGGCGAGTTCCAGCGCAAGTTCGACCTGGTGCGCTGGGGTGTATGGTTCGAACGCACATACTCCTTTACCAGCTACACCACGCTCAAAGACAACATCCTCCCCTGCCATGAGTACTACCCCATCCCCGACACCGAGGTTACTTACTCTGGCTATAATCTCGACAACAAGGCCTATAAGGAATACGGTCTTTAACCCTTAAACTCTGACAGAAAAATGAAAAAGTCATATTTTAAAAGCATTCCGCTTCTGGCGGCAGCAATTGTCTGCTTCATCTGCGGTTTCTTCACTTCGTGCGAGGAGAGATACGAACTCCGTCTCCCTCTGGCTGTAAACCAGACTCAGCTCAAGTTTGGTGCCGAGGCCGGTTCCACCCACATGCTGGTTTACAGCACCGGCAGTTGGACCGCCGAGCTACAGAACCCCGACGACGCTTCGTGGGCAACCATCGAGAACGGAACTGGTTCTGGCAATGGTGAGATTATATTTACCTATGCCGAAAACACCGAGGCTGTACGCACATGCATCATAGTTATCAAGAGCGGTAACCGCGAAATTGAAGTAGAGGTGACACAGGCCGCCGGCACACCCTTAGCTCCTGCCGCCCAATAAAGAGTGGCGACAATTTTACCACAAGTTAAACTATTAACAGACTTCAATAATGAAACTTAACATAAAATCCTTGGCAGCGTTTCTGGCCATTGCCGCCGCACCGCTTTTCAGCGCCTGCACCGACGAGGCTCTGGTGGAACATGAAGTTGTAGAGTTCGGCACCGAAGGGGAGAAACTCTATACCGTAGATGCTCCTGCCGGCCAGATTGTGTTCAACCTGCTTTCAAACCAACACTGCACCATGCGTCTCGACCAGGAGTATGACTGGGTCGAGCTCAACGGTGACGTTATCGACAAGGACGGCGAGTTCTATATCAAATACGGCGACAACGAAGGGTTCCCCCGCATGGCTAAAATCATTGTCGATGCCCCGGGAGTGGCTCTGTCCGACACCATTGTGGTGCGCCAGCGCGGTCTCAACACCCCCAACGTAACACTTGCCAGCGGAACTATGATCCTTAACGGTGCCGCTGCCGGCACTGCCAGCGAGGGGATGACCACAAACCTCGATTTCAGCACCGACGTCAAGGCGCAGGTAGCATATACCGGCGGTGAGGGTACCGACTGGGTGACAGGTGTCACCGCCACCGATGGCAAACTCAACATCCAGTTCAACCCCAACCCCTCGCAGACACCCCGTACTGCCCGACTCGACCTGCTGTTTGACAACGGATGGGGCGAAACCGAAACTACCACCATCTTCCTGACTCAGAAAAACAACCGCGACGAACTCGGCACCGTAGTCGGATTTGACAAAATCCGTTCTCTCGCCAAGATGAGCGCCGATGTCAAAATCAAGGATTACTACATCATCTCGGGTTACGTGGTCAGCGCAAAAGAGAATCGCAACGCCGGTGAAAACCCCAACACCACTCCGACATCTATCGACTACTCCATCTGCGACCGCACTGTCTACTTCGAGAGCGAGGACGGTAAATACGGCTTCAACATCGTGATGGACACCAAGGCCGACAACGTGTTTGACCGCTATGACAAGGTGCAGCTCCTGCTCAAGGATGCCACACTGCATGCCGAAAACGACCCCTACCGCTACACACTCACCAACATCAACACCACCAACATCGTGGGTCGCGTGGCAGGGACTGCAGGTTCGATTCCGGTTAAGGAGAAATATATCGACGAGCTTACCGACGACGATATGTACACCTACGTGACTCTCAAGGATTGCGAGGTGGCTGTCCGCAAGGGCTCACTCACCCCCGTCAACGAAGGTTATACTCTGGCCATGAATGCCCACCGCATCTCCAAGTACCCCCGTCTTATCATCGACAACCGCGGCAACGATATCTACCTCTACACCAACACCACCTGCCCCTACCGTCGCGACGGCAAGAAGCTCCCCTACGGTGCGGGTGACCTCTGCGGTGTCATCGTGTTTGAATACTGCAAGTCGTTTATCTACGGTGATGGCGACGACGAGGAGACTCACGGTCGCATCGGCCGCTATCAGATTCGCCACATGAGCTATGACGACATCCGCATGTCGCAAAACGACAACGATGCCAAGAACGGACTCCTGACCGAGTACCGCTATGTTAAAAATAAAGCTGTCAACACCACCGACAAACTCAGCAATTGGTACCCGACCTACGGCAACAACGGTCGTTTCTGGCAGACCTGCCCACGCACCACTACCGGTTGCTATGGTATGACAACTTGGAACTATATCGGATGGGTTGGTACTGCATCGGGTATAGTACCCTTCAAGAATCATGTCGGCGACGACAAGAAGAGTGGCTCTGGTATCATACTCGAAGACGGAACAAACTATCAATACAACGACGGTAAAAACAACACCGACGGCAAGGGTCAGCGACTAAATTTAGATGGTGATTCCTGGGGTTCGAAGTATTGGTTCGAATCTGACGGTAAAGGTGGTTACACCCCTAACTCATGGATTATCGAATTCTCAACAAAGGGGATTACCACACAGCATCTATCAATGCAGATTTCTGTACAGGGTGGTAGAGCTGCTGAGCTCTCGTCTCCAGTATTCTGGCAAGCACGCTGGTCGGATAAATGCGACCTCAATGATGACGCGTCCTGGAAGAAAATAGGTGAATATCAGATTCCCGACTTCCCCATCTGGGCCAACTACCACGAATGGCAGTTGGGTGGATTCAAACACATCAACTTTACGCTTCCCCTCGAAATGCTTGGTAAAGAAAAGGTATATGTACGTCTCAGCCCAACTTCACTGAAATCCAACACTACCTTTGCTTTTGCCAATGGTGATATCCAAAGTCCCATTGACGCTTCATACAGCGCCATCGAATACTTCGCCATCCGTTACGCCAAATAATTTTTAACCGTTCACACACGCAGGGACCTCTCTCCCACCGGTGCTGAGGTCCCTGCAACCCATAACTTATCCAATATGAAACTCAAGACACTTGCCCAACTCCTTCCGCTGGCTGCTCTCCCTCTGCTTGCTGCAAGCTGCAAGGGGAGTGAGCCCAAAGCTCCGGCACAAAACGACACCCCCCTCAAGGTGATGTCGTTCAATATACGATACGTGACCTCGGCCGACGTCGGCGACAACGCATGGACCGCACGCACCGAACCCTGCGCAAAGATGATTAAGGATGAAAACCCCGACATCATCGGTCTGCAGGAATTTCATGTCGAGCACCGCACCGACCTCCTCCCCCTCATAGACAGCACCTATAACATCTATGGTGCTTGGATGGACACTGAGGATGCCGTAAGCGGCTCCACAAGCATCCTCTTCCGCAAAGACCGTTTCAAGATCAAGGACCAGGGGTTCTTCTGGCTCAGCGAGACCCCCGACGAACCCTCCCGTCCCACCTGGAACGCTACCGACACTCAATACCGCACCGCATCGTGGGTAATACTTTCCGACAAGAACAGCGGTCGTGAATTTATGGTTTGCGACACACACCTACCCTACAAAACTGCCGACAACGAAGCCCGCGCTGCCTGCGCACAGCTTATCCTGGAGCGCATCAAGGGTATTGCCGACGAGAAGGCTACCGTGTTTCTTACCGGCGACATGAACGCTTCGTGCCACCTCACCGACGGTCGCCGCGAAAGCATAGCCCCCTTCCTCAACTACTTTTTCGATGCCAAGCGCAAGGTGCGCGACCTGACCCCCACCGTGACTTCGTTCAACAGTTTCGGTTCATCGGCGGCCAAGGCGACCTGGGATATCGACCACATCTACTATCGCAATGCCAAGGGTATCGACTACAAGGTGGTGAACTATGCCGGGTACGGCGTCCCCTACGTGTCGGACCACTACCCTATTGTCCTCAACTGTACATATTAATCTAAATCTTTACTACCGTTTGACGGAGCTTCACTCCGTTCCCACAATTTTTATGAACCGACATAAAATTTCAACTCTTATTCTGGCCGTAGCTGCATCCTTGGGTGCCTACGGCCAGATTACGCAACAGCACATAGACCGCGCACGCGAACTCGTGGGTAAAATGACCCTCGACGAGAAGCTGTCCATGCTTGCCGGCAAGACCGATTTCTCTATCACCGGCATCGAACGCCTCGGGATCCCCGAGGTCCTGATGGCCGACGGTCCGCAGGGTATCCGCAACCACTGCAAGCACAGCACTCTCTACCCTGCCGGTATTGCCACCGCCGCCACCTGGAACCGCGACCTGGCCCGCGCATACGGCGAGGCACTGGGGAACGATGCCCGCGCACGCGGTGTCGGCATCCTGCTCGGTCCGGGTGTCAACATCTACCGTTCGCCACTATGCGGTCGCAATTTCGAGTACATGGGTGAAGACCCCTATCTTGCTTCAGAAATCGCTCTCAACTATATCCTCGGCGTTCAGAGCCGCGGAGTGATGGCAACCATCAAGCACTTTGCGCTCAACAACCAGGAGTGGTCGCGTCATCATGTCAGCAGTGATGTCGACGAGCGCACCATGCACGAAATCTACTTCCCCACCTTCCGCAAGGCGGTGCAGAAGGGTGGCGTCGGCGCTGTCATGAACAGCTACAACCTCATCAACGGCACCCATGCCACCGAAAACCGCTGGCTCAACATCGATATCCTCCGCAAGCAGTGGGGGTTCAACGGGATGCTGATGAGCGACTGGACTTCGGTCTACAACAGCTACAACCCTGCCGCATCGGGTCTTGACCTCGAGATGCCCAAACCGGTATTCTTTGCTCCGGCAAAGCTGAAGACCGAACTTGCCAACGGACGCATCACCACCCGTATGGTCGACGAGAAGGTGGAGCATATCCTCTCTGCCCTGATTTCGCTCGGACTCACCGACCGCGTCCAGAAGGATGCTTCGCTACCACTCGACAATCCCCAATCGTCGCAGGTGGCTCTCAACACTGCCCGCGAAAGCATAGTGTTGCTCAAAAACCAGGGTAACCTGCTCCCGCTGCGCGGCAAGACTCTGGTGCTCGGTCCCAACTGCGACACCATCGTGTCGGGTGGTGGCAGCGGTGCGGTTTACCCCTTCTCCATCATCCCGCTGACACAGGGTATGAAGCAGATGCGCAAGAATACTGTCACCCTCACCGACCCAGAGCTCTATGCCGATGTCTCCCCGACGGTATACACAGATTCCACCTTCACCACCCCGGGATTCCTTGGTAAGTACTATAAGAACCAAACCTTCAAGGGTAAGCCGGATGCCGTGCGCGTCGACCCCAAGGTGGATTTCAACTGGGTCTACGGCAAACCGATGGATGGGTTCCCTGCCGACCACTTTTCGGTGAGCTGGACCGGCTGCTTTGTGGCAGACCGAACCGGTATCCTCAAACTCAAAGTGAGTGGCGACGATGGGTATCGCGTCTATCTTAACGGCAAGGAGGTAGCATCGGACTGGAAAAATCATTCCATCTCCACCCGCGAACTCGCGCTCGATGTTGAAAAGGGTAAGCGTTATGACATCAAAATCGACTACTACGATAATATGGCGGCTGCTGTTATCCAATGCTCGCTCGGAATGCTGCGCGACGACCTGCTCGACAAGACTCTACGCAAGGTCGACAACGTGGTGTTCTGCACCGGCTTCAACGGCGACGTAGAGGGTGAAGGGTTCGACCGCCCGTTTGCACTCCCCGACTGGCAGGAGAAGCTGATAAACCGTATCGCCCAGATCAACCCCAACCTGGTGGTGGTGCTCAACTCGGGAGGTGCTGTCGACATGCAGCGCTGGCAGGATGCTCCCCGCGGCATTCTCATGGCATGGTATCCGGGTGAACAGGGTGGTTTGGCTCTGGCCGAAATCCTTACCGGCAAACTCTCCCCCAGCGGCAAGCTCCCTATCTCATACGAAGCCAAGGGGGAGGACAACCCGACATTCAACAGTTATCACGACAACCGGTTCATCGGTAAGGCACCCCGTTGGTCGGCACCCGATCAGGAGTGCAAGCATGTGGAATACCGCGAAGGTATCTTTACCGGCTACCGGGGTTATGACCGCCAACAGACAAGGCCCCTTTACCCCTTCGGTTTCGGATTGAGTTATACCGACTTCGCGTTTAGCGACCTCGAGGTCAAACCCCTCGGCAACAACGAGGTGGAAGTGGCGTTTACCGTCAGGAACACCGGCAAGAAAGAGGGTGCCGAAGTGGCGCAAATCTATGTCGGCGACAACGAATGCTCCGTAGCACGCCCTGTCCGCGAACTCAAGGAGTTTGTCAAGGTCAACCTCAAACCGGGTGAATCCCGACGCCTCACGGTGCGCCTCACCCCCGAAGCATTTGCCTTCTACGACATGGATATCCACGACTTCCGCGTCGAGCCGGGACAGTTTACCATCTCCGTCGGCAACTCATCAGCTCACCTCCCCCTCTCCGCTACCGTAACCCTCTAACCGAGTCCGAGCCGACGCCGATACGCTGTATTGAACCGGCCTTGCAAGCTACTTGTTTTTCCTGTAGTAACTTATTATAATTATGGATATCGTAAAAACTTTTGAAGATAAGGTCAAGAACGACCTCACCACCTTCCTGCAACAGAAAGGTGCACTGGACGCACACCTTCCCGAATGTCCCGACGTCGAAGAGAAATGGGCCATCATCGGACGCGCATATCTACCCGATGGTGCACGCGAATTTCAGCAATACCCCGTGGTATCGCTCGGCTGGATAATGTTTGTCGGTATGGCCATGGCATACTACTGGGACACCGACTGGGAGGCAAATGCCAACCGCACAGATTACTACGAAGCGCTGCGCGAAAAAAACGGGTATGACAACCTTGACGAGACAGTGGTGAAAACCGTACTCGGCTACGACGGAGAAGCCGCCGACAAGATGATAGAACTGGTAGCCGAATGTGCATCGAGGGTCTACAACCTCCTGTCGCACGAGCAGGTAGAAAACGGCACACAGGAAGCCTTTGGCTGCTACGTCGCCGCCCTCCACCAGCTATACCTGGCCGGCATGCAGATGCAACTCAACGCCCTCGGCTACCACATG
>QLIP01017116.1_pt1 | contig 12838 bp, 13 predicted proteins | sample 1769771 | NCBI WGS metagenome assembly QLIP01 (sample SAMN09428762, study PRJNA476227) | Gut metagenome, whole genome shotgun sequencing project. | isolation source: cecum | host: Rhizomys sinensis | place: China: Jinsha town of Minqing, Fujian Province | collected 2013-09-23
TTTCTTATCCTCACTTACAATCGGCGGCTGAATAGAGGTCATATTACTCCGTCCCATATACTGAGCAGCCAGCTGGTAAGACTTTTCCAATAGTTCCATCTCATTGGGTGGTGTAACAGCCTGTGCAGTCTGTTGTGTTGCTGCTGCCTGGGCTTCCAGTTCATCAATTCTCGATTGCAACTCCTCGACCCGAGAAACCGGCGACTGCGAATAATCGGGAACATAAAAACTTTGCAAAGATGCCTGTGCCTGCTGATAGGCAGAGGCGGAAGACTGTATGCCGTCAGAAACCGTAGGGTTCGGTATTGCTTGGGGTGCAGAATCCAGTTGTTGCGTCAACTCAGCCAATTGGGCTTGCTGCATCTCTTTATCTTTTTGCAAAGCCTCCTGTTCGTAAGCCTGAATCTTTGTAGATGGTAGTCCTTCGGTGGTTTGGTCCGGAAGTTCGGTATTAGCACCCTTTGTACTGCCATTGTCTTCTGAACTTGGCGCAAAGATTAGCCAGATGCAAACCGCACACGAAAGTGTAAGAACAGAAATAACCGCTATCTTTTTCAACCGCTCCCGTTCGGCAGGGGTCTTCGGATTGAGTTTTGCCTTAATATCATCTAACAACTTCATTTCTTGGTGTTTTAGTAATATCAAGGCTGCGCAGATGCTCTACCTCAATCTGCCGACGTGCTTGCCCTGCACCTATCCGATAACATGCGTGGCCGAAAACAAAAAAAGCAGTCAACAGAAAGACTGAAACAAGCACAGCCACAACTGAAATGCGCTTTCGGTGAGGCATAGCCTCGCATCGCTGTTTTAGCATGGAACTAATGCGTCCCATCGGAGTGGCTACCACCTTATTATATAGAGCGGTAGTAAGAGTGTTAAAATTAGGAATCTTCATTGAGCCAAAGTCCTTTGGGTGGTTACGAGGTCTTTGTTTTCCAGAATGGTCAACCCTTCAATTATAAATCCGTTGGGATTTTCATCCGAGCGGTTTGCGTTGACCAAACGGCATTGAGTAATCAGACTGCGTTGAGTTACATTGCTCTGACGGATTATCATCTGCCGGGCATAGGTGCGGACAGTGTAGGGGTAATCATTGAAATCGGCCACTATGCTGTCCACCTGCAACACTTGCGTGATATTCCCTGCAATGATGCGGTTGTAATATCCTTTTTCCACGTAATCCGAATAGTAATTGTAGGCACTCTTGTCGGCCAGCGACATTGCCCGATTTATGTTATGCTCGATGGCAGATTTGTCAGGCGAGAGAGTAAAAAACAGTTCATGAAATCGGCGAACATGCTCACGCGCCTCGGCAGGGCGGTTCTGCTCCATATCCTGCGACAATGCCAACATCAGGCTTTTGCCATTGTCGAGCACATAAATCTTTTCGCGCTGTCGCTCGGCAAAGTTGAGTGCAAATACCACCGAAGCCACGGCAACCAGTGCGCACAGCGACACAGTGACCAAGCCGAACAAACGTATCTGACGAAACGAACTTTCGATGTTTTTCAGAGATTTAAATTGCATTTATCAGTTTTTGAGTTTACCAAGCAACTTGCCGCCATGCCCGGCAACATTACCTGCCACACCACCGGCTACGCTGCCAGCCATCGATCCGCTCTGCATCGCCACGTTGTTGACATTGCGGTTGAACGTGCCTCCCATACCTCCGGCCTGAATTATCCATCCGGCCACCGTCGGTATCGTGAAATATCCGATTATGCCGATGATCATAAAGATGGTGTAAGCCGTATTCGTGCCGTCGAGGTCAACGTTGGGGTTGTTTGCGAGTTCAGAAATGTCGTTTTGAAGCATCAGCACCTGTATTTTCGCCAGTATCGTTGAGAAAAGGTCGGCAACCGGAAGCCATAGATAAGTTTGGATATACCTGCATATCCATTGAATCAGAGTGTTCTGAAAACCGTCCCACACAGAGATGGCAAACGCTATCGGGCCGAGGATTGAAAGCACAATCAGGAAGAATGTTCTAATCGTGTCGATGGTGAGCGCAGCTGCATCAAACAGCATTTCGAGAAGTTCACGGAAGAAGGTCTGAATAGATTTCTTCACCTTGTACATTCCACGTTCGATATACATACCGGCGGCAGTGGCAACTTCCGTTACACCAAGCTCATCAATCTGACGGTCAAATTCTGCATCATCCACCAGATATGCCGTGGATGGCTCGCGCATCATCCGTTCGTATTCCAAACGGTCTTTTTCCTCACGATACCGTTGCATATCGAGGGTCTGACCTTCGAGCATTCCGGCTGTACCTTGAACTATTGGCGACATCACCGAATTTATTGTACCCAGTACAACCGTAGGAAAAAACATAATACAGAAGCCTATCGCAAAGGGACGAAGCAGCGGGAAAACATCGACAGGCTCGGCGCGTGCAAGCGATTGCCAAATTCGATATGCCACGTAAAACAATGCACCCAATCCGGCAATACCCTGCGCCACCCCGGCCATATCGGCGCACAAAGGCATCATTTCCTCATAGAGAGAACGGAGTATGGTGTGCAGGTTTGAAAAGTCTATTGCACATACCATAGGCTACCAGTATTTCTGGGCACCGCTGCCATATAGGGTTATCACCCTTTGTGTATCGGCTTTCTTTTTGGCTCTCAGATAACTGACAAAGATATTCTTGTTGGTATAGTAGCCAGTAAGCGAGCGCAGTCGCGTCATCTCCTTGTGGCACTTATCCACTACATCCATACGGTCTTTATCAGTCATTGAGAGTGTGGTAATGTTGACAACGTTTTTTAGTTCACCGACAACATCGGTGGCCTGTTCCATCAACCTTGTATAGCCCGAAGCAATTGCCGACAACTCCGAAGCGGAAAAATAAGGGTCGGATAACATCTTCTGAAAGTTAGTGACATAGGTGTTGGAAATATCACCGAGCATCAGCACCGTTTGCTGAACCTTCTTTGCGTCGCGCACAAGATTGTTAACCTTGCGCAGAGCGTCATAATACTTCTTCGACTGCTCATAGATTTTGACAGTTTCCTTAAAGTTATTGACCATATTGGTTGCTGTGGTGCTGCTCTGAACCAACTCTTTCGATGAGTTGATAATACTTTGAGCAATGTTTGACGGGTCAATAACCGCCCACTGTGCCGAGGCACGTTGCGCTCCGAAAAACGCGAACATGGCCACGAGGGTAAATATCAGTTTTCTATTCATTTAAATTTCTATTCTCTTTTCTCGTTTGCCATCAGCCGGATGGCCGACTCTAAATCTCCACCAAGGCGAGCCGCTCGGTTTTGAACCGATACTTTCTCCGTTTCTTCGGTGGTATAGCAGTAGTATTCTTCCGGCGAAACCTCGGTGGCATATACGGCAGACTGTGTTCCACCTAAGCCAATCCAAACCTCCTTGTAGCAGCGATTGGGATTGTTTGCCATATTTATGCTCAGTATCTGCGACTTTTCCTTGTCAGTAAGACCGAGCAATTCCTGAATCTGGTCGAAGCGGTTCATGTACTTGCGTTGGTCGAGCAGTATCTTGCAGTCGGAATTGTTGATGATGGTTTCCTTGACAATAGGCGACGAAATAATGTCGTCAACCTCCTGTGTCACTACCACAGCCTCGCCGTAATACTTTCGCACAGTCTTGTAGAGATAGCGCATGTATTCTGCCATGTTGGCCGATGATAGAGCCTTCCAAGCCTCTTCGCAAATAAGCATTTTGCGAACACCCTTCAAGCGGCGCATCTTGTTGATAAAGGCTTCCATGATGATAATAGTTACCACCGGAAACAAATCCTTATTATCCTTGATGCTGTCGATTTCAAAGACCACAAACCGTTTGCCAAGCAGGTCGATGTTTGCTTTTGAGTTTAGCAGGAAGTCGAAACGACCACCGTGATAGTATTGACGCAGAGTGGTCAGTAAGTTGTCTATATCAAAATCCTGCCTATGGATGGGAATGGGGCGGGATGTCATCTCATTGCGGTAATCGTCACGCATAAACTCGTAGAATGAGTTGAAACATGGCTCAATGTTTTTATCCTTTGCCATCTTATCGAGAAACATCGACAGTGCCGACCCTAATTCGCCCGACTCCGTTTTAGTTACCCTCTCATCTTCCGATTTCCACAGAGTAAGCAGCAAGGTCTTGATGCTGTCTTTCTTTTCTACATCAAAAACTCCATCATCAGTGTAAAATGGATTGAAAGATATGGGATTATCTTCGGTGTAGGTGAAGTAAATGCCGTCCTCACCGTGTGTGCGGTTGTGGATCAGGTTGCACAATCCTTCGTATGAGTTACCGGTATCAATAAGTAGCACGTGCGTGCCCTGTTCGTAATACTGGCGCACAAGGTGGTTGGTAAAAAACGATTTGCCGCTACCTGACGGACCCAAGATGAACTTGTTGCGGTTGGTAGTGATGCCACGTTTCATAGGTTCATCACTGATGTCCAAATGGATAGGTCTGCCCGTCAAGCGGTCAACCATCTTTATACCGAACGGCGAGAGGCTGCTGCGATAGTTAGTTTCTGCGGTGAAGAAACAAATAGCCGGTTCTGTAAACGTATAAAAAGTTTCCTCGGCAGGAAAGTCACCCTCATTGCCCGGTATTGCAGCCCAAAACAGTGTCGGGCAGTCGATTGTGTTGTGGCGCGGCATACAGCCCATTGTTGCCAACTGGCTACCTACGTCATTCTTGATTCGTCGGAGTTCCTCGGCATCGTCGCTCCACGCCATAACATTATAATGGGCACGGACACTGGTTAGACCGAACGAGTGCGCTTCGTTGAGATAACGGTCTATCCACTCCTTGTTGATTGCATTACTGCGGCTGTAGCGCGAAAGCGAGTTCATGTTGCGAGCAGTCTTTTCAAACTTGGCAAGGTTTTCGTCGTGGTCATCTATCATAATGTACTGGTTGTAGATATGATTGCATGACAGCAACAGACCCACCGGTGAGGCAAAACTCAGGCGGCAATCGCTGCGATCGGTGCTCAGCCGTTCATAGCGGTTATCGGTATTGACCCTTGCCGGAAGATCCTCCGTGTCGGACAGAGTGTGCAGGCACATCATCTTATCACCGATGCGCATTTGTTGCGCAGACAGATCGATATCCTCCAAACAGGTGACATCCTTCATACTTAGCGACAGATACTTCTCTATCAATCCACTCGATGTGTCTGTGCCAAGCAATTCTTCATCATCCAAGCGGCGCAATCGGACATAGCCGGTGTCATTTATGATGCGTTCAAACTGCTCGACCGACTCCAAGAATTTTACTGCCATTTCATAATTCAGTTCCTTGGGGAGCAACCTGCCGCGACATAGCGTTGAGAAATTGCTCTGTTGACGCGCACGTTCCTTGGTAGTCTTGGTGAGATAGAGAAAGCACCTATGACCAAGATAAGGCCGTTCATTGAAGTGACGTTCAAAACTCCGGTCAAGAAACGACAGCTTGTCTTTCGACAACTCTGGCTTGTACCGTTCGCTTACAAACCAGTCCTGTTTATGCACCACCGAATAGTGCGGCAGCACCTTAATGGCTTTGCACCAGGCAGAGTGCACGGCTTCATACTCCTGCGAGGTAACGGTAAACAGTTCCGGCAAACTAACCTCAAATGCCACCGTAATATCCGCATCCTTTGAAATAATGCAGCCATGCTCTACTGCCAGCAATGGCAGATTTGACTCCAGTGTCGTAGCTTTAAGTGTGTTTCTCATACGGATTTACCTTTAAGAATACGTGTTAGCCGTAGCCGATTGATAATGTAGCGCGGATGATATTTCACAGCTTGTAACTTCATTAGTCCATATTCGCCATACTTGGCGTTGAGGTGAAAAGTGAGCCACACAAGTATTGAGGCTGAGATTATCCCAAAGCCAATGCAGAACCATTGCGGGATGCCGATTATATACATGATTACGAATAGCACGAATATTGAAATCAGTCCACCGGCAAACAGAAAAAGATACTGAGCTTTCAATCCCTTGTATTCGACACTGCGCCCTATACCCTTGTTGATATTGTATTCAGCCATCAAAGGAAGAACGAACGGAGAATGGTCGCGGCAACAATCAGGAATATACAGGCACCAAACCATGAGGCGGCGGTTTTGGACGTGTCGGGGTCGCCGGAACTCCATTTAGAGTACACCTTGATACCGCCGATAAGACCCACGATAGCACCGATGGCATATACAAGTTTTGTTCCGGGGTCAAAGTATGATGTCACGAGCGAGGTGGCTTCGTTGATTCCGCTAAGACCGTTACCGGCGGCAAAAGCATTGGAAACGGCTGCTGCAACAGAGAGCAGCATCAGAAAAATTCTTTTAATGTTAGTCATAATTAGCTTTGTTTTAGTGAGTTATATATTTTCAATGGAAGATGTTTAGGTTGATTGCATCCACGTCTAAGGTTTCAATATCGGCGTGATACACAATCTTTTTAGCAGGTGACTGCGAGGCATGGGTATCTTCAATTTTTGAATCGACAACATTGGTGTCCTCAGGTGTATCGGATAGGTGACATTCAATCATTAAGATGCGTTTTTGAATCACCGGGTCGAGTTGGATACGTTCAAACACCTGTGCGTCTTTAATTTCTGAAAGCACCCTGCGGGCGGTGACAATATCCTCGCTTTGGGTTGAGTTGCCGTTTACTACCTTCATAGTTGTATCAACCTCTCGATAGTCGATACCATCCAATTTCGGCTCGGTCGGTTCGGGGGCTTCCCCGCTCAGTTCCGAGGCAGTGGTGTTGCTGAAAACCATGTCGAGGTTCTCCGATTTTACCACTTTGTCGGGCAATGATTCCCATCCGGCATCGGCATAGGTACCATATTCCTTGATTATCAGCGGAACAATCTCTTTGATTTCTGCATGGAGAGCTTTGCGCCATTCATCAATGTCAAGTTGGCTTTTACCGACTATTTCCGGAGCCGGTTCATCCGATTCCATGACGGTTTCCTTACTCAAAAAAGCCTCAGTGGAACTATCTGTTTTAGAGCGGTCGTTAGCAATAAGTAAGGCAACCAATACCAAATTTCCGACGAGTAGAAAGATTATAATCGTGGTGGCCATCAGAACAGTTTTTGTCTGTTGTCATCAAAGATGCCCTGCATAATATCTCGATGCTTCTCTATGTGGTCAAGGATGATTTCAGACAAATAGCCGCCAATCGTTGCCTGTGGTACACCGCAACGTAGCACCAGACGTTTTATAATCTCATGAACCTCAGGATAGACATAAGTCTTGGCACAGGCACAACCTTTGCGAGTCAGGTATTTTTCGATATAAGCGGCATGCACGGGATTAACCGGTGATACCTCTATCTCGGCAGCGTCATGCGTGACGGCAATAGTCACTTTGTGAGTTGGGTAATTTTTATTAGACATCCAGTTAGAGTCTTTTCTTGATTATCTCGGCATAGTCGGAGAAATGATCAGCCAACACATTGTTGACATAAGCCTTTACCGAACATGCCGGGCCTTTTTCATATGACAGAATCCGCTTGATGGTACGGATAAAGTCGGGTGAGATTTCAACCATCAGATACTTCTGCTGAGGTCGCATATGCGCCATATTACGAACAAAACGATTTGAAAATTCATCTTCATCACTTACCGTGACGTGACGGGCTGGAGGCCCTTGTTCAGGCACGGTATCAGTCGGGGTTTTATTTCGTTTTTTGAGCGACGACACTCCGGAGGGCTCCTCACGAAACGAGCGGATAAACTCTTCGGGGTCAACATCCGATTCATATACCTTGGCCATAAGCGTCAGAGTTTAAGCAGCGACACAATCTCCTCTGCAAGTTCAGGTAAGCGCGAACCCTTCATCAGGTACTTGTCGGGAGGCATCACAGTGGAACGAAACACAGCACGGTCAAGTGTCGCCGAACCCTCGCGACGATACTTCTTTGTATCCGGAATCCGTGTTCTGAGGGTATTCAACCCATACTCCTCAAACATCAGTTCATACTGGTCATAGAGGTCGGTTTTCTCACGTGCGTCCACCTGATTCCAGAGCATATACATATCCTTGACCTGCGACTTACCGGTTGTAAGCCATTCCTGAATCTTGAGGGCAAAGGCCAGCGAGCTTTCGAGAATAACCCTATCAGCGGCAATGGGCACTATGACAGCATCCATACAGTTGATGATATTGACTACACCTCGATTGTTGATAGTGCCGGGAAGGTCAAAGAACACAATGTCGATTTCATTATGTCCCTCAATGATTTCACGTACCTTCATCATGGCTTCTTCCGGCTTAGCCATCAGCAGGGGGTAAGGCCCCAGAGAGGTAGCCCGCACGGTATCCTCAAAGGCTCGCTTGAACGACGGACTCAGTTCCAACAGCTTCACATCGCGGCTGCGCATCTCCTCAATGCTGTATTGCGGGAAATCACAATCCACAACAAGCACCTTTTTCCTCTTGACGTAATACAGGTAGCTTGCTATCAGTACGGTCAGGGTAGTTTTGCCGGCCCCGCCCTTTTGGGTCGAAAACGCAACAAACTTAGGGTCTTTCATAAATGAGTGTATATGGTTGACAGGAGGTCGAAGCCTCTTGCAAAGGAATGGCATTGGCCCATTCACGCATATAGATATGAAGATATTAACTGTCTATAAATCTGTTGAACGGAAGGCAACAAGTTCCATGAGTAAATAATATGAACTGTCGGCGGTTCAACAATATCATCGAACTGAAATATCTTCGAGAGATTGACCGTAAAATAGAAAATCTCATCAAACGGGACATCAATCGTTAAACCTATCGGTTGAAAAATCGTTCCTATAAATCATCTACTGAACGATTCAAGGACAAGTCTATCGGTCGATTGCTCTGCAAAGTTAACACACTATCTATCGGATTTCCAAATATTTCAGAATCATGGCATATCGTATGCAGTGTATGTCGCGTTATGTCGCTAAATATCAATATGCACAACCGGTGGCTTGGAGAGTATATCTCGTCAGCAGTTCACCAAAAAGCAACACACACCATTCCGGATTACATTGCCGATTGAAAAAAAATTCGTAACTTTATATAGGCAGAAGCGCGTGGCTCACGCCACAAACCAACTCTTAGGCTTGAAAAAACATCGAGATTTACATTGTAGATAAATCTAATCATTCAGACCACACTACTTATAATATTTATATGTACACATGTACATTGCAAGGTATGTGTTCTGATGCACGCAATTAAAATTGCGGCATCGAACACCCTTGCCATGCAGGGCATGGGAAAATTACTCCAAAGTCGTAATTTCTCGTTGAAACCTACGGTTGGTCAGGCCTCATTAGCTTCTGTAAACCCATCAATCATCATTTTAATGGGTAGCAATTACCGAAATGCCGGGCGAAAGCCCAAACTCGACCCGACAGCGTTCCGCTGCACGGTCAATTTCAATGCTCAGGAATATACCAAACTGCTCGCAATGCACGAGCAGTCGGGAGTTGAATCAATGGCTGCGTTTATCAAGATGCAGTTTTTCAGTCGCCCCTTTAAGGTGTTTACCGTTGATGAAAACACACGGATATTCATTGACCGCCTATCGGCACTCAACGCCAACTATCGCACATTCATTATATGCTATGACGAGGTGGTAAAGATTTTAAAAGAGGGATTCACCGAAAAGAAGGCAACAGACAGCCTCGCAAAGTTGGAAAGGATAACCGCTGATTTGACAATGCTGAACCGCAACATTGTAAACCTTGCCAATAAGTTTGACGAGCGATGGTTGCAAAAATATCCTTAGGCAATTCACTCTACGGCGCTATCGCCTACAACGGTGAGAAGATAAACAAGGAGAAGGGGCGCGTGCTCGATACAAACAAAATCTACAATGACGGTAGCGGGCAGATAAACATTCGCCGCGTGTTTGAGGATTTCAAACGCTGGATGCCTGCTGCAACACGCACTGAGCGGCCAATGATGCACATCTCGCTGAATCCACATCCCGATGACCGGCTCAGCGATGCCGACTATTCGCGACTGGCACATGAGTATATGGAAAAGATGGGGTTTGCCGATATGCCTTACATAATTGTGAAACATGAGGATATTGACCGCCATCATATTCATATAGTTGCGTTGCGTGTCGGAACTGATGGACGCTGTATCTCCGATAAAAATAACTTTTATCGTAGCAAAGAGATTACCCGCGAACTTGAAGCCAAGTACGGACTGAAATCAGCCGAACGTGCCAAGATTACTCCCGATATGCCAATCAAGAAGGTTGATGCAGCAGGCGACCTCAAACGACAGGTAGCCAATACTGTAAAGATGGTGGGTATGAGATACAAATTCCAGACTTTGGGCGAATTTAACGCCATACTTTCTTTTTATAATATTCGCTGCGAACAGACCGACGGGCGCGTTAACGGTCGTGAATACCACGGTCTTGTCTATTTCGCGTTGGACGATTTTGGCAAAACCATAGCTTCCCCCTTCAAGGCTTCAAGACTTGGCAAATTCGCCTCACGCGAAGCCATAGACACACGTTTTGAGAAAGCGAAGGTGAAGATTGATACCGCGCCGACCAAGTTGGCTGTGGCAAAAGCAATGCAGCAATCGTTTAAGGAGGAGGATTTTGTCGCAAATCTTCAATCCCGCAACATTGACCTGGTATTACGCTACACCAAGGATGGGCATATTTACGGGGCAACATTCATTGACCATAATACCCAAACGGTGCTGAATGGTTCTCGGCTTGGAAAGCAGTTCTCTGCCAACGCTCTTGATCTCTGGTTTAATGACAGTAGTCAGAAGCCTGAAGTACAGTCCGTGATAGAAAATGCTACACTGAAACTTCAGAATCCGACCCAACTATCCGGCAATAATGACAATACCATCGTACTGCCGGGCATGGATATATTCCACCTCGGTTCAGGTGTAAACGCCGAGGAAGAAGCCTTCTACCGTGCCATGAAGCGACGAAAAAAGAAAAAGCGTCGCGGTCCACATCAATAACATAAGTTATGTCGCAACAGGAAGACGACCTCCGGGCTCTTGCAAAAATCATGGATTTTCTGCGAGCAGTGAGCATTATACTCGTAGTGGCGCATCTTTATTGGTTTACCAAGATGCAACCACTTGAAAGTGGCTGGTTCTATTCTACTTTCAATAAGGTGTTGTCGAATCTCAACCGCACATCAGGCTTGTTTCAGTCGGTATGGTACGCAAAACTCTTTGCAATCCTGCTTCTTGCTCTTTCATGCTTTGGCACCAAGGGGGTCAAGAATGAAAAGATTACTTGGAAGCATATCGGGATAGTTGTGGGTATTGGGACGACACTATTCTTCCTGAACTGGTGGTTGCTCGCTGCGGGGTGGAAATATCTCTATATCGCAACAACCACTATTGGCTATGTTTGCTTGCTGATGGGCGGCATTTGGATGAGCCGAATGCTGAAAAACAACCTTATGGACGACCGCTTTAATGATGAAAACGAGTCGTTTCAGCAGGAAACGAAGTTGATGCAAAACGAATATTCCATCAATATGCCGACCCGCTTCTATTACAGGAAGCGGTGGAACAATGGGTGGATAAATGTGGTAAATCCGTTCAGAGCAACCATTGTTCTCGGCACACCCGGTTCCGGTAAGTCATACGCCGTTGTCAATAGTTACATAAAACAGATGATTGAAAAGGGATACAGCGCCTACATTTATGATTTCAAGAGTCCAGATTTGAGCACCATTGCCTACAACCATCTGCTCAACCATCTTGAAGGTTATGGCAAAACGCCTCCGAAGTTTTACATGATAAACTTTGATGACCCGGAACGAAGTCATCGTTGCAATCCTATTCATCCTGATTTCATGTCGGATATTGCCGATGCCTACGAAAGCGCATACACTATCATGCTCAATCTTAACAGGACATGGGTGCAGAAACAGGGAGATTTCTTTGTGGAGTCACCAATAGTTCTGTTTGCTGCCATCATCTGGTTTTTGCGAATATACGAAAACGGCAAATACTGCACTTTCCCTCACGCCATTGAGTTCCTTTGCCGACGATACGAGGATATTTTTCCGATTCTCACCAGTTATCCCGACCTTGAAAATTACCTTTCGCCATTCATGGACGCATGGCTCGGTGGGGCGGCAGAACAGTTGGCAGGTCAGATTGCTTCGGCAAAGATTCCGCTGTCGCGTATGATTTCGCCGCAACTATACTGGGTTATGACCGGCAATGATTTTACTCTCGACATCAACAATCCCGACGAACCGAAGATACTGTGCGTAGGCAACAATCCCGACCGTCAGAATATCTATGGAGCTGCACTTGGTCTATACAACAGCCGTATCGTAAAACTCATCAACAAGAAAGGGAAACTCAAATCCGGAGTAATAATCGACGAGTTGCCTACCATCTACTTCAAAGGACTTGACAATCTGATCGCCACAGCCCGAAGCAATAAGGTCGCCGTTTGTCTTGGTTTTCAGGATTTCAGTCAGCTTGAGCGCGATTACGGCAAACCCGAAGCGGCAGTGGTAATGAACACCGTCGGTAATATCTTCTCCGGTCAGGTAGTGGGTTCAACAGCCAAGACGCTCTCCGAACGCTTTGGCAAGGTGTTGCAGAAACGGCAGTCAATGAGCATTAATCGGCAGGATATTAGCCATTCCATCAATACCCAAATGGATTCGCTCATACCTGCAAGCAAGATTTCGACACTGACGCAAGGTTTCTTTGTCGGTGCAGTCAGCGACAACCTCACCGAACGTATCAATCAGAAGATATTCCATGCCGAGATTGTAATTGACAGCAAACGTGTTGACGCTGAAACCAGAGCTTATGTCCCAATCCCGATTCTTACCGACTTTAAGGACGCATCTGAGGATA
>QLIP01002141.1_pt1 | contig 12825 bp, 12 predicted proteins | sample 1769771 | NCBI WGS metagenome assembly QLIP01 (sample SAMN09428762, study PRJNA476227) | Gut metagenome, whole genome shotgun sequencing project. | isolation source: cecum | host: Rhizomys sinensis | place: China: Jinsha town of Minqing, Fujian Province | collected 2013-09-23
AGATTCTGAATGTGAAGCCGACGGCAGGGGATGCGGCTCTGGCGACGGCTGATATTGCAAAGAGATAGTCGGGGTGACAGGATTCGAACCTGCGACCACCTGGTCCCAAACCAGGTGCGCTACCGGACTGCGCTACGCCCCGAATTTGTGTGCAAAGGTAGTGATTTTTTTTGAACTGGGGAGCCGTTGCGACATTTTTTTTCAATTATTTCGGGTTTCAGGCTGTATTTTTCGGCAAAAATGGTTAATTTTGTACTTCTAATAATAAATACACATGATTTTTAACAAGTCCAATAATTCCGGCACATCGCCCGCTCCCGCCACACCGCCCAATCCCGCTCCCAAGAGCCCTATGAATCAAAATCGCATGATGCTGTATATAATCATTGGCCTTGCCGCAGCCCTCGTGGGCCTCGGCGCCTGGTTTATAATCGCATCCGTGTCGCAGAAGAAGGCTTTGGAAGAGGCCGTATCGCTCAAGGAACAGGCCGAGCTCGACATGGCTCAGAAGGAATTGCAGAAGGATTATGACGAGCTCAACAGCGAATTTTCCATCTTCGAGAATTCACGACAGAATCTCGTGGACGACTCTGTGAAACTCGCCCTCACTCAGAAGTACGAAACCGCCCGTCTGCAGATCGAAAAGCTCACCAGCGAACTTAAAAATCAGAAAAACAAGAGCGCCAAGGAAATACGCAAACTCAAGGACGAAATCAATACCCTCCGCGCCCTCCTGCGTCACTACGTTGAAGAAATCAACCGCCTCAATCAGGAAAATCAGGCCCTCCGCACCGAGAATGCAGAGGTAAAGAGCCGTAACCAGGAACTCAACTCGCGCGTGCAGGAAACCACCCGCCGCAACGAACAGCTAAGCGAGCGCATGACACTCGCCGAGAAACTCAATGTGACCGGCGTGACCCTCTCGGCCCTCAACCGCAAGGGCAAGAACGAGAAGAAGGTGAGCAAGGCCGCACAACTCAAGGTGACATTTACCATACCACAGAACAACTCCACCCCTGTGGGCGAAAAGACCATCTGGCTGCGCATCGTGTCGCCATCGGGCCAGGTGCTGGGCAATGCAGGCTCGTTCAAGTTTGAAGGTGCATCGGTGCCCGCTACAGCCAAGAAGGTAGTGGAATATGCCGGCGAGGAAATTGGCGGCGTAACCATATATTGGGACGTCGACACGGCACTGAGCCCCGGTTCGTACACCGTGGAACTCTTCACCGACAACTACCGACTGGTGCGTCGCTCGTTCGAACTGAACTGACCGCGGCCGTCGATTGTTATACATGGGGCAACAACAGTTGCCCCATAAATACTAAAACCCATCTAATCCGCTAATCCTCATGCATATAGAAAGCCTTATAACCGATCTTGCCTTTATATTGCTGCTTGGCGCGGTGGTCACCGTGCTGTTCAAGTGGCTCAAGCAACCGGTGGTGTTGGGCTATATCGTGGCCGGTTTTTTGGCCAGCCCCAACTTTACACTGCTTCCGTCGGTCAACACGTTGGAAAACATACACTTCTGGGCCGAAATAGGCATCGTGGTGTTGCTGTTTTCGCTCGGATTGGAATTCAGTTTCAAAAAGTTGGTCAACTCGGGCGGCTCGGCCGTGGTCACAGCCCTTATCATCGTGGCCGGCATGATGGGAGCGGGATTTGCAGTTGGTACGCTTCTCAATTTCAACTTCATAAACAGTCTGTTTCTCGGTGGCATGATGTCCATGTCGTCCACCACAATCATCATTAAGGCCTTTACCGACATGGGGCTGCGCCATCAGAAATTTGCCATGCAGGTACTTGCCGTGCTCATAGTCGAGGACCTCTTTGCCGTGGTGATGATGGTGGTGCTGTCGTCGATAGCAATCAACAACTCGGTCGAAGGCTCGGAAATGCTCATGAGTGTGGGCAAACTGTTGTTCTTCCTCATAATATGGTTTGTGGTGGGTGTGTACGTGCTGCCGTCGACCCTCAACCGCATACGCCGATTCCTCAACAGCGAGACTCTGCTCGTGGTGTCGATGGGCCTGTGCCTCGGCATGGCGGTGTTCTCGGTGCTGTGCGGCTTCTCGCTGGCCCTCGGCGCCTTTGTCATGGGCTCCATTCTTGCCGGCACAAGCTATGCCGAGAATATCGAACACGTGACAGCTCCGGTCAAAGACCTCTTTGGCGCAGTATTCTTCATATCGGTGGGCATGATGGTGCAACCCGACATCCTGGTGCACTACTGGCTGCCCATCATAGTAATATCGGGCGTGGTGATAGCCGGCATGATACTCTTCGGCACCTGCGGCATGCTCGCCACCGGTCAGACCCTCCGCACCGCCATACGCTCGGGGTTCTCCCTGACGCAGATAGGTGAGTTTGCCTTCATCATCGCCACCCTTGGCATGAGCCTCGGAGTGCTTGAGCCCACACTCTATCCCATAGTGGTGGCCGTGTCGGTGATTACGACCTTTACCACTCCCTACTTCATTAAGATGTCGCTCCCGGTATATGAGTTTGTCGAAAAGCGCCTTCCCGAGCGTCTGCGCTTCCTCATCGACCGCTACGGTAGCCAGGGAGCCAAGGCCGCTGCCCAGGGCAATGTGTGGAGCCTCGTGCTGCGACGCCCCCTGTGGCGCACCATAATATACGTGATAATCCTGCTGGCCATTATGCTTGCCATGGACTCCTATGCCAAGCCCATACTGCTCGAGATATGGCCGTCGTGGGGCGGACTGCTCTCGGTCGTTATCATGCTTGTGGTCATGTCGCCGTTTCTCATCGCCCTCTTCTCGCCGGTCAAGCCCCCCAAGCACGTCGACCTTGCCGACAAGAACACTCAGGTGCCTTGCGTGGTGATTACGCTCTTCCGTGTGCTGATAGCCCTCGCATTCATAGTGCATGCCATCAACTCCGAATACTCGGCCATGGTATCAGTGCCCATTGCTGTGGGTGTGGCCCTCTTTATCGGACTGGTGTTCTATCGCCGCCTCAGCGCGTACATGAGCAACATGGAGAGCAAGTTCTTCGATAACCTCAACGAGCGCGACCTGCGCCGCTCGGGCAAGAACAACCACGTGGTGAGCGACCTCCACATGGCCTACATGACTGTGGGCACAGGTTGTAAATTTGTGGGCGAACAACTCAAAAACTCCAACCTGCGTCGCGACTACGGCGTGAACATCGTTAGCATACAGCGCGGACACAAACACATCCCGATACCCAACGGCCGCGAACGTCTGTTCCCGGGCGATGTGATAGGCGTGATAGGCAACGACGAACAGATCGACCGTCTGCTGCCATTTGTCGAGGCCAATGCCGACCATGCCGCCGACAAGGGCGGCAACGAGATGACACTCAAGTCAGTGCTCCTGTCGTTCAACTCCCCGCTCATCAATCAGACCCCCTCGTCGGCCTCGCTCCGCGACACCTTCGACGTGCTGGTGGTGGCCGTAAACCGCGACGGCGAATTTATCGACTCCAACCCCAACCTCGTGTTCACCCCCGGCGACATAGTGTGGGTGGCAGGCTCCCAAAAGAATATAAACCGACTCAAATAATTATCATATGACCGATTCCGGCGACCATCGTTACAAGCTCCGCGGCGTGTCGGCTTCCAAGGAAGACGTGCACAATGCCATTAAAAATGTAGACAAAGGCATATTTCCCGGTGCCTTCTGCAAGATAATCCCCGACATCCTGGGTGGCGATCCCGAGATGTGCAATATTATGCATGCCGACGGTGCCGGCACCAAGTCGTCGCTTGCATACATGTACTGGCGCAAGACCGGCGACCTGAGCGTGTGGCGCGGGATTGCTCAGGATGCTCTCATCATGAATATCGACGATCTGCTCTGCGTGGGCGCCACCGACGGCATCCTCGTGTCGTCGACCATAGGCCGCAATAAGAACCTTGTGCCCGGCGAGGTGATTTCGGCCATCATCAACGGCACTGAAGAACTCCTTGCCCACCTGCGCGAGCACGGCATTGCAGCCTACAGCACCGGTGGCGAAACCGCCGACGTGGGCGACCTCGTACGCACCATAATCGTCGATTCCACCGTCACCTGCCGCATGCCGCGCAAGGACGTTATCGACAACGCCCGCATTGCCGCAGGCGATGTGATTGTGGGCCTCTGCTCCTATGGCCAAGCTACTTATGAATCTGAATATAACGGAGGTATGGGCTCAAACGGCCTCACCTCGGCCCGTCACGATGTGTTTGGCAAGGCTCTGGTCGAAGAATTCCCCGAGTCGTTCGACCACGCCATCCCCTCCGAACTCATCTACAGCGGCTCTTGTGGCCTGACCGACGCAGTAGAAGGCTCGCCCCTCGATGCCGGCCGACTCGTGCTCTCGCCCACACGCACTTATGCCCCGGTCGTTAAGGCTGTGCTCGACGAAATGCGTCCCATGGTGCATGGTATGATTCACTGCTCGGGGGGCGCTCAGACCAAGGTGATGAATTTCGTTACCAACAAGCTCGTTGTCAAAGACAACATGTTTGCTCCCGGCCCCCTGTTCACACTCATACAGCGCGAGTCGGGCACCGATTGGCGTGAGATGTACAAAGTGTTCAACATGGGCCACCGCTTCGAATTTTATGTGCCCCGCGAGTGCGCCGACCGCATCATCGCCATCTCTGAGAGCTTCGGCATACCCGCCCAGATTGTGGGCCGTGTCGAAGACGCCGAGTCAAATCGCCTCGTAATCAAGAGCGAATACGGTACTTTCGAATATTAATCCTTAATATACACACAGTTATGAAAAAGCTAATCCTCTCTGTTGCAGTGGTGTGCATGCTTTTTGGCTCCATCACTCTCCCATCGTGCCTGGGCACCTTCAGCCTCACCAACAAACTCCTGTCCTGGAACCGTCAGGTCGACTCCAAGTTTGTCAACGCCCTGCTGTTTTTCGGACTGTGTGTATTGCCTGTATATGAGGTGTCGTGTCTGGCCGACCTTGTGGTGCTCAACACCATAGAGTTTTGGACCGGCGAGAATCCCGTGCTCCAGGCCGAGACTCATGTAACAGGTGGTAACGGCCACGACTACCTCGTGAAGCCCGACAAGAAAGGCTACACTATCGTCGACCAGACCGACGGCACCAAAGTGCGACTCGACTACGTGGCTAACAACCGCTCGTGGGTGGTCAATCTGCCCGATGGCTCGCAGCACACTCTGTTCAGCTACGTCGACAACACTCACATCGCACTTCCCGCCGATGCCAACGGCAAGATAATGACCGTCGAAGTGTCGGAAGCCGGCCTCCACGCCTACTCGCAGATGGTGATGACCGGTAATTACGCAACTCGCTGATGAAAGTCAAGTCGATTATACTTATAGCACTGTTTGCGGCAGTGGCCATTGTGGCCGCTGTCGCATTCAAGGATGCACCGTCGACAGCAGTTGAGCCGTCCGACTCAACAGCGGCATCCACACAAAATACGCAAGCTGAGTCAGACCTTTCAAGTCTTACAAAAGTAATGGTTCCGGCCGGAGCCGATTACACTCCTCTGAGCTATGAAGGATTTGACGTGGCTTTCAGCCCCTCACACCACCAGCCCGCCTACGTGGCATGGGTTCTTACTCCCGACCATACCGACGGCCCCTTCTCGCGCAAGGACGTTGACTTTGCCTCCGACCCATCTGTGAGCGGCTGTGCCTCCCTGGCCGACTACAAGGGCTCAGGCTACGACCGCGGTCACATGGCCCCCGCCGCCGACATGAAGTGGAGCCTCAAGGCCATGCAGCATTGTCACTATCTCACCAACATGTGCCCCCAGGACAATGCCCTCAACTCGGGCGCATGGGCCACGGTGGAAAAGAACACCCGCAAGTGGGCATCGAAATACGGTGCGCTCGTCATAATCGCAGGCCCCGTGCTCACCGACGTGATGCCACGCACGATAGGAAGCTCGCACATACCCGTGCCCGAGCGATTCTTCAAAGTGATACTTGCTCCGCAGGCCAATCCGCCCATGGGTATAGCATTTATTATGCCCAATAGTAAGGTGGAAGGCGGTGCTCAGAGCACCACAGCTACAATCGACCAGATTGAAGCCATCACTGGTTACGACTTCTTCTCGGCACTCCCCGACGATATTGAAACTCAGCTGGAAGCGCACTCCGCTCTACACGAATGGAATAGGTAATGTACAACGATATTAACATCTCCGACAGTTCTACAATCTGTGCCATCGCCACCCCCCACGGCCGCGGCGGCATAGCAGTGATACGCATTAGCGGCCCCGACGCCATTGCAATATCCGACAAAATATGGCGCGGCAAGAGTCTCGATGCCGTACAGTCGCATACAGCCCATCTCGGCAACGTGCTCCACACCGACGGCTCTATACTCGACCAGGCAGTGGCCACTGTGTATCGCGCGCCGCGCTCGTTCACCGGTGAGAATGTGGTCGAAATAGCCGTTCATGGGTCGGTATACATCCAGCAACAGCTCTTGCAGTCACTCATAGCAGCCGGAGCAAGACTCGCCGGCCCCGGAGAGTTTACACAGCGAGCATTCAGTAACGGCCGTCTCGACCTGGCACAGGCCGAAGCCGTGGCCGACATAATAGCAGCCGATTCACGCGCCGCACACCGCATCGCTTCACAGCAGATGCGCGGACAGTTTTCCCGACGCATTGCCCAGTTGCGCGACTCACTGCTCCAACTGGCAACCCTCCTCGAACTCGAACTCGACTTCTCTGAAGAAGACGTAGAATTTGCCGACCGTACCCGCCTCATTGACATCACCAGCCAAATCGAAGACGAAACAACGCGCCTTTACAGGTCGTTTCAGGGTGGACAAGCCATCAAGGACGGTATCCCAGTGGCCATCATAGGCGCCCCCAATGCCGGTAAATCGTCGATACTCAATGCACTCCTCGGCGACGACCGTGCTATTGTGAGCGATATTCCAGGCACAACTCGCGACACGGTGGAAGACACTATTACTCTGGGAGACTACACCTTTCGCCTCATCGACACAGCCGGCCTCCGCGACACCACCGACACTGTGGAACGCATAGGCATTGAGCGAGCTCGTCAGTCCATCGACAAATCACGTATCGTAATAGTAGTAAGCGATATAACCAAGCCACTCGACAGCGAAATACTGCATGCCGCCACATCCCATCTCTCATCGGAGAGCCCAGGCTACACCATTCACGCACTCAACAAAACCGACCTCGCACCGCATCCCGATACTCTCGGTCAAGCTGCAGAATTTCAAGCCAAAACAGCCGAATCGGCCCCCGGACACATCACTACTGTGCAAGCGTCGACCCTTACCCATCAGGGCACAGAAGCTCTGATACAGGCCCTAACTGCCGCCGCCGACAGCGACGCAGGCACAGCAACCGACGGACTTATAATAACCAATGCGCGCCATGCCCAACACCTGAGCCACGCCGCAGCATCGGCCGCCCAAGCCCGCGTCCAACTCACCGACGGCACCCCCTCCGACCTCGTCGCACAGACAATCCGCGAAACAATCCATCACCTCTCCGCCATCACAGGCGACATCCCCTCCCAAGAAATCCTCAACAACATCTTCGCCAACTTCTGCATCGGCAAATAGCCCGGTATCAGAATCGATTACAAAATACCACCAAATATTAGGAAAGCGCTCATTTTGAGCGCTTTCCGTCGTTTATGGCGAACCTCATATTAATCGTTGCTAATCAATAGTGATATATTTTTTCCTCTTTTTTGTACCTCATTTGTATCTCGGCTCAAACTTCCAAAAGCCACCGAGGTAGTTTGTGGACGATGTCTACATACGTATACATGTGTATACATGTGTATACATAAATGGCGAAATGAGTGGCGAAATAAACACCTAAAAAATGGCAACATCCATCTTAAAAATCAACAAGATCTGTGAGTGGTGCGGAAGTGCTTTTGAAGCTCAAAAAATCAGCACCCGCTATTGCTCTCACAAATGCGGTTCCAGAGCAAACAAAGACAGGAAAAGACGAGAACGAAAACAGAAAGCAGAGGACGCTGTAAAACAGGCGGTGGCGCAACGCGAAATTGAGGAAGTGAAGGACCTGGTATATCTATCGGTAAAGCAGGCTGCAACACTTCTCAATTTTTCGCGTGATGGAGTTTATAAACTCATCCAACGAGGAACACTCAAGGCTCACCGCATATCCAAACGACGCACTATCATCTTAAAAAATGAGATAGACAATATGCTTGCTAGTGCTACGATTGATCCGTCAGCGGTGTCTGCTCCAACAAATCAGGATAAAGAATTTGATTCGATAACAGAGTTCTATACCACTCAAGAGGTTATGGAAATATTCGGAATAAGTAATTCCTGGTTATTCAAAGTTGGTAAGCAGCGTAATATCCATAAGATCTTCCATCATGGCAAGACTCTCTGGAACAAGAAGCAATGTCAATCGGCTTTTGGAGACAAGAACACCAATGAAGTAGCTCATATTACAGAATGGTACACTACCGAGGAAATCTGTGAAAAGTTCGGGATAACTAAAGCGCGGGTATACGGCATGGTGTATGACAGCCAAATTCCCAAGAAAAAGGAAAAAGGGGTAACGTACTATTCGAAGTTGCATGTAGATGTAGCACGCGGAGTCGCGGAACCAGAGAAAACTCTATGGTATACTTTACAGGAGGTAAGGGAAGTTTTTTCTATGACTCCCGACCAGCTTAAATGGTATCGAACAAGATACAATATAACTTCAAAGAAGGAGGGTAATACTACATACCTTTCCAGATCTGAGATGGATAGCATTTTAGCTCACAAGAAGCAATGAAGTTGCAAGTTTTTCTGAAGTTATTTGGAAAAACCTCATTAACCAAGGAATAACCTTTCATCTTTGCAAAAAAACAGATGCAGTATGTCGACATGTGTAAAAGTTACTCTTCGCAAGAAGAAGCTCAAAGACAATAAACTATCGCTATATCTGGACTTTTATCCAGCGATAAGAAAGCCTGACGGAAAACTGTCTCGTCGGGAAGTGCTTGGCATATATATTTATGCCGAACCTAAAAACGCCACCGAGCGAAACTATAATAAGCAGATGCTCTTAAAGGGAGAGCTGATTAGGTGCAGACGTCAGGAAGAAGTAATAAACAAGCAGTTTGATTTTATGGACCAGCATCAGGAAAAATCGGACTTCCTTGCTTATTATAAGAAGATGTGTAAAGGCAAACCTCAGAAATGGGAGATTGTCTACAAACACTTTGAGAATTTTACTAAGGGTAAATGCCTGTTTGGTGAAATCACGGTGGAGTTCTGCCGCGAGTTTCGCACGTACCTATTAAGCGCACACAACTTGCGATTGACCCACAGAAAGCTATCGCAAAACTCGATTGCCGGATATTTCTCCACTTTTCGAGGGTTGCTTAGAATAGCCTATCGAGATAAGTTGTTGCGCGAGAACGTGAATGACTTCCTTGATAAGATTGAGTGGGAAGATGTTCATAAAGAATACCTTACACAAGACGAACTTATCACGCTGGCTAAAACTCCTTGCGAGATTGATGTGCTGAAACGGGCATCTCTCTTCTCTTGCCTCACAGGATTGCGTATCAGTGATATTGAGAATCTCACGTGGGATAATATCCGCAATGCCTCTGAGGGTGGTAAGTGTATTCGACTCAGAACTCAGAAAACATCAACTGAGGCCGTTCTGCCTGTAAGCGATGAAGCTCTCGAATTATGTGGCAAGCCCGGAACAGGCAGAGTCTTCAAGGGCCTAAAGCGCTCTATGATCAACGCTCCTCTTAAAGAGTGGATTAAGCAGTCTGGAATAGATAAGCATATCACGTTCCACTGCTTCCGCCACACTTATGCCACTCTCCAGATTGCAGCCGGAACCGACATCTATACGGTGTCAAAAATGCTAACGCATAAGTCGGTTACTACTACAGAGATTTATGCCGGACTGGTATCGTCAAAGAAGCGCGATACCATAGATAAGATCCACCTTAAGTAGTATCATATTTGTATCACAGAATGAAGGACGCTCTTAGGGGTGTCCTTTTTCATGTTAAATATTATCAAGAAATCAGTATTATTCTTATACAACTGCGTCATCAAATCTCCATTCAACGGAAATTTGATGACTGTCATATTTATCATTTTTGTCTTAATTTCCATTGACAAGAACTTCATAGAAATATACTTTGAAAAGCGTTTTGCAACAAAACAAAATGCTGATTTTCAGGGTGTTTTTTATGCGTTATATATGAAAGAAAATTATCATAATAGTATCATTACACCCTCAAAATATATGAAAGCGCCATATAAACACCCCTTGGCAAAGGCCTATATAACGATTTGCGTGATAACCTCATTAGGTTGTGGCATATCTAAATATGCTGCATTCAAAGAGATTTCGACAGATGGCACATTGGCTATATTTGAGATGCTATTTACAATGTCGTTGGTGCTCGGGATTTCATATTTAGCATATCTGGCCACTATATATTATGTGTATCCGAAGTTAACATCACGGATTACCAAGAATAGCAATGTTGAGTGTGAAAGTGGATGCAATGATGCTCATAATTCACACTTCGAGGATGATATGCTTGAGCAGATCGAATTTTATGCTTCAAAGACCTTTGAAAACCATCTTTCTGAAAATGAAATGGATACATTGATTGCCAACATTGAATGTCTTTCCCAAGATAAGGAACTGGAAGGAGCAATAGTGCATCGTCTTGCAGGGATAACGTCTAATGACATTTATCACTTTGGCTGGAATATCGGTAAGCGTTTGCACAAGACTAATATAGAGATCGCCTGGTTTTTGAAAGGAACTTTTAAGCAGATGCTGGAAGATATATCAATAGATACAGTTCAGACCAAACTAGCCATTAAAGAGGGAACGTTTAGCCTAAAGCTAATTCCACTTGGCAATGATCTTGTGCCTCATAAATTTCCGATTTTAAGAGCGTAAAAGACATGACAGACAATAATATACATAGTATGAAAGATACTACAACGTTTGAGATGATGCCGAAAGCCATTTCAAATCTTTCGGAACAGATAACATATCTAACGAAAGAATTGCTTGCCCTTTCCAAGCGATTGACGGCCATACCTGCAACTGAACCTCAGGAAGGTTTTATAACGCTTGATGAGGCTTGTGAGGTTGTGCATTTGTGTAAGCCAACAGTCTATAAACTCGTGCAGAAAGGGCTAATCCCATATTATAGGCCAGCCAAGGAATTACTGTTTCGACGCTCAGAACTTATAAAATGGGTTGAAGAAAGTGGCCGGATGAATAAGTTCTCAATGGATGATTTATCTGAGATGATGTCGTCTACTGTCAAGCGGAAACCCAAGCCTTGGGGATAAATACTACGAATATTTCAGCGATAGCCTCGGTGTGTTTGCCGGGGCTTTTTTAGTGTCTTTACGCTACATTTACACCCGCATTTGACTTTGCATTTTAAACCGCATTTCGTTCTACATCTCATCTAACAAGAGAGTTAGCAAACCGCATTTGATTCCGCATTGCAATCTGTTCTACATTCCTAATTCCATTTCTAAATTTTCATATCTCCCACGAGGGTACCGTCGATTTTGGTGGCGAAGTTAAGGCCGACGACGGATATGCCAAGGCCCGGTGGCGCGTGGAATGGCATCACGGTGCGCTATTCCAGCCTTGTCGTAATCCGTCCTGCTTCGTCCTTGGGAAACTGCCGTAAAATCAAACCGGCAACCCTCCCGGAAGAAATTAAAGTGAGGGAAGAAAATCATTCTCAAACGAAGCAGATATGGAGATATACACAATCAGCGGTTACGCACCGCACTATGAGGACGGAAGCGTCCACACTGTAAGCGAGTTCTACACCACCTTGGAGCAGGCTACAGAAGCCTTTAACGAACACATGGCTCTGAGCCGCACCTTCGCCAGCGCAGCCGAAGAGATGCAAGGTGTCATCAGCGGTAACGGCAACTGGAGCGAAACATCGCGAGTTGTCCACGGAAGCAAATACTATCTCAAAAAATATGTTTGCGAAGTATCGGTAGACCTCTCCACCGCAGACGGACTCGCAATGTTCAAGAAATGCTCAGCAGTCGGTCTCATCAAAGACGAATCGGCTATGTCGCTACTTGACGGCATCACCATAGACCGGATGTATTCCGCCTTCTCTTTCAACATCACTTGCATTGAACTGAGATGTCAAGAAATCAAATAAAGAAATAAATCAGAGGAAGAGTCAATTTCTACTCTTCCTCTGATTGATGGCGTATACCTGTTGTACTTATTACTTAAGCTATACTTTATAACGACAGATGGAGAATTGGATATGGCCTGCCGGCATCATCTGTTTCGCTTCTCCCTTTTATATAGAATCCGTTCGCCCTGTAAAACGTCAGAGCTTCCGGATTCTGTTCGTTGACGTCAACTTCGGTTGCACCGAGACCTGTTGCAAAAGTTATCAAGGCTGTTCCATAACCGCGTCCGCGCTGATCTCCATCTATAAACAGCATCTCAATCCTGTTATCACTCAGACCCATGAAGCCGACTGTTTTATCTTGATCATAGGCCACATATAAACTGACGTTGGGGAAATAATCCGGTATCAAGGCTTGTTTTATATCCATTATCCCCTTTTCGTCCAGAAAGCCATGAGAAGCTCGGACGGAGCGTTCCCATATCTCCACCAGTTCAGTGTAATCAGTGCTATTATATTCTGAAATCTTTACCATATCGCAAAATTACTCATTTTTTCAATCCCCTGTACATTCTGTTTTATGCCGAGGCTCTTTAAAGTGCCGTTCCAGGAGGAACGCCGTCATTTTTAGGTCGGCGAAGTTAAGGCCGCTCGTGGAAACGCCAAG
>QLIP01050524.1_pt1 | contig 12762 bp, 12 predicted proteins | sample 1769771 | NCBI WGS metagenome assembly QLIP01 (sample SAMN09428762, study PRJNA476227) | Gut metagenome, whole genome shotgun sequencing project. | isolation source: cecum | host: Rhizomys sinensis | place: China: Jinsha town of Minqing, Fujian Province | collected 2013-09-23
CAAAAACTTTAAACTTCATCCCCTAAACTAGGCATGCCCCAAAATTTATTTTTTTAAAAAATAAACTTTATGTAAAACGGCGTTTAATTTTTTTCTTAATGGATTAAAATGCAAAACAGCGCCGCCTAATAATCCAAACAAAGAGCCGCACACAATATCCACCAAACGCGCAGTGATAATTCTATCCGGTTGGTAATTCATAAAACTTGCGGCTTCCGCCAAATAAGTGGTCATTGGGGTAATAAAAACAATTGCCAAGGCATAATTGCGCGGAGAAAATAATTCCGATAAAAACATAAACAACATCATTAAAAGCGCAAATTGAAAAGGCGTGAAAACATAATGCAATAAAATATACGCCAAGCCCGCACCCAAAAACGTGCCCACAATGCGCTGCGTTTGTTTAATCCAAATGGAACGAAAAGTCACCGCCGTTAAAACCGTGGCGCACGAAATGGTCATCCAATATCCCCGGTCCAAGCCCAAAAAGTTTTGCAACCACATTGAAGCGCCCACAAAAAACGCAATAATAAAAGGGTCAATAATAATGGTATCAAATCCAAATTCGCCCAATTTGGGAATGGGTTTGGGTTGGTGATTTTTAAAAATATAAATGACGCTCAAAGAATAAAGAAGAACCATCACGGAAGAAACCATTGTGCCCATTACAATTAAACCAATGGCAAAAGGAAATTCTTTTAAAGTAAAAGGCATAAACGTGCCCAAAACCGCGGCAAAAGTAAAAAAGAAAAACCCGGGCGCGCCAATACCAAAATAACGCACAATTTGCGCGCAATTTAAAGTGACCAAAAAAATAACAAAAGGCGTGGAGGAGGGATAAAGTTGGGTGAGTAACCCTAAGGTAAAACTCATCACCATTAAAAAGCTTAAACAAGTCGTTAAAACAATTTTGTGAAAAATTAAAGTATCCGGCACATACAAAAAAACCATTGCGCCCACCATTGAAATTAAAGCCAAATCCGGGCGATTAAATAAAGAACCGAATAATAAAACCACGCCAATAGAAAGAGAGGCAAAAAAAGGCATTTGCCAGACGCGATCACTTTTATTCCACGCGAATATGGCTTTTATTTCTTGTTTTAAAAAATCAAATATTTTGTGCATATTTGATTCTCCAAATTTTTTTTAAAAAAAATTCGCCTTTGACCGTGGAAAATTAAATTTTTTTGTTTTAAAAACAGGATATTTTTTTAAGCTTTTTGAATTAAAAAAACATCCCCTTTTTTGCCGGTGATTTTCACCTTTTCTTCCAAGGCAAAATCAGTGGTTTCCGCAGCCCACATTGTGCCACTGTATTCTATAAAGCCTTTTTCCGCCACGCGCGCAAAATCGCCTTCTTTGGGGTTTAAATGCGCGTTTTCCACGTAAACTTCCTTACTTTTAAACCGCCGAAAAAGCGGTTTAAACACCACCGCGGAAATTAAAGAAGAGAGCGCCACGGAAAACAATTGCCAAATTAAAGAAGCAGTAGGGAAAAACCCCAAAAAAGTCAATAAGGCGGTGAAAAGCGTCCCCACGCCCAAAAACAACAAAAAGTAAGTAAAAGCAAAGATTTCGGCAATCAATAAGGCGATGCCCAAAACCACCAAGATACTTGCTGACATTTCACTCTCCTTTTTGGAAGAAAGATTGCGCCACGCTTAAACTGCCAATCAATTGCGCGATTTCATAAGGCACTACGATTTTATCTTTGCTGGGACTTTTCCCCAATTCGTTGAAAGCGGCAATACGCTCTTTTGCCAACAAAAATTCCGCCGCGTGATGGCTTTTCGCCATCGCTTGGTTAATCAACGCGATGGCGTCCGCTTGCCCTTGCGCCAAGGCAATTTGCTCGTATTTTTTGGCATCCGCCATCCGTTCAATGGCTTCCGCCTGCAAAACCTGCTCGGCTTTATAGGCTTCGGCGTTTCTAATTTGCGCTTGTTTTTCCGCTTCCGCTTTCAATTCAATGGCGCGTTTGTCGCGCTCTGCCTTCATTTGCAGGTTCATTGATTCTTGAATATCCTTGCCCACGCTGATTTCGCTGATTTCCACCCGCATAATCTTCACGCCCCAATTCGCCGCCGCTTCGCCCAAGGCAATTTGCAAAGCCGCGTTCAATTTGTCGCGATTGGAAAAAGCATCGTCCAAGGTGATTTTGCCCAGTTCGCCACGCAAGGTGGTCACCGCCAAATTTTCAATGGCGGTTTGGTAATTGGTGACGCCATAAACCGCCACCTTGGCATCCACCACGGTGACAAACACAATTCCGTCTACGTAAATGCTCACGTTATCGTTGGTGATGGCCTGCTGCCCCATATTGATCAGCTGTTCTTTGCTGGTCACCCGCGCCACCACGCGGTCTACAAAGGGAATGATGAAGTTTAAGCCACCGTAAAGCGATTTATGATAACGCCCCAAGCGCTCCACAATGTGGATGTCCGTTTGCCCCACAATGCGAACGCCCATCGCCAAGAGCACCACCACCAAACCCAGCACAAACAACATCGCTTCCAACATTTTTCCCACCTTTCCTTTCCACGGTCAAGCCCAATTTTTTTTGAAAATTTTATTCATTTTACCGCGGATTTTCCAAATTTTCTTTTGGAAGCGTCCAAAAAGAATTGTATTTTGCATTGGGGTGCAAAATTTCTTGGTTCAAACCTTCCAAAGAAAAATCCGTTTCCAATAAACTTTTGCCTTTAAAAGGATTTCTCCCCAAACCAAACACTTCCGCCGAAATTCCAACGGATTCTAATAATAACGGAGTTAAATCAAAATGCGTTAAAGTTCTGTTTTTGGTTAAATCTTTATTTTCTTTTTTTTCAAATAAAGTATTGATGAAAACATTATAAAGTGGGGATTTTCTCTCGTGGGAATAAACTTGAAACCGATGCGGATTGTGATCGCCCAAAATAATAATAGCAGTATTCTCCCCAAATTCACTTTTGGAAATATCCTCTACAAAACGTTTGATGGTTTTATCCGCGCAATTAAAAGCGCGTTCATATTCCCCCCATTTTAAGCCATCATAATTGCGCACTTTATCAAATAAAACATCATCCTCGCAGGAACTACTGTTTGGTGGCATATGGGTATCCAAGGTTAATAAATACAAAACAAAGGGCTTTTTGGTTTTATTTAAATCCACAAATTCTTTTCTTGCAAAATTCAATAAAGCTTTATCATTAATGCCCCAAGCGTGTTTTATTTCCTCATCTTTTAAAATGTTTTTGGCATTCTCATCTTTATTTTGTAAATAGCTTAAATCTTTGACCAAAATATGGTGATTTTCCAAAAAATGTTTTTTGCCGGCGAATTGAAAATTAGAGCCGCCCAGAAAAACCTGCGTGTAACCGGCTTGGTGCAAAACGTCCGGCGCGCACACGGCGGAGCGCAAAAAATGCGTTGCCAAAGAAAGGTCTTCAAAAGGTGTGGTCAAAGGAATGCCGCATAAATAGGCGACTAATCCCGCTGCTGTCCAGCCTGTGCCTTCTGTTTCCACAACGCCGCCCACGCGGTTGGTTTGCGAAAAATTGATGTTTTGAAGAGCCACATCGCCAAAAAACGGCGTGAGATTACCCAGGGGCGTTTCCGGATGCACGCCCACGCCATTGGGGTTTGCGCGCGCAGTCAAAGAGGAAATAAACGATTCTGCAAAAATCACCACCAAATTTTGTTGGGGTTTAAAATCTTTTAAAACAGAATCATCAAAGTTTTGGTAATAATCTTCATAAAGTGTGGAAATATCGTCTTTGGTTTCTAAATAGCCACTGATATATAAATAATGGTCTGCAATATAAACGCCCAAAACCACAACCACAAAAACAAAAATAAATTGCAATTTTAAATATTCTTTTTGAATAAAAATAAAAACAGGATTTAATTTTTTTAAAATTAAAATGAATAATTGATAAAAAAAATCGGCAAAAGCAATGAGTAAAGAAATTAAAAAAGGTGGGAGAATATTTTCTAAAACAAAACTATACACTTGATAATCGCCTGCTTCTCCCAAAGGCGCGCGCAAGTGAAATAAAACTTGTTGGAAAGAAGTGATTTGAAAATTCAAATCCAACCAAAAGCAGGAAAATATTAAAGAAAGAAAAAAGAATAAAACGATAAAAACAAAAAATTGATAAATCAATACGGATTTTTTTTTCATTATTTTTCCACGCTCAAACCATTATTTTTTTTAAAATTACGCTTTCACCGAAAAAGAAGGTTTTTCTTCTTGGTTTTGAATAGATTGATACATTCCCACGCCATTTTTTTGATTTTCAACTTTTTGTTTCATTTCCTCTTCTTTTAATTTCAAAATTTCCATTTGCGCTTCCATTTTCATCGCAGCAGCCGATTGCGCCACTTTGTAATCTTGGGCGGAGGGCTTTGCGGGCGCTAAGGCAGCCGCGCGCACTTGCTCGGCACGCATCAAAGTTTCTTGTGGCGTTTTGCCTTTGCCCATTTTGATGGGCACTTCGCCCGCCACGGCATATTGTTTGCCATCCGGACCCGTTTTGTAAGTGTAACTGGCTGCGCCCGCCAACGCCCCCCCTGCTGCCATATGGGCGGCTTCGTGCGCGCGCACTTCACGGTCGGCGGCTTTCAACTCTGCTAAAATGCGCGCCGTTTGCACATCTTCTTGCGGGGTTTGAGCAGTTTGATTTTCAGCAAGAGGCAAATTGCCCCTATTTTGCGGATTTTGCGGCGCGCTTTGCCCTTGCCCTTCCCCTTGCCTTTTTGGCGGAACGGTGGCGTAAATCATCGCGCTGTTTGAAGTGGGCAAAATCTGCATTTCAGTTCCTTTTTTCCCATTATAAGCCTTTTCTTTTGAAGGCTTTTTCCACGGTCAACGGGATATTTTTTTGAAAATTTTTGAAGGTTTACCGTGGAAACATTAAAACGCGGGGGCGTAATTCCACGCTTTCAACGCCGGCGGGTTGTTTTCTGTAAATTCCACGATTTCAAAAGCAGCCGGGTTCAACAACATTTTGCGCACCAATTGGTTATTCAAAGCATGCCCGCCTTTGTGGGAGGAATACGCCGCCAACAAGGGGTGTCCGGCTAAATATAAATCGCCCACAGCGTCCAAAATTTTGTGGCGCACAAATTCATCGGGGTAGCGCAAGCCCTCCGGATTGAGCACGCGAAATTCATCCAACACAATAGCGTTTTCTAAGCCGCCCCCCAAGGCTAAGCCGTTTTCGCGCAAAAATTCCACCTCGTGCATAAAACCAAAGGTGCGCGCGCGCGCAACATCTTTCACGTAAAAATCGGTGGAAAAATCCATAGAGGCAGAAGTGGAAGAGCGGTCAATCACCGGATGTTGAAACACAATGGAAAAATGAAGTTTGTAGCCTTCAAAGGGTTCTAAGCGCGCCCATTTGTCGCCGTCTTTGACTTCTACCGTTTCTTTCACGCGGATGAATTTTTTAAAGGCTTTTTGTTCCTCAATGCCCGCGTGTTGAATTAAAAACACAAAAGGCGCGGCTGAACCGTCAAAAATGGGCAATTCCGGGGCGTCCAAATCCACGTAAATGTTATCAATGCCCAAACCACACAAGGCAGACATAATGTGTTCCACCGTGCCGATTTTCACCCCCTCTTTTTCTAAGGCAGAGCACAAGACGGTATCCTGCACCAAAAAGGCTTCTGCTGGAATTTCAACAGGGGTGGGTAAATCCACGCGCCGAAAAATAATGCCGGTGTGGGGAGCGGCGGGGCGCAGAGTTAAATTCACTTTGCAGCCGCTGTGTAAGCCCACGCCGGTTGCGGTGGTGAGGGTTTTTAAAGTGCGTTGATAGAGCATAGGAAAAATAGAAAATAGGAATGATTTGCCATTATACAAAGAAAAACGACAGGCGACTACCGCAGACCCCCGAATGCAGTAGTCACCCGCGTGTAGAAAAATCAGTCCGCTTGTTTTCTTAAAAAGGTGGGAATGGCGTAATGATCCACGCCGCTGTTGGCAAGGGTTTGCGCCGTCATTGCGCCCACACCTTGACGGGGATGGCGGCGTTTGACGGCGGGGGTATCGCCATCAGAAGAAAAAGCAGCGGGACCATCCGTTCCGGTGCGCGCAATCGTGGTCACCACTTGGGGTTCGGCTGCCACGTGCGCGTTTAAACCAGTGGCAATCACGGTGACGCGCAATTCATCGCCCAAGGTGTCGTCATACACCGCGCCACAAATGATGTGTTCGTCATCCATTCCGCGCGCCAATTTTTGCACCACTTCCATTACATCATACATTTCTCTGGCTTTTAAGGTGGCTTTGGATGCCGAAACGTTCAATAAAATTCCCCCGGCGGTGGATAAATTCACGCCTTCCAACAAGGGGGAAGCCACAGCTTGTTCCGCCGCCACACGCGCGCGATCCACACCCGATGCCGTTGCCGTTCCCATCATAGAGCGCCCCATTGCATTCATCACGGTGCGCACGTCTTCAAAATCCACATTCATAATGCCGGGCGCCGTGATGATTTCCACAATGCCGCCCACCGCGTTTTTCAGCACATCGTCCGCCGCGTGAAAGCATTCTTCCGCCGTGGCTTCATCGCCCAAAACTTCAATCAAGCGGTCATTTAAAACCACAATTAAAGAATCCACGTAATTACCCAATTCTTCAATGCCTTTTTCAGCGGTGCGCATACGGCGCGGACCTTCAAAGCGGAAGGGTTTGGTGACCACCCCCACGGTTAAAATGCCCATTTCCCGCGCCAAGGAAGCCACGATGGGCGCAGCACCCGTGCCGGTGCCGCCCCCCATTCCGGCGGTGATAAACACCATATTGGCGCCTGCCAAAGCACTGCGTATTTCATCCAGCTTGGCTTCCGCTGCGGCTTTGCCTTTTTCCGGGATAGCGCCCGCGCCCAAGCCGGAATCACCCAAGGCAATTTGCAGGGGCGCGGAACAATGCGCAAGTGCTTGGGAATCGGTGTTGGCCGCCACAAAATCCACGCCATTGACCGCGCTTGCAATCATATGTTCCACAGCATTGCCGCCCGCGCCACCCACGCCAAAAACCTTAATCACCGTGCCGCGATCAAATTTATTCACCGGGTCAACAATGGTGTATTTCATATTTCCCGCCATTTTAAAAACTCCTTGAAAAGAAAATCTCTAAAATTTAATTTTGGAGATTTTAAACAATGTAAAAAAACAAAACAATTCTTTATTTTAAAATTTTCAAAAAAATTTGAAGTTCACCGTGGAAAAACCGCCCTCCAAACTCTTTTGGAATCATTTAAAAAATCATTTTAAAAATTTTCTGAAAGCCATCTCCTTATTTTATAAAAAAAGTCGCCCATTTTTTGTTTTTCTTGTATTTTCTGCCCTCGGCGTCTTTGAGATAATGCTTCTAATAATATTCCATACACGCAGGACATACTCGGTTTTTTAATTTTATCCGCCATATTGCCTTGGTATTGTGGCAATCCCAAACGCACGGGAACTTGGAATATTTCTTCCCCCAATTCCAACATCCCCGGCATCACACTTGCCCCGCCCGTTAAGACCAACCCGGAGGATAAAGAATCCAAAAAACCAGCGCTTTTTAATTCCATTTGCACGCATTCAAACATTTCTTCCACGCGCGGTTGAATGACATCCGACAAAGCACGGCAACTCAATTTGCGCGCCGGAACATCGTTGAGCCCCGCAACATTAATGAAATCTTCCGGGTTACTTAAATCGCTCATCGCATTGCCAAACTTGCACTTGATGCTTTCCGCTTCCCTTTTGGGGGTGCGCACCACCATTGCGATGTCAGAGGTAATGTTATCCCCTGCCATTGGCAACACCGCAGTGTGGCGGATTGCGCCTTTGTTCCATACCGCCAAATCCATTGTGCCCCCACCGATATCAATCACGCACACGCCCAAATCTTTTTCGTCCGTAGACAACACAGCGTTTCCGGACGCCAAGGATTGCAACACCCAATCGCTGATGTTTAAGCCACAGCGCCGCGCGCATTTCCCCGTATTTTGCACAGCGGAAGTGCTGCCGGTGACAATATGCACCTTCACTTCCAAGCGCCGCCCGTTCATTCCGATGGGTTCTTTGATGCCATCTTGCCCGTCAATTTTAAATTCCTGCGGCAAGACGTGCAGAATTTCTTGGTCAGCCGGAATAGGCATTGCGCGCGCTGTTTCAATCACGCGCTCCACATCGGTGGGGCTGATTTCTTTATCCTTAACCGCCACCAAACCCAAAGAATTGGAACTTTTGATGTGCCCACCGGAAACCCCTGCGTAAACCTCGGTGACGTTGCAATCCACCATCAATTCCAAATCTTCCATCACGCGCCGAATGGTGTTGACGGTTTCTTCAATGTTGGTGACTCTGCCGTTTTGAATGCCTTGCGATTCTTTTTCAGCCACGCCCGCCACCGTGATTTTTTCTTCACCGTCTATTTCCGCAGCCACGGCAACCGTTTTGCTTGTGCCAATATCCAAGGCCACAATAAAATTGTCTTTGCGCATTTTATATTTTCCTTTCCGTTTTTATTGCCAAGATAATCCCCGCACATAACGCAAATCAATAATCTTTGGCAATACGCCCAAATTGGAAAACTCATTTTGTAAAAGGGGATAAAATTTTACAAAACGATTTAAATTTTCCTCCGGTTTTATTTTCTCAGAATAGCGCCCCAATTTTAAAACCACGCCGTTTTCTAAGCGCATTTCCCAAGATAATCGCGGAGATAAATAAACCTGCATAATTTTTTGTTCCATTTTGGAAAGTATTTTGGAAAATAAACGGTAATTTTTGGATAATTCAAAAGACGTGCCTTCTGGTCCAAAAAATTGCGGCAAATTGGGGGGGAAAGGATAATCCAGGGGCACATAAAAAATTTCCCCTTCTTCATTCACCAAGGCTTTTTCTTTTGAAGAATGATTGCCCCATTGTGCCAAGGCTTTTTGTTCCACAATTTCAATGGTTAAACTTCTGGGAAATTGGCGGGCAATTTTAATTTCTTTGACCCACGGCATTTTTAATAAAGCTTCCCGAATTTCATTTAAATTCACACTGAAAAAATTCCCTTTTAAGGTGGCGGGCAAAACCTTCGCCAAATCTTCTGCACGCGCGTAAGTTAAAGGGCGAGTGATTTTGATTTCGCGCACATTCCAAAAAGGCATATGCATCACAAAATGAAAAAGCCCCCACATTAAAACAGCCAAACTTACCCAAATCAGCACATCGGCAAACGCAAACACAAACTGCGCAAAAGAACGCCCCTCATTCATTCTTTTTCCCCCTCTAAGCTTGCGAATAAAATTTTCAAAACCAACTCTGGGAAAGAAAACCCTTTTACTTTGGCAGCCATTGGCACTAAGGAATGAGAGGTCATCCCCGGGACGGTGTTGATTTCTAAAAAATAATGCCTCCCCTCTTCATCCATTAAAAAATCAACCCGCCCCCAACCTTTGCCATTTAAGGCATAAAAAGCTTTTAACGCTTCTTCTTGGATGGTTTTTGTTAAATCTTCTGGAAGCGGCGCGGGACAAAGATATTGGGTGTCTTCCCGCTGGTATTTCGCTTCATAATCGTAAAAAGCATTTTGGGGGATGATTTGGATAATCGGCAAAGCCTCTTTCCCCAAAACCGCCACGGTGTATTCCCCGCCTTGGATGGCTTTTTCCGCCAAAACAAAAGAATCCAAACGGCGCGCTTTTTGGTAAGCGGGTAAAAAATCTTCTATTTTTTCAACGCGACTCACCCCCAAGGATGATCCCTCACGCGCGGGTTTAATAAACAACGGTAAACCCAATTTTTCCACGGTCAACGCCGCATTTTTTTCAAAATTATTTTCAAAATCTTCATTTAAAAGCACGGCGGGCGGGGTGGGTAGGGCGTATTTTTCCCAAATCAACTTGGTGCGCCATTTGTCCATTCCCACGGCGGAAGCCAAAATGCCAGAGCCGGTGTAAGGGATGCCCAAATATTCCAAAACGCCTTGCACCGTGCCGTTTTCCCCCATTGAGCCGTGTAAAGCAATGAAAGCGCGGTTAAAGTTTTTTAAATCTTCCAAGGGGCGCAGGGCAGGGTCAAAGCTTTCCGCCATAATATTTAAAGATTTTAAGGCGTTTAACACCGCGCTTCCGCTTTGAAGGGAGACTTCGCGCTCACCGCCCCAGCCGCCCATCAACACCGCCACCTTACCCCAATCCATTTTCTTTTCCTTCTTCAATCATTTTGGGCGCGATTTGCCCGATAGAGCCTGCGCCCATCACCAACAAAACGTCCTCATCCCTTAAAAAGGAGCGCAAAATTTCCAACATTTGCGTTAAATCTTCCGCAAACACCAATTCCACCTTGCCCCGCACCCTCAAAGCGTGCGCCAAGGTGCGGGAATCCGCCGCCACAATGGGCGATTCCCCTGCGGCGTAAACCTCGGTTAACACCAAGGCATCTAAGGTGGAAAGCACTTCCACAAAATCTTCAAAGCAATCGCGCGTGCGGGTGTAACGATGGGGCTGAAACGCCAACACCAAGCGTTGATGGGGAAAGGCATCCTTTGCAGCGGCAATGGTGGCGCGCATTTCCACAGGGTGGTGACCGTAATCATCAATCAAAGTAATTTTTTTCCCGTTAAAAACAATATTCGTTTTGGCAAAACGCCGACCCACGCCGTGGAAGTTTAAAAGCGCTTTTTGCACAATTTTTGGCGCAATGTTTAATTCATCGGCAACGGCAATCGCCGCCAAGGCGTTTAAAACATTGTGGCGACCCGGGGCATTCAACACCACCGAGAAATCCCCAGAAGGCGTGAAACAATCAAAATGCATTTGTGTGCCACAGGCTTTAATGTTTTGCGCGCGAATTGCGCAATCTTCACTTGTGCCGTAGCGCACAATGGCGCGCTTGACTTTGGGGATAATCTCCCGCACGTAAGGGTCATCTTCGCAGAGCACCGCCACCCCATAAAAAGGCAGGCGGTTTAAAAAATCCACAAAGGCATTTTTTAAGCGCGCAAATTCGTGCGCGTAAGTGGACATATGGTCAGAATCAATGTTGGTGACCACGCTAATGATGGGAGAAAGTAGCAAAAAAGAAGCATCCGATTCATCTGCTTCCGCCACGATGAAATCGCCCTTTCCCAAACGGGCATTCACGCCGGCTGCGTTTAAACACCCGCCAATCACAAAGGTGGGGTCTAAATCAGCCGCAGCCAAAATGGCGGTGACCAAACTGGTGGTGGTGGTCTTGCCGTGCGTCCCTGCAATGGCAATGCCTTGGCGAAGGCGCATCAATTCAGACAACATCATTGCGCGGGGAACGACCGGAATGTTGCGCGCCAAAGCTTCCAACACCTCCGGGTTATCCTTTTTCACCGCGCTGGAAGTCACCAACACATCCGCTTTTTCAATGTTTTGCGCAGAATGCCCCAAAAACACGCTTGCGCCGCCTTTTTTTAAGCGCTGCGTGTTGGCGTTTTCGGTTAAATCCGAGCCGCTGATGTGGTAACCCAAATTCAGCAACACCTCAGCGATGCCACTCATTCCCACGCCGCCAATCCCCACAAAATGAATGTGGCGCACTTTATGTTTCATCGGGTGATGTGTATTCATTTTTTTAAAAAAATCAAAGGGTTGACCGTGGAAAACATCACAACGCCACCTCCGCACACAAGCTTGCCAATTCGCTTGCGGCATTAGGATGTTCTTGGTTAAAGAGATAAGCTTTTTGCGCCATTTCCAAAAATTGGTCGCGGCGCATTGTCAAAACCTTGGCAAGGGTTTGTGGCAACAAATCTTTTTCCTGCACCAACAACGCCGCGCCTTTTTCCACCAAAAAGCGGGCATTTTGGGTTTGGTGATCATCCACGGCAAAGGGGTAAGGGATGAGTAAACTCGCCGAACCGGATGCCGCCAATTCCGCAAGGGTTAAAGCGCCCGCGCGACAAATCACCACATCCGCCCAATCGTAAGCGCCCGCCATATCTTCAATAAAGGCTACGGTGTGCGCAAAAACCTCCTCCTTTTCATAATTTTTTTGTAACGATTCCAAATGCTTTTCGCCGGCTTGATGCACCACGTGCGGGCGCTCGCTTTTTTCAATCAAAGAAAGGGCTTTGGGCATCATTTCGTTAATAGAGCGTGCGCCCAAGCTTCCCCCCAACACCAACACACGCAACGCCCCTTCGTGTGAAGAAAAACGCTCTTTGGGCGCTTTTAAGGCGCTGATTTCACTGCGCACGGGGTTGCCAATCCACACACCGTGCGGCAAGGCGTTGGGAAAGCCCATTGCCACTTTTTTGGCGCGCCGTGCAAGATATTTGTTCGCCATTCCCGCAACGGAATTTTGTTCGTCAATCACCAAGGGGTAGCCCAAATAGCTTGCCATTAAGCCACATGGGAAAGAAATATAGCCCCCCATTCCCAAGACCACGTGCGGGCGAATTTTTTTCAAAATTTTGTAAGATTTAAACAAAGCGCGCAGCAAATCAAAAGGCAAAAAGAGCTTGCGCAAAAAACCTTTCCCGCGCACACCGGTGAAATTGAGCCATTCCATTTCATAACCCAAAGGGGCAACACGCCGATTTTCCATTCCGTTGGGGTTGCCCAACCACACCACACGCCAGCCGGCATTTTTCATTTTTTCAGCAACGGCTAAGCCGGGGAAGATGTGCCCACCCGTTCCGCCTGCCATAATCAAAATGGTTTTATTCATTTGTTGCGTCCTTTCATCATCTCGCGATTTTCAAAATCCACGCGCAACACAATCGCCAAGGCCACACAATTGACCACAATACCGGAGCCG
>QLIP01047819.1_pt1 | contig 12760 bp, 14 predicted proteins | sample 1769771 | NCBI WGS metagenome assembly QLIP01 (sample SAMN09428762, study PRJNA476227) | Gut metagenome, whole genome shotgun sequencing project. | isolation source: cecum | host: Rhizomys sinensis | place: China: Jinsha town of Minqing, Fujian Province | collected 2013-09-23
AGGCTACACCCAAATCGACCTCGGCATAGCCCTCCTCCACTTCCGCCTCGCCGCCCCCCACTGCACCATAAAATAAGGCTGTGCCAAAATTGCACCTATTTGACCGCCGGCGGATGCACCATGGTGCATCCGCCAGCGGTCGTATAATCCGCAGTCATTACCATATGAAATAAGGGTGTGCCCGTAGAAGGACACACCCTTGGAGGTGATTTCAGAGATTTAGTTACTTCACGCGTTCAACGTAGGAGCCGTTGCGAGTGTCGATTTTCACCTTGTCGCCAGTGTTGCAGAAGAGGGGCACGCGTACGGTAGCGCCAGTTTCTACGGTGGCGGGCTTGAGGGTGTTGGTGGCGGTGTCACCCTTGATGCCAGGTTCGGTGTAGGTGATTTCGAGCACCACGGAGGTGGGCATTTCGCAGGTGAGAACGGTTTCGGAAGCGGCGTGAACCATAGCTTCGCAGATATCGCCGTCCTTGAGGAACTCAACGCCTTCGATGCTTTCGCCTTCAACGATGATTTCTTCCCAAGTTTCGGTGTGGAGGAAGTGGTAGCCCATTTCGTCTTTGTAGGAGAATTGGTAGGGGCGACGTTCGATGCGAACTTCTTCAACCTTAACGCCAGAGTTCCAAGTTTTGTCGATTACGCGACCAGTGCGAACGTTTTTGAGCTTGGTGCGAACGAAGGCCGGGCCTTTGCCGGGCTTAACGTGGAGAAATTCCACGATGAAGAAGTATTGGCCATCGATGTCGAGGCACATTCCGTTTTTAAAATCAGCAGTAGTTGCCATGTATTTCTGTTAAATTTTGTTGTTTCGTGGGTGCAAATTTACGAAAAAACTCTCAGACGCCCAAATTAATTGCGATTTTTCAAAAAAATTTGGATAATTCGTATTTAATTACTAAATTTGCACATCAATTTTTAACCATCTTTCATAATCACAATGGTAAGTTACAAAGAGTTAGGCCTCGTAAACACCCGTGAGATGTTTGCAAAAGCCATCGAAGGCGGCTACGCTATCCCCGCTTTCAATTTCAACAATATGGAGCAGCTCCAAGCCATCATCAAGGCTGCTGCCGAAGAAAAGAGCCCCGTTATCCTCCAAGTGTCGAAGGGTGCTCGCAACTATGCTAACGCTACCCTCCTGCGCTACATGGCTCAGGGCGCTGTGGCTTACGCTAAGGAACTCGGCTGGGAAAATCCCCAAATCTGCCTCCACCTCGACCACGGTGACAGCTTCGAACTCTGCAAGAGCTGCATCGACTCCGGTTTCTCTTCGGTGATGATCGACGGTTCACACCTCCCCTACGAAGAAAACGTAGCCCTCACCAAGAAAGTAGTTGACTACGCTCACCAATACGACGTGACCGTAGAAGGCGAACTCGGCGTGCTCGCTGGCGTTGAAGACGAAGTTTCGTCCGACCACCACACCTACACCGACCCCGAAGAAGTGATCGACTTCGCCACCCGCACCGGTTGCGACTCCCTCGCTATCTCCATTGGCACCTCCCACGGCGCATACAAGTTCACCCCCGAACAATGCACCCGCAACGCCGAAGGCAAGCTCGTTCCCCCTCCCTTGGCTTTCGACGTGCTCGACGGCGTAATGGAAAAGCTCCCCGGATTCCCCATCGTGCTCCACGGCTCCAGCTCCGTGCCCCAAGAATACGTTGACATCATCAACGAAAACGGCGGCAAACTGCCCGATGCTATCGGTATCCCCGAAGAAGAACTCCGCAAGGCTGCTAAGAGCGCTGTTTGCAAAATCAACATCGACTCCGACTCTCGTCTGGCCATGACCGCTGCTGTGCGTCAAATCTTCGCCACCAAACCCGGCGAATTCGACCCCCGCAAATACCTCGGTCCTGCTCGCGACGAAATGGAAAAACTCTACAAGCACAAAATCGTCAACGTGCTCGGCTCCAACGGCAAAGCATAATCGACGCTTCCCCAACTCAACCGCCCCGGAAGGATCCTCCTCCCCGGGCGGTTCTTTTTTGCCCCCAGAAGTAGCGTAAAGCCAACAAATTTTGTGGTGGAAATGATTGCGGCATAACATTTGCCTCGTCGAATGTTGCAACATTTGCGCTCCCGAATGTGCATAGGGAGGGGTAAAGAGTTGAAATGTTGCAGGAATTGCGGCGCGAATTTACTTTTTATGTAACTTTGTGGTGTAAAAAATATTTACTTTCGCCTCTTATTGGTATATATAGTTACATCACATAATTTTGATTGGTTAATAGATATGAAAATTCCTGGACTTAGCTTCTCTTGGAAACGCGCTTTGGGCGTGACCAAGGCGAAGCGGGATTTCGCAAGAGCTACTGGAATTCCCACCACGCGCAATGGCCTCGAGCGCAAAATCGGTGCCGCCATTCTCAACGTCTTATTCAAACCCAAATAACTCACATCACAAATGAAACTCAAATCACTTGCTTTGCTACTGTTAGCCACCTGCGGCGGCTCGGGCCTAACGCAGGCCGCAACGGACAGCGCGGAGGACTCCTACAACCTCGCTCGCGCTAAGGAAGAATACATTAATGATAATAATGCAACGGCCTATGACTATCTGCAAAAGGAGCTCAAGGTAAATCCCAAGAATGGATATGCTCACGATTTGATGGCTCATATTCAGTATGAAGCCGAGAATTATAGCGAGGCAATGTCGGCCATCAATATGGCCATCAAGTATCTGCCCAAGACAGACAAGGAGCAACGGGGGGCTTGCCACGCATCGCGCGCGGTGCTGTATGCTGTGGCGAGTGATACCATCGCGGCATTGAAGGACTTCGACCAAGCGCTGAAGTTGAGTCCCGAAGATACTGATATTATGGAGATGTATGGACAACTACTCTATAAATTGAAGCGCTACGACGATGCCGACGCACTCTATAATCGCATAGTTTCCCTTGACCCCACTAACATCAAGGGATATCTGGGGCTGGGTCGCAATGAACGCAACCGTGGCAACTATGATGCCGCTATCCAACACTACAACAAGGTTATTGCCCTATATGATAATTACGCCGCGGGCTACTCTTTCCGTGCCGAATGTTACCTGAAGCAGGAAAAGTATCTGGAAGCAATTGACGATGTTGTGAAAGCACTCTCTATCGATGGCGATGATGTTGCTTGGCATGAGTTGTCCCGATTCCCAGTCGATCAGCTCACCTTGGTAGTGACCAAACTGAAGGCGATGGCCGCCAAAGAGCCTCGGGAGGGATTTTGGCCATACGCGATCGGATGTCGATATGAACAGCACAATATGTATCGCGAGGCAATTGCTGCTTACCAGAAGTCTAACGACACCGATGCATCGGCGATGACTCTTGCACGCGTAGCCAACTGCTGTAGCGAATTAGGCGAATATGCTAAGGCTCTCGAAGCTATTTCGCAGGCTCAGCAAATGAACCCCGACAACCTCGACCTCATCTCGGAAAAGGCTGATATCCTCGGAAACTCTGGCGATATTGACGGAGCTATTGCCGAGTGGACCAACTACATTGAGAAAAACCCCGACGATGGCGGTGGCTACTATCGTCGTGGCTTCTTTGAGGACAACGATAATCGCATCGATGCAGCACTCGAAGATTACGATATGTCCATTATGCTCGCACCCGATTATGCCTACGCCTATCTGGGACGCGGTGATATGCTCATGCGCAAGGGCAAAACCGACGAGGCCAAGGTAGCCTATCGCAAAGTGATTGAGTTGGACACCGTGCCCAACACTGGCGCTTGCGCCATGTATGCTTTCCTCAATTTGGGACAAAAGGATAACGCTATCAACTTCATGAACCGTGTGATTGAGAGCGACCCCGAGGATAAAGGCATATACTACGATGCCGCCTGCTTCTATTCTCGCATGGGTGACTTGGAGAAGGCACTGGCTTATCTGCGCACCTCGTTTGAAAAAGGGTTTCGCCGCTTCCACCACGTAATGGCCGACGACGACCTGGAGCCCCTCCGCGCCACCGAGGACTTCAAGGCTCTGATTGAGGAATATAAACAGAAATCAGCCACCCCCACCGCCTCCTCCCACTCGGAGAAGGCGGCCGTGGCCGAGCGCGTGGAAATCCCCTTCACTCCCGAAGGAGGCTGCTTCTCGGTGAAGTGCACAATCAACGAACTGCCGCTCAATTTCCTCTTCGATACTGGTGCCAGCTCGGTGTCGCTATCGCAAGTTGAAGCTAACTTCATGCTCAAGAACGGTTATCTCAATCGCAACGACATCGTGGGAACTGGACGCTTTGTTGATGCCAACGGCGACATTTCAGAAGGCACCGTTATCAACCTCCGTAACGTCAACTTCGGCGGCATGCAACTGAGCAACGTCCGCGCCTCAGTGGTGCGCAACCAACGCGCCCCGCTCCTGCTCGGCCAGTCAGTCCTCGGCCGCCTCGGCTCCATCGAAATCGACAACGAGGGTCGAAAGCTTATCATTAAGTCAAAGTAAAAATGAAGATTCTATAGATCTTATATAAGGGACTTGAATTGTTTTTCTTGCTTCCCTTGTGTATGAGTTCCAGATACTGGTTTGATAAGGTATGGGACAGATATTATACAGTGCCATTGCCAAAGAATATATTTAATCTTTGTGTGCAATGGTTACTGTATCTCTATGAATTAGTCGGTACACTGTATCTACGAGAACAAAAATATGACAAAGCCGTAGAGTGGTTGTCAAAAGTTTCGACCGATTATCAAAATCGCACCAACCTTGCCAAGAATGGTTACTTTGGGTTAGACCCTTTCCGCTATCAATCTAAAGAACAATTTATATCAAAATCAACAGACTATAAGTTGAGATTTGGCAAAGAGATGGCGCGATTGGAAAAGGTAATGAAATCGAGCTCCAATCCTAACGTTAGGGCCGAAGCTAAGATACGTTTTGCCATAGGTCTCCGCAACTCGTTCGGTCGCTGTTGGTATCTTACAAGATACAAGCAAAATTCGCTCGATGTTCCAAGTGAGGGATATGGTGGAGAACTTTACTACTCCGATTCAAGAGAGACATTTAAATCCGATATGTTTGCACAAGAAGCTTACAGAAAGGCGGATACATTGACAAACGTTGCGCTTAAAGAATTCACCGATTCTGAGCGAGCAGCAAAAGCTCACTTAGAGATGATGAATTTTGCAACCATAATGAAATGCTATCCTGGCACACGTGCAGCTGCATTTATTCGCGGACGCTGCGACACATATCGAGATTATGCCCTGTATAAGCGTTATTAAGGTAAAGCAATTGGTCAGAATGGAGATAAATAAAAAATAACAGCAAAAGTTAAACAAAATGTACGAAGAAGACTACGAGTACGAGAGCGAATACGCCGGTACTTATGCCCACGACGTTGCGGGCTATAGTGATGCAGAGATCAATGACGCCTTCGATGGCGACCCCGATGCCTACTGGAACATCGACTAAAAGCCATACATCAACCCCACCAAATAATCCCCATCTATCTCCTCAAACCACCTGTTCAATTCGAGCGTTTAGACGAAAAAAATCGTTTAAACGCTATGTTTAAGGGAGTTTCTATAAATTGACCGCCTACGGCTGATGAGCTGCTTTTGGTAAAAAAATGGCATCTTTTCATCCTTTCATCGGTCGTTTAGCTCGCTAAACTCCCTCTTCAAGGACGAAAATCTCCTCATTTTTTCACTCAAAATCAACTCATCTCAATTTATAGAACCTCCCTTAATTATGACACGGCTTAATAGGGGAGGGGGGTTAGAGGTGGAGGAGGTGGAGGAGCTCGGCGGCGCGGAGCTGGAGGTCGGCGGTGATGTCGGGGTCGGTGAGTGCTTCGGTGGAGGAGTTGATGGCTATGACTTCGTAGCCGTAGCGGAAGAGGGAGCGCTGGAGCTGCTCGTGGGTGCGGCTGGAGGTGCGAATATCCACCACGCAGCGGCCGTCGGGGAGGGTGTCGGCCGTGAGGTTGAGGTTGAGCAGGTGGGCATGCGTTTCTTCCACTGCGCGCGCAATGGCGGAGGCGCAAAAGTCTTCCGGGCGGCAAGCCAAAGTTAGCTCCGTGGCCTCAACGCGACCAGGCATCAGGCGGCGATAGTGATTGGCCGCAATGCCGTCGGTTGATAAATTTTCGGCCAATATGTCATTAATTCGTGCCAAAGTTTTCCTTTTTCAATAAGTTTTCGTAAATTTGTGGTCGTTTTAGAGTATAACAAATGGCGTGCCAACCCTGTTGAACCACGCTGCAAATTTACGCAAATTATAAATATAAACCAAACGCATGACCACTTTAAGTGTCAATATCAACAAGATAGCCACTCTGCGCAATGCTCGCGGAGAGAATAATCCCGACCTGCTCAAGGTGGCTCTGGACTGTGAGCGTTTTGGCGCACAAGGCATCACGGTGCACCCTCGTCCCGACGAACGACACATTCGCAAGGCCGATGTGGTGCTCCTGCGCTCTAATCTTCACACGGAGTTTAACATTGAGGGTTATCCCTCGCCCGATTTCCTTGACATGGTGACTCGGGTGCGCCCCTCGCAGGTCACTTTGGTGCCCGATGCGCCCGACGCCATCACCTCGTCGGCTGGCTGGGACGTGATGGCGAATATGGAGCTGCTCACCGACATTGTTGAGCGTCTGCACGACGCGGGCATACGTACTTCTATCTTCGTGTCGCCCGATGTGGAGCAGATAAATGCCGCCGCCAAGACTGGCACCGACCGCATTGAACTTTACACTAAGGCTTATGCCGACGGCTATGCCCACAATCGCGAAGCAGCCATCGCCCCCTACGTTGAGGCCGCGCGCCAAGCCCGTAAGTGTGGTCTGGGTCTCAACGCTGGCCACGACTTGAGCCTGCAAAATCTCGCTTACTTCCACGAAAATATCCCCAACCTGGCCGAGGTGAGCATTGGTCACGCCCTGATTTGCGATGCGCTCTATCTCGGACTGGAGGAAACCATTCGCCAGTATCTTCGCTGCTTAAATCCCTGACAAATATAGCTTTAAACCGAATTATTCACGCTTCACTTTAATCTCAAACAATGGAACTCTCGCTCTGGCAACTTTGCCTCCAAGGCGGCGTCATTATGATCCCCCTTGCCCTGCTGATGCTCATCAGCATCTACATCTTCATCGAACGTATGCTCGTGATTAGCCGCGCCAGCCATCAGGACCCCACGTTCATGAACCGCATTAAAGACTATATCCACGAAGGCGAACTCGAAAGTGCCCTCAACCTCTGCAAATCAACCCCCTCAGCCTATTCCAACCTCATTGCTAAGGGCATCAGCCGCATTGGCCGCCCCATGCAGGACGTGCTCGTGACCATCGAAAATATGGGTAACCTCGAAATTGCCCGCCTTGGCAAGGGTCTCCCCTGGCTCGCCACCACCGCCGCTGGTGCTCCTATGCTCGGTTTTCTGGGCACCGTAGTGGGTATGGTGCAAGCCTTCCATTCCATGGCCAACGCTGGTTCGGCTGCCACTCTTGCTACTTTTGCCGATGGTATCTACACCGCACTGGTTACCACCGTGGCTGGCCTCATCGTGGGCGTTATCGCTCTCTTTGCCTACAACTTCCTGGTGGCTCGTATCAATTCCGTCATGTCGCAACTCGAAGGCAAGACCATGGAATTTATGGACCTCCTCAACGAACCCGCTTAAGCCCATGGCACTGAAACGCCCGTTTAACATGGAGGCAACCTTCTCTATGGCCTCCATGACCGACGTAATCTTCCTGCTGCTCATCTTCTTCATGGTGACCAGCACCTTCGTCTTCCCCAACGCTATGGAGGTGAACCTCCCCGAAAGTGCCTCCACTTCATCGCTCAAGCCCGAGGCTCGCATCTACATCAATGCCGAGGGTCAAACCTCCACCATGTATGGCGAAAACCCTGAGTGGCAGGACATTGAGGACGAAGCGCAGCTCGAAGCATTCCTCACCCTGGTCAATCAGCAACGCACCGACACTGCCACCCCAGCCTTCGTGGCCCTCTATGCCGACACCGCAGTGCCCTATGGCAACGTGGTGAATCTGCTCAACCTCGGCTCCAAACACGAGGTGAGAGTAGTGCTGGCCACTCAGGCTCCCCAAACTCCCGCTAACTAAAAATCCTCTTTCTTTCCTCCGTTTATGACTATAACTCGCGAACAATATATTGCCTCAAGCGGAACCGCTCTGGCGGCTATCCTGATTGGCCTTCTCCTTATATTATATAAGGTGACGGCTCCGGAGCCACCAGCCAAGACGGCGCAGGAGGAGCAGGAGGTGTTCTTCACCGACATTGACTACGACTTTAAGGAGATTGAAGTCAACCCCTCCAAGCAGGTAGACGGCCGTCCCGCCTCGGCTGCCGCAGCCGAGCTGTCGGGCACAGCCAAGCAGAACAATGGTACGGAGGTGACTCCGCCCACCGTGGTCACCGCCAAGAGTAAGACTGAGACTGCCGCCGTAACACCCCCCGCACCCGAACAACCGAAGGAGGCGCAAGCCCCCTCGCAGGAGGAGATCAACGCCCAGAAAGCTGCCGCCATTCGCAATCGCATGGGCCGCTCCACGGGTATGACCAAGAACGAAGTGGGTGCTGGCAATGCCGATAAGGGTAGTGCCCTCGAAGGCCAAAATCAGCAAGGCGACGGACTTGGCCTGGCTGGTCGCCGCCGTCTGAACACCATCACACCTGCCATCACCAACGTGCGCGGCACCCTGAAAGTGCAGATCCGCGTGGATGCAGCTGGCAATGTCACCGCTGCGGCCGTCCTCTCCTCGTCTGGCTTTGGCGAACAGGAGGCCGATGTACGCAATGCCGTGTTGGCCGCCTCACGCAAACTGAAGTATTCCCCCGCCGAACAAACCTCGCAAAGCGGCACAATCACCTGGAACATCAAGTAAATTGGCATTAATCACTAATCCCACACTCATCTTCTTCATAGTGCTGGCTATTATCCTGCTGGCACCGTTGCTGCTGAACCGCCTCAAAATTCCGCACATTATCGGTATGATTGTGGCTGGCATAGTTGTGGGACCCTATGGCTTCCATCTGATCGATAATGACGCTTCGTTTGCCATTTTCGGTCAGGTGGGTCTGCTTTATTTGATGTTCTTGGCCGCTATTGAGATTGATATGTTCCACTTGCGGCGCAATCTCAAACGTGGATTGACCTTTGGTCTGCTCACCCTGCTGTTGCCGCTCGTCATTGGCTATTTCTCGTCGGTGTATTGGTTTGGCCTCGAGCCAGTCACCGCCCTGCTGCTGGCCTCAATGTATGCCTCCCACACCCTCATCAGTTACCCCGTGGCCGTGCGCTTTGGTATTACCAAGTCGCCAGCCGTACTGATGGCTATCGTGGGCACTATATTTGCCGTAATCGGTGCTCTGCTCACCCTTGCCACGGCAGTCAACGTGCACCAAACGGGCTATTTCGACCCAGTGCAAATTCTGTTGCTCTTAGGCAAACTCATCGGGTTCTGCCTGAGCGTCAACTTGGGTTATCGCTGGCTGGCTCGGTGGTTCTTGCGCCGCTACACCGACCGCGTGTTGCAATTCGTGTTCATTCTGGCTTTGGTGTTCTTCGCGGCATGGCTGGCGCAGGTTATTGGGCTGGAAACCGTCCTCGGAGCTTTCTTTGCGGGCCTGGTGCTCAATCGCTTTGTACCTGACACCTCGCCGCTCATGTCGCGCCTGGAGTTTGTGGGCAATGCGCTCTTCATTCCCTACTTCCTCATTGGGGTGGGAATGATGATCGACGTGCGCGTGATTACTGAACCCGCCACTCTGCGTATGGCTGGCAGCATGCTGGCTGTGGCGCTGCTAACCAAGTGGCTTGCGGCACGCATCACGGCCACAATCTACGGAATGCAACGTGCCGACTCGCGCGTGATGTTCGGTCTGACCACGGCCCACACGGCTGTTGCGCTCGCCGTGGTAACCGTGGGCGTCAACTTCGGCCTGATGAGCAACACAATGCTCAACGGCACGGTGCTGATGATTCTCACCACCTGTGCCATAGCCCCGATGCTCACCTCCGGAGGCGCTGCCGCCATCAAAATCAGGATGCTCAGCGAGGACGCTCCCTCGGATAGCAACGCCGCCACCAACACCCTCGTGGCCATTGACAACCCAGTCACCTCAATGGCGCTGATGGAGCTGACCCTGATGATGCACCCCACCGACAAGGAGCGCAACACCCTCATGGCAATGCATGTGCGCACCGAGAACACCCCTGCGGCTAAGCAGATTTCGGCCGCATCCATTCGCCTGGCGCTCGATGCGTCGGTGTCGGTGGATATTCCCGTAGATGCCTTCGAACGCTTTGATGCTAACATTGCTTCGGGCTTGATAAATCTGGCCAACGAGCGCGACATCACTTGCATGGTGATGGGTTTGCACCGCAAGCAGTCGCTCGTGGACACGTTCTATGGCCAAAAAATGGAAACCGTAATCTCCGCCACCAACCGCATGATTATGGCTGTGCGCCTGTTCACTCCAGTCAACGTTGTGAGGCGCCTGGTGGTGTACGTGCCACCCAAGGCGGAGTTTGAGAGCGGTTTTCAGCGCTGGGTGGCCACTCTCGGTCGCTTGGCTCGCAATCTTGGTTGCCGTTTCATCATGCTGTGCCATCCCGACCAACAACCAATCCTGCGCCGCGTGCTCGCCACGGAGCGCATTGAGGTGAGGGTGGAATTTCGCAATATGGAGCAGTGGGACGACTTCCTAATTCTCTCCAACCGTATTCTCGACGACGACCTGCTGGTCGTGGTCACTGCCCGACCAGGCTCAATCAGCCATTCCTCCCATTTGGAGGAGATGCCGCAATTCTTGCAGCGCTATTTCTCGGGCACCAATTTGATTATTCTCTTCCCCGAGCAGAGCGGGCGACACGACGAAGAGTCAATGTCGTTTCTCGACCCAACTGGCTCGGAAACCATATCCTCGCCCGCTTGGCCGCGTAGAGCCATGGCGCGCCTCAATCACCTCTTCCATCGAGGTTCTAACCGTATCCCTCCCGAATCGTTATGAAGTTAATACTTGCAGACTCACCCGAAGTGCACGTGGCTTTGCTGCCGCTCACTTTCACTCGCCCCGCCGCCGAATTGCCAGCTGGCATTGAGCACACCATAGCCGAGCGTTGGCGTTATTTCCTCCCCGATCTGGAAATCGGCTACGCCACGGAGCCTTACTTGCAGGAGAAGTTTCCAGCCATCGAGTGCGACCTATATGTGTGTGGCAACGTAATCCCTTCGCCGCAGTTGGCCGAGCTGTTGCCTCACTTGGCCGAAGGGGAATATATCTCCGACACCACTGGCGCCGTCATTGCTCGCCGTGGCACCACCGTGGGCGAGCCCAAGGCCATAATTGAGGTGAAGGCCTACCGCAAGGTCACCGATATTTTCCGCCTGAGCAAGGAGCTGATTGCGGCCGACTTCGCTTTGCTCACCAAGGGTAGAGTGGGGGCGCCATTGCCCGAGAGCAGCACGCTCATTGGGCCGGCCGACCAACTCTTCATTGAGGAAGGCGCCTCGGTGGAGGGCTGCTTCATCAACACTAAGATGGGACCCGTGTATATCGGCCGCAATTCCGACATTCAGGAGGGCACGGTGATACGCGGCCCCGTGGCCGTGGGCAGCGAGTGTCGCCTGCGAGCGGGCGGACGTTTGCTTCCGGGCGTGAACCTCGGCCCCTCCACCCGCGTGGGCGGCGAAATCTCTAACACTGTCTTCCTGGGTTATTCCAATAAGCAGCACGATGGTTTTGTGGGCGATGCCGTGATTGGCCAATGGTGCAACCTCGGTGCCGACTGCGTGGCTTCCAACCTCAAAAACGACTATTCCGAAATCCGCCTCTGGAGCTATGCCTCGCAACGCTTTGACCGCACTGGCCTGCAATTTTGCGGCCTGATTATGGGCGACCATTGCAAGGCAGCAATCAACACTATGTTCAACACTGCCACGGTCGTAGGCCCTGGCTGCAATATCCACGGCTCCGGATTTCCGCGCCCCTATGTGGCCGCCTTCAGCAATGGTGGCGCTCAGGGCATAGTGCGCGAGAACTTCAAGAAATTTATCGTCACCGCCACTGAAATGATGCGCCACCGCGCCGTAGACATTTCGGAGGCTGACATTCACATCCTCGAACATCTCTATAACAATGCTTGAATTTATTCGCGGGTCAATTGACCATCTCACACCCACCGAGGCAGTGCTCGAAGCCGCCGGTGTGGGCTATCTGATAAATATCTCCGTCAACACCTACTCCAAACTGCAACCGCTCAAGGAGGCCAAACTCCTGGTGCATGAGGTGATACGCGAGGACACTCACGACCTCTTCGGTTTCTACGAGGAGAGCGAGCGCCAACTCTTTCGCCTGCTGATTGGTGTGAATGGGGTTGGAGCTAACACCGCCCGTGTAATTCTTTCGTCGCTCACCGCCGTGCAGTTGCAGCAGTGCATCATGAGCGACGACTCGGCCAAACTCAAATCGGTCAAGGGCATCGGCCTCAAAACCGCCCAACGCATCATTATCGACCTCAAGGACAAGATTTCGGTGCTCCCCGAGGTGCAAGGCGCGCAGCCCATGCTCCCCCCCACAGCCTCCGAAGCCGTGGAAGAAGCGCTCGCCGCCCTGCTCATGCTCGGCTTCAACAAGCAGGCCTCCCAAAAAGTGCTCAACAAGATATTTACGGCCAATCCAGCCACCACCACCGAGGCCGCAATTAAGCGCGCCTTGACTATGCTATAATTATAGGGCGGTTCTATAAATTGACCGCCTAAAGGCTGATGAGCCA
>QLIP01051579.1_pt1 | contig 12733 bp, 12 predicted proteins | sample 1769771 | NCBI WGS metagenome assembly QLIP01 (sample SAMN09428762, study PRJNA476227) | Gut metagenome, whole genome shotgun sequencing project. | isolation source: cecum | host: Rhizomys sinensis | place: China: Jinsha town of Minqing, Fujian Province | collected 2013-09-23
AAGCCCTGAAGGGCTTTGCTACCCTATTGCTCCCGCAGAGTCTCCAATCTGCGCCAGTAGCTCAGCGCACTTGTCTTCAAGCAGGGCCGGGTTGGCGCGGCTCTCCACATTCAGGCGCAAAAGCGGCTCTGTATTGGATGAGCGCAGATTGAAGCGCCATTCCGAAAATTCCAGATTGATCCCGTCCACCTGGTCAGCAGCTATGGCTTTTGGCGCGTAGCCCTGCCAAAGGGCAGCCAGCAGGGCAGGGGCATCCTCTACCCGGCGGTTGATTTCGCCGCTGCAGGGATAGGCTGCAATGCGGCTGTTCACAAGCTCAGCCAGGCTTTCGCCAGTATTGGCGAGCCTGGCCAGCAAAAGAAGCATGGGCAGCATACCCGAATCACAGTAGGCAAAATCGCGAAAATAGTGATGTGCGCTCATTTCGCCGCCATAGAGCGCATTTTCCGCCCGCAAACGCTCTTTCATAAAGGCATGGCCGGTCTTGCCCATGAGCGGAATACCGCCGCTTGCCAGCACAAGCTCACGGGTATTCCAGTAAACCCGAGTGTCGTGAATAATTTTTTGACCAGGGTTTCTTTTAAGCAGATCCTCGGCAAAAAGGCCCACCAGATAGTAGCCTTCAATAAAATTGCCCTCGCTGTCATAAAAAAAGCAGCGGTCAAAATCACCGTCCCAGGCCAGGCCGAGATCCGCGCCGCTTCTCCGCACTGCCTCCGCCGTATGCGCCCGCCTCTCAGGCAATAGCGGATTGGGCACACCCTTGGGAAAATTGCCGTCAGGCTTGCGCTTTTCACAGACAAAATCAGCAAAAGGAAGATAGGGCATAAAGCGCTCAAGCACTGGCCCGGCACAGCCATTGCCGCAATCGGCCAGCACCTTGAGCCTTGCCGCAGGTTTTTTTGCCTCAGAAATTCCGCTCAGGGCCAGGAGCTTTTTGATGTATGCCCCGCGCTCAGGCGGCTCGCCCTGGCTTTGGGCAAAAATTGCGCATTCCTCTACAGTATTGCTGCATCTGGACTGCTCAGGCGCTTCTTCAAGCAGGGCCAGGGCGCGGGCGGCCAGCTCCTTTAAGCCGGAATCGCCGCTGATCGGCACAGCCCCGCGCCGCACCAGCTTGAAGCCGTTCTCATCAGCCGGATTATGACTGCCCGTGACCATGATTCCCAGGTCATAAGGCTTGCTGGCTAAGGCAAAATAAACTTCTTCCGTGCCGCAAAGGCCAAGGCTCTCAATCTGCGCCCCCGCATGCTCAAGGCCAGAGGCCAAGGCCCTGGCAAGCGCAGGGCTGGAAAGGCGCACATCCCGGCCAATGGCCGCACGCAATGGCCTGCCGGATTCGGCAAACATTTCCCCAGCCGCACGGCCAATGGCCCAGGCCAAATCCGGCCCAAGCGGCAAGGGATAAGGCCCACGAATATCGTAGGCTTTGAAGCAGGATTGCGCTCTACTCATGCAGAAAAATTAGAACTATGTGGTCGGAGCGAAAGGATTTGAACCTTCGACCCCCTGGTCCCAAACCAGGTGCGCTACCAGACTGCGCCACGCTCCGAGAGATAATCGATCATCAAGGGCAGAAGAAAAACACGGCCCAGGGAGGATGTCAACAGGCTGTCGCCATAAACGCTATTTCATAAGCGCTATTTAATGATCATTGGCAGAAGCGCCAGCAGGATTGCCGTACAGGCTAGCACAATCCCGCCCAGACGGATGGTCAAGCGCAATTCAAGCTCGCGCAAATCCTGCTTGGTCACCAAAGTCATTCCACAAGGTCGCGGAGCGCACCCGCCTGTACCTCGGCCTGTTCACGGGAAAAACCCACGCTTTCAAGCTTCTTGGCATCTCCCAGGGTGTCAAAGGCAGTTGCAGTTACAAAAATTGCCTCCCCGCCTCAAAAGCCAATCCAGCCAAAGCCCTTTGCCATGATCACGACTATTGCAAAGCCAATCCCCAGTTGCCACTTGAGCAGGCGCAGTTCAGCAGCCTTAATCTCAGCCTGCAAACGTAATTCTTGCTCGCGCATCCGCGAGTCCAGGTATTCCCGCGTAACGGCGCGTTCATCCGCTAGCTCTCGCAGCACATTGGCCTGTACCTCGGCCTGTTCACGGGAAAAACCCACGCTTTCAAGCTTCTTGGCATATCCCAGGGGGTCAAAGGTAGTTACAGTCACAAAAATTGCCTCCCTGCCTCAAAAGCCAATCCAGCCAAAGCCCTTTGCCATGATCACAACTATTGCAAAGCCAACGCCCAGTTGCCACTTGAGCAGGCGCAGTTCCAGTTCACGCAAGCGCGTATCAAGGAACTCTTTTGTTACTGTCCGATCATCCACGATTTCGCGCAGGCTATTGGCCTGCTGGCGGGTAAAACCCGCAGCCTCCAGCTTCTTGGTGTATCCCAGGGTGTCAAAAGAAGCGCTTGCCATGACCGCCTCCATAGCTATCAATAATAACCCGTAAGGCGCTTGTCAAAATGGAAAACAAACCCATAATAGCAAAAGCCCCCTGCTGAAGAAAGGAGCTTCATACAGGGGGCGTCTTTCGAAGTTACCACAACTTCAGAGGACGCGCCTCGGGCGGTAAGCCGTTTACGCGGCTTGCCGCTTTCTTTTTATCTAGCCTATGTCGCTCAAAAGTCAAGCTCCGAAATCTGCCTCGCCCAAGGGCTGCGAAACCTGGCTTTCTTTGATCGTTTGCGCTTTATTCTTCGATCACGCTACTTCTTCCTCTCTTTTCTGCCAGCGAAAAAGCTCGGCCACGTCCACATCCAGGGCGTCAGCAATTTTCTCCAGGGTCTTGAGCTGGCAGGTCTCAATCCGCGCATCTTTAGCCCGGGCCACTGTGTCGGGCGCAACCCGGGAAAGAAATTGCAGATCTTCATAAGTTAAATTTTTTTTACTCATTAAGTTACCGAGATTACTGGTAAAAGGCATACATCCCCCAATTTTTTACTTGGATGTAGCCTAGAATTTCTTGACAGACACTTGGCTAGAGCCTAGTAATATTCCCGCAGGCAATGGATTTATGCGGCTTTTGGCTTGGAGGCTGTGGCCGCGGGGGTTCAAAAATTTTGCCTGGCTTCGTCAACCTCAAGCAAGGAAGGATTTGGGATGAAAAAGATTGCAACTCTTCTTCTGGCGGCCGGGCTGGTCTTTGGCGCGGCCACTGGCGCCAGCGCCATTGACTTCAAGGCCAATGGCGCGTGGCTCATGTACTTCCAGTATGGCATGAATGGTAATTTTCAAGGCAAGTACAAAGGCCATACCACCCCTGGCTACAAGAAAGGCGAGGACGATTTTGAAGCCCAGCAGCGTCTATCTCTTGACCTGACAGCCGTAGCTTCCGAAAACCTCTCGGGCACGGTTCGCTTTGAAATTGACAACGACTGGGGTAAGGCCACTAAGGGTGGTGCTCTGGGCGCTGATAAAACCGACACAATCAAGCTCAAGAACGCCTATCTGGACTGGATGATTCCCGAGACTGACGTCAAGGTGCGCATGGGCATCCAGGGTATTGCCGTGCCCAGTTTCACCACCGGTAGCGGCTTTGTGCTCAATGACGACGTGGCCGGTGTAAGCGCCAGCGCCAAAATCAACGAGATGGTCGGCGTAACCGCTTTCTGGGCGCGCCCCTACAATGACAACTATACTGGCACAAACCTCTCCGGCCAAGGCGCTCGTAGTGCGTATCTGGACAATATGGACGCCTTTGGCCTGCTTGTGCCGCTGACCTTTGACGGCGTCAAAGTCACCCCCTGGGGCATGTATGCCGCCACAGGCCCGAACACTTTCCGCAATGGAACTGCTACAACGCCAGGCGATAATTTCCTCAATCCTGGCAGCTGGGATGCCACGTCTCTTAAATATACCAAGGCTGGCATGTTCCCGGTGGGCGGCGCCCTGTACAGGAACGGCAGCAGCGCCAATAATGTTGCCTCCCGCCGCCTGAACCAGTACGGCAACGCCTGGTGGGGCGGAATCACTGGCGAAGTTACCATGTGGGATCCCTTCCGCCTGGCTTGGGACTTTGTCTATGGCTCCTCCACCTGGGATGACGATGGCCGCCTGAACCGTCAGGGCTATCTGATGAGCCTTTTGGCTGAGTATAAGCTGGACTGGGCCACCCCTGGCATCTATGGCTGGTATGGCTCGGGTGACGACAGCAACCCGTCCAACGGCTCTGAGCGCATGCCGATAATCAGCGCCGGTAACTCTGGCAACGCCCTCTCCACATACGCCTCCAACGGCTTTCCTGGCAGGTCTCGTGAAGGCGTGCTCACCGGCGGCAATGGCGCCATGGTTGGCACCTGGGGCATTGGCGCGCGCTTGAAGGACATGAGCTTTGTGGAGAAACTCAAGCACACCCTGTTTGTCAACTACTGGGGCGGCACCAACTCCACAACCATGGCCAAGAAGCTGAGCGCCGTGGGCGGCATCTGGGCAAATGGAAACGTCTTAGCTGATGGAGCCATTGATGGCAGCCTTGGCCGCGATGGCATCTACATGACCACTGGTGACAGCGCCCTGGAATTCAGCCTGATCAACGAATACAAGATGTACGAAAACTTTACCATCAGCCTGCAGGCATCCTATGTGGCCCTGTGGCTGGATACCAGCAAGTCTGCCTGGGGCGCGCGCCACACCGAAGGCAAGAGCATCCCACAGACCAGGGATGCCTGGAATCTCAATGCCCTCTTTGCATACACTTTCTAAACTCCTGAAAGTGCAGCAATCAGGGGCTTGCTGAGAAGCAGGCTTGAAAAAAACAGGGGCCGGGCAAAAGCCCGGCCTCCCCAAATCAGGCGCACGGCTAGCAGTGCGCCGTGGCTGGCCCTGGCACAAGGCCGAATACCTTCCCGAAACCGGTGTCAAGGCAAGCCCGGGAATCAGGCGAATGGTTTGCCGCCAAAATTCCCTCAGGGCGCGGTGTATGGTTTGCCACCGCGCCCTGAAATTTTGCGCTGATTGCCTGCGTTGGCAAGCCTTTTTTGCAGCCAGCCACAAAAACAAAAACTGACGCAAGCCTGTTTACGCCCAATCTTGCCAAGACCATGCCCAAACAAGAGAATATGCCGCTAACTACAGCCAGACTAATTATTGCCGCCCTGCTCATCTTCGCCGCAATGGCCCTATTCTGCGCCCTTAGTCCCTGGGTGTTTGACGATTTCGGCTATGGCGCGGGCTCATCCTCCCTTGCGGCTCTCTTTTCCGCGCAAATCCAGGAGCACCTAAGCTGGAGCGGCAAGTTTATCGGGCACTTCATGGCCCGCGTACTCCTGCATGGGCCAGCCTTTCTGCATCCCTTGCTCAGCCCCCTTGTCTTCCTAGGGCTGCTCTTTTCGGGGCTTATCCTGATTCTCGGCCCCTGCTGGCGCAAGACAATCCGCGCCTGGCAGATTATCCTGCTTTTCGGCCTGCTCTGGTTTTCCATCCCGGCCTTTGGAACTGTCTTTTTCTGGCGCACGGGCACTCCCGACTATGGCTACGGGCTGTTCTGGGGCACAGCCTTTCTCATTCCCTACCGCTTTTTGCTGACAAGGGAGGCCCAGCCAAAGAAAGCGGGCCTGTGGCGGGCCGCGCTCTTTGCCATTTTTGGCCTGCTTGCTGGCTTAAGCAATGAAAATGTGGGTGCGCTGGCTATTCTTCTGGCACTCTTAGCAAGCCTTTGCCATTTCCGGGCCGCCAGAAAAATTCCCCTCTGGGCCGCAAGCGGAATCATTGGCGCGATCATCGGCTGGCTTCTGATGCTGAGCGCCCCTGGCAATGCCATCCGCCTGGCAAGCCTTGGCGGCACGGCCAGGATTCCCCTGCTTTCACTTCCCGCATTTGAGCGCTTTCTCTCTTTCCTGGGTTCACAGGAACTTGAACTTGCACCCTATATCTTAATCAATCTCGTCTCCTTATATATTCTGCACCGGCAAAAACGGCTGACCCTTACGGCGGCGCTGCCTGGCTTGGCTTTTTTTCTCATTTCTCAGGCAAGCCTTGCGGCTTTTATTCTAAGCCCGTCCACGCCATACCGCGCCATGACGGCAACATTCTTTTTCCAGTCTTTAAGTAGCCTGGCCTTTATTCTTGCCCTGAACTGCAAAAACTTACTGGCAAAGGCAATATATCTGCTGTTTTGCGCTGTCTTTCTGGCAAGCCTTCTCGCTGAAATCGGCATTTTCATCGAAAACCAGCCAGCCATTGCCGCCCGCGACAGCGCGAGAACGGCTGGCAGCTTAAACGCAAGCCATTTCAATTATCCGCGAACAGACAAATATTTCTTCCTCACTTATGACATCATTGAAATCAACCAATTTCCCGATGCGCAAAAAAGCAACATGATCCCCTGGGACAAGGCGATTCCGGTAAAGCGTGCAGGCGCAGACCCTGTGAATATGCTGGTGTTCAGCAATATGGTTTATCTCGACAAGCTCCCGCAGGGAAAAGTGCTGCTTGCGGCCAGGGCCAGACAGAACACTCTTGCAAGCAAGTTCCAATGCTTCCTGAGACGCTTCTTTCCTCTGGGACAGACAGCAACAACACCTGAAATCCTTGCCAGATATGCCGTTGCCTCTGCAAGCAGCCCGGATGGCAAAGCCGCCCTGCACATCCCAGGGGTGGCAAAAATAGACGATATCGCCTTTATCAGCCTTGGACAAGCCCAGGAAGCCCGAACCTGGAAGCGGCTTGAGCCTGAGCCGGCAAAAACTGAATAGCAGATTCCCCTTTTTTCAGTCAGCCTCAAGGGCGATAACAGCCAGCAGCGCCCATTGAAACGCAAGGATATGAGGCGGGGATTTTTCGCGCAGAAATGAAAACGATTTTTAATTTCTTGACTTGATTCCAATACTCTGCCAAGATGCGCACCGTGCTTGACGCGGCGTATTTTTCACGGCCAGTCAGAACAGAATAGCCAAGCCCAGGGGGCAGGAGCATGGGAAGCGTAGTCAGTTTGCGGCAGATGAAAGTGGGCCAGCGCGGCAAAATTGCCAGAGTTGACGCCCCTGGCGAGATTAACAGGCGCATCCGCGACATGGGCCTGATCCCGGGCGCATCCGTTGCCGTGGTTGGCCGCGCTCCCCTGCGCGATCCTGTGGCCCTGCGCCTTTCCGGCGTGACTATCTCCCTGCGCAACCGCGAGGCAGATCACATTCAGGTGGAAATGCCGGAAGAGAGCAAGTAGCTCAGCATGGCGCAACGCCAAGCCCTTGGAAATTGAAATGGCACGCTGAGGGATTAATTTTCCGGAAACATTTTTTCAATGGCGCAAAAAGTCAGCGCCCATGCCAGGGCATTGATTTCCCTGTATGTAACTGAGTAGATAATATGCTTGGCTATATTACTCCGGGCGAATGCTTCTATGTTTACCGCAAATTCCATTACTGTCCGGCTAAGTAGCCATGTCTAACGTGCTGAAGCCATAGGATATTTCAATTTTTCATCGTCTTGGATTCAGCAGTTCTTCCAGGGAGGTCTCACCAAGTAGATTGATCTGGATTAGCTGGACTGTTGAACAGACAGGCCGATACGGCTGAGAAATTTTTGATACGCCAAGAGAAGATATACAGTCAGGGCTTTGTAGATCTGGATAAGAACAGCATTTTCTGAGTTGTCAACGAAGCCTTTAATAGATAGCTGAGGAAGCCCTTGTCAAAAACGACGATGGAGTCTTTGGTAAGTTCCAGGGAACGGTCGATACGGTTTCCATGGGTTCTGGCATCGGTGACAGTTGTTGTAAAAGCTGGGATATCCAGCAGGGTGTGTATTTTGATCCCGCCCCTGCACTTGCGAAATGAAGCCCAGTGGAAAAGCGGGAGGCAGAGTTTGATGCTAGTGGAGTCCAGGCTGAACAGTTTGGATTGGAAACGATACTTGTGTTCTGGAGCTTTTGCCGCACATAAGGCATGCATTTCGGCGAACATATCCCTGAAAAACCATACCGGCCTGGTCTGTTCGCATCGGCAATTGAAGCAGGCAACAGTTTTCAGCCCCAGTGACAGAGACGAGAACCCAAAGCCTCAAGGTAACGTAGCCCATCGCGCATAGAGCGTCTTGCGGCAAGCTGAAGCAATAGGGTAGCAACGCCCTTCAGGGCGGGGTGCGGGCTAGTCTGCCTGAAGGCCGAGGTCTCAAACCATAGAGGAACTAGCGGATGAAAGCCATGTTGGTGAACTGCTCTTTAAACCCGAACTTGCGCGAGGAACGCCCAGCTTTGTGACGCGGTTCAGGCTTTTGAAAATCATGTCTGGGAATAACCTGTAGCGTCTGGGTGAAGAGTGTATTATGGTGGACCACGTCCAAAATCTCCTTGTGTGGCAAGATGTTGAGCAAGATTTCTATACCACATCTCATTGAGATTTTGGATTTTTTTACATGCCGTTAGCCGGACAGCAATAGCTATCCATGAAATGATTGGAAGTTATCACGTTATAGAAGAATAATACTATCTTCAATCTCCTAAACAGCCCCGTCCAATCCGCAGTTCCAGAAGGGGTTGCCTGATAATTCTGCCATCAGCCCTGTCAGGAAATGTTTTCACAAGGACGTAGAGCAAATCCCTGACCACGTCTGGATCGCGGTTTTCATTGACCGTAATGGCAGCCGTTGTGTGCGGGCAGCAGGCGACACAAATCCCTGACTCCGCGCCGCTTTTGCTGATTGCCTCGCACTTGCGCGGTAATGTCGTACATGCCCTGTCTGTCGGTATTGAGTGAATAGGAGATCATTTCTGGCCTGCCTTTGTCCGTTATATTCTCTAATCTGAATAATATTGTTAGCTGAACACAAACTCCTTATTCAAGGCAAAGTGATTGCCAGGCAAATTCCTGAAGCGGACTGCTAAGACTTGCGTGGCGGCCTTTCTGCAATTTGCATTTCAGATAAGTTAGCTATAACTATACGGCTGAGACGGGAAGGCCCATTCCGAAAAATCCCAATCCAGGCATCAGAAAAAGCGATCTTATGCAATTCCAGCTTGCGAAATATCTCCATTCTGAGGACAAGCAACCAATATTCCTTGCGGAAATCGGGACCTTTTTCAATCAGGACACTGCGCTGGCAAAAAAACTTATCGCTGGTGTTGCCAGGGCAAGGGATGCCAACCCGGGCATTACCGTGCTTCTGAAAGGGGAAGTGCTGCACAATGCGGATATTTGCCGCGCCGACTCCGGCGTCAACACATCCTGGCGCGATTCTGACGGCAACATTGTCACGGAATCCTATAGGGCCATAATCGAGCGCAAGACTGTCAGCCTTGACGCTTATGCAGACATCTTTGCCTATGCGCATGATCTTGCCCTGCCGCTTGTGCTTTCTGTTTACGACGGGGTAGGCGTGGATTTTGCCAGGGAGCAAGGCGCCATCGCAATCAAGATAGCCACCTCCAATCTCCGCCATGCTTGGCTACAGCGCCGTGCTGCAAAGTCCGGCCTATTCGTAATGCTTGATGACGGGGGCGCACCGCTTTCAACCGTGGCCTTGGCTGTTGAACGCCTGCTTCGCAATGGTGTGCCCGCAAGCCATATCCTTGTGGAACACTCACCAGACGGCCATCCTGCGCCCCCGGAACATCATCACCTGCGAATCATAGAGAGCTACCGTGCCGCGCTGGGTTTGCCTGTGGGGCTATCAGACCACTACGATGGCGAAGACATGCTCCTTGCGGCCACCTGCCTTGGTTATGCTGTTCTGGAAAAGGGCGTTGCGCCTGCGGGCGCGTCAGATCAGGATGTCTCCCATGCTATGTGCATAGACGATCTGGGAAGCTTGCTGGAAAGAATAGACTCAGTTCACCGTGCATTGGGCAATCCCAGGCGTCCGATGGAGTTGAGTACTTTGCCGCACAAAGCGTATATGGGCCTTATAACTGCCAGGGATATTGCGGCCGGGCAAACCTTGTCCGACTCCACAGTCAGCTTTGCTTTCCCCGTAGCCGAGGATGGCGGTATTGGCGCTGAGCATTGGGAATTTGTAGAGGGCTGGCATTTTCGCAACTCCTTGCCTTGCGGGTCAGTTGTGCGCTGGCGCGATGTGCAGTCCAGCTAGCGGAGGAAATAAACAATTGTTGCTGACGACTCTGCATTTCCATGTTGCCAAAGGCATATTTTAAGATGGGCGGAATACGCTGACATATACGGAGTTCTGTATATATGAGTGAGGCTGAAATTTCAGAAAGAAAACGAATAACCATAATTGCTGAGGCCGGCGTTAACCACAATGGCGACCTCGATACAGCCTTGCGCCTGGTTGACGCTGCAGCTCAAGCTGGCGCGGACATCATCAAATTCCAAACCTTCAATGCCTCAGCGCTTGCCTGCGAAACTGCACCAAGGGCGGCATACCAGCTAGCCAATTCCGCCAGCGAGGAGAGCCAGCTGGACATGTTGCGCCGCTTGGAGCTTAAACCGCAATGGCATCGGGAGATTATGGCTTATTGCCATAAAAAGAGCCTGGGCTTTCTTTCCACGCCCTTTGATTTGCCTTCCATAGACCTTTTGGAAAGCCTCGGCATGGGTATTTACAAAATCCCCTCCGGGGAGATCACCAATCTGCCTTATTTGCGGCACATTGCTCACAAAGCAAAAGAAATTATCCTCTCAACAGGCATGAGTACACTGGAAGAAGTAGGGGCTGCTCTAGATGCGCTGGGAAAAGCTGGAGCAAGGCGTTCGGCTATTACGCTGCTGCACTGCACTACGGAATACCCCGCGCCCATCGCGGAAGTGAATCTGCGGGCCATGGCCACAATGCGGGACGCTTTTCCCGGGATCAGGGGAGTAGGCTATTCCGATCACACCGCTGGCATTGCAATTCCCATTGCCGCCGCCGCCCTTGGCGCTGTACTCATCGAAAAACATTTTACGCTTGACAGAAATATGGACGGCCCGGATCATGCGGCCAGCCTGGAACCCAACGAACTGAAGGACATGGTGCAGGCAATACGCCAGGTTGAATTGGCTCTCGGAAGCAGCCGCAAAGCTCCATCTCCCTCGGAGCTGGTCAACCGGCCTGTAGTGCGCAAAAGCATAGTCGCGGCCAGAAACATTCAGGCCGGCGAAGTGCTGAATGAAGAAAATCTGACCTCAAAGCGCCCTGGAACTGGCCTTTCGCCAATGCTCTGGGATAGGCTTATCGGAACGCGGGCTGCACGGGATTACCCCAAGGACTCCCAGATATGACCAAACGGCGTATTGCCATTTTCAGCAGCACCAGGGCTGACTATGGCTTGCTCCATACCCTGTACCGGGAACTGGAACAGCGCGAAGATTGTGTTCCCTTATTCCTGATGGCTGGCACGCACCTTCGGGCGGAATTTGGCAATACCATTGACGAGATGCTTTCGGAGGGGATCAGCCCTGCTGCCACGCTGGATTTTGGCGATGGCGGCGGAGGAAGCGCCGCGGATGTCTGCGCAGTGATGGGCAAGGCCATGGCCATGACCGGCTCTGCACTTTATGAATTCAAGCCAGACTTGCTCGTAGTATTAGGCGACAGATATGAGGCCCTTTGCGCGGCTGCCGCGGCCAACATCTGCGCCATTCCGCTTGCGCATCTGCATGGCGGCGAAAGTACCGCAGGCGCATTTGACGACAATATCAGACATGCCATCAGCAAGCTGGCCTCGCTGCATTTTGCGGCCACAGCCCAGGCCATGCTTAAGATTATCCAGATGGGAGAGAGTTCGGAACGTGTGTTTCACGTTGGCGCTCTCGGTGTGGAAAATATCCTTAAGCTCCAGCGCATCCCGGAAGTGGAATTGCGCCGGGATTTGGGGCTTCCCCCAGAGAAGCCATTCTTTCTCATCACCTTTCACCCGGTTACCCTTGAAGGAGGCCAGGCGGAAAGGCAGCTTTGTGAACTGCTGGCGGCGCTGGACAACTTTCCAGACTATCTTACCGTATTCACAGGCGCCAATGCCGATCCCGAAGGCGCGCGAATCAATACCCTGTTAAGGGAGCATGTGGCAAAAATGCCAGACCGCCGTTTTTTTTCCCTTTCCCTGGGGCAAAAGCGCTATCTCTCTTTAGCGGCCATAGCAGCCTGCGTGCTTGGCAATTCATCCAGCGGAATATTGGAGATTCCGAGCCTGCGCACAGCGGTAGTTGATATGGGCAATCGGCAAAAAGGCCGCGAACGCTCAAAGGCGGTAATACACTGTGAAATCAGCCGGGAGGCCATTGCCCATTCTTTGCGTGAGGCCCTTAGTCCGGACCACGCCAAGCTTGCGAGAAGCGCCCCCAACCCCTACCAGAAACATGGAACGGCCAGGCAGATTGCAAAAATACTGAATACATTCCCCATGGAAAATATTCTGCAGAAATCCCTTGTCCCTGACGTGCCGCCCACTTCCCACGTAGAACAGAAGGCAATATGAATATTCAGCAGTTGAAATTGCCTGTCACGGCAACGATCCGCCAGGCCATGAGCGCCATTGATCAACTGGGAACGCGCATCCTCTTTCTAGTTGACGACAGGGATTTATTGCGCGGCGTGGTTACAGACGGCAATATCCGCCGCGGGTTACTTTCCGGCCATTCCCTTGATGACCCGGTGGCTACTGTCATGAACTCTCAGCCTGTCAAGGTGACGCCAGACACGCCCAAAGCCATAGTCCGCCGAATGATGCGGGAGCGCGATATCTTTTGCATACCCGTAGTGAATGATGCAGGCCGGCTCATCGGCGTGTTCTCGCAAAAAACCCTGGAGGGCTTGGAGCTTCAGGAAAATCCTGTTGTGATTATGTCGGGCGGG
>QLIP01064040.1_pt1 | contig 12719 bp, 9 predicted proteins | sample 1769771 | NCBI WGS metagenome assembly QLIP01 (sample SAMN09428762, study PRJNA476227) | Gut metagenome, whole genome shotgun sequencing project. | isolation source: cecum | host: Rhizomys sinensis | place: China: Jinsha town of Minqing, Fujian Province | collected 2013-09-23
ATTCCCTAAAAAATTTTTTTACAAAATTTGGTGGATTGAATCTTTATCTTTAAATTTGCGCTTGAAATATTCATCAAAAAACGGTATTAAAATATTATGCGCAAACTTTTACTCCTACTGTGTGTTGTGCTGGGAGTTAATCTCTCCGCCACGGTTGTTAATATTGGTTACTCCAACGACTGGGCCATCTACGTCAGCACTGGTATTCAATTCTCTGACGACGGCACCGTAGACGCCGCAATCCGTATTCCCGCCAATATGCTTGCCGACTATAGCGGTGCGCAGATTATCGGTATCCGCCTCGGTCTTGGCGATAGCGCTAAAGAACTCCCCACCACCGCCTTCCTGCGCGTTGGCTCCCTCACCTCCGACAATGTTGCCTCGGGTGTGGAAAACTACACCTTTGACCAAAAATGGCAACAAATTCTCTTCAACACCGAATGGACCATTCCCGAAGGTCACGACCAAGACATCTACGTGGGCTACTCCTGCGCAGTGAAAAAGGGCGATTTTGTGGTCTACACCTCCATGAATAAATGCGAGGCCGACCCCAACCAGTGCTTCCTGCGCCACTCCAAGCTCTGCCCTGAATGGCACGACCTCACCGCCGACCCCTCCGGTAAGGCCTACTCCAACCTAACCATCAACGCCCTGCTCCAACTCCCCGACGGCAGCTACGAAACTGTGGCTCTGATCAACGACGTGATTACCAACGACGTGATATATGCCGACGAAGCCAACGGTGCACTCTACATGTTCAAAAACGATGGCACCAAGGACATCACCAAGCTGACCCTCTCCTACACCATGGGCGACCAAACCCTCAGCAAGACTGTCACCCTCAGCAGCCCCATTCCCGCTGGTCAAACCACCAGCCGCGGCGTCTATCTCCCCTTCCACTGCTTCGGCACTGGTACCCACACCGTAGAAATCACCAAAGTGAACGGCAAGGACAACAGTGCCAGCGAAGGCAAGCGTAAGTTTACGCTCGACGTGATTGGCGTTAGCTCCGAAGTGGCCGAAGGCTACACCCGCCGCCCCCTCTACGAATACTACTGCGACGAAAACGACTACCAATCGGGTGTGCTCCAAGACTTTGTGGTGCTCAAGGACCTCGAACCCTTCAAAGGTCGTTACACCTACCTCGCACAGCACTCGGCCGACAAATTCGGTCAAAACCCCAAGGACGTGAACGCCTGGATTGGCGGCCAATCCACCACCCTCACTCTCTGTGATGCCGACCGCCTCATCATTCGCACCCAAGGCGACATCAATAAGGTGTACGTCCCCATGGTGTCCATTGACCGCGCCATGAACCTGCAAAACATCAGCTGGCTGGGTCGCGGCAATGGTGTGTTCAACGCTGTGCTCTACCCCGAAGCCTTCAAACCCGTGATGGAAGAAGCCCTTGCCGTGCCCACCTTTGCCAAGCTCGAGCTTACTCCCTCCTACGACCCCGCCTCTCACATGGTCACCGTCAAAGTCACTGGCGACATTGCTGCTGGCGTGCTCCCCGAACACGAAGTGCCCTACCTCTCCCTCTTCCTCACTGAAGAAGGCGTGAAGTCTGACTCCCAGGAATTCCCCGACAACGCCGAAATTCCTACCCTCTACCCCGACGGCACCTTCGTGCACCACAGCGTTGTGCGCCAAACCATCACCCCCTTCGACGGTGTGGAAGCTCCCGTGGGCACCATTGACCAAACCTTCCAGTTTGAGTTGGAAAATCCCCGCTGGAACGTGGACCACATGAAGCTCGTGGCCATTCTCCAACGCCCCGTCACCAACGACCGTTGGCACACCAGCATCATCAACTCCACCGAAGCTCCCCTCACCGCCACCTACGAGGACTACAACGCCAGCATCACCGATATCACCGCTAAGGGCGACGCTCCTGCTGCCTTCTACGACCTCAGCGGCCGCCGCATCACCTCTGGCCGTCCCGCCGCTGGTGTCTACATCCTCTCCAATGGCACCACCACTCTAAAGGTTATCGTAAAATGACACTGAAATACCTGCTCCTTACGGCAGCCCTGAGCATACCTATGCTCGGGGCCGCTGAGATTTTTAACTACGGCTTTTGCGACCCCAATCCTGCCGAAGAAGCACTCGTGAGTCAAGGCTCGGGCAAGAACAACGACCTTGAAGTGATGATTCGCCTCTCCCCCAAGGATATGCCCCAAGTGGCCACGCTCAAGGGGTGCAAAATTCTCGGTGTGCGCGCCCAGCTCCGCTGCGACGTGGAGCGCAAAGGCTCCATCGAAGCTCGCATCGGTTCGCTTGAAGCTGAGCCTATCCGCAAAGCCTGCTACCTCAACGCTGGCTGGAACGAAGTGCGCTTTGCTGAACCCATTGAGATTGGCGACGACGACATTTACATTGGCTACCGCGCCAACGAAACCCAAGGCTCTGGCCACCACCCCGTGATGGCCACCAAGGCTCCCGCCCCCTCGCGCACCTACTTCATCAACGTGGCTCTCACCGGCTGGCAAGACCACAGCGCGCGCGGCACTGGTATGGTTCAAGCCATCATCGATGCCCCCGCCGAGCTGCTCTCCGCCCCTGCCGCCCTCGCCACAGTGTATGATGCCCCCCTCATGGTGGCCCCCAGCGCCCCCTTCGAGGCCAAGGTCAACATCAAAAACCTATCCTCCACCGCCATCGACTCACTCACCGTGAATTATGGCCACGGCTCCCTGGCTGTGAAGCAGTCTATTCCTGCCTTTGGCACCCTGCAACTGCCCGCCACGCTCTACACCTCGCCCGAGGAAGGCAACTCAGTGGGCTTTGTCACCTCCGTCACCCGCATCAACGGTCAGGACGTGGCTCCCGCCTACGTATCTACCACCTCGCTCTACGTTACCAAGGACCTCTTCACCCGCGTCCCCCTCATCGAAGAATTTACGGGCCAAACCTGCGTCAACTGCCCCTTCATGGCCTACTACCTCGACATTGCGCGCGAAGAATATAAAGGACCGCACACCTACGTGGCCCACCACGCCGGTTTCTCCAACGATGCGCTCACCAAGCCCATCGATGAAAAACTCCTCTACTTCTTCCCGTCGGACAAGGGCACCTTCAACCCCGCTGTGATGTATGACCGCACGATACTCCCTGGCGAAAAGACCGTGATACACGGCGCTGTGGACGCCTCGTCCGATGAATACCTCAACCGCATCCTTGCTGCTTCGGTTCAGCCTGCTTTGGCCGAGATGAAAGTGGTGATGGAAGATGGCAAAGCCACGGTGAGCGGCAAGGTGAGTCTGGGTCAGCAAACCACCGACGGCCGCGTGTTCCTCTCCGCCTATCTCATTGAAGATGATATAGTTGCCACGCTCGATGGTCTCTATCAGGTGGGTATCAACGTCAACGTGGCACCCGATGCTCCCGAAGACATGGTGGGACGCTTCCGCCACAACGGCGTAATTCGTGCCGACCTCTGCCAAACCCTCATGGGCGACCCCCTGACGTTTGACACCGAAGGCTACTTCACGGCCGAGTACACGCTTCCCAAGTTTGAAAAGGATTGGAAGGCCAAGAATATGCACGTAGTGGCACTTGTTCACCGCAACAACCCCTACAACATAGCCGACAACAAGGTGCTCAACTCCAGTTCCTCGCGCTTCTCCGACCCTGGTGGTATTGACGAGATTGGCTTGGACGACGAAGTGCGCGCAGTGCGCACTCTCGATGGAGGCCTGCAAGTGCTCGGTCCCGTCACCTCCTGGGAGGCCTTTGACGTGGCAGGTCGCCGCGTGGACCCCGACCAAGCGCTGCCCACGGGCATCTACCTGATCAGGGTACTGCTCCCCGACGGTCGCCGCACCACACTCCGCGTGAAGTAAATTAAAAATTATGAATTATAAATTATGAATTATGAGGTTGGTTTCTGACCGCCTCGTAATTCATAATTTTTTAATTTATAATTCATAATTTATAATTTATAATTCATAATTTATTTGGATTTTTCGGGGAAAATGCTTATCTTTGCACCACACATTATACGTAAATCGACTTATATTCTTATGAATTTGAATTGTAAGAAGCTGATTATAAATAGTTTCGGTGTGCTGGCCGGAGCTCTTTTGTTTGTGGGTTGTAACTCACAAAAACAGGTTGTGCTGATGCAAAATGCTGCACCGCAGGAAGTGGTCACCACCGTGGCCGCCGAGCCGATTAAGGTGCAAGCTGAGGACCAAATTATGGTCTACGTGTCGTGCGACGACGCCGAAGTGTCGGCCCGCCTCTCGCTCATGGCTGGTGCAGCTAAGCCCGAAAAGCGCGATGGCCAAATCACGGCCTCCACTCTCGCCGTGATGCTCCCCTACACCGTGACCAAAACTGGCAACATTGACATGCCACTGCTCGGCTCGCTCCACGTGGCTGGCAAAACCCGCGCCGAAATAGCCGAAATGGTGGCTCAGAAAGCCGTGGAAGAACGCATAGCCAAGGCTGGCTCAATCAACGTCACCGTAGAGTTTGCCAACCTCTCATTCTCCGTGATGGGCGAAGTGAACCACCCCGGCTGCTACTCCATTACCGACGACTCCGTTAACCTGCTCAAAGCCCTCTCCATAGCTGGCGATATGACCATCTACGGCGTTCGCGACTCCGTGTGGGTGTCGCGCCGTCAGCCCGATGGCACCCGCAAAATGCTGCAAGTCAACCTCCTCACCACCGACTTCATGCAAAGCCCCGCCTTCTATGTGCAGCAGGACGATATAATCTACGTGCAACCCAACGAAATGCGTGCCGGTCAGTCCACCCTCAACGACAACACCTTCCGCAGCGCTGGGTTCTACACCTCGCTCACCTCCGTGGCCATTTCCGTAGCCACCCTGATTGTGACTCTAACTCGATGATAATAAACACACAAGCACACGCATCTCACTGCTGAAGCTCTATGGAAGAACTGAACACCCAATCATTCAACACCTCCCACGAAGAAGACCCCGCAATCTCCATGGCAGAATTGTGGCGCCATATATGCAATAACTGGAAGTGGTATATCGTAAGTCTTGCGATTTTCCTCTCCCTCGGCACTATCTATATTTTCGCCTCCAAGCCAATGTTCTCGCGCACCAGCGAAGTGCTGCTCAAGGACGACTCCTCATCATCCTCGATGGGCAACTTCGACCTCACACAGCTGATGACCAGTGGCGGTGCCGTGCCCTCGTCGATTCTCAACGAGATGTTTATTCTCAAATCGCCCGAAATCATGGAGACCGTAGTGGTGAACCTCGGCCTCAACCAGCAATACACCACGCCGAAGTATCTCTACCAGAAGATGCTCTACCACAACTCCCCGGTCGACGTGCAATTCCACGACTCCGTGGCCCCCAAGAAGGCGATTAAATTCCGCATTGAAGTGGAGGACGACGGCAAAACCGTCACCCTCTCCAAATTCCGCGAAGGCAAGCGCAAATACTCCGCAGAAGTGACTGGCAAGCTCGGCCAACTGCTCAAGACCCCCGTGGGCGAGCTGACTATCTACGAAACCAAGCACATGCACCCCGTGTATGGCCCCAAGGACGACGCCCAGGAAGTGCCCCACTTGATTAACTACACCTACACCCCCGTCAAGGCTTGCACCCAAAACTTCCTCAAGCGCCTCAACGCCACATATCTCGAAGATACTGGCGACATTATCTCGCTCGCAATATCCTGCGAAACCGAAAAAATGTGTGAGGATATCCTCCGCGGCATCGTGAACGCCTACAACAACCGCTGGGTGGACGAACGCAACCAAATCGCTATGGCCACGGCCAACTTCATCGACGAACGCCTCAAAAGCATCGAAGGCGAACTCGGCGAAGTGGAAAACGTAATTACCGACTTCAAGAGCCAACACCGCATGCTCGACATGGAGGCTATGGCCAATATCTACCTCACCCAAAGCGCCGAAAACCAAAAGCAACTCCAAGCCCTGGCCCAGGAAATGGCCGTGGCTGAATATGTGCGTAAGTCGCTCAACGACAACGACCTCACCCGTCTGCTCCCCGCCACCGCCGCCATTGCCGGCACCGACCTGCATATGCTTGTGGGCGAATACAACCAGGCTGTGGCCGACCGCAACCTCAAGCTGCAAACCATGCCCGACGACTCGCCGCTGATTGCCCAGAAAACCGACGCTATCCGCAAGATGCGCACCGCAGTGCTCGAATCGGTCGAAACCGCCCTCCGCTCGCTCAACGAACGCTACCGCACCCTCTCGCTCGACGACAACAAAACCCAGTCGCAAATGGCCTCCGCTCCCGGCCAGGCCAAGTATCTCATGAGCGAAGAACGCAAGCAAAAGGTGAAGGAGACCCTCTACGTCTACCTCCTCCAGCGCCGCGAAGAAAACCAACTCAACTCGGCCTTCACCGAATATAACACCCGCATGGTGACTGAGCCTTACGGCGAAAGCAAACCCACCTCGCCCAAGAAGGCGCTGATTTTGGCTGTGTCGTTCCTGCTCGGCCTCATCGTTCCCACCGCCCTGATCTACCTGCGCGAAGCAATGAACACCAAGGTGCGCTCGCGCAACGACATTGACATGCTCCCGCTCCCCTTCCTCGGCGAAATTCCCCTGCTGGAAGGTACCCAGACTTTCCGCAGCCGCCTCCGCCGCCTGATGACCAAGCGCAAGCGCATGCTCCGCGGTCCCGAAAAGCGCCCTATCCTCGTGAACGGTCGCACCAACATCGTCACCGAAGCTTTCCGCATGGTGCGCACCAACCTCGACTTCATCGATGCCATCTCCGACGGCTCTGCCTCCGGCAAGGGCAAAGTAATCATGGCCGTGAGTCTCAACGCTGGCTCAGGCAAGACCTTCGTGAACCTCAACATGGCCGCTGCCTACGCCCTCAATGGCAAGAAAGTGTGCTTGGTTGACTTCGACCTCCGCAAAGGCACCATCAGCCAAAACGCTGGCAACCCGCCTCACGGCCTCACTGACTACCTCACCGGCAAGAACCACAATATCGACTCCCTGTTGGTGCACAACGTTGAAGGCATCGCTGGCCTCGATATGCTCCCCGAAGGTATTCGTCCCCCCAACCCCACCGAAATGCTCTACTCGCCGCATCTCGGTCAGCTCTTCGCCGACCTTCGCGACCGCTACGACCTGATTTTCATTGACTGCCCGCCCATTGAAATCGTGGCCGACGCTCGCATCCTCAACGAATACACCAACATCACCATCTTCGTGCTCCGCGCTGGTGTGTTTGAAAAGGCCGACCTCAAGGCTATCCGCAACATCTACAACCAAAAGCGCTATAACAACCTCTCGCTCGTGCTCAACGGCACTGACCGCGTGCACGGACTCTATGGTCACTATGGCTACGCCGCCAACTACGTCTACGGCGCTTCAAACACTTAACCCAACATGACAGTCACCCTCAACGACCGCCCCATATCCCTCCCCCCTCTCTCCACCCTCGCTCAGCTCCTGGAGCAGCAGGGTATAACCCCCGATGGCAAGGCCGTTGCCGTGAATAATAACGCTATACCCTCGCCGCTCTGGGGCGAAACTCTCCTGCACGACGGCGATGCCATCGTGGTGTTTCGCGCTTTCTACGGCGGCTAAACCTCTCCACCCCCCTATGCTACAATTTATAACCCACCCCTCCACGCGCTACTCCATTGAACAGCAAGTGGAGCTTGCCCTCCAAGGCGGTTGCAAGTGGATTCAACTCCGCATGAAGGACGCCACGGACCAAGAGGTGGCCGACATGGCTCGCCTCATCACCCCAATGTGTCGCCAGGCCGAAGCAATCCTCGTGATTGACGACCGCGTGGAAGTGGTGATGGAAACTCGCGTCCACGGTGTGCACCTCGGCAAGAACGACATGGACCCCGCCCAAGCGCGCGAATATCTCGGCCCGCACGCCATCATAGGCTGCACGGCCAACACCGCCGACGACATTCTCCGCCTGGCCGCTCTCGACATCGACTACATTGGCCTCGGCCCCTACCGCTTCACCACCACTAAGCAGGGGCTCGCCCCCATCATCGGGCTCGAAGGCTATCAGCAAATCATCAACCAAGTGCGCCAAGCTGGCTGCGACATACCCATCGTGGCCATCGGCGGCATTGAGGCCGCCGACGTCGACCCCCTGCTCCAAGCCGGAGTGAACGGCGTGGCCATGAGCGGCGCAATCCTTGCCGCTCCCGATCCCGCGCAATATATCGCCGACATTCTGGCCTAAACTGGCAACGTTAACCTTTTTTAACGCGTGTGGGCAATTGATTTGCCCGCAAAATTTGCTAACTTTGCAGTATCAAAACTGCAACTCTATACAATAACCTAACAAAAACAACTAAACTCTATGGCAAAAAAAATTTCCCCCGCCGAGGATGGTTTTGACCCTCGTAAAGCCAAGCTTGAGGCACTGGCTAACGCAATGGGCAAAATCGAGAAGTCCTATGGCCGCGGTGCCATCATGAAAATGGGCGACGAAGTTGTCGAAAACGTCGAAGTAATCCCCACAGGCTCAATTGCCCTCAACATGGCCCTGGGTGTAGGCGGTCTTCCCCGCGGACGTATAGTAGAAATCTACGGCGCCGAGTCATCAGGTAAAACAACCCTCGCAATCCACGCCATTGCCGAAGCACAAAAGAAAGGCGGCATCTGCGCCATTATCGACGCCGAACACGCCTTCGACCGCTTCTATGCAGCCGCGCTCGGTGTAGACGTTGACGCGCTCTACATTTCCCAGCCCGACAATGGCGAACAAGCACTCGAAATTGCCGAGCAACTCATTCGCTCCGCCGCCATCGACGTGCTCGTGGTCGACTCCGTGGCAGCGCTCACCCCCAAGAGCGAAATTGAAGGCGACATGGGCGAACGCCAAGTGGGCCTCCAAGCCCGCCTCATGAGCCAAGCACTCCGCAAGCTCACCGGCACCATTTCCCGCACCAACACCTGCTGCATCTTCATCAACCAGCTCCGCGCCAAGATTGGCCAGCTGTTTGGCCCCACCGAAACCACCACTGGCGGTAACGCCCTCAAATACTACGCCTCCGTGCGCCTGGAAATCCGCTCCTCCACTCCCGTCAAGGCCGACGAAGAAATCGTGGGCCGACTCACCACCGTCAAAGTGGTAAAGAACAAAGTAGCGCCCCCCTTCAAGAAGGCCGAATTCGACATTATCTTCGGCGAAGGCATTTCCCGCACCAGCGAAATCCTCGACCTCGGCACCGACTACGAGGTGATTCAAAAAGCTGGCTCCTGGTATAGCTACGACGGCAACAAACTCGCCCAAGGTCGCGACGGCGCCAAGCGTGTGCTCCTCGACAACCCCGAACTGGCCGACGAACTCGAACAGAAAATCATGCAGGCCATCAAGGAGAACCCCAACAAGAAACGAGGCTCACGTGCGCCCAAGTTCAAGCGCGCTGGCTCCAAATCCTCCGCTGCCGAAACCTCCTCATCGTCCGAAGGCGACGAAGACTTCTCAGTGGAAGAAGACTCCTAACGAACCCCCGAAATTCGGAGAACCCCGAGCAAAAAACCGCTCAGAGTTCTCCGAATTGCTTTTATTATTTGCGTTTTTAAGGATTTTTTGCTAACTTTGCACAAAATTTCAACACTATCTTATGCACAACCAACTGATAACTCGTGCGGCCGATAACGCACGCGTATTGATTGCAGCAATGGTCGAAAAGGCCAACTCAGGTCACCCCGGCGGCGCTATGGGTGGCGTGGACTTCACCACCGCCCTCTACGGCAACTTCCTTGTATACGACCCCCGCAACCCCCGCTGGATTGCACGTGACCGCTTCTTCCTCGACCCCGGCCACATGTCGCCCATGCTCTACTCAATCCTCACCATGTGTGGCTTCTACACCATGGCCGACATTGAGCAGTTCCGCCAATGGGGCTCCATCACCCCCGGCCACCCCGAAGTTGACCTCGCCCACGGCGTAGAAAACTCCTCTGGCCCCCTCGGCCAAGGCCACGTTATGGCCGTTGGCGCTGCAATTGCCGAACGCATGCTCACCGCACAATTCGGCCCCACACTGTCGCATAAGACCTACGCATTCATCTCCGATGGCGGTATTCAAGAAGAGATTTCGCAAGGCGCTGGCCGCATAGCTGGCTACCTCAAGCTCTCGAACCTCATCATGTTCTACGATGCCAACTCCGTGCAGCTCTCCACCCGCGTGGACGACGTGACCGACGAGGACACCGCCGCCAAATATCGCGCCTGGAACTGGCACGTAATCACCATCGACGGCTCCGACCCCCAAGCTATTCTCAACGCCCTGGCCGAAGCTAACGCCCAAACCGAAAAGCCCACCCTCATCATTGGCCGCACAATCATGGCCAAAGGTGTGGTCAACACCAACGGCGAATCGCTCGAAGGTGCCGTGTCAACCCACGGTCAACCCCTCAGCAAGGCTGGCGCCGACATCCCCGCCACCATCGCTGGACTCGGCGGCGACCCCACCGCCCCCTTCCAAATCTGGCCCGACGTGGCCGAAGCCTTCGCCGCCCGCCGCGAGCAGCTCATCGCCATTACCGACGAACGCCACGCTGCCGAAGCCAAATGGGCTGCCGAAAACCCCGCCCAAGCCGCGCTCCTGCAAGAATACATCGACGGTAAGCTCCCCGAAATCAACTGGAACGAAATTGCAATCAAGGCCAACCAAGCCAGCCGCAACGCCTCCGCCGCAGTGCTCGGCGTGCTCAGCGAAAAGGTGGGCAACATGATGGTGTCCTCTGCCGACCTTTGCAACAGCGACAAGACCGACGGCTTCCTCAAACACACCACCGCCCTCGCCCCCGGCAAGTTCGACGGCCGCTTCCTCCAAAGCGGTGTGGCCGAACTCACCATGGCCTCAATCTGCAACGGTGTGGCCCTGCACGGAGGCATGCTCGCCGCCTGCGGCACCTTCTTCGTATTCTCCGACTATATCAAACCCGCCATACGTATGTCGGCTCTCATGGGTGTCCCCGTAAAGTACGTCTTCTCCCACGACGCATTCCGCGTAGGTGAAGATGGACCCACCCACCAACCCATTGAGCACGAAACTCAAATGCGCCTGCTCGAAGAAATTCGCAACGAGCACGGTCAGCCCTCCGTCATGGTGCTCCGCCCGGCCGACTCTGCCGAAACCGTAGCATGCTGGAAGATGGCTATGGAAAACCAAACCTCGCCCAGCGTCCTCATTCTCTCGCGCCAGGACCTTCAGGACATTCCCGCACTGAACGGCGACCGCCGTCAGGAAGCTCTCCAAGCTGCTCGTGGTGGCTACATGGTGGTGGCTCCCGATGCCTCCAAGCCCCTCGACATCACCCTCGTGGCCAACGGCTCCGAAGTGTCGCTTCTGGTGGAAGTGGCCAACGGTCTGCGCGCCCAAGGCATCAACGCCTCCGTGATTTCGGTGCCCTGCCTCGGCCTCTTCAACATGCAACCCGCCGACTATCGCGACTCGCTCCTGCCCCAAGGCGGTGTGCGCTTCGGTCTCACTGCCGGCTTGCCCAGCGGCCTCTACTCGCTCATGTTTGGTGCCTCCAAGTGGGACGTGCAAGGTCTCGCCCGCTTCGGTGCCTCCGCCCCCTACAAGGTGCTTGACGAAAAATTCGGCTACACTCCCGCCGCCGTCACCGCCCGCATCCTCACCCTCCTCGGCAAATAATCTCTCCCTCCCCCCCCCTCAACCAACACAACTCATTGCGTGTTAGGTATATAGCCCCCAAACTATATACCTAACATTCAAATTTTAAGGAAAACTCTCTTACCATCTGATGACATCAAAGCTACATAAATCCCAAAGTGTGGAACCAGTCGCAATTAGCGACCAGTTCGTTGAGCCTGTAGAAAATAGGATATTCAATCTTAGAGGTGTGCAGGTGATGATTGATCGCGACCTTGCCGATTTATATGGCGTTGATACAAAGCGATTAAACGAACAGGTAAAACGAAATATCGACCGCTTTCCAGTAAACTTTAGGTTTCAACTGACAGCTGCAGAGCAGCAAGAGCTGGTCGCAAATTGCGACCGGCTCACGAGTCTTCGATATTCAACGTCTATGCCGTTCGCTTTTACCGAGCAAGGCGTCGCTATGCTGTCAGCTGTACTCAGAAGCGATACCGCAGTCAAAACGAGCATCCGAATAATTGAAGCGTTTGTGGCAATGCGTACTTTTATGATGAGTAATGCCTCATTGCTTCAGCGCATTGATCGTATTGAATTAAAGCAACTAAAAACGGATGAAAAGGTAGACGAAATACTGGATAAGTTAAGTTATACCACCGAATTTAGACAGGGGGTATTTTTTGATGGCCAAATTTTCGATGCATATGCACTGGTCGCGCAACTTATTCGCAAGGCCAATTCTCGTATTGTTCTGATTGATAATTATGTCGATGACACTGTTTTGTTGCAATTGGCTAAACGTAAGTCAAATGTGACAGTAGACATTTATGATAGCCAAATTTCGCGCCAATTACGTCAGGATGTTGACTGCCATAATACGCAGTATCCTGGTGTTAAATTGTACAGATATAGCAAAGCTCATGATCGTTTTTTAATAATTGATGATGAGGTGTATCACTTCGGTGCTTCACTTAAAGATCTTGGGAAGAAACTCTTTGCATTTTCTCGAATGACCGCAATGGATGCCGATGATATACTTAGTAAAATCAAGAGCAATAGCCAGGAATAATTAACATTCAAATTTTACGGAAAACTCTCTCAGCGTGGATTTTCAGAACGAATGGCGAGCA
>QLIP01027440.1_pt1 | contig 12707 bp, 6 predicted proteins | sample 1769771 | NCBI WGS metagenome assembly QLIP01 (sample SAMN09428762, study PRJNA476227) | Gut metagenome, whole genome shotgun sequencing project. | isolation source: cecum | host: Rhizomys sinensis | place: China: Jinsha town of Minqing, Fujian Province | collected 2013-09-23
CCGCTATGACAACCCTTGCTGTAAAGGCTGCGACTAAGGCCAAACGGGCTATTCCCACGGTCGGACACCGGCCCGTCACCCCCAATGCCGGCCAAACGCCTCTGCGCCTTCTGCCGCTATCTGCCTACAAATCGGCCAAAAATCAAAACAAGGCCACCATCAAACTGTTGGTCATGTTTGACTATCCCAATGGTTCCGGCTATCAACTTCTGCTTGACAACACGCACGAAATGGCGTCCTTGTTTACCGAGCCCCCCTATCTGTTGAATGAAGAGCAGATAGAAGAAGTTTATGCCGCCGCCACCGGCACCATTCCGGCCAACGCCAAACCCGAAGCCATTGTATCTTCGGTGGTAGGCTCGGCAGACGAACCCGGTGTCGATTCGATTGTGGTAGAACCCGGCACCTACGATCTTTTGGTGGTAAACCCCGCAGAATGGCAAGGAGAGTTTGAAGTTTATGCAGGCTATAACGGTTTGTTTGACGATTTGGAATTTGAAGCCGGCATGACCTACGTATTTCTCGTATTTTCGGACGGTGCATGGGGCGACTATGTGCGTTTGTTTCCGCCCTACGACTTGGCGGCGGGCGTAACAGAAGTATCCACCCTGAACTGCGGAGCTGCAGAGGCTCCCGTCACTCTTGAAATTGTTAACAACGGGCGCGACCTTGTGAGTGGTTGCGAAGCATGGTATTTCGCAATAGATTTGTTCGGCGATGAAGAAGATGCCCAAGATGCAGACACCATCAAAGAAACGGTAACGTTCCCCGAACCTTTGGCTTATGGCGAATCCTACAAACACACCTTCTCTACCAAAGTTCAATTTAACAAAGACACCGTTTATGGGGTAATTGCCGGCGTTTTCCCGCACGAAGAAGAACCAGAAGGCGACAACTGGGACAATGCTTCCGGCGCTATTTTGGTGCGCAAATCTCCGGTGGAGCCTCCCTTCGATTTCGATATGGACGAATTTGACATCGAATATGGGTTGAACGATTGGAATGTACTCTATGATGATTGGCTTCGACCTATTATGTCTGCAACCTATGCTCATGGCAACGCGGCCACAACCCGTTGTGTTTCGATGGAAGCAGGCAAGACTTATCGGCTTTCGTTTAACTACGTAGCCGGCACTTCTTTCCTTGGCGAAATCTTCTCGTCCAACATCAGAGTTGTCTTCGGGAAAGTCGGCACCGACATTAAAACTTGGGATACCATTTTTGAAGACAAAGAGGCCTTTGTGGAAGAATTTGAAACCAAACGGATTTTGGTAACCCCCGACGAAAGCGACGAATATGCTTTCGGTTTTGTTATTGACACAGCCTCTGAGGGCGGCACTTTTGATTTTACACAAGTTTCCGTTGAAGAAGTGTTTAACAAGGATGTAAAGGTGACTGATTTCTATACCACTATGGCGCGTATCACGCCCGAATCACAAGCCAACGGCACCTTTAAGGCGCGTGTATCGGTGATGAACTACGGCTTGTCGAACATCGACAACGTAACCGTGAAATTAACTTTGGATGATGAAAACACGCTGGTTGAAAAAAATGTCAGTCTGGGGGCCACACACACGGAAAAAACCATATTTATCGATTTGCCGATAAGTGGTTTGAAATTGAACGATGAAATCATCGTCTTCGCTGACGCGATTTTGGAAGGCGACGAGAATACCGACAACGACTTTATGGGTGCAGATATGACCGTGGTGGACACCGTGATGCAACACGACTACGTATTCGAAGATATGTACGACTTTGATTATGCCATTGGTTCACCAATGTACAACATCGGTTGCGGTCTGCCTTTTGCATTTACGCAAAAAGACACCTTGACGGCAGTTTCTGTAGGCTGGTGTGAATTGGCTGCCGATATGGATATTTTGATTGCCATTCATAAATGGAATGTGGAAGAAGAATCTTTGGGTGATTTGGTTTACCAAAACATCTACAGCCGCGGAACCGAAGCGGGACAACGCGAATATCCGCTGCCTGCCATGTTGCTCGAAGCGGGAGATTATCTGATTTCCGTACATCAAACGGATGGTTCTTTCGGTTTGATTACCGGTACTGAACAAGGCGGAGTCTTGTACACCCTCTCCGATGAAGGTATCATCAAACAAACCGATATGGGTACGCCGTCCATTCGGGCCATTTTCGGGCATAACGGCCAACCTTTGGACAAAGAACTCGCTGTAACCCAAATTACCAAACCGCTCAAAAGTCCCGGTTTGTACAGCAACGAAGAACCTATTGTGGTAAAGGTAAGAAACAACGGTTACGAATCTTTGGATGCCACGTTGACGGTGATGGTAAACAAAACCACCCTGCCTACTCAAACCATCAAGGTGGATGCTTACGGCGAGCAAGAATTTACTTTCAAGGGCGATCTTTCCACCCCCGATCTCGACTATCGGATTGTTGCTTTCGTGGAACTGCCCGGCGATAAGGATTTGAGCAACGACACTTGCAGCAGAACCGTTCGCTCTATGCCGCCGCTCAATCCGTACGTAATGAATTTTGACTATTGCGACGACTTTGCCGTGGGCGATGAATTTGTTCCGAAGTGGAAGAGCGTGGAAGCCAGCGGCGCACCCTACACATTCGGTTTGGTGGACACCGACCATCCGCACGATATGGAGCCGGTGGGCTTTATGGCTTTCCCCAACGGGATTACGCCCGGCGGTGAGCTCACCTCGCACAGCGGCAATCTTCTCGGCGTTGTTTTTGGCAGTTGCGATGAATATGGTGAAGGGGTGGAATCCAATTCGTGGTTAATTTCGCCCAAAGTAAAACTCAATGCCGGAAAAGCCAAAATGTCGTGCTATGTCAAGAGTTCCACCGACAGCTACGACTTGGAAAGATACAATGTTTTGGTGAGCACCACCAACGACGAATTGGGAAGTTTTGAACAGGTTGGCGAAACGCGCGAAGCTCCGGCCGACAAATGGACCTTTGTCAGCGTAGATTTGAGCAAATATACCGAACAAGAAGTGTATGTGGCCATTCAATGTGTTTCCAACAATTCGTTTGTCTTTATGATTGACGATATTGCCGTGGGCGATGCCGCCGGTTGTGAACGCCTTTCCGAAGCTGTTCGGGCCACCGTATATCCCAATCCCGCACACGAGTTGATTTTAATCAATGCGGCTCAAGCCATTGAACAGGTAAACATTTTCAACTTTGCCGGCAGTTTGATTCATGCTACCGGGCTTAACCTGAACACGACCGAATATCGTTACAGCGTAAAAAATCTTGTTCCCGGCATTTATTTTGCCCAAGTCAAGACCGAACAAGGTTCTGCGGTGCTGAAATTCGTGGTGAAATAGGGTTTGTGCTTGGATGATAGAAAAGAGCGGGACGTGTGTCTCGCTCTTTTTTTATTTAATCCAAAAAAATCTTATCTTTGCACGTTATTGTAAAACCGATAATTTCAAAATTGTTCAACTGATATGAGACCTGATTTCAAAAAGGTTGACTACAAGGCTGCGCGGGCCAAATCGACCGCCCAAGCCGCTGCCAACCAAACTTGGATGACTTCGGAACAAATTCCGGTCAAACCGTTCTATTCCAAAGACGACCTTAGCGGTATGGAGCACCTAAGCTATGCCGCCGGTATCGCGCCCTTCCTGCATGGCCCCTACTCCACCATGTATGTCATGCGCCCGTGGACCATTCGTCAATACGCCGGTTTCTCCACCGCCGAAGAATCCAACGCTTTTTATCGTCGCAACTTGGCCGCCGGTCAAAAAGGTTTGTCTATTGCCTTTGACTTGGCCACCCACCGGGGCTACGACTCCGACCACGAACGGGTGGTGGGCGACGTGGGTAAAGCCGGTGTGGCGGTAGACTCCATCTTGGATATGGAAATTCTCTTCGACCAAATTCCCCTCGACAAAATGTCGGTTTCCATGACCATGAACGGTGCGGTGCTGCCCATTTTGGCGTTCTATATCATTGCGGCCGAAGAACAAGGCGTGTCGATGGACCAGCTCAGCGGTACCATCCAAAACGATATTCTCAAAGAGTTTATGGTGCGCAACACCTATATCTATCCGCCGCTCCCCTCCATGCGGATTATTGCCGACATCTTTGAGTTCACCTCCAAGAATATGCCCAAATTCAACTCCATCAGTATTTCGGGCTATCACATTCAGGAAGCCGGTGCCACGGCCGACATCGAATTGGCCTACACCTTGGCCGACGGTTTGGAATATCTGCGTGCCGGTATCAACGCGGGCATGAGCATTGACGACTTTGCGCCTCGTTTGTCGTTCTTCTGGGGCGTGGGCATGAACCACTTTATGGAAATTGCCAAGATGCGCGCCGGTCGTATGCTGTGGGCCAAGATTGTAAAGCAATTCAACCCCAAGAACCCCAAATCGATGGCCCTGCGTACCCACTCGCAGACTTCGGGTTGGTCGCTCACCGAACAAGACCCCTTCAACAACGTAACCCGTACCTGTATCGAAGCCATGGGCGCCGCTCTCGGCCACACCCAATCGTTGCACACCAACGCCTTGGACGAAGCCATTGCCCTGCCCACCGACTTCTCGGCCCGTATTGCCCGTAACACGCAAATCTATATTCAGGAAGAAACGCAGGTTTGCCGCGTGGTAGATCCGTGGGCCGGTTCCTATTATGTGGAAATGCTTACCAAAGAGTTGGCCGAAAAAGCGTGGAAGTTGATTGAAGAGGTGGAAGAACTCGGCGGTATGGCCAAAGCCATCGAAACCGGTATTCCCAAAATGCGTATCGAAGAAGCCGCCGCACGTAAACAGGCGCGTATCGACTCCAAGACCGATACCATTGTGGGCGTTAACAAATATCGTTTGGATAAGGAAGACCCCATCGAGACCTTGGAAGTGGACAACACCAAGGTGCGCGAAGCCCAGTTGGAACGTTTGGCCAAACTGAAAGCCAACCGCAACCAAGCCGAAGTGGAGAAAGCCTTGAATGCCCTCACCGAATGTGCCAAAACCGGCAAAGGCAACCTCTTGGAACTCTCTATCGACGCAGCGCGCAAGAGAGCGTCACTGGGCGAAATCTCTTATGCTTTGGAAAAAGAATTTGGCCGTTACAAGGCCGTCATTAGAACCATATCCGGCGTGTACTCATCCGAAACTCAAAACAACGAAACCTTTAAGAAAGCCTTGGCCATGACCGACGCTTTCGCCAAGAAAGAAGGCCGCCGTCCGCGGATTATGATTGCCAAAATGGGCCAAGACGGCCACGACCGCGGGGCCAAAGTGGTGGCCACGGGCTATGCCGACCTCGGCTTTGACGTGGACATGGGCCCCTTGTTCCAAACCCCGGCCGAAGCAGCCAAAGAAGCCGTCGAAAACGACGTGCATATCTTGGGTGTGTCGTCTTTGGCGGCCGGCCACAAAACCTTGGTGCCGCAGGTAATCGAAGAGTTGAAGAAGCTCGGCCGTCCCGACATCCTCATTACCGTGGGGGGGGTTATTCCGCCGCAAGACTACGACTTCTTGTATAAGGCCGGTGCTTGCGCCATCTTCGGACCCGGCACGGTATTGGCCGAGTCGGCAATCAAGATGTTGGAAATTTTAGGAATCAAGGAATAATATGAACCTTCTACTCATCAGCAACTCGACCAACGCCGACGAGGCCTACTTGGGCTGGCCGCGCGAACACATGAAAGCCTTTTTTGAGGAAATGCACGTGAGCGAGGTAACGTTCGTGCCTTACGCGGGCGTGAGCGTGGGCTACGATGCCTATGCCAAGCGCGTGGCCGATGTGCTGAGCGAGATGAAGGTGCGCTTAGTGTCGGTGCATACGTTCGACCGCCCCTCCGACGCCATTGCCAAGGCCGAATGTGTGCTGGTGGGTGGAGGCAACACCTTTCACTTGGTGTACGAAATGCACCGCCATGGCCTAATGACCGCCATTAGAGAGCGCGTGCAAAACGGTCTGCCCTATATGGGATGGAGCGCGGGTTCCAACGTGGCCTGCCCCGGACTGTTTACCACCAACGATATGCCCATTATTCAGCCCGCTTCGTTCGAGACTTTGAACTTGGTGCCTTTCCAAATCAATCCGCATTATTTGGATGCCCATCCGCAAGGCCACGGCGGCGAAACGCGCGAAGACCGCATCAAAGAATTTATGGTGGTGCAACCTAACACCTATATTGTAGGTTTGAGAGAAGCTACGCTGCTGCGTGTGCAGGGACGCGAACTTAAACTTCTTGGCAGCCGCCCCATGCGCGTATTCCGTCAGGGTTTGGAAACCAAAGAATACGAGAGCGGCAGCGACCTCTCGTTTTTGATGAAATAAAACGCCATGGTGCCAAGCCAACCCTTACGGGCGTAAGGCACAAGAGGCCGCGTAAGCAAGCATAAGACAAAGCCGATATGATACGGGAAGACGAGAATCTGCAACGCAATCGCATTCGGGGGGCGCACGTAAGCACCGTCTGCTCCATTGCCCTTGTGCTGTTTTTGATCGGAATTCAGACGCTGATTTTGGCCTACACCAACAAAATTTCCAACTACGTCAAAGAGAACATCGGCTTTACCGTTATTATCAAAGACCAAACCCGCGAGCAAGACATCTTGGACCTCAAAGCCCTGATAGACCGCTCGGCATACGTCAAGTCCACCCGATACATCAGTGCCAAAGAGGCCGCGCACGAATTGCAATCCGACCTCGGCCACGACTTTATCGATTTTCTCGGCTACAATCCCCTTCTTTCTTCCATAGAGGTGCACCTTAAAGCCGACTATATGCAAACCGACAGCGTGGCGCAGTTTGAGGAAAACATTACCCGTTATCATATCGTCAAAGAAATGTTTTACCAACGCGATTTGGTGAGCATTGTAAACGATAACGTAAAGCGCATTAGTTTGTGGTTAATGGGATTTGAAATTCTCACTTTACTGATTGCGGTTCTTCTCATCAACAACACCATGCGTTTGCTCATTTATTCCAAACGTTTTACGATTAACACCATGCAGCTCGTGGGAGCGACTTCTACTTTTATTCGCAAGCCGTTTTTGATAAAGAGTTTGGTGCACGGGCTTGTCGGGCCGAGTTTGGCGATATTGTTGCTTTCGCTGGGCTTGGTATTTTTGCACGGCAAGGTGCCCGAAGTGGTGGCCAAAAGCGACATTCCCATGATTATCGGGGTGTTTGTGCTGCTCTTTGTTTTGGGATTGCTTATTACGCTGACTTCCGCTTATTTTTCCGTGAATAAGTATATCAAGATGCGGAATTCGGATGAGATTTATGATTGATGGATAGAGTGCGAATGTGCGTACCGGCGCGGGCTGCGCGGGGGCAAGAGATGGCGCAATGAACGCGAAAATGATTGATAAGAATAACGAATATAGGAGATAGACCAATGGCCGTAAAGAAAGAGAAAATCGTGATCAACAACGATAAGAAACCGGAAAACAAAAAGACGGACAACGCTTCGTTTGACTTTGCTTTTCGCAAAGAGAATTATATTTTGATGGTGGGGGGCATTTTGCTGTTGATATTGGGATATATTCTGCTATCGGGCGGCGGCAGCGACGACCCGACCAAGTTTAGCGAAGAATTGTTTAACACGCGCCGCTTGGTGGTGGCCCCCTTGGTGATTCTCTGCGGCTTTATCGTAGAGATTTGGGCTATTATGAAACGCCCGAAAGAATAACGCCGAGACCGCGCATCTGCGCCACAAAACGCGACTGCCTCTGCTCTCGCGCATTATCACCTTGCACCCGTAAAATACGCCACTATGGACACTACTGCCCTTCTCACGCCCGACTTTGCCGCCAACGCGGCCATTGCCGCACCCGACGTTTTGTCTTGGTGGCAGGCCCTCTTATTAGGCCTTATTCAAGGGCTGACCGAATTTTTGCCGGTGAGCAGCAGCGGCCATCTCGAATTGGGCAAAGAACTGCTCCATATTCATACCACCGACGACCTTATGTTTACCGTTTGTCTGCACGGGGCCACGGTATTGAGTACCTTGGTGGTGTTTGGCAAAGATATTCTCAAACTTTTTTCGGGACTGTTTAAGTTTTTGGGCAAGCCCTTTTTGCCGAAAGAGGCGCAGGGGACGCAAACCGCGCAAGGCCGGGAAAATGCTTGCGCTTGCTGCCGCGCTTGGACTAAATTTACCCAAAGGCTCAACCTTAATCCCGAAGCCGACTACGTTTTTAAGTTAATCACATCAATGGTACCAATTGCCATTGTAGGTTTGCTTTTCAAAGAAGATATAGAGAGTTTGTTTGGCAACGGGGTGCACCTTGTGGGCATTATGCTTATCGTTACCGCGGCCCTGCTCGCTTTGGGGCAATGGCTCGGTCAGGGACGGCACGAGATTCGTTATAGAGATGCGTTTATTATCGGCTTGGCACAAGCGGTGGCCGTGCTGCCGGGGCTTTCGCGCAGCGGCACCACCATTGCCACGGGGCTGATGGTCGGCACCCGTAGAGAGGAAGTGGCGCGTTTTTCTTTCCTTATGGTCCTCATTCCTATTTTGGGTGAAAACCTGCTCTGTTTCTTGGAGGGCGACTTTTTTCAGTCGTCCATTCCGCTCTCGGCTCTGCTTATTGGCAGTTTAACGGCTTTTGTATCCGGCTGGGCGGCGTGCAAGTGGATGATTCGCATTGTGAGCCGCGGCAAAGTGGTTTACTTTGCCGTTTACTGCGCCTTGGTCGGTCTCTTGGCCATTCTGCTGTAATAAAAAAATGCCGAGCCCCGCATAGCGAGCCCCGGCATTGAATCAACATGCAGATACCACCCGCCTCTTACGGCACCAACACCTTGAATTTCTTGTTGCAGTCGCTTACGCGCAGGATATACATCCCTTTGGAACCTACGGGGATGCCCGTGCCGTTACCTTCGTAGAGCAACTGACCGTGCAGGTTAAAGAGCTGCACCTTGCCCATCGGGTTGGTCAGATAAATTACCCGACCTTTTACATACACATTCCCCTCGCAGGTTTCGGCATCAAAGTAGGCCGTCAGCACAAGGTCTTCGTCGGCCTTGAACGTATAGGTGGCTTGAGAGGCAAAATGCGCTTCGCCCATGCCATCGGCCTTGGTGCGCCGCCAACTGATAAAGAAGCTCTTTTCGCCTATGGTTTCGGCCACAATCGTTACCTCTGCTCCGGCTTCAAACACCGCCGAATCAACACCCGTGCTGAGAGTGGCCGTGCCATAAGTATTGTTGTTAGAGCGCACCACAATGGTGTAGGTCTTGACGATGTCCGGCAATATAACCGTGTCGAATATCGCCGTCAGGCTTATGTCTTCCGTTATCTTAAAGATGGTGTCGGCACTGAGCGCAAACACTTCTTCGCCGCGTTTCCACTGCACAAACTTATAGCCCGTCTCTGCTTCCGCCTTAATGGTAACCTCGGCATTCTCTTTATAAAGCCCGTCACCGTGTACTTTTCCCCGTGCAGCATCGTTAACCGTAAGGGTAACTCTTAGAAGCGGTGCTTCCGCAAAATAGGCCGTCAGGCTCAGATCTTCTTTCGCCTTAAACTCGTGTTTTGCTTCAAGAGAGAACACTTCTTCGCCTTTCTTCCACTCGATAAAACGATAGCCCTCTTTGGCCGTGGCGGTAATCACCACCGTGGAATCTTCTTTATACAGGCCGCCACCGCTCACTTCGCCCATTTCGCCATCGCTGGAATTTACGGCAATGGTATAAACCGGAATTGGTATCAACTCAAAGTTCGCGGTTAAGGTCAAATTTTGAACAACCTCAAACGTGGTATCGGTCTCAGATGAAAACACTTCTTCGTCGGCATCCCCATGGCCGTTAAACACCATGTGGGTCCAATTCACAAAACGATAGCCCTCTTCGGCCGCCGCCCTGATGGTGGTCTCGGCATTCTCCTGTATAGACGTACCGCCGCCGCTTACACTTCCCCATTCGTCGTTATTGGCACGCACTATAACGGTGTGGGGCGGCACATTGCGGAAATAAGCCACCAAGACCATGCTTTCCGTTACGACAAAGGTGGTATCTTTTTTCGTCGAGTCGGCAAAAAATACATATTCTCTCCCGCTTTCGCTCAAAATTTCACGCTTCCAACCCGTAAATCGATAACCCTCTTTCGCTTTGGCCGTAATCGTAACCGTGTCACCTATCTTGTGAATACTATCGCCTGTTACCGAAGCATAACCCATTGTATTGCTATTGGGTCTGGCAAAAACAAGAATCTTATTCTCCGGAATCGCTTCAAACACCGCCGTCAATGCCAACTGTCCGGTCGCCTTAAAGGTATATCTTTTCATCTTGGTAAACACCGTGTTCGTGCCGGTATATACCCATTTTACAAAGTAATAGCCGCTCTTAGCTGTGGCATCAATCACCACATCCGCCTCTTCTCTATACCGACCTTCGCCGCTTACTTCTCCATACGAAGCATCGTTGGCCTGCAAAGTGATGTCATAAAAAACTTCTTCAAAAATGGCGGTCAGGTTCAAATCTTGCGTGGCCTTAAACGTGGTATCCGACTTGGTGGTAAACACCTTGCTTTGGTCGGCCGTATGCACCCATTTTACAAAATGATAACGCCTGCCCGCGCGGGCTTGAACGGACACATCGGCGTTCTCTCTGTAGATGCCGCCACCGCTCACACTGCTCCACGTAACTTCGTTGACCTGCAAGGTAATGGTATAGGTCGGTATTTTCTCAAACACCGCCGTCAAGTCTAAGTCTTGGGTCAAATTAAAGGTAGTGTCGGCGTAGATGCCAAACACATGGTTTCGATCGTTGGTATGCACCCATTTTACAAAACGATAACCATCGTTGGCTTGGGTGGATATCTTAATACGATGCCCCGCCGGATAAGAACCGCTCACATTGGCCATAGTGCCACTGTCGGACGGCCTCAGGGTAATGGTATAAATATCTTCTTCAAAAACGGCGGTCAGGTTCAAATCTTCTGCCGCCTTAAACGTGGTATCTTTCTTGGTGGTAAACACCTTGCTTTGGTCGGCCGTATGCACCCATTTGGAAAAACGATAACCGGTCTTGGGGGTGGCCGTAACCGTAACATCGGCATCTTCTTCATAGGTGTTGCTGCCGGTTGTGCTGCCATGCGCCTCTTCGTCGGGCTTGGCGGTAATGGTAAATTGACTTTTCTTTACCGTAACATTCCACTTAAAGGTTACAACGGTACCATCGGCATCCTTTACTATCGGATTCGTCAGGCTGATGGTATAATCACCACCTTTGTTAAAGGTAAACACGCCGGCTGCCACATCTACGTTGTTCGACGGCGAAACCACCATTTGCGTTTCAGCACCGCCAATCGATAATTCTGCACTTAAATCAAAGGGTATGCCCTTTTGCAAGGTTGTGTCGTCGGCTTGCCAATTGTAGGCCCGGCCGGTGATAGCGGGCAGCTGCGTTACGGCGGGATGTATTTTTGACAACGGAATACGATTGTATTGGCACCACAAGTTGATTAAGGCCGTACAACTGCTTACATCCAAACTCGACAACTTATCGTTATAACAATAAATGTATTTCAAAGCCGTACAACCGCTCACATTCAAACTTGTCAACACACTAATATCGTAACACCATAGATTTATCAGGGACTTACAACTGCTCACATCCAAACTTGGCAACTTATTGTTGTAACAATAAAGCGTTGTCAAGGCCGTGTTCTTGCTTACATCTAAACTCGTCAACTCATTGTTGTTACACCACAATGTGGTTAAAATGGTGTTTTCGCCCAATTTCAAACTCATCAACTTATTATAGTGACAATACAGCCCGGGTAAGGCCGTGTTCTTGCTTACATCCAAACTTGTCAGATTATTTTGGTAACACCACAACATGGTTAGGGATGTGTTTTGGCTCACATCCAAATTCGTCAATTTATTGTTGTGGCACTGTAGCGTTTTCAAAGCCGTACAACCGCTCACATTCAAATTTTCTAACAGATTGTTGTAGCACTGCAGATCGGTCAAGGCCGTACAACTGCTCACATCCAAATTCGTCAACTTATTGTTGTAACACCACAACGTGGTTAAACTTGTACAACCGATTGTCTTCAAATCGCTCAACTTACCATTCCATTTACTATTTGCTACATCCGTAACCGTAAGGGTTGTCAAAGCCGTACAACCGCTTACATCTACAGACTGCAAGTCATTAGACCAGTTAGTAATCATACTTAACATCGGCAGGTTTGGTGCATACAGTGCAGTAACACCTCCGTCTTCTAATAATACAACTTTGTCAACGCGCGGAATGGAGTTCGGTTCCTTGGGTGTTTCGCCACTCCACACCTTTATGTTATACAAACCGGCGGCCTTGTAAGTGTGCTTGAAAACAGTATTGTTTGAGACCACAATATCACGTATTGTGTCTATTGGTGTTCCATCGTTCCAATCCGCATAAAATGTAGATTTGTAGGCTGATTTTACCGACATCGAGAAAAACCTTTTCTCAACATTAACACGTGCGTCATTCACGTTAAGCGTCAGCCACATGGTATCGACCACTCTCCCGGGTTCAGTGGTTTGCGCCGTGGCCGTGGTTTGCGCGGCAGCGAGGGCTGCAAACAACATCATGGCAGAGAGTGCCACCCTGCGGACACCCGTTTGTGTAAAGAAAGGACCGTTTAATTTCATCAGTTTTTTATTTTGTTCAGTGGTTTACAAATAGGTTTAGTTGCGGCCGTGTTTGCGGTCGCTCGCGGCTGCGCCGCTCGCGTCCCTTTAATA
>QLIP01068737.1_pt1 | contig 12688 bp, 13 predicted proteins | sample 1769771 | NCBI WGS metagenome assembly QLIP01 (sample SAMN09428762, study PRJNA476227) | Gut metagenome, whole genome shotgun sequencing project. | isolation source: cecum | host: Rhizomys sinensis | place: China: Jinsha town of Minqing, Fujian Province | collected 2013-09-23
CGGTCAAGGCGAAATTTTTTTGGGAGTTACCGTGGAATATTCAAGCATTTTCAATCAGGTGCAAGAGTTGCGGGAAGATTTTGGGGGAAGCCGCCAAAATGTTGCCGGTGGTTAAATAATCTTCTATTTCCGGTAAGGAAGAAACCAAGCCGCCCGCTTCCAACACCAACAAGGCGCCCGCTGCCAAATCCCACGGTTTTAAGCCAAATTCAAAAAAGCCTTCAAAGCGCCCGGCTGCCACATAGGCTAAATCCAAGGAGGCCGCGCCGGCTCTGCGCACGCCCGCGGATTGTTGAAATAAGGCGGTTAAAATCTTCAAAAAGCGCGGGATATCGTCCCCATCCCGAAAGGGAAAGCCCGTGCCAATTAAGGATTCCCCCAAGTGGGCGCGGCGGGAGGTGCGAATGCGTTTTTCGTTTAAATAAGCGCCAGCGCCTTTACTTGCGGTGAAAAGCTCATTTTTGTTGGGGTCAAAAATCAAGGCGTGTTCCACCACGCCTTGATGAGCCAGCGCAATGGAAATGGCATAATGCTCAAAGCCGTGGATAAAATTGGTGGTGCCGTCCAAGGGGTCAATAATCCATTGGTAATCGCTTTCTGCTGCGGATTTTCCGGATTCTTCTGCCAAAATGCCGTAATGGGGATACGCCTCGGTTAAGGTTTCTATGATGATTTTTTCTGCCGCGCGGTCAATTTCGGTGACAAAATCGTGGGTGGCTTTTTGGCGCACTTTGACGGCGTTCAAATCCAAGCTCGCCCGGTTGATAATTTGCGCGGCGCGCCGAGCGGCCTTCAAAGCAATGTTGAGCGTGGGATGCAAAACCATAAAAATATGTCGTGTAAAAATTGCGCTATTTTAATCAAAGGGAGAAAAAAACACGTGAAAAATTTCTATATCGTGCTTTGTCGGCCTTCGCATTCGGGCAACATCGGGGCGGTGGCGCGCGCAATGAAAACAATGGGTTTAGAAAATTTAAATTTAATCTTCCCCAAAAGTGATTTTTTAAATGAGGAAGCTTTGGCGCGCGCCCGAAGTGGAGCGGATATTTTAAAAAACGCCCGTGTTTTCAATCACTTAGAAAACGCCATTGCCCCGTGTGCGGAAGTTTTGGGCTTTTCGGCAAGAAAGCGCGAATTGAATCTGCCTTTTTTTGCGATAGATTCGGTTTTTCAACATATTCCTCCCAACACCCCCACGGCGTTGTTGTTTGGGAATGAAACCAACGGTTTAAGCAATGAAGAATTGATGTTGTGCACCAAACAGGTTTTTATTCCAACGGGTGAAGAATTTTCTTCTTTAAATTTGGCGGCTGCCGTGCAAATTGCAGCGTATGAAATTTTTAAAATGAAGTCCCAAGCAGCAATAAAAAATAAAAAAGCAGAGCGGCGCGCCACTGCTAATGAGCGCGCGCATTTAATGGAGAGCTTCAAAAAGGTGATGTTGCATTCCGGGTTTTATAATCCCAAAGACCCCGGGCGATTGATTTTTCGCTTAAACCGATTATTCAATCGCGCGGAATTGGAAAAAACCGAAGTGCATATTTTAGAAGGCATTTTGAATGCCATTTTTAACCCAACGGCGTTTAGAAAATGATGATTCCCTCACGTTTACGTTTATGCGGCTATTTGCTTTATGAAATTTTGGTGAATTTTGCCGTGTTTTTAATTGGTTTTTGGCTGCCGCACGTCTTACTGCAAGCTGCGGATATTTGGCGCGCTTCCCCCAAAATGATGTGGGTGCATTGCTTTTTTTTGTTTTCTTTTTATTTCACCTTTTTTTGGACAAAATCTGGTCAAACCTTGGCGATGAAAACGTGGAAATTGCGCTTAATTGATTCCCAAACAAGGCGGCCTCCCCGCTTGATGCAAGCGCTGTTAAGAAGTTTTTTGGTGTGGGTGTCGCTTCTTTCTATCATCGGTTTTTTGTGGTTTTTGGTGGATAAAAAACGCCGCCCCCTCCATGATTTACTCTGCACCACAGAAACGATTTTTGAAAAAGAAATAAAAGAAACAAAAGAAATAAAACAATAAAAATTCCACGGTGAACCTTTAAAAATTTTCAAAATTTTGAAGGGTTTACCGTGGAGTTTTTTAAATTCAATTCTTTTTTGCTTCTTTTATAGAATACAAAAACGCTTGCAAAAGTTGAATGCGCTCTTCTTTGTTGGGGGAGTTTTTAATGCTTTTTCCAATTCTTGGAATAAATGGTTTTCTAAATCGGTTAATAATTCATTTTGTAATTCTTCTGGTTTATTTTGGTTATGAAAAGAAGGGGTGTTTTTGTATTTTTTATAAACCGGAACGGCAATTTGCGTAAAAATATCCAAAGCGGAAATAAAGGGTTGAAAAGCGGGATTCTTTTTTAAAAGAAATGAAAATAAAGTGGGGAGTTTTTCAAACACAAACAAAACGTTTTTTTCGTTAATCAATTTCCCCAATTTTTCAAAAAGAAATTCTATTCTTAAATTCTGTTTTTTTTCTTTGTTTTCTTTATTTTCAAAATATTTTTTAAACAACATTTTTTCCTCCATTTTAAAAATAAAATTCAAAAATAAAACTCCGTTTACCGTGGAAAAGTTTGAATAATGCTTTTTAGAATTTTGCGGGTGAGTAGGGTTGCCAACAGGGCGATGAACACCAAGGAGAGGTCTAAGGCGTAAAAAAAACCCACGGCGCCGTGGTGAAAAGTGTAACAAAGGAGGTAACCACCGGTTAAGCCAATGCCCCAAAAGCCCAAAATTTGGATGAGCATTGGCAAAAAGGTGATTCGGCAGGCGCGCAAAATGTGCATCATCACCGTTTGCACGCTATCAAAAAATTGGTAAGCCGCTGTGAGCCACAACAAAGGCAAGGCTGCGCGAATCACGGCTTCTTGGTTGGTGTTGAGATAAACGTAAAAGTCGCCCAACAACAAAATAAAAAGTGCCATCACGCAGGAAATGAAAGCAGCCAAAGAAAGCCCCGCGCGCACCGCCATCATCAAGCGCGCGGCGTTTTTTGCGCCCAAAGCTTGCGCGCATTCTGCCATCACCGCAACGGAAATGGAAAGCGGGATTAAATACAAAATAGAGGCTAAGCCTCCCACCACGCGGTAAGCCCCTACCGATTCCGCTCCCAAAGGTGCGAGCAAAATAGAAACAAACACAAAGGCACTGGATTCAATTAGATTGATGACGCCCATCGGAATGCCGATTTTCAATAAACGTTGCCAGCGCTTTACATTGGGGGCATACCATTTTCCAAACAATTGAAAATGTTGGGCTTCCTTGCTTTTTAACGCCCAAAATGCCGCCAAAAAAAGCGCGAGGTAACTCAACACCACGTTGGAAAGGGCGCAGCCGATTAAACCTAAGGAAAGTTGCATCGCCAAAAAGCTCGCCAAGGCGACGTGCAACACCAAGGCAATTAAGCCGATGTGCACCAAAACTTTGACTTTACCCAAAGCGCTGCAAAAGGCGTAAAAAGTGCGGTAAAACAAAGCGGCGGGGAGCTGCCACGCCAAAATGTTTAAATAGGCGCGCGCGCGTTGGTTGACTTCATCGGGGATGTTCGCCCAGCCCAAAAACCAGTCGGGGTAAAGAAGCAAAAAAACGCCGGGGATGAAAATTAAAAAAGTGAGCCAGAGCGCTTGTTGCAACATCAAGCCTGCGGCGCGCGCGTGCCCCGCCCCATAAAGTTCGGCGGACAAAGGCGCAACCGCCTGCAAAATGCCAAACAATGAAAATTCCACGATGATGAATGCGCCAGAGCCCAAGGCAACGGCTGCCAAATCGGTGGCGTTGAAATGCCCCAAAATCACGGTATCCGCCAAGGACATTCCCATTGCGGAAAATAAAGAAATGTAAATTGCCCACGATTGCCGCAACAAATGCAAGACGATGTTGGAATCGGCAATGCCAAAAAGTTGGGTAAAAAAACGCAACACCATCATTTAACCGGTTGAGCCAAATCCGCCCTCGCCGCGCTGGGTGGGGGTGAAATTTTCTACGAAGTTAAAATTCACCCTGCAAACGGGCATCACCACCATTTGCGCAATGCGGGCAAAAGGGGTGATTAAAAAATCCTCTTTCCCGCGGCTCAATAAAGAAACCTTGATTTCCCCTTGGTAATCGGAATCAATCACGCCCACGCTGTTGCCCAACACAATGCCGTTTTTGTGCGCTAAGCCACTTCTTGGGAAAATAAAGGCGGCGAGGTTTGGGTCGTTTAAATGAATGGCAATGCCGGTGGGAATGAGCAAAGTTTCCCCTTTTTTTAAAAGGATTTCTTTTTCCAAACACGCGCACAAATCCAAGCCCGCCGCGCCTTCGCTTTGGTATTTTGGCAGGTGGTTTTGAATTAAAGGATTCACTATTTTTAATTCAAGGGAATGCATTTTTTGTTTTCCTTCCACGGTCAATGAAAAATTTTTTTCAAAAAAAATAAAAGGTTTACCGTGGATTCCACGTGTTTTTTAAATCCACGGTTTTGTTGAAGGAAGAAAGATTCAAATCCTTCACAAAATAGCCCAAACGTTCAAATTGAAAAATTTCCCCCGCTTGTGCATTTTTTAAGGAACATTCCAACTTGGCATTGAGGGTGGTTTTGGAGTGCGGGTTAAAATCGTCCAAAAAATTCCCCGTTTTTTGACCGGGCAAGGGCGCAGTAAATAAGCGCTCGTATAAATTAATTTCCGCTTCAAAAGAATCAAACAACCAATGGATGTTGCCTTTGGTTTTAATGGAATCTGAACCTTCTGTGCCGGACTTCGTGTTCAAAAACACTTGGGCGTGCACGGCGGTGATTTCCCCTTTTTCGTTTTTATCACAATGGGTGCATTCAATGACGTAAGCGTAGCGCAGACGCACTTTATTGCCGATGAATAAGCGCCGAAAACCTTTTTCGGGTTTTTCCATAAAATCGTCTTTTTCAATCCACAAGGTGCGCCCGAAGGGAATTTCTCTTCTTCCCCATTCCGGTTTTTGCGGGTGGTTGGGAAGAAGGCAGATTTCAGTTTGGTTTTCGGGGTAATTGTCCAAAATCAATTTTAAGGGGTTCAACACGGCGATTCGGCGGGGCGCATCGTCATTTAAAACCTCGCGCTGGCAATCCTCAAAAACGGTGTAATCAATGAGGGAATCAGATTTGGACACGCCAATTCGTTCTATAAAAAGTTGAATGCCCCGCGGGGAATAGCCGCGGCGTTTTGCGCCGGATAAAGTGGGTAACCTTGGGTCATCCCAGTCGGAGACATAATTTTTGTTCACCAATTCAATCAATTTGCGTTTAGAGAGCACCACGTGGGATAAATTCAGCCGAGAAAATTCATATTGGTGTGGCAAAGGGCGTTGGAAAAATCCGCCTTCTGCCAAGTGGTTCAACAACCAATCGTAAAACGGGCGCTGCTCTTCAAATTCCAAGGTGCAGATGGAATGCGTAATGCACTCTAAGGCATCCTCAATGGGGTGCGCGAAAGTATACATTGGATAAACGCAATATTTTTTCCCCGTGTTGTGGTGTTCAACGTGGCGAATGCGGTAAATTACGGGGTCGCGCAAATTGATGTTGCCGGATGCCATATCAATTTTTGCCCGCAAAACGTGCGCCCCATCTTCAAAATCCCCGCGTTGCATTTGGGAAAATAGAGTTAAATTTTCTTCTATGGAGCGCTCCCTAAATGGAGAGTTTTTGCCACTTTCGGTTAACGTGCCGCGATTTTGTTTAATTTCCTCTGCGCTTTGGCTATCCACATAGGCTAAATTTTTGCGGATTAAAAATTCCGCGCATTGCAACATCGCTTCAAAATAGTTGGACGCCCAATAGCGGTTGGGCTGATACTCGCAACCCAACCACGCAATGTTTTCTTCAATGGCTTTAATAAAGGTTTCATCTTCTTTTTCCGGGTTGGTGTCGTCAAAACGCAAATGACATTCGCCGTGAAAATCTTTTGCCAAACCAAAATTCAACAAAATGGATTTGGCGTGCCCCAAGTGTAAATAACCATTGGGTTCAGGCGGAAAACGCGTGCGAATGCGGGCAGAATCAAGGGGCGCATCGGGGTTAAAAAACCCGGGCGAGCCCGCCCACCTTTTGTTTTGGAATTTATTTTCTTTTAAATCGTTTTCAATGATGTTGCGCACAAAGTTGGTGGTAAGGGGTTGAACTGAGTTTTCCACGGTCGTTTTCAAAAAAATTTAAAAACGGCATTGTAAACGAAAAAAAAATACGCTTTACCGTGGAAAGTGCTTATTTATAATAGCGCTTAAAAAAATATCAGCCATTTTTTTGGAGAACCACGATGGGATTTTTAACGGGCAAGCAGTTGGTGATTACAGGCGTTTTATCCAAACATTCTATTGCTTACGGCATTGCCAAAGCCGCCGTGCGCGAAGGGGCGAGCATTGCTTTAACCTACCAAAACGAACGCTTTTTGGAGCGCATCCAAAAATTTTCTAAGGAATTGAATGACGCGCCGGTGTTTCCTTTGGATGTCACAGAAGATGCCCAAATTGAAAAATTGTTTGCGGATATCCAAAACCTCTGGGGCGGCTTGGACGGCTTGGTGCATTCCATTGCCTTTGCGCCCACCGAATCCATTGAGGGCGATTTTTTGAACGGCATTTCGCGCGAGGCGTTTCGCGTGGCGCACGATGTTTCTGCTTATAGCTATGTCGCCTTGGCAAAAGGCGCGCGCGCGCTTATGCAAGGAAGAACGAATCCTTCCTTGTTGGCGTTAACTTACTTAGGTGCGGTGCGCACAATGCCCAACTACAACACAATGGGCTTAGCCAAAGCGAGCTTAGAAGCCGCTACGCGTTATTTGGCGTTTTGCTTAGGACCAGAAGGCATTCGCGCGAACGCCGTTTCTGCCGGGCCCATTAAAACCTTGGCGGCTTCCGGCATTGGAAATTTTGGAAAATTATTGGCTTACAACGCGCACCACGCGCCCTTGCGCCGCAATGTCACCATTGAAGAAGTAGGCAATGCCGCGGCGTTTTTGTTGTCGGATTTGGCAAGCGCCATCACGGGGGAAATTTTGTATGTGGATGGCGGCATCAACACCACCGCAATGGGTAACCCAGACCCGATGTAGTTTTTAAAAAAATTTAGGGTTCACCGTGGAAAACGAAGAAAGCGCCCTTTTAACCTTAACGCGATTAAAAAAACCGGCGCGTTATGGCGTGGTTTTATTAAACGATGACATCACCACAATGGATTTTGTGGTGATGGTCTTAAAGCGCATCTTTTGGCATTCCACCGAAGAAGCCAATCGCCTGATGTTGCAAATTCACCAAGAGGGGCGCGGCACGTGCGGGGTTTATTCCTTGGATGTGGCGCAAACCAAGGCGGATCAAGTGCGCGCTTTGGCAAGGGAAAATCGTTTTCCCTTGCAATGCGTTTTAGAGAAAGAAGAATGATTGCCGATGATTTTGAAACCACCTTGCACCGCGCTTTGGTGGATGCCCGCACGCGCCGCCAAGAATTGGTGACGGTGGAACATTTGCTCTTGTCTTTAAGCCAAGAAGAAAGCGTGCAAAATGTTTTAAAAGAATGCGGCGTGCCCTTGGCACAATTTCAACAAGAACTCTCTACCTTCATCAACGAAAACACCCCCATCATCCCTTTGGATGAAGATTACGAAAAAATCACCACGCAACCCACCAAAGGCTTCCAGCGGGTCATTCAGCGCGCCATTTTGGAAGCGCAGGCAAATAACCGTAAGGCGGAGGTGACTTCCTTAAATGCGTTGGTCGCCATTTACGGCGAACAAGAATCTTATGCCTTGTATTTTTTGCGTAAATACGGCGCGCACCGCTTGAATGTGATGGCGCGCGTGGCAGCGCAAAGTTTGGGCGCAGCAGATGATTTTTTAGAAGAGCGCAAAAAACAAGAACAAGAAGCCTCGCGCTTAAAAATGAAAGCCGATTTGGAGCGTAATAAGGAAGAAAAAAGCAGCAAAGAGGTGTTGGAAAGCTTCACCTTGAATTTAAACGAGGCAGTGCGCCAAAAACAAATTGACCCTTTAATTGGGCGAGAAAAAGAATTAAAACGCTTGATGCAGATTTTGTGTAGAAGAAGAAAAAATAATCCCCTCTTGGTGGGGGAAGCCGGCGTTGGCAAAACCGCCATTGCAGAAGGCTTGGCGTGGGTGATTGAAAACGATTTAGCCCCAGAAGTTTTGAAAAATGCAGAAGTTTATTCCTTAGATTTGGGCGCGTTGTTGGCGGGTTCAAAATACAGGGGAGACTTTGAAGCGCGCTTAAAAAAACTCATCCACATTTTGACGCAAAAAGAAAACGCCATTTTGTTGATTGATGAAATCCATTCCATCATCGGGGCAGGCTCTTCCAATTCTGGCGCGGTGGATGCTTCCAATTTATTAAAACCGGCATTGTCTTCCGGGAAATTGCGCTGCATTGGCGCAACCACTTTTGGCGAATACCGCAAGATTTTTAGTAAAGATTCTGCCCTCAACCGGCGCTTTCAAAAAATTGATGTGGAAGAACCCTCCGTGGAAGAGAGTATCGCCATTTTAAAAGGCTTAAAATCCCATTTTGAAAAGCACCACCAAGTGCGCTATACCCACGCTGCCTTAGAATCCGCGGTGAAACTTTCTTACCGTTATATGCGGGATAAACACTTACCGGACAAAGCCATTGATGTGATTGACGAAGCCGCGGCGGCGCAAAAAATTTTAAAAAAACAAAAAAAACTCATCACCCAAACGGACATTGAAGAAATGGTCGCCTTGATGGCGCGCGTGCCTTCGCAAAATGTCAAAGAAGACGACAAACGCGTTTTAAAACATTTGGAAGACAATTTAAAAAAGGTCATTTTTGGGCAAGATGAAGCCATTGCCGTTTTGGCGCGCTCCATCAAAATGGCGCGGGCAGGCTTAGGCAAAACCCAAAAACCCGTGGGAGCGTTTTTGTTTTCTGGTCCCACGGGGGTGGGGAAAACAGAAGTGGCGCGCCAATTGGCGTTTTTGTTGGGCGTGGAATTGGTGCGCTTGGATATGTCGGAATATATGGAAAAACACGCCGTTTCGCGTTTAATCGGCGCGCCTCCGGGTTATGTGGGCTTTGAACAGGGCGGCATTTTGACGGATGCGGTGGTGAAAAACCCTTACGCGGTGATTTTGTTGGACGAAATTGAAAAAGCGCATCCGGATGTTTTTAATTTGTTTCTGCAGGTGATGGATCACGGCACGTTGACGGATAGCAACGGCAGAAAAGCCGATTTCCAACAGAGCATTTTAATTATGACCACCAACGCGGGCGCGGAAGAATTGAATAAAAACGCCATTGGATTTTTGCCGAAGGTGGAAAAGGGCGATGAATTATCCGCGGTGAAGCGCTTTTTTTCGCCGGAATTTCGCAATCGCTTGAACGCCATCGTGCCTTTTGCGCCGTTGAATTTTGAGATGATTTTAAAAGTGGTGGATAAATTTTTGTTGGAATTGGAAAACCAATTAGCTGAAAAAAACATCCACGCGCGGTTTAGTGATTCTTTACGCCAGCATTTAGCCAAAACGGGCTTTGACCCCAAAATGGGCGCGCGCCCAATGGCGCGTTTGGTGGAAGAAAAATTGCGCGCCGTCTTGGCGGATTCCATTTTGTTTGGGGATTTGCAAAACGGGGGCGAAGTGCTTTTGGATTATGAGCCGGAAAAAGGCATTTTTATGGAAAGCCTTGCCTTGGTGGAATAATTTTCCACGGTCAACTTTTGTTTTTTTAAAAATTTTTTGAAGTTCACCGCGGAAAAGCGTTTTATTTTTTGGCAGATGCTTCTTCGTCTGCTTTCTTTTGGATGGCTTCTTCAAGGAAGCGTTTAAATTTTATGGGTTCGCACACGCACATAAAATGCGGTGAGCCTCCTCCCGTGCCACGCACCACCAAGGTGCCGTAATCCAAAATTCTTCCCAAAATGCCTTGGTCACAGATGATCCCCTCAAATCTGTCAAGGTTATTTTTGGGGCGCAGCGGAGATAGACTTTAAAAAGTTGAAACTGTTAGAATTTTTTAAAGTTTGACCGTGGATTCTGAGGAAGCGAAGTGAGCGAAGAATCTCAAACACCATCTTTTGTGAATTTTTTAAGGAGAAAACAATGAAAAAATCGGCTTTTTTCCTTTCTTTACTGTTGGGGGCTTGTCAGCCGGCGGAAACTCCCAACCACCCTGCGCCGCAAATCAAAAAAGAATCGCCCGTGGTGGAAAACATTAAAAACGCAGAAAAAACGGCTGACCCCGCGGCAGAATTGGAAAAAATGACCCTCCCTTTAAACGTTTTAAAAGATTTAGGAGTTGTCAAAAAAGAAGCGCCGGCGCGGCAAGAAAGCTTGGAGACTGCGGAAGAATTGGGTCAAATGGCGATGCCGTTAAATATTTTAAAAGATTTGGGCAAAATGGAAGCCCCAGAAAAAAACAAAGCGCTTTTGGATTTTGCAGCGCAACTTTTAAAAGGCGCGGATAAAACAAAGGAAGAAAATGCGGTGGGGCAAAGTTTAGAAGATTTTTCTAAAACGCCTTCTGAGGAAAATGCCGCGCGCGTTTTGGAAGAAGCCTTTTCTCTATTAAAAAAAATGAGCCCTCCTCCAAAAGAGCCGTCCCCCTTTAAAGATCAAGGCGATTTTGAACGTGAGGCGCACTCCACCGAATGATTTTCCGCGGTGAACTTTGAAAAAATTTCAAATGAACATCCACACCACGCACACCTTGATTATTGGCGATAGTCGGAATCTTTCTTTGATTCCCGATCAATCCGTGCATTTGATTGTGACCTCGCCCCCGTATTGGCAGTTGAAAGATTATGGCAATGCGGGGCAAATCGGTTTTCACGATAGCTATGAAGATTACATCAACCATTTAAATAGGGTGTGGGCAGAATGCAATCGTGTGTTGCATAACGGTTGCCGGCTGTGCATCAACATCGGGGATCAATTCGCCCGAAGCGTTTATTACGGGCGTTATAAAGTCATCCCCATTAGAACCGAAATCATCCGTTTTTGCGAAGCCTTGGGAATGGATTATATGGGCGCGATCATCTGGCAAAAGCAAACCACAATGAACACCACTGGCGGCGGGGCGGTGATGGGCAGTTTTCCCTATCCGCGCAATGGCATTTTAAAAATGGATTATGAGTTTATTTTGCTGTTTAAAAAACAAGGTCAAGCACCCATTCCCACCCAAGAGCAAAAAAAATCCTCAGCGATGACCAAGGAAGAATGGAAAAGCTTTTTTGCTTCGCATTGGCATTTTGGCGGGGCAAAGCAAAACGGGCATATTGCCGTTTTCCCCGAAGAGCTGCCGCGCCGTTTAATCAAAATGTTTTCTTTTGTGGGAGAAACCGTGTTAGACCCCTTTATGGGCAGTGGAACAACAGCCTTGGCTGCGCGCAATTTGCAACGCAATTCTGTGGGTTATGAAATCAACCCCCATTATCAGCATTATTACGAAGAAAAAGTCGCTCCCTCTTTGTTTGGCGCAAGCTATCAATATGCCAAGGATGAATCTGGTTTTGATGTGGATGAAAAATTAAAAACTTTGCCTTATGTGTTTTGTGACCCGCATAAAATGGAAAATAAAGTGAATGTGAAGGAATGGCAGTTTGGGTCAAAAATAGACAAAAACAAAAAAGAACGAGAAGAATATTTTTTTGTAAAACGCATTCTTTCTCCCAATCGGCTTCTTTTGAACAATGGCTTGGGCGTGCGCCTACTTGGAATTAAGGAAAAACCTATTGTGAACGCAAATGCCACGCAGTTTCTTACGGAAAAAACAAAAGGGCGGAAGGTTTTTTTGCGTTATGACGCCATTTTGCACGATGAAGAAGATTGGGCACTGTGTTATTTGTATTTGGACAATAAAACCTTCATCAATGCGCACCTTTTGAAAAATGGCTTGGCTGAGATTGATTATTCCTTTGATTTTAAATACAAAAATAAATTTGAAAAATTGTTGATGAAGGCGGAATGATGAACAAATATTCAATGAATTTTGGGAAAAAAGAGCGGGTGTTGAATTACGCCTGCCAAACTTATCAATTGTCCCGTCCCAATAAAGTTGGGGCGGTGATGGCTTTAATTCGCGATTGTCAACCCGCTTCTTTTGAAGAATGGCAGCTGTGGTATTTTGATAATGCTTACACAGAAGGCAAAAATCCAACAAAAATTACCAGCGACACTTTGAAAGAATTGGGGGAGCGGCTATACGCGAAAATTATGGAAGTGGTGATACCCGAATGGGAAGCTGCTTTTCGGGAATTGACACAAGAAGATTGCGTCAATTACATCTACAATCTCACCCTTAATCGCACTTATGATGGCTATTTACGAGAAAAATCGGTGATCCACGATGGCTTATCCAAAATATTGACCGATATCGTTTTTGAAGAAAGCGACCCTGAATTGGATCACGCCGGGGATGTGGATTATCTTGCAAAAGTTGGCGATAAAGCGATAGGTATACAAATTAAACCGATTACGGCAAGTGCAAACTTTGGCGGTTATTCTTTAACGGAGCGGATGAAGGAAAGTTTCAAATCGTTTAAAGAACGTTATGGCGGCAACGTGTTTATTGTGTGGAGTTTGGATGGCGAGATTGCCAACAAGGAGGTGGTTGAAGCAATTCGCGCTGAAATAAAAAGACTTTCCGTTTAAAAATAAAAAGGGGCATGCCTAGTTTAGGGGATGAAGTTTAAAGTTTTTGAG
>QLIP01044921.1_pt1 | contig 12668 bp, 6 predicted proteins | sample 1769771 | NCBI WGS metagenome assembly QLIP01 (sample SAMN09428762, study PRJNA476227) | Gut metagenome, whole genome shotgun sequencing project. | isolation source: cecum | host: Rhizomys sinensis | place: China: Jinsha town of Minqing, Fujian Province | collected 2013-09-23
ATGACTCTAACAGCTCCATAATCCGCTCCGGTTTGCCATTGCAGACAGCATCGTCAAGGTCGTTCAGCAGGCTGGTGCTGTCGTTACTATTTTTTGCAGCATATTTGGGGAGTAACGACTTCAGCAAGCCCTCTTCCACTTCTCGGTTGGGAATACCGAGTCGGTACATATCTTTCCTGTTATCATACGCTTTTATCGTAAGATAGCCAGTTTGGAATAGCAGCGCTTCCACATTGTCGGAGTGCATGGTGTCACCGCTCGAAAGAGATTCAGAGGCAACCACGCGGTTAAGCACCGTTTCTATATCCTCAGTGCTTTGTTGCAGTTTTTTGGTCAGAAATTCGGGGGTGCCTGTGGAGTACCAAAAACGTCCCAGTTTATTGCCCACAAACGCGCTCAGGAGACTGAATGGGTTGTAGATGTCGGGACAATTCTCCGAGAAGTGATAGCCGTCGTAGTTGGCTTTGAGCTGCTGCATCATACCCTCGAAATCAGTATGTTTGGCTGCGGCTAATTTCTCTACACCAGGGGCCATAAAAGTGCGGATTTCCTGCTCGGTAAAACCGCAAATAGTAGCGAAATCATCGAGCAGAGTGATGTCCAGCAGATTATTTAAGTCGCTAAATATGCTGAGTTTGGAGAAGCGGCTTACGCCCGTGAGCATCGCGAAGCGGATATAGCGGTCGGCACCCTTCAAGACACTGAACACGGGTCGCAGTTCCTGACGCAAAGCCTCGTGCAGCTCGAGGTTGTGCAGCGAGTTGACCAGCACCTTGTCGTACTCATCAATGAGGATAACAACCTGACGGCCAGTTTGCTCATAGGCGGCTTCAACAATGTTCATGAAACGATTGCCTAAATCATATCCCACTGATGCTACATTATATACTTTTTCCCACTTGGAAAACTGTCGATCAATCGTGAAACGCAGCCCTTCGATACTCGTTATAGAAGTATTCACGAAGTTAAGTCGCAGGACGGGGCGCGGGGTCCAGTCTACGTCGTCGCGGTCGAGGTAGAGACCTTTGAATAGCTCGCGTCGGCCACTGAAATACGCTTCGATGGTGCTGAGCATCAGGCTCTTGCCGAAGCGACGCGGACGGCTCAGGAAGTAGTACTTACTCTCGTTAAGCATCTGATAAATCACCGCGGTCTTATCAACGTAGACATAGCCGCCTTCGATGATGTCAGCGAAGGTTTCGATGCCGATGGGATACTTTAAGCGCATATTCGGGTTCCTGGTTTGAATTAGTGTGCAAATTTAGTGATTTTTTTTGACTTTTCAAAAAATTTGCTTAACGGTTAGCACATCGGAGGCGGTGTGGGCGCGGAGGGCGGGGGCGTATTGGCTTTGCACCTGAGCGGGGGCGAGCTGGAGGGCGCCGGAGGCGGTGACGTAGTAGTCCTCGCGGAGGGTGAGAGAGCCGCGCTGGAGGCGGTGGAGGAAGTAGGTGGTGGCAGTGGCGGTGGGTTCGCGATAGGCGCTGGTGCCAGCGAGCCACACGCGCCCTGGGAGCTGCTCCACAGGCTCAAATGCGGCGCAGGCGGGGAGCGACACCACGCAGAAGTCCATGGGGCGTGAGGCCTTGATTTCCACCACCATAGTGACGCGTTCGCCCACCTTCAGCTCACCTTCGATGCGGCGCGTGATACTTAGTTCGGGGGAGGAGAAAGGCTTGATGGCGCTCAGGGAGTCGACGGCGGAGGCATACACCCCACCCCATGCTGGGAAGCGGCCCTTGCTAATGGTGAGTTCGCCCCCTTGGGGGAGGTTGAGGCGGAAGGCACCCATCACCTCGTTGGCCGCAGGGTTGAGGGCTGATCCATTGAGGGCTACATGCCACTGATTGGCGGCAGGCACGAGCCAGTTGGAGCCAGTGGAGAGGAGGGCGGCCACGAGGGAGGTGGTGGCGGCCGAGCTGCCCCAGTCCATGGCGTTTTTATGCTCGATAAACTGCTGGCGGATTAGGTCCACCTCGGGGCTGTGGGGCGCAACGGCGGCAAATGCGCGCAGCAGGGGGGCGCAGGGGCCTGTTTGCTGCCAGGCTTCATATTCGCTCAGCGAGGCGATGATTGAGCGCGCTGTGGTGGGGTAGTTATTCGCGTTCAAAATCAGGGCGGCCTCTGCTTTTTGCTCCAGGGAGAGGTCGCGCCAGGAGGCGATGAGGTGTTGCACGGTGTTGCTCACGGCCTTGCGCGCCGAGGGGGTCATGGGGGCGTAGGCCTCTAACTGTGGGCGCCAGGAGGCGAAGTCTATGTCGTAGAAGCTGCGGTTCTTCACCACCTTGCGGCCCATTTCGCCGTCGGCATATTTCAGGGCTTCGGTGATGAGCTGACGCAGGCGCGGCTCGGCGGGCAGATAGCCGAGCGAGTGGAGTTGCGCCATAGCTCGGAGCACGGCGGCGGTGACCCAGTAGGAGGGTTCGTCGCTGTCGGGGGTCCAGGCTATGCCGCCAGCGCGCACGAGTTTGGCGAGCCCGTGAATGGCCTCAGCCTGCGCCTTTTCGCTCTGTCGCTTGTCGAGGAGCAGGAGCAGGCGTTGCTTGCGTTCCGACTCGGTTTGCGCGGCTCCGGGCCAGGGGGTGTGTTCGAGCAGGGCTATTTTGAGGTCGACGTTTTGCTCCAGCGCGGAGAGGAGGAGCGAGTCGGATTGCTGCCAGGAGTGGAGCGCGGAGGCTATGGCGGGATAGGAGCGGAGCAGGCCTCGCGCTGTGGCGGCCGAGAAGAGGGCTGCGGCCTGACTTGGGGCCGCGGCCGAGGGGTTGGCTTGCAGTCCGGGGAGGGCTGTGAGCACCTCCCAGAGGGCGTTGGAGGTGAAGGTGACCACGCCATTTTGGGGCACTTGGAGGGTGATTTGGGTGCTGTCGGCTGGCACGAAGAAGGGGCGTGCTTGCCCGGTGTGCACCTCGGCTGGGAGTATGGCTATGAGGCTCTCTTCGCCGTCGGTGAAGCGTCCGGCGGTGGCCTTGACTCTCACTCCGAGCATGGAGCGATTGGGGGCAAGGAGCGGGAGGGAGATGGTGGCGGCGGAGTCGGGGGTGAGGCTCAGGAGAGAGGTGGATTGGGTGAGGATTTGGTGGCTGAGGGGGTCGAATAGCTCAAAGGTGGCAGCGACGGACTGAAGCGAGTCGGTGGCGTTCATCACGGAGGCAGTGAGGAGCAGGGAGTCGCCGCAGGTGACGATGCGCGGGATGCGCGAGGCGACCATGACGGGTTTGGACACAATAATATCGCGCGCGAGGGTGCCGTGGAGCAGTTCGGGATTGTAGGCGCAGGCGAGCAGGCGCCAGGTGGTGACGGCGTTGGGGGCGGTGAATGAGAGCGACACTTCGCCGTTGGCCGCGGTGGTGAGCGAGGGCATCCAGAGTGCTTGCACCTGATTGGGGAGTCGGGGTTCTTCTTCCATAGCGGAGAGAGAAGTGGGTGCGGCTTCAGCGGCCTCAGCGGCTTCCATTTTGGCATCGGTGGCGGCGAGGAAGTTCATTTGCGCCATGCCGCGGCCGCGAATGTAGAGGGGGCTGCTTTGGGGGTAGAGGCGACCGTAGGTGTCGAAGGCTGGCGGGGTGATGCTCAGGGCGGAGAAGCCGGTGGAGCGTTGGGTGGTGCACTCGCGCGGCCAGGCGGTGCAGAAGTTGGTGTAGAACTGCTTGCTGCCGAAGGTGCTGGTCTCAAAGTGCCAGCCGAAGGGGTGAATGGCATCGAGCGCTTTGGAGTAGACGCTCAGGAGCAGGGCCGCGGCGGCGGGTTGGCCGAGGTTGTTGGTCACTCGCAGGTCCCAGTGCTCGGTTTGCCCCGGTTCCATGAGTTGGCGCATGGAGCTGACGGAGATTTGGAGGGAGGTGGGGAGCTGTGGGCGAGTCACTTTCACGGTGTGCTCGTAGGCCTTGAAGTTGCGGAGGGTGGAGAGTGTGAGCGTGGCTTGGTCGAGGCCTTGCGGCAGCTCTATGGGGAGGGTGAAGTTGCCCTTGGCGGGGGTGAGCCATTGCTGGCTGATGATTTTGTCGCGGTCCCAGAGGGTGAGGCGGATGTGGGAGTCGGCATAGGAGGTGCCCACGAGGAGTTTGTCGCCCGGCTTGGCGGCGGTTTCGGGCACGAAGAGGGCCAACTGCTCGGGGGGCATGGCGTCCGTGGGGCGGTAGACGGTGATTTTGCCGTAGGTGCGGGGGTAGGCCAAGGCGGGGTCGGCGGTGCGGATAGTGAGGGCGTAGGAGCCAGAGGGGACGTTGGTCCAGAGGGTGTCGGGGGAGAGAGGAGTGGTGTCATTAAGGGCGGTGAGGGTCCAGATGAGGGGGATGCGCTCGGGGCGGCCTTGGGCGTTGGTCACTTGCGCCGTCAGGGGCTTGCCAGGCACCACGTAGGAGGGGATGTCGACCTCAATGTTGTAGGGTCTACCCGCCACGAAGGCTGTGGCGGCGTGGGTTTCACCGGTGGGGGAGGTTACTTGCGCTTCGGCGGTGAGGTTGTAGTCGGCCGTGCAGGGAATGAGGGCGGCAAAGGTGCCTTGGGAGTCGGTGGTGACTGTGGTGTCGGCCACTTGGGGGCCGCGGTTGGTGAAGTTGCTGCGCCAGTCCCAGCGGGGGAGGCGGCGGAGGGAGATTTTCACCTGCGCCTGAGCCATCGGAAAACCGTTATAGCCCACGGCCGCGCCAGTCACTTTCACTTCGGTGGAGTCGAGGCGCGTGGCGGTGGTGGTGACTTCGAAGGTGGGGGCTACGTAGTGGGCCACGACCACCGATTGGGTGGCTGCGCGGTCAATTTGGAGCGTGAAGTGGCCCGTCAGCCCCTCCTTGGGGAGGAGGAAAGAGCCGGAGAGGCGGCCATAGTCGTCAGTAACGGCGGTGAGGGAGTCAATCGGCTGCCAGTTGGGGTTGAGGAGCTTGATGGTGGTGCGTTTGCCTGGCTCGAGTTGGCTGCGTCCGCCGGAGGTGGCGATGAGCGTGGCGGCAAATTGGAGGGTGTCGCCGGGGTGATAGAGGCCTCGGGCGGTGAAGATATTGGCGTGGTGATACACCTCGCGGCTGTCGTTGGCCTCCTTGCCGTCCCAAATGGAGGGGGAGTAGCGGTCGGCCCCACGAGTGGCACTCACGTGGTTGCCCTGGCGCGAGAGGCGGACGTCGGTGAGCAGTGCGCCATTCTTGGCGTTGAGGGCCTGCACATTGCTCTTGGAGCCAAAGGTGGTGCGCGCCAGGAGCAGGTCGGTGACGGTGACGTTGAGGCAGTCGCGCTCGCGGAGGTCGGTTTGTCCCTTGAATATCGGCACGAAGCGATACACGCCATACTCGCTGAGGGGGATTTCGATCACGGTGTCGGCGCGGAACACTCCCTGGCCCGCAAAAGTGAGCGAGCGTCGGGCTGTCTGCGCCCCTGGCTGCTTGGTGTTGGTCCAGGAAATGGAGGCGGAGTTGAGGCATATGGCGCTGACTTTCAGGCGGTAGACATCGCCCTTGGCGGTGAGGTTCTCGCCTTGGATAGTGAGGGAGGGGCGTGTGAGGTGAGCCACGGCGGCTTCTACGTCGGCGCGATAGGGGGAGGCAGTGAATGTGTCCAACCACTGCTGGCAAAGCGCATAGGCCGCTTGGCGCTGTCCGAAGCTGTAGGCTCGCTGCGCCAAGGCGGTGAGCGGAAAGGCCGACTCGGGGAGGTGGCTCAGCTGGGCGCAGAGGCGAGCGAGCTGGTCGGAGGAGTTGGCCGAGAGCATCAGCCAGTAGAGGCGCGGGAGGATTTCCTTGCTATGCGCGTCACTCATGGCGGCCGCCACGGAGTCGGTGAGGGAGGAATTGCGAGCCGCTATCACGGCGGCAAAGTCGTAGAGGGTGGGGAAGAACGCGTCATTGCCCGCAATCACGCTGCGCCAGTCGTGGAGTGGAGCGGAGCGCAGCAATGCGGCCGAGGCAGGGGAACGCATCAGGGAGTCGGCCAGGCGGTAGTTGCCCGTCACGTCGGTGGATAGCAGGCGGATAACGTCGGCCGTGAGGGGCTGACGCATCTTGGCCGCCTGCGCATGGAGCATTTGCGCCACAGCCTCCGGCTCATCGGGGCGGATGAGCGATTGAGCCACCGAGAGGTCGATCAGCGCACGAAGCGTTGCAGGCCCATTGTCGCGCCCCAGGGCCACGCGCAGAGCCTCCTGAGCCTGCTGCTCCACCCTCTTAGGGAAAGCGAAGTCAGGCTCTACGGCCGCCGCCCCGAGCATCAGGACCGAAGCCAAAAAAGCAAAAAGCGTTCTCATAGCGCAAAGATACAAAAAAAACCAACACCCCACCGCAATTTCACAATTTTTAGCACAAATCCACTCAGTATGTCAAAAAAAATCACTAACTTTGTCACAAATTCGAGCATTATGAACCACGAACTCGACCTCCAACTCACCGCCATAATCAACCAGTATGTCGCCTCTGGAATTGAACAGCAAATAGACTACGATAAGTTCTACCTCTATTCGCTGATCACCCACTCCACGGCTATCGAGGGCTCCACAGTGACCGAAGTGGAGAACCAACTGCTCTTCGATGAAGGGATTACCGCCAACGGCCGCCCGCTGACGGAGCAGCTGATGAACCTCGATCTGAAAAATGCCTACGCCTATGGGTTCAAATGGGTGGGGCAAGCCAAGCCCTACACGCTTGAGGTGCTGCGCGACTTGGCCGCCCACGTGATGAAAAATACGGGGAGCGAATACTCCACCCTGGCTGGCTCATTCGACTCCTCCAAGGGCGAGTTTCGCAAGTGCAACGTCAGCGCTGGCATAGGCGGCAGCAGCTATCTTAACTTCCAGAAGGTGGAAAAAGCCACCTCCGACTTTTGCCACTGGCTCAATGGCGCACTCTCCAGCGCCAACCCTACGGATATAGCCGCTTGCTATCGGCTGAGCTTTGAAGCCCACTTCCGACTGGTGACAATCCACCCCTGGGTAGATGGCAACGGCCGCACCACGCGCCTGGTCATGAACCTAATCCAACGCCAATTAGGCCTCGTCCCCTCCATAGTCACTAAGGAGAACAAAGCGGCCTACATTCAGGCACTGATTGATAGCCGCCAGAACGACGACAGCAGCATTATCCAGGACGAGATGATGCGCCAGCATATGGTGAACCTCAGCCGACGGTTGGGAGAATTTTGTGGGGAATAAATTTGGTGGTGTCAAAAAAAATGCGTAACTTTGCACCAACGTTACTAACGCCCGGATGGCGGAATCGGTAGACGCGACGGTCTCAAACACCGTTGGGGCAACCCATCCCGGTTCGAGCCCGGGTCCGGGTACGAAGCAGAGAGTGCGCACATCGGCACCCTCTGCTTTTTTTATCCTCTGGGCGGATGCACGAGGGTGTGTCAAAATAGCTCTGTCAATATACTTGCTGGATATTTGACCGCTGGCGGATGCACCATGGTGCATCCGCCAGCGGTCAAAAGCGCATAAAAGAGTGCGCCAGGGGTGGCACACTCTCTTTTAACGGGGAGGGGAGGGTTATTCTACGGTGATTTCGCCTACGAGGGAGGTGTTGAGGTATTCGATGATTTGGTCCTTGGTGAGGCCTGCGCCGAGGAGGTACATCATCTTGGTGACGGCGGCTTCGATGGTGATGTCGTAGCCGGTGATTACGCCCGCTTTGGCGAGCATATCGCCTGTGTAGTAGCGTTTTTGTTCGTCGCCGCCGTTGAGGCATTGGGTGACGTTGTAGACGAGCAGGCCGCGGTTGACGGCGTCGGCCACTGCGTCGAGAAACCATTGCTCGGTGGGGGCGTTACCAGCGCCGAATGTGCGCAGAACGACGGCTTTGATGCCGGGGGTGGCGAGTTGAGCCTTGACTGTGGCCTCGGTGATGCCGGGGAAGAGCCAGAGCACGAGCACGGAGGGGTCCATATTGTAGAAGGGGTCGAGGGGGAGGGCGGTGTCGTGGCGCAGGAGGTAGGGCTTGGCATATTCGATGTGGAGGTCGATGGTGCCGAGGTTGGGGTAGTTGAAGCTCTTGAAGGCGTGGAAGCCGGTGGAGGTGAACTTGGTGGAGCGCACGCCGCGCACGATGTAGTCCTGGAAGGCTATGACCACTTCTTGAATCATGGGGTTGCCGTCGGAGTCCTTAGCGGCGGCCACTTCTACGGCTGCGATGAGGTTTTCGGTGCCATCTTCGCGTGTGTCGCCAATGGGGAGTTGTGAGCCGGTGATGACCACTGGTTTGCGGAGGTTGCGCAGCATGAAGCCGAGGGCGGAGGCGGTGTAGGCCATGGTGTCGGTGCCGTGGAGCACCACGAAGCCGTCATATTGGTCGTAGCGGTCGGCTATGTCCTTGGCAATCTGTGCCCAGTAGGTTGGGTTCATGTTGGAGGAGTCGATGGGCTGCTTGAATTGCACGCTGTCGATGGTGTAGCCGAGGTTGGAGAGCTTGGGCACGTTGTCCATCAGGTGGGAGAAGTCGAATGGTTGCAGGCCGTTGGCTGTTTCCACCATGCCGATTGTGCCGCCTGTGTAGATGATTAGGATTTTGGGTGAGTCCATAGTATTGTGGGTTTTAGTGGAGGGTTATTCGTAGTAGGTTTTGCTGATGCCGAAGGTGAAGTGGTTGTAGCGAATGATGATGCACACCACTACGATGATGGTCATGACGGTGACCATGGTGAAGGGGAAGAGGTTGGTGTGGTTGCCAAAGATGTCCATGAAGAAGGTGGTGATTACGGGCACGAGCGATATGGCTACGTAGTTGGCCACTTGGAGATAGGCCAGCGAGAGGGTTGATTTGCTGTCGTTGGTCACTACGCCGGTGGCTTTGGTGTAGAAGATAGGTTGGGCCAGACCGTTGCCAAGGCCGATGAGGGCGGCGGCAATCACGTAGGGGACCATGGAGGAGGTGACTACGAACATGAGCATACCAACCACGAGGAGGGCGCCGATGAAGATGAATGTGCTTTTCTTGAACACTTTCATTACGCCTGTCACCACGAGGCCGATGAGGAACATGGCGAGATAGAACACTGAGGTGACGGTGGATACTTCCTCGGTGGTCATGTGATATTCGGGCATGATGTTAGGCAGGTAGTAGGCGGGCACGGAGGTGGCAAACACGAAGAAGAAGTAGGCGAGGAGCAGCCATACGGTGCGGCCAATGTAGAAGCCATCTTTGACGGTTTGGCCTGCGGTGGAGAAGCCAGCGGAGTCGACGGCGGGAATAGCCGCGGGGGCAGCGGTGGCGCTGGAGGCGGAGGAGGCGGCGGGGGTGCCGTAGTCCGACTTAGGAATCTTGTTGAGGAAGGGGATGAGCACGAGCGAGAGGAGCGGGAGCAGGTACACCAGGAAGGGGAGGTGCCAGCTCTTGGTGGCCAGGAAGCCTACGACGAACGTTGCGCCTACGAGGGCAATGTTGCCCACGGCGGAGATGATACCCATCTGTTTCATGCGATATTTGCCCGTGAACACGTCGGCTATAAGGCCAGTGGAGAATGGCAAAATCAGGCCGCAGCCAGCGCCGAGCAGGCAGCTGAGCCAAATCAGAGCGGAGAGTGAGGAGCTGAATATCGACAGCGCGCCGGCCACGATATAGAGCACTGTGCCGAGGGTGATTACCAGCACTTTGTGGCGTGATTCGGAGAGTTTACCCGACAGAAGCACAAAGGGGATAATCACCAGATTGGGCAACACGGTGAGGAGCTGAATTTTGAGATCCGTGGCATCGGGGAAGATCGAGCGCAAACTGCCCTCGATAGGCGTTACGGCGAGCCCTGGGAGGTCAACAGCGATTGAGAGCGACCAAATGGCCATCACTACCATCATTGAGATAGTGCCTTTACCTGTTTTGACTTGCATAGTATTAGAAATATTAGTTTGAAATAAGTGAGTTGTCTTGCATATATAACAAGCAGACTTCGTTAATGTTTCGCGACAGGGGTCGTTTTTTTGCGTATGTCGGGGATTTTTGCTAATTTTGTGGGCGAAATGAAGATTTATGATTTGATACGGCTGGCTGGTCGCAACCACATTCCTGGGGGGGTGAAACTCCTTGGGCTGGCCTCGATGCTCGGACTGGGGCGGAGGGTGGCTGGCGTGTTTCTCGACCCGGTGATGGCGTGCAACCTGCGCTGTCGGATGTGCTATTTTTCGGACTCTGAGAAGCGCAAGACTCTGGGCGGCGGGGTGATGAGCGATGAGGAGTATGACCGCGTGGCTCATGCACTCTTTGGCCGTGCCGTAAAGCTGCAAATAGGCTGTGGTGCGGAGCCTACGTTGCTCCCCCATGAGCGCTTGGTGGAGATGATCAGCAAGGCCAAGAGCTATGGGGTGCCTTATGTGTCGCTCACGTCCAATGGTCAGCTGCTGGCCACGGGCCAAGTGGGCCTGCGCGAGTTGGTGGCTGCTGGGCTTAACGAGCTGACTCTCAGTCTGCACGGCACAAGGCAGGAGACGTATGAGGAGCTGATGCCTGGCGCGAAGTTTGAGCGCCTGATAGCCCTGATTGAGCAAATTGGCGCGGTGAAACGCGAGTTTCCCGACTTCCAGCTGCGTGTGAACTACACTATGAACTCGCTGAACATTAGCGACCTGCAGCCCGAGCGGTTTGCCGCCCTCTGGGGCGAGGGCTATTGGCCCGATGTGCTCCAGCTGCGCCCAGTGCAGCCGATGGGCAACACCTCCTGGCAGGATTTTGACCTGGCACCGCTCAAGGCTCAGTATGCCGCCACGATTGCGCCCTTGGTGGCTGCGATGAAGCAGCGGGGCGGGGTGTGCATAGCGCCCGATTTGGCCGACTTGGAGGCTGTGAATGGCGAGCAGGACGGCACCTCGGCGCGGATTGAGGACGTGGTGTATTGCTACGTTGAGCCAGGCCGATGCTACAAGCCCGATTTCGACCCTCAGCGCGACACTTTTGCCGCCTATCATCGCCGCAAGGGCACTGTGGCTCAACTAATTGCCGCGGCCTTCAGCTCCCGCCGTTCGCGTGAGCGCAACCGCAGCAAAAAACTCAACTACCACGTCAAATAACAGGGCGTGTAGCGGGTGATTAGCCAACCGGCGGCGGATGCACCATGGTGCATCCCTACATGGAGGCAATAATCGTATAATCAACGAATTAACCCACTTTGTAGGGATGCACCATGGTGCATCCGCTGGCGGTCAAATGGCGGCGGGGGATTAGCTGAACACTGAGAGGAACCAGGTGCTGACGCCCATGTAGATCACCATGCCGATGATGTCGTTGGTGATGGAGATGAAAGGGCCAGTGGCCAGGGCGGGGTCGATTTTTAGTTTTTCGAGCGTCAGGGGCACCAGCGTGCCAAACACTGAGGCGAAGATGACCACGGCAAAGAGGCTGACGGCCACGGCTATGGTGGTGACCTGCGTGGCACCGAGGCGTATGCAGTTGTAGGCAAACACGAGCAGGGCAATGATTGAGGCGTTGAGCAGGCCTACGCCCACTTCCTTGGCTATTTGCTTGCTGGCGTGGGCAATGTCGAGCGAGCCGTTGGCCAAGCCTTGCACCACGATAGCGCTGGACTGGATGCCCACGTTGCCACCCGTGCCGCCAATGAGCGGAATGAATAGCGCCATGGCGGGGTTGGTGACGAAGCGGTCCTCGAAGTTGCCGAGGATGAGCGAGTTGGTGATGCCGCCCACTATGCCTATAAGCAGCCAAGGGAGGCGCGCTTTGGTTTGGGCCACCATGGAGTCGTCGGTTTCAACGTCGCCCGACAGACCAGAAGCCAACTGGTAGTCGCGCTCAGCACTTTCGCGCACGGTGTCCATCACGTCGTCGAAGGTGATTTGGCCCACCAAGCGACCTGCGGCGTCGATTACGGGCATGGCCACTACGTCATACTTTTCAAAGTCCTGAGCCACCTCGTCAAGCTCCGTGTCGGTCTTGACGCTCACGGGGTCCACCTCCATCACGTGCTTGATTTTGCTCACTGAGGGGTGGGTCACCATTTTCTTCAGCGGCAGCACACCGCGCAGGCGTTCGTCGTTGTCCACCACGTAGACGTTGTAGATTTCGTCCATGTCCTCGGCTTGCACGCGCATCTCCTTGATGCACTCGGGCATTGACCAGTTTTCGTTCACCACGATCATGTCGGTGCCCATCAGGGCGCCAGCTGTGTCCTCGGGATACTTCATCAGGTCGATAATGTCGCCCGCTTGCTCCACATTGTCCATGCTGGCAAGCACCTCCTCCTGGTCCTCCTTGTCGAGTTCCTGGAGCACGTCGGCGGCATCGTCGGTGTCCATCGTCTCCACCTGCTTGGCGATAACCTCGTTGGGGAGGGCATCGAGCAGCTTGCGGCGGTCGTCCTCATCAAGCTCGAGAAGCACGTCGGCGGCCGTTTCCTCGTCGAGGAGCATATAGAGGAACTCAGCCTGCTGAAGGTCAAGGTCCTGATATAGCTCAGCGATGTCCGCGGGGTGCAGCTCACTGAGCTCCCTGCGGGCAGCCTCCACGTCGCCATGCGAGATGATTTCGCGGATTTTCTCCAAGTATTCCAGGCTGTATTCCTTCATAAACCAATGCAAAGTTACGCAAAAAATCTAAAAAAGCCAAAAGAATTAAAAATTATGAAGTATAAATTATAAATTATGCATTGAAAATGATGAATTACAAATGCTTAATTTTCTCCTCAATTCATAGCTCACAACTTATAATTCATAATACGCCTCCCAGCTAAACTGGAATTGGAATGAGTTGCGGTTG
>QLIP01030921.1_pt1 | contig 12660 bp, 11 predicted proteins | sample 1769771 | NCBI WGS metagenome assembly QLIP01 (sample SAMN09428762, study PRJNA476227) | Gut metagenome, whole genome shotgun sequencing project. | isolation source: cecum | host: Rhizomys sinensis | place: China: Jinsha town of Minqing, Fujian Province | collected 2013-09-23
GGGTGTAACCTTGGCCTACGGCCTGCGGCGCAGTGCTGCGGACAGCAGGACGGCTGACAAGGGGGTGGGGGTGTAACCTTGGCCTTCGGCGCAGTGCTGTGGACAGCAGGACGGCTACCAGCGGTGGCAGAGGAGCGGGCTACCAGCGGTGGCAGAGGAGCGGGCTACCAGCGGTGGCAGAGGAGCGGGCTACCAGCGGCGGCAGAGGAGCGGGCTACCAGCGGGCGGCAGAGGAGCGGTGGGCCGCGGAGCGGGAGGGGCGGGAGTAGGCAGAGGCGCAGGTGAGGAGGGTGGGGTCTGCTGGGGAGAGGCGGGGTGCCGACAGCTCGTGGTAGATGATGTGCAGTCCGATGGCGCGGGTCATCAGCATGTCGTCGTGGGCACCGGCAATGGCACCGAAAGAGCCGTTCTGCCGTTTTTCGTAGGTCAGGTATTCGTCGAGACACCCCTGGTCGCGCTCTACATAAAGCCCGTCGCGAATAATTTCGGTCAGTGTGCTGATAATCATAGGTTTGGTGCTGACGTTGGTGTGAAATCCGTAGCGTACCGGAGAGCCAAGTTTGATTGCTTCGGGAGTGGGCTGGCGAGCATAGAGATTGTCGTATTCGTTGCGTAGGCGGTTTAGGATAAACGAAGACTGGTCGCCGTCGGTGTCCCGTTCGCGGTCGCGTGTTTCGAGGGTGTTGCTTTCTATGACGAGTAGAGCATCTGCATAGAAGCGCGCCGCTTCGAGAGCCTTTTTGGTGAGTAGGTCGAAGTCGCAGTGGCCGCGCCATTGTGCAACAATCTCCGGGTGTCCGTGAGTCTTCATCGGGTTGCGGTCAAAGATTGCAATTACACTCCAGTCGGCTTTGGCGGAACGTCCACCGACGTCGACCACAACTACGTAGCGGTTGCGGAAGGTGTCGGGTTGTGGAAGCTGCCATATTTGCCACCCCCCAGAGCGGAGCGCGATAAACTTGCGGTCGGCAATTTCCCCACAGTGAGGGGGTGCGCAGCAGTGTTGCCTCAACTCTTCGACCTTATACTTGTCAAAGACCCTTGCACCCGAATGAACAAAAGCCTCGACGTCGTCGCTGGGGTATTCGGCAGCCATAAGTCCGTGGTCGGAATATTTGGATCGTTCGGCTACGTACCAGCTTATAGCTTCGAGCGATGCCCCCAGCTCCCACAGCCACCATAGATATGCTCCGGACTGTTCGCGGTCCGATGGAGCTGATTGCGAATATCTCCCCTCGACGATTCTTGCGGCAAATTCGCGGCGGTGGTCGTCGTTGCGGAAAGGGAGTGAGTATTGTTCTATTTCAAACCATGAAATAAAGAGTGGTCGAAACTGCGAAACACCCCGACGGGCGGCTTCATACTCGCGATGGAAGAAGTTGCCGGTGCCGTTGGCTGTTGATTCGTAGACAATCATGGTCATTGGGGCGAGCAGGATACCGGAGCATGCCGAGCGGAGGATATCCTCAGGTGATTTGCCATCGGTTTTCTTCCATATCCCAACCTCCGAACAGTGGACAAGGTTGTAGTCGCCGCCGCGGCATGAGTTGGGGCGTTCGGCAGTCCCGATTTTGACTTTGCAGTTGCGAGCTGGAATTCGAAAAATGGCGCCCGAACGTCCCACCCGTTCTATTTTGCGTGAACACTCTCCGAGCATCTCCTCGGGATATGCGTTAATCATGCGGTCGAACATATCTTTGATTTCGTCGGATGCAACACCCTGATGTGCAATGATTAGAGAGTTGAGACCTGTGGAGTGTATTAGCTGTAGCCACCCCATGTAGAGCTGGCTGCATGTAGAGCCACCCCATTGTCGAGCCTTGAGGAGGATGATGCGAATGGGGCGCCCGGCAAGTCGGTCCTGTTCGAGAGCTTCCACAAACTTTCTTTGCGGATTGTTGAGCACGAATGGGATGTCGTCGCCACCCCCTTTTCTTTTTATATATACATACTTTGCCGCCCAGTAGGGGAAGTCGTGCAGGATTCGCAACTCCTCGTAGTTTTCGGGTGTAAGGGTAAGTCCTCGCATTGCGACGGGGAGTGAGACTCGGATGTCGGGTCGTCCCGGCATCCGAGTCTCAAACCGTTCCCCTACCGAGCCAAACCCTGAGATGGGGTTGAAGCCAGAGGAGAGTTTGTTTCTGCGGGTTTCGTTTTCGATGAGGAGGCGTTCTATTTCAATGTCGATGCTTTGAATCATGTCAATAATGTTGAGATTGAGCGTGGTTATGCACGCGATTTGTAGATGATGACCCTGGCGGATTTCGGGGTTAGATAAAACTCGGGAGCTTCGGAATTGACCACGCGGAAGGTGGCATCGATGATGGTGGATTGTGGTTCGGCGTGGAGAATCAACGCCACGCGTCGATAGATTTCCATAAACATTTCCTGCTTCTTGGGGTTCATGTTAGCAATGCTTTCGCCGCGCATGATTTTTGCCACCACCGTGGCGGCTCTACGCTCGCTGACCCAGAAGCGAGACGCCTTGTTTTGTGGGGCACGGAAGTAGATTTGCTCCAATGGGAGAGAGCTGCATTCTGAAAACTCCTTTTTAAAAGCTTGTAGTAATTCTTTGTCGCGTTGAGAATTGAACTCAATGCGAGCACCTTTCTTTTTCATAAAATCCTTATTAATAATAGTGGTAAAAAATGGTGATATTGTTGCTCTTTGAAAGAGCTATGTTTTTATTATGCGATGCAAAGTTATAAATAATAAAAATAAATTGCAATAAATTTATGAGCAAAAATATAACAAATTAAATGGATAATCCTCGTCGGGTCTAAATGGGTGGTAATTTTGCAACGTCGAAAGGGGGGAACAGGTAATTATCCCAACCACCTTCTCGATGAAGAAAAACTGGAAAATAGACAAAGACTAAAAATGTAGGGATTATGAAGCTATTTAAGAAAAAAAGAGAGGAAGACTCGCCGGTGGCCGGAGACGTTGAGCAGACCGCGGTGCTTGGTGCGGCAGCATCGGCTGCAGATGAAGAAGAGGCAATTTCGGTTGCGGATGCAGAAGAGGCAGTTTCGGCTGGCGATGACGATGAGGAGACGTTGGAAGTGGATACAGATGAAGAAAAGGTTTCGGAAGTGGACACAGATGAGGATTCTGAATTGGAGGAGGAGGAAGTCGAGCTGCCAGAATGGCTTAATGGGGCCGTGGAGTTTATGAACGGTCTGGGGCTTGAGGTGAGCGTGCGTAAAATGCCGGTTGAGTTGCTTGCGTTGGTGGCCAAGGGGCTTGAATATGACAACGCAGTGGCATCGGCACTGGCAGAGGGTGAGTTGAAAGGTCGCAATGTCAAGATTGCCGAGTGTTTTATGAAGCCGGACAGCGACGGGTTGCCACATCTTGGAAGCCAGGGCTCGCTAAAAGGTGTGCAGTCTCGCACCTCCTCGATATTTGACCTTGCCCGCGGAGCCATCTATTAATGAACATTGCAAATACTAAACTTCAAAAAAATATTAACCAATTAAAAATAAAAAGATTATGAGTATAGAAAAGAAAACAGCAGTGACAGGCGCGGCAGGTATCGCCGCACATCTTCCCGGCAGCGGGGCCACCGTAAGTGCAGCCGCCGAAGTGGCGGGGGGAATCAACGCAGGAACATTTATAGAACCCGATCTGGACGACGAGCTTTTCAGATTTAACTCGGACGACACCCCGTTGATGAATCTGATGCTTCGTGCCAAGCGTGTCAAGGTGAGTAGTCCGGAAGTGGACCATTACATGATAGACGAAGCGCGTTCCACCCTCACCGTTTGCGAAGATGTGCCCGAGCAGAACAAGATGCAGATCACGCTCCCCCTTGAGGCCCAGGATCAGAATATCCCGCGCCCCTTTACAACCCTTCTGCTCAAGGGTGTGGATGGTTTCAGCTCCGACGGACTTACCAATACCCCCGGCAAGGATTTGATGCTCTTTGTGGTTGCCGTCGATCCGACCACTAACAACCCGGTGGTGCGTGCTGTTAACGGTAAGAAGATGCAGGCTGGCGATGAGTATTCTTCCATTCCTATGATTCCGAAAGGAACCAAGGTTGTTCTGCTTGCCAACTCACTGTACGAGACGCAGAAGGAGGTTGATCCCGATATCATAGTGCCGCAGCCTACCCGCATCTATCTGCAGAAGCGAGGGATGAATCAGGTGGTTTCGGACTATTTTGACAGTCAGCGCAAGCGTATCCCCTTCAGTAAGGCCATCATAGCAGAGCAGGCGATTGCCAATTTCAAGGTTCGTGGCAATCGCACTCTGTGGGCGGGTCGAGCTGGCAAGTTCAAGATGAATGTTCCCAGAATGGGTTTGCAGTATGTGTACTGTACCGAGGGTTTGCGTTGGCAGTTCAAGCGAGAGTTGATGCATCGCGGCAAGTGGAGTGTTGAGGATATCGTGGCGCTTGCCAAGATGTTCTTTACCGGAGAGGATGTCCCCAAGACGGCACTTTTGCTTGCCGGCAAGAATCTGCTGGAGCAGATACAGTGTATCGATTTTTCCAAGCATCCCGAGATTCAGATATCCACCAAGGTAAACTCAATCGGGTGGACCGTGACAAACTTTCACACCGTGTTTGGCGATATAGAGATAAAGCGCGAGCCGACTCTGGATCGTCTCGGGTGGAGCAATTCGGGAGCGCTGATAGGTGAAAATCGACTGGTGCATTATGTCTACTCGTCGGAACACAGCTTCTGCGACCGCGTGGAGGGTGAGGAGGCTACCCGTAGCGGAATGTTGATCTGGGATGCGCTGGCGCTCAAGGGTAGCTGCCATATCTGGATTGATGGGGACAGCGAGCAGAAAACACACGGCACTTTCAGTTTTCGAATCTGGAACAAGAGTGAGGCTCCGGAGTGCGAGAGCGGCGACCGCTTCTACCTCACCGCCGACTGTCCCGGGATAGCGAAGAATGCGCTTTGCGGTCAGGTGTGGGAGAGCAGCACTATGGTCAACGATGACGGTGAGACCGTGGTGGTGTGGAGCCAGATTCAGGGTGAGATAAATGTTTGATAACCGATAAAAACGATAATAATTATGGATAGAAAAGTATATGGAGTGGAGGGGATGGTGGAGTGGAATGCTCTGATTCCTGCCGGTGGGAGTACGGTGCGGGTGCATTTTGAGGGTGGTACCGTAACAGGGTATGGAGTTACTCCAGCCACATTTGCTACGGAGAGTCCGGCGGTGGCACGCCTTATTGAGGATTCCCATTGGTTTAAGAGTGGGCGGATTCGTCTGATTCCTAATTACTAACTTTCTCCCCCCGCAGGGATTGGTGCAGATCGGTTTCTGCGGGGGTATCTAACTTGCAAAATGACTATGACAACTATTACTTCAGAAGATTTGATCCGCATGGTGATGCGGCTTATGGATGAGAATCCCGATGCCGTGGGGGAGGAGGGGAGGTATGGTTCCCCCCTCTACTCGCTGAGCAGCAGGATTGGTGAATTGCTGCCCGGAGTGGCAGAGGAGGTGGTGCGCGAGGCTCCGGTGCGTGAGCTGGATGAGTATATGGATCTGAATGCTGTTCCGGAATGGGTTGCGCCCGGTCGTGGGGTGGTGGAACTTCCTCGTAATTTCTGCCGCCTGGTGGCATTTAAGATGAGCGACTGGCCGCGCACGGTGTGCGTGCCAATGGAATATGAGTCGGCGCAGTATCAGCTGCGGTTCAATATGCGTGGGCGCAGCGGAATTGCTGCCCGTATGCCGGCGGTGTCGCTGATGCCGCAAGGTGGGGGGATGGTGCTTGAGTTTATAGGGTCGACAGAGCCGGGGGCGTATGTAGAGAAGGGGTTTTATGTGCCGGTGCCGTATGATGCCGAGGCGGAGCTTTACCGCCTGCCGAGGCGGCTGGTGGTGCGTGTGGCGCAGGCGGCAGCGCGCCTGGCGGCAGCTGCGTAGGAGGGGATAGCTCCTTGGCCTGCGGCCTGCGGCGCGGTGCTGCGGATGATGCTAACGCCGGCTCCTTGGCCTGCGGCCTGCGGCGCGGTGCTGCGGATGATGGGCTGGCGCCAGCTTCTTGGGCGGCGCGGTGGAGTGGGTGGTGCTAACTGCTGGTGGGCGGCGCTAACTGCTGGTGGTGCTGGCGCTTGGTGGGGGTGTAAACGAAGAAGAGCCGCGATGCGAATCGCGGCTCTTTCGGTGTTTTATCAGTATTGTCTCTATGATTAGAGTTTCGTTTTTTATTAGAGAGCGGGGCCGGCAGCGGCGAGAGCCTTGCCAGTCTCGTTGGTTTCAAACTTCTTGAAGTTCTTGATGAACATACCAGCGAGTTCCTGAGCCTTCTTGTTCCACTCCTCAGCGTCAGCGTAAGTGTCGCGGGGGTCGAGGATGTTGGTGTCAACACCGGGAAGTTCAGTGGGGATGGTGAAGTTGAAGTAGGGGAGAACCTTGGTGGGAGCCTTGTCGATGTCACCGCTGAGGATGGCGTCGATGATGCCGCGAGTATCCTTGATAGAGATACGCTTGCCGGTACCGTTCCAACCAGTGTTTACGAGGTAAGCAGTAGCACCGCTTGCCTGCATCTTCTTAACGAGCTCTTCAGCATACTTGGTGGGGTGGAGCGAAAGGAACGCCTGACCGAAGCAAGCAGAGAAAGTGGGGGTGGGTTCAGTTACACCGCGCTCTGTACCTGCAAGTTTAGCAGTGAAGCCAGAGAGGAAGTAGTACTGAGCCTGCTCGTCGTTGAGGATAGAAACGGGAGGGAGAACACCGAATGCGTCAGCGCTGAGGAAGATAACCTGCTTGGCAGCGGGACCCTTAGATACGGGCTTAACGATGTTGGTGATGTGGTCGATGGGGTAAGAAACGCGAGTGTTTTCAGTTACGCTCTTGTCGCTGAAATCGCAGTTGCCTTCAGCGTCAACAGTAACGTTCTCGAGGAGAGCGTTGCGACGGATGGCGTTGTAGATATCGGGCTCAGCGATGGGGTCGAGGTTGATAACCTTAGCGTAGCAACCACCTTCGTAGTTGAATACACCGTCTTCGTCCCAGCCGTGCTCGTCGTCACCGATGAGAAGACGCTTGGGGTCGGTAGAAAGAGTGGTCTTACCAGTACCAGAGAGACCGAAGAATACGGCAGTAGAAGTACCCTCGAGGTTAGTGTTGGCAGAGCAGTGCATAGAAGCGATGCCGCGGAGGGGGTTGAAGTAGTTCATCATAGAGAACATACCCTTCTTCATCTCACCACCATACCAAGTGTTGATGATAACCTGCTCACGCTCCTTGATGTTGAAAGCAACAACAGTCTCAGAGTTCAAGCCGAGCTCCTGATAGTTCTCAACCTTAGCCTTAGAAGCGTTGTAAACGATGAAGTCGGGGGTGAAGTCCTTAAGCTCTTCGGCAGTGGGACGGATGAACATGTTGGTCACGAAGTGAGCCTGCCAAGCTACTTCCATGATGAAGCGCACTTTGAGGCGGGTAGCTTCGTTAGCACCGCAGTAGAGGTCTACTACGTAGAGAGTCTTGTCAGAAAGTTCCTTAACGGCCTTTTCCTTAAGGTCGTTCCAAACCTCTGTAGAGATCGGCTTGTTGTCGTTCTTGTATTCGTCAGAAGTCCACCATACGGTATCTTCAGTTACTTCGTCCTTAACGAGGTATTTGTCCTTGGGAGAACGGCCGGTGTAAACGCCAGTGAAAACGTCTACTGCACCGAGTTCAGTAACATAACCCTTCTCAAAGCCCTGGAGCTCGGGGTTAGTCTCGTCGTTGAAAAGCTGCTCGTAAGAGGGGTTGTGGATGATGTTCTTCACATCCTTAATCCCGTACTGGGACAGATCCAATGTTGCCATAAATCTTTTTTGTTTATATTTGGGTTTGATATTTTGCCTGTAAAAATGGTGGCTATGGTTAATGTTTCCAAAAAACCATTAAGCGAACGCAACGAATAATTGTGAGAGTTCGGTAAAACGCTCCCAAACCACGATGCAAATATAATGATTTTTTTTCAAACAGATATCTAATTAAGGAAAAAATTCCATAATTATTTTTTTATGCCGTATTTAATGAAAATTGCGTAATTCACATATTTTTCGCACCTTTGCAGAGAGAAAAGAAAAAATAGGATAATCAGAGTGAAAATTGCAGATAAAATTCAGCAGGCAGTGAGTGAGACAGCGCAGACCGCGGGGTCGCTGCTCAAGGTTGCGCTCATGTCGCGCACAGCATCGAAGCCCGAGGCTCCATGTCGTGGCACACTTATCGTGATGGGAAACGGTCCGTCGCTACGCGATGCTATTGATAATCATCGCGATGTGCTGGAGCGGCATCCGCTTATGTCGGTGAATTTCGCTCCCATTACACCTGATTTTTTTGAGCTTCGTCCGCAGATGCACATCCTTGCTGATGGTGTCTTTTTTGCGGCGGAGCGCGATTCGAATATGGAGCGGTTTTGGAATGCAATGGAGCAGATAGACTGGGATATGCAGCTCTTTATACCGACTCGTTATCGTAAATCGGCGGCTCTGCGAAGTCTGCCGGCAAATATTAGGATTAGATATTACAATCTAACACCTGTTGAGGGAAACCGAAGGGTTGCAAATTTGTTATATTCAAAAGGGCTGGGTATGCCCCGCCCGCGCAATGTGCTGATACCTGCCATAATGGAGGGTCTGCGAGTCGGTTATCGCGAGATTGCGATTGTCGGAGCCGACCACAGCTGGAGCCGCACGTTGTGGGTAAACGACAACAACCGTGTCGTCACTGTTCAGCCTCATTTCTATAAGGATAATGAGCAGGAGCGCGAGCGTGTTGAGTCGCTTTATAAGGATATCCGTCTGCATCAGATATATGAAAGTTTTGCAATCGCCTTCCGCAGCTATTTCGGGATAAAGGATTATGCCGACAGCATCGGAGCGCGGATTGTGAATGCCACTCCCGAGTCGTTTATCGACGCTTTTCCGCGAGTCAAGCTCTCCGACCTCTCTTGATTATCACTGCAAAAACGAGATAAAAAAGAGCAGGAGCGACGCTTGATTGTCGCTCCTGCTTTGTTTTTAATTTAATACATATATTATAACACACTATGTCAACAGAAATTTGGACAAACATTTTCGGATATGCAGCCGCAATCTGCATGATCTTCGGTTATCTTCCGCAGGCGATTTACACAATCCGCACCCGTGACACAGACGGTATTGCAGTTCCAACCTTCCTGCTAATGTTTCTAGGGTCGGTATTCTTTATTATTCAGGGTATTCTGATTCACAACATTCCACTGTGGCTTACCAACTCAATTACAGCGGTGTGCGCGGCTATTGTGTTCGGCATCAAGATGTATAACGACTACTTCAAGAAGAAGTAAGCAACGCAGACTAATCACCTCTGATGCCGGAGCCGAGCTCCGGAACGGGACAAGCTTCGCGCGGACGGGGCTGCGCAACGAAATCGGAGCCGAGCTCCGGAACGGGACAAGCTTCGCGCGGACGGGGCTGCGCAACGAAATCGGAGCCGAGCTCCGGAACGGGACAAGCTCCGCGCGGACGGGGCTGCGCCAGCGGACGGGGCTGCGCCAGCGGGCTGGGCTACGCGAAGGTGAAGGTGGCGGCGTCGATGAAGTCGGTAGAAGCCAGAATACTCTCCCCCTCTATTTTAAACCATTTGAAACGCGCGGTGCGTATCCCTCTCAGGGAGTCGCCGTGCGTTTCTGCTATTTTTACCCATTGTCGCCGGTTGTCGGAGCCGAGCAGACGGAACCGCATCGCGGTGCGGTCGAAGTTGCCGTCGATAGTTACTCCTCTCACCCCTTTGCGGATGTCGGGAAGAGAGAGTGACAGGGGGACCGTGGCGAGGCGAACGCATCCTCCCTGAGAGTCGGAAGGTGTTGGAGTCGGAGTTGCAGTGAGCTTGGGAAGAGCGCTGAAACTCGACAAAATCCCCGTATTCATCGGTAAAATTTTCTCTTCGATAAAGAGCGGTAGCTGGGAGGAGGGGATGGTGGCTATAAGTCTGAAATCCTGGTTGGCGAGAGTGGCATCTGAGATTTCGAGCGGTGAAAGAGTGTCGTAATTCCAACAGCGGCGTGGGTACCCGTCGATTGTAGCGGAGCGTAGTGCCGCAGTCTCTCCGGCGGGGTGGTAGAGCGTGGTGGGAAGAGTGGCAAAAATCTCGATGAAATCGATGTTTTCTCCGATTTTATCGGGGAAAATCTGCAGAGCCAGTTTGCCGGGGATGTTGCGAATGTCAACGTCGGTGATTAGGGTGGTTCCCGAAATGGAGTGTGCGTAGACCGGGAGTGCCGGAGCGCTCCCATTGAGCGATAGGATAGTGGGAGTGGAAGGTTTGGAGTAGGTGTTGTCGCTAAATTTAGCACGCCACACAATTTTGAAGGGTGAGGTAAAGATGTTGTGAGCGGCAGCGGTCGCGAAATAATTTTTCAGCATGGTTTGGATGGCGTTTAGACGGTTTTTTACCAGCGATGCGCTTTCCGGTTCGGTAACTCCGTGGTAGTTCCCGGAGAACCAGGCGTTGATACGGGGCGCGTCCGGCTGGGTAAATTGCATGGAAAGTTTGTGGGAGGGGAAGCCAGTGCAGCCAGGGTGAAAAACACCGTTGAAATCGGTAATTTTTGTTGGCCTCACCGCTTCGTAGCCCGGCAAGTATGTTCCGCGAAGAGAGAATCGGACGGCAGTGTCCAAGTCGGAAGATGAAGAGGCTGGATTGCCGGTTTCATCGGGGTTTTTATCGGTTTCATCGGTTTTTTTGCCGGTTTGATCGGGGAGTGACTGCTGGGGGGTTGCGCTGATAAACAGGTTGCTACTGTCGAGAGGGATTCTTTTGCTCGTAATTTTCATTTCTTAATGCTTTTGATTGAATATTGGAGCAAATATAGGGGGTGGGGAGTGCTTGGCAGGGTTATCGGTTTAATTGGAGTGTGGACGGGAAGGACGGGTCAGACGGGTCGGACGGGTCGGACGGGTCGGACAGGTCAGACAGGTCAGACGGGTCGGACGGGTCAGACGGGTCAGACGGGTCGGACGGGTCGGACAGGTCGGACGGGTCAGACAGGTCGGACAGGTCAGGCGGGTCAGACAGGTCAGGCGGGTCGGACAGGTCAGACGGGTCGGACGGGTCGGACAGGTCGGACAGGTCAGACGGGTGAAAATAAAAAGGGGTGTCGGATTTTGCAATCTGACACCCCTTTTTCAGGATATTTTGTTTCGGCTATGGAGTGAGCCGGATATTAACTCGGCAGTGAGCCTGATATTGACTCGGCGATGAGCCGGATATTAACTCGGTAGTGAGCCTGATATTAACTCGGCAGTGGGCCGGTTGGTTACTCGGCGATGAGGAGGAAGTGGTTTTTCTTACCTTTCTGGATGTGGAGGTATTTGCCGTCGATGAGGGCTGATGCGTCTACGGTGGCGTTGGGGTCGGTAAGTTTTTCCTTGTTGAGCGATACACCGCCACCCTGAATCATTTTGCGGGCTTCACCCTTGGAGGGGAATACCTGAGTCTTGACTGCAAGGAGGTCGAGGACGGGGATTCCGGCTTCGAGTTCGGCTTTTGCAACAGAGAAGCGTGGCACACCGTCGAAGATGTCGAGCAGAGTCTGCTCGTCGAGATTGCGGAGGGCTTCAGAGGCCGAGTTGCTGAAGAGGATCTGCGAAGCCTCGACGGCAGCGTTGTAGTCTTCTTCGCTGTGTACCATAGTGGTAACTTCCTTGGCGAGACGCTTCTGCAGGGGACGGGCGCCGGGGTTTTCGGCGTGTTCCTTGGCGAGTTCAGCAATTTCCTCTTCGGAGAGGAATGTGAATATTTTGAGGTATTTCTCGGCGTCGGCATCAGAGACGTTGAGCCAGAACTGGTAGAACTTGTAGGGGGTGGTATAGCGCGGGTCGAGCCAGATATTTCCGCTTTCGGTCTTGCCAAACTTGCCGCCGTCGGCCTTGGTAATCAGCGGGCAGGTGAGAGCGAAAACTTCACCGCCGTTTTTGCGGCGCACGAGTTCGGAGCCAGTGGTGATGTTACCCCACTGGTCGGAACCGCCGAGCTGCAGTTTGCAGTTTTTGGTTTCGTAGAGGTGTAGGAAGTCAAAACCCTGGAGGAGCTGGTAGGTAAATTCGGTAAAGCTGAGACCGTCGCGGGCTTCGCCGTTGAGGCGCTTCTTTACGCTGTCCTTAGCCATCATGTAGTTGACTGTGATATGCTTACCGATTTCGCGGGCGAAGTCGAGGAATGAGAAGTCCTTTATCCAGTCGTAGTTGTTTACGAGTTCGGCGCGGTTGGGAGCGTCAGATTCAAAGTCAAGGAACTTGGCAAGTTGGTTTTTGATTGCCTCCTGGTTGTGGCGGAGTGTGGCTTCGTCGAGAAGGTTTCGTTCAGCCGATTTGCCGGAGGGGTCGCCAATCATGCCGGTAGCACCACCGATAAGGGCGATTGGTTTGTGCCCGCAACGCTGAAAGTGACGGAGCATCATGACGCCGCAGAGGTGTCCGATGTGGAGGGAGTCGGCGGTGGGGTCAATACCGACGTAGGCAGTGGTCAATTCTTTTGCTAGCTGCTCTTCTGTGCCGGGCATCATCGAGTGGATCATGCCTCGCCAGGTGAGTTCTTTAATAAAATCAGGCATATGTAGTATTTTAGTCATTAGTCGTTAGTCATTAGTCATTAGAGCGCGAGGCGCGGCTTTTCGCCCGTTGGGCTCACACAGAACTAAAAGCGTTG
>QLIP01062964.1_pt1 | contig 12622 bp, 7 predicted proteins | sample 1769771 | NCBI WGS metagenome assembly QLIP01 (sample SAMN09428762, study PRJNA476227) | Gut metagenome, whole genome shotgun sequencing project. | isolation source: cecum | host: Rhizomys sinensis | place: China: Jinsha town of Minqing, Fujian Province | collected 2013-09-23
TCAAGAACCCGATGAAGATGATGAAGCAGATGCGCCAGGGAGGGCGCCCCTTCTAAAATAACAGGCAAAGCCGCCGCAAAAACGGTAAAACCGGCAAAACCGCAAAAACGGTTAAGCCGCAAAAACGGTTAAGCCGCAAAAACGGTAAAAACGCAAAAACGGTTAAGCCGCAAAAACGGGCAGAGCCCGAACGAAAACAGCTCCGCGATGCTGAACTGCATCGCGGAGCTGTTTTCTTTTTGTCCAAATATCCACGCTCACTGCCGCGCCTTTATCCGCGCGGAGCCGTTTCCGCTGGGGCTATGCCCCGTTTCCGTTGGGGCTATGCCCCGTTTCCGCTCGGGCTCTGCCCCGTTTCCGCTGGGGCTCTGCCCTGTTTCCGCTCGGCCTTTCCCTCGTTTCCGCTGGGGCTATGCCCCGTTTCCGCTCGGCCTTTCTCCGGTTTCAGCAGGCAGCGGCACGCCGTGGCGCTGCATTGGCGCTGGCGCGCAGCACCAACAGCCCTATCATGGCGCAGACAACAAGAGCTACCGCACCCACGGTCATCGATACCGTGTAGCTGGTGCTGTCGGCAAGCAAACCCCAACCGGCAGCGGCTATCGCACCACCCGCCGAGAGCGCCACCGATACTATTGCATAGATACGTCCGTAATCTTTCGAACCAAACACCTTGCGGGTCAGCATCGCCGTCTGTACCATAACCCCGGCATACTGCCAGCCAAAAAGGAATGCCCCGGCAAACAACAGCCACAGCGGCGCTCCGGGCACTACAATCAGCGCAAGCCCCAGCGCACCCCCGCCACAGGTGACAAGCACCCCTGCCACACTGTTATGGTCGTTAATCCACCCTAATGACATTTTCCCAACGGTTACCCCTGCCATAACGGCTGCCGCTACGAGTGCCCCCTGTTCGGCGCTAAAATTGTTGCTCTTCACAAAGGTGGGGATAAACAGGTTTAATGTGGAGCACCCCATCATCAGAAATGCAAATCCGATCAGGGCATAAAGAGCCGGCATGCGGAGTGCGCGTTCATATTCCACACCCTCGGCTGTACTGACCGCGCTATTACCGTTGCCACTCACCTCGTTGGCACCGTAGGGGAGCAACCCCTTGTCTGCCGGCGTGTCGCGCAGAAGCACCCCCAGCAACGGGGTTTCGACCACAAGCACAATCCCTGCAAACACCATGTATGCCACTCGCCATCCGTAGGCGGTGATAAGAGAGGCTCCGATAGGGTTGAAGATTACCCCACCGAGCCCTGCCGCCGAGCAGGCAATACCCACCATCAACCCGACATGCTTGCTGAACCAGGCATTGACAAGGGTCGAGAAACCAAGATACATCAAAAAGGCAAGTGTCAGACCCAGCACGGCACCGGCAAGATAAAAATGCCACAACGCCGTAGCCATCGACATCCCGATAAAGGTGAGCCCCATCACAGCGGCAGCTCCCGTAAACAGCCAGCGACCGTTATAGCGACGCAGCATGTTGCCAGCCGTTGGCAGGAAGAGAGCCGATGCCACATACAGCACCGACATATAGACTCCGAAGTCACCCACTGGCACACCGAGCGACTCGCTTACCGGTGTATAAAAAATACCTGCGCAACTGAACGCCAGCCCGACATTGATCCCCATCATCAGGCAGCAGCACGCCACAATTACAAATCCATAATGAAAACCCGTTTTCTGTGTTTGATTCATGATAATTAGATTTTTCAGGGGAGTGGCAGTCTCTGTCTCCCCCCTGGAAGTTGTTTAAACTTATTTTTTATTAAGATTTGCGAGAGATTTTTGAGCTGATTTTTTCATTTGTCAGCCGGACTCCGGCAAAAGAGGAAGCAACCTTTCGGTTGGTTCCGATGAGAGGGGAAAAAGCAGCCAAAAAGATCCGCAAAGATTAATAAAAGAATAAAAATCAACTTCATTTTAATATTCGAAAATAAATTTAAACAACTTCCTGTGTTAAAATGGTTAGACTTATACTAATTAGAATGGGAAATTAACACCCATATTAAACGCAGCAGCGCTCGACATCGGTATCCACTGCGGTGTGTAATGGAGCGGCATCCTGTCCATACCCATAAACAGATTGAACCCACGCGCCTTGAGGCTGAGCATCCACCCTAACCCGTTACCGTACGTCCCCATGGTATAGTTGGCGGCAACCGATACCACACTGGCAGGGGCAAGGTTGAGTCCAAAGCGGTATTCGCTGATATCGTAGAGCCCGCCAAACTGACGGGTGTTAAGTGCCGATACGTGCAGTTTATCCCAAAACGGCATTGCAATATCCACACCGACATTTACCGTGACAGGCAGATTCTCCTGATGTCTTCCGGCCATCATACCCTTGTCGTCGAGCTGATACAGGCGGGCAAGGTCGTCCTTGAGTCGCTCGGTTTCTCCGTCCCCTTCTCCTGTGGTCGGGAAGTCATAGTTGTTGGTCGAGAACACCCGTGTCCCGTCGGTTGATGCATGTCGCGTTTTGTTCCAGGTAATATAACCCATATCGAGAACGGCTGCCGACAGCGTCACACCACGCCACTTCCACTCGGCACCAAGGTCAGCGGCAAACCCCGATCCGTCCGGATAGGGCAACTCCCCGTTGTGGTCCACTCCCGACACATACCGGCGTGGAGCTCCCTCACTGGGCTGATACTCGGAAGTGGTGTATTCAAATCCGTTTCCACTCAGATAGACGTCGGCATTGCTACGTATCTGCCAGTCGTTGACCCCCAGCGCAATGTCCGCGCTTTTAAGGCGGGCATCGAGCGAGGCTATACCTGCAAGGAACTTTACCGTAGCACCAACTCTAAGACCGGGTATCAACGGTATGTCGTGCGAATAATTAAGTGCCGCCGTGGCATAGGCATCACCCTTAAGGCGGACATCCCGGATATTAACCTCCTCATTGCTGAGTCCGTTTTTAAGGAAGCCAAACAGCTCTCTGGGCACCGTAAAATTGGCATTAACGCGGGTTCCAAACGAGATATTGGTATACCCCCCAAACGCTTTAAACCCGAACGATAGCAGTTTCATACCCGTCGAGGCTCCTACATTGGTGCGAGCCGGCAAGTTACCGATAAATTCTTCCGCCGACACTTGCGGATTGGTAAACAGCACCGGTGTGCCGTTTTTGATATATACAAAATCACGCAGATTGACGGTACCGTTGACCGAGACCCCGATATTACCGGCTCCCGGCAGCGACAAATACCCCAACTTGCTCCCGGCCGCCGGGTTCATCTCAAACCTATATGTATAGTTGTCCAGGAAATATCCTGAGTACCCCTCCTGTGCCATAATCTGAGTCGCGACACCCAACATGGCAACCACCATTATTATTCTATAAATCAGCTTCATCTTTTTGAGAATCATTTAGGCATCACATTTTTAAGTTGATATTATCACAATAGCTGCCGTCAACGACAATACGGATATTCGACAGCTTTATCACCTGATTCGGAGCAAGCGGCTCCTCGGAGTCCGGCGACAGCACGGCATCAAACTTAATGCCGCAAAGATTCATTATACCACCCTTAAATTCAAGGCGTATATGCTGGTTGTCGGTATTCCCCTTAATTTGAGTCTTAGCATTAAACGCCACCTGCAACAGGTCGTTGTGCAGCAGCGTTGCATTGAGCGTAAAGTCAAGCGGCACGGTATTGGTCACATCTGCCTCGAGTGCAAGGGAGCTGATTTTCAGCTTCTCGATAAAGTCGCTACTCCACCCGTCAAACTTCTCCCCATAATAAATCACCGACCCCTTCTTGAGTGCTAACGGTGCAATAAAGGTATAGTCACCTTCAATCCCCGGGATTGTAGATGCGATATCAAAATCAGTTACATCCTGTGCCGGTATCTGCGGTTTTACCAACTCTATATCCACACTCTTGGGTAGCCCGTCGCCGGCAAGAACATCGCTCAAGCCGCTGAATGGAACATGCCGTAACCCGGTGCTGTATTCACCAAGTGTACTGGCGGGGAGGGTCGGTGACAACACAAAGTTATTAGTTCCAACCGCGGTTGGGTCCACACGTACCACGCCGTCGTTGTCAAGAGCATAGATTGCGGTTCCCTCGGGACGGAGAGTGCGAATTTGCAACCCGGTCTGGAAATACATATTATACTGCGCAAGCGGATTATTGAGACTCAGGTAAATCTGCGGGTTGGCAAGCCGCAAGTCGGTGCGCCCATTATTCAGGAAGTCCGGCAGCGACATCAGGTCCACGGGGGGGATCTTAAGACCGGAACCATCAATATTATATTGCAACCTCCCTGACACATGACTCACCGTCATGTCACTCACCTTGGTATTGAGGCAAACATTAAATGAGGATGGTGGATTAATCCCTGCCATCTTATCAGTGTTCATGCTGCAGGTAAGCTGCAGAGATTTAAGCTGGATTTCGGAACCGAATTTCAATCCGCTCGAAGTGAAGGTGGCACCCCCCTGCTCAAGGTCAAGTCCGCGCACATCGAGTTGTATCTTCCCTTTGTTGTTTACGCACTCTATTTTTGACACCTTCAACAACCCCGTTTTCGGATCGTAACTGCAATTTGAGGGTAAAGAGGCGAGCGTCAACCCCTTCATAAATTTAAACTCTGCATTATCAAATATCACAGTCATCCCCGCAGGCAACCCCTCGGCCGCTATGTCAATGTCAAAATACATGGGGCGGGTCTTGATACTTGTTACACTGAGAATCGACGGGTCGAGTGGCGGTGTCGAAATTGTAACGGTCTGAGCCGGAAAATCTGTTACGGTCACTGTTTTCTCGAACGCAACAGCAGTTCCCCCCACCCCCGTCGCACTCTGTGTGGCTCCCAGCTTAACAGTAGCCCGCACAGCAGGCAATACCGGTGCTTTGGCAGTGACGCTGCCGAGCGAAATCGGGTTGGACGAGAATTGTCCCGACTCGGTAACGGCATAAAACTCTTTCCCACCTGCGATTACCGTTTTTATTTCCCCATCTTTGATTAAATCTCTGAGGCTTATCTCCTTAAGATTGAGAGGAAGCGTAAGATTGGTGACTTTAAACTCAGAAGTACCATCGATTTGCGATAAGTCGTAAGCTTGATCCACGCAACTCCCCAACAGGAGCGGCACAGCAACCACAGCACTCCTCAATAAATTTTTGTTCATAATGATATTAGTTAGAAAACATGATATAAATTAAAAACAATGATATTTTTTTAAACCAAGATGTTAATTAAAAACCTTGATATAAGTTAGCTACCATGATATTCGTTAGACACCTTGATATAAGTTAGCTACCATGATATTCGTTAGACACCTTGATATAAGTTAGCTACCATGATATTCGTTCGACATCATGATATAAGTTAGCTACCATGATATTCGTTAGACATCATGATGTTAGTTAGACACCGCAAAATTAACAAATTTTCTCATAATCAGCAACAACCACCCTCCATTCAACCAGCCGTGCGGCGCATCAGCGTCCTCTCGGACCATTGTCAGCCGGACTCCGGCTTGCTTGCAACCCCGGCCATAAACCCCGAAAATTATCCTTACTTTTGTTTGGAGTGTGACCGGGGTTGACAAGCAGGCCGGGGTTGCCAGCAACCCCGGGTCCGAGTCGCAGCTTTAGCCACCGCGGCTATCCAGCTTGATTTTCTGCGGCGATTTTGCTGCGGTGGCCGGGCGTCCGCGGCTATCCAGCTTGATTTTATGCGGCAATTTTGCTGCGGTGGCCGGGCGTCCGCTCGGACCCGGGGTTGCTGGCAACCCCGGCCATAAACCCCGAAAATTATCCTTACTTTTGTTTGGAGTGTAACCGAGGTTGACAAGCAGGCCGCGGTTGACAAGCAGGCCGGGGTTGCCAGCAAGCCGGAGTCCGGCAGACAGGGTCCGAGCGGACGCCGCCCATCGCGCTGGGTAGACGATAACTTAGTGAACGCACAGATATAAGTGTAGGCAGATGCACAAATAAACCCAAATGAAAACTGATATATGCGGATGAAAAAAGGCTGCGCACTCAAAATCGGTGCGCAGCCTTAATTATGAATTATGCATTATGAATTATGCATTAATTTAAATGAATTATGCATTAACTTAACTATGCATTAACTTAATTATGACTTGGCAGAAACTTTTTGCTGCCAGCGCCAGGTGTTGGCCATGGTCTCCTCGATGGGTGCTTCGGCCTTCCAGCCCAATACCTCGTTGGCATGCTTCGGCTCTGCCCAGATCTTCTCGATGTCACCTTCGCGACGCGGTCCAATCTTATAGGGAACCTTCACGCCGGTGGCCGACTCAAATGCGTTGATGAGTTCGAGTACCGACAAACCACGTCCGGTGCCGAGGTTGAATGTCTCGACAGCGTCGGTTTCCGGGTTTTCGAGCATACGACCCATGGCGATAACGTGAGCCTTGGCAAGGTCAACGACGTCGATAAAGTCGCGGATGCATGTGCCGTCGGGGGTATTGTAGTTGTCACCGAATACGGTCAGCTCCTTGCGTATGCCGGCTGCTGCCTGAGTGATATAGGGAACCAGGTTCTGCGGAACACCGATGGGGAGTTCGCCGATTTCGGCACTGGGGTGCGCTCCAACGGGGTTGAAGTAGCGGAGCAGGATGCTCTTGATGGGAGCTCCCGAGTGTACGAAATCCTTGATAATCTCTTCCGAAATCTGCTTGGTATTACCATAGGGTGAAGTAGCAACCTTGATGGGTGCCGACTCGTCGATGGGGTTCTGGTCGGGCTCGCCATATACGGTGCACGACGATGAGAACACAATCCCCTTGACACCATACTGGGGCATGAGGTCGAGCAGATTCATCAGTGTATTCAGATTGTTGCGATAGTACAGCAACGGTTTCTCTACACTCTCTCCCACAGCCTTGGAAGCTGCGAAGTTGATGATACCGGTAATTCCGGGGTTTTCATCAAACAGCTTGCGGAGTGTGTTGATGTCGGTGCAGTCACCCTCCACAAACACGGGGCGGATACCCGAGATGCGCTCGATGCCGTCGATAACGCCGGCATTTGAGTTAGAGAGGTTATCGATTATCACCACTTCATATCCGGCTGCCTGCAACTCAACCACGGTGTGGCTGCCGATGTATCCGGTACCACCGGTTACAAGAATTTTACCTTTCATATCCTTGAATCCTTGTTATTAGTTGAAAAGTGGTGTGGGATATTCACCTTCTGCCACGAGCTTCTCGAACTGTGCAACGGTAGCGGGGCGGTCGGCGGCATAAGTTACACCAAACCACTTGGAACCGGTGCCGAGCACCTTGAGTGTGATGGTGCCGTCGTTGATGAGTTCGTTAACCACGGTGGGGATGTAGAATTCCGATTTGAGTTCGTTGCCGTTCTCGTTGAGGAAGTTTACAAACGACTTAACAGAATAGTCGAAATAATCGGGAGTGAAGCCCCACATGTTCATCGATACATTTGCATCCTCGGGGAAGGGAACCTCCTCGCCGGCTACAACCTGTATGAGCTTACCCTCCTTGCGCTCGATGCCGTGACACTCGGTAACACCAGTAAGGTTACCCTCGGCATCCACCTGGCAGAGACCGCGGCTAACACCGCCGTTTTCGCTGAGTGTGTTCTCGATGTTGAACCCTACCATGCAATAGCAGTTCTGCTTACCCTCTACGCTGCGGAGGAAGTCGCCAAGAATCTGGAAGCTTTCGCGACCGTAGTAGTCGTCGGCGTTGATAACGGCAAACGGCTCCTTGATAACATCCTTACCCATGATAACAGCGTGGTTGGTACCCCACGGCTTGGTACGCTCGGGGTTGGGTTTGAAACCTTCGGGGAGGTCGTTGATGTCCTGGAACACAACCTCGACGGGGAGATGACCCTCATACTTGGAAATGATTTTGTCGCGGAACTCCTGCTCGAAGTCCTTGCGGATCACGAACACGATTTTGCCGAATCCGGCACGCAGTGCATCGTAAACCGAATAGTCCATAATGGTTTCGCCCGAGGGGCCTACGCCGTCAAGCTGCTTGAGGCCACCATATCGGCTCCCCATACCGGCTGCGAGGATAAACAAAGTAGGTTTCATAATATATCCGTTTTAATAAAAATATATATTTAGTTATTAATTTCAGTGGTTTAGGTCAGTTATTCCGCTTTGATGTGGAGTAGTGGAATTATCTGCAGAAATAGCGAGAAGAGTATCAGTTTGGAGTTGCCGTTACGCTCTATATCGCGCGATGCCGACTCTATTGCTTCGACTATCGCCTCGACGTTGGCATAGTGGATATAGGGTGAGAACCGCCGCGAAAACATCTCCTCCTCCGGAGTCATGGACACCAGCATCGGGTTGCGCAGGTTGTAGATAAAGTTCTCGCGTGCCATCCCCGCCATATACCCCAGCAACCTCCTTAGCTTTTCGCGTCCGAGTCCTGCCAGCTTGTCGCCGGTTTCCTTGAGCACCCCCGGCTTCTTGGCGTAGGCGGCGCGCATTATGTTCTGAAAGATTTCGCGAAACTCAATCCGCTCCCCCGAGTTGGACGCCAGCTCGTCGCAGCGTGCTATGCTCCCCTCGGCGAGCCGCGCCAGATGCATGGCCGTCATCTCGTCGAGACCATAGCGGGTGCGTATGTATCTCACCAGTTCATCCTCCCCCACCGGCAGCATGTTAAACCGGCGTGTACGCGAGAAGATGGTGGGTAGTATGTCGGCATCGTTGTTGCTCACCATCAGGAACACGGTCCCCTCGGTGGGCTCTTCAATCACCTTCAGCAACTTGTTGGCGGTCTCCTGGTTCATCTTCTCGGGGAGCCAGATCAGGAAGAACTTGTATTTGGACGAGAACGACGACATGGCGTCGGCACGCACTATATAGTCGGCATCCTCCACATAGATGCGCGGTTGCGAATTGCCGGCATCGAGCAGCTCCAGCCAGTATTCGGGCACCATACCGGGGCACTCTTCCAGCATCCGCTTCCAGAGGTCGATGCGGTCGTTGGACTCCTCTATCTTCTGTGCCTTAATCTTGACTATCGGGAAGATGAAGTGCACGTCGGGGTGGTTAAAGCTCTGATGCTGGCGGCACGACTGGCACACGCCGCAGGGTTCGCCGTCGCGCGGCGAGGTGCACTGTGCATACTGCATAAAGGTGCGTGCCACGTTCATCTTACCTATCCCGGACTTACCGGCAAGCAGGATAGCATGCGGCATCTGCCCCGAGTCGGCCATCTCCCGCAACTGCTCCTTGATTTTGCTATGTCCTGGTATTTCGCTAAATTTCATCTTCGCTATTATTACTTCTACCCTATCAGCTACAAAATTAACAAAAAAAGATTAATTTTGCATCATGAACAGCAACTTTACCGACACTAATTCAAACATCACTGCTCCACAGTCGCTTCTCGACTCGGTGGCACAGGCTTATACCGAGAATTTCGACGACCTTTCTCGCTTCAAATTCGTATTCCCCAACAAGCGTGCCGGCCGCTTCTTTCTGAACGCGGTCGCCAAGGCTGCGGGTGAAAAAAACATGGTGGCTCCCGAGGTTACCACCATCCAGGATTTTGTCGAGCAATTGTCGGGGCGGATACTGACAGGCAAAATCGACCTCCTGTTCCGCCTGTTCAACATCTGGCGCTCCCTACCGGGCTACAAGAAGGAGTCGGACAATATGACTCTGGTCGAGGAGTTTGAATTTTTCCGCGGCATGGGTGAGACCATGGTGGCGGACTTCAGCGAGGTGGACCAGTATGACATCGACCCCGATGCGCTGTTCAAAAATGTTGCCGACTTCAGGGAGATTGCCACCGACTACCTCTCGGACGAGCAGAAAAAGGTGCTCGAACAGTATTTTGGGGAACACCCCTCCGAGGAGTCTCCGCGACGCTTCTGGAAGAATTTCCACCCTGTCCGCGATGAGTCGGAAATCAAAAAGCGGTTCCTTTCGCTGTGGCAGAAACTCCCCGAACTCTACCACCGCCTTACCGACGAACTGGAGCGCGAGGGGCTGGCTACATCGGGCAGCATATACCGTCTGGCGCTTGCCAACCTCCGCGATGCCCGCCGCGAGGGGATTGATGCCCCCGACCTGTTCGGTTGCGACAAACTGGTGTTTGTAGGTTTCAACGCCCTCTCCACCACCGAGGCTCTTATCTTTGAAACCATCACCAAGATAGGTGGCTACACCGGGAGCGATGAGCGCGACCGCTTTGCCGACTTCTATTGGGACACCCCGGGACCGGTGTTGGGTAAGGATTTCTCGGACGCTGCCAAGTTCCAGCGCCTGAACCGCGCCAATTTCCCCGAGCCCGATTGGGCACAGCCATACCTCGAACTCAGCGAGGTCTCCACCCTCCCCGACATCACGGTGGCGGCGGCGCCGTCAAATGCGGCACAGACCAAGATTGCCGACCTGCACGTACGCGAGTTTCTCGACAAGTATGGTGTCGAGACTCTTAAGAGTGCTCGCTGCGCCGTCGTGCTCCCCGACGAGAACCTGCTACTGCCGCTGCTGTACGCTCTCCCTGAGGACCTTGGCGCGGTCAACCTTACCATGGGTTACCCGCTGCGCCTCACCTCGATAGCCGCTTTCATGCACCACCTGAGCCGCCTTAACGCCCGCAGCAAAACGGTACGCGGGGTTTTCTCGTTTATGACCGAGGACCTGTCGGCGCTTATGTCATCACCCCTCTCCCACTCCCTGTTCGGCACCGAAAACATTGCTAGCCTCAACTCGTTTCTGGCGCGTCGTCACCGCATCTTCACCCCGTTCGAAGATTTGCGCACATACCTCGGACCCAACCTCGACCTCCTCAATTTCAACACTGCCGAGGGTAGCACCGAGAGCGGTATCGCCTTCCTCGACAACATACTTGCCAATATCGATGCCTCGTTAGGTAATGAAAACTCGGGGGTGGTGAAGTCGTCACTGGACCGCTCGCACGTCAAGGTCTACCGCGACGCGCTGCGCCTGCTCCGCTCTGCCACCCGCGAACACAACATCCCCCTGGACCTGAAGGGGGTATTCCAGTTTGCCGACAAGCTACTATCCGGCGAGCGCGTATCGTTTGAGGGTGAACCACTTGTGGGGCTGCAGGTTATGGGTATGCTCGAAACCCGTGTGCTCGACTTTGAGCACCTCATCATCCTCTCGCTCAACGACAAGGTGATGCCCCGCAAGTCGCGCCGCGCCACCTTTATCCCCGACACACTGCGCCACGGCTATGGGATGCCGTCGTCCAACTATCAGGAACGTCTCTTCTCATACTACTTCTACCGCATGATAGCCCGCGCACGCACCGTGACTCTGGTCTACGATGCCCGTGCCGGCGAGGGGATGCGCTCCGGTGGCGAGTCGCGCTACTTGATGCAGCTGCGCTACCTGCATGCCTACCGCAAAATGCACACCATCAACTACCACTTCCTGCTCAACGATATCAACGAGGAGCTGCAACCCATCGAAAAAACCTCCGACGTACTGGCTCGTCTACAGAAGTTTACCACCCCCGGCTCGGGATTCAACCTGTCGGCATCGGCTCTCAAGAAGTATTGCGAGTGCCCGGTGCGGTTCTACTACGAGGTGATTTGCAAGATACGCACCGACCTCCCCGACGGGGGGTATATATCCGCCGCCACACAGGGTACCATTGCCCACGAGGTGATGATGCAACTCTATGTCCCAAAGGAAGATGACCAGCGTAAATTTCTCAGCAACCGCATCCTCATCACCGCCGACACGATTGACCAGCTGGTGACTCAGCGCCTGGACCGCGAGGTGGTACGCGCCGTCAACCGCCACCACTTCAACCTACCCAAAGCCGAGCTCGACACCCCGCTTACCGGTACCGTCCAGATGGCTGCCAAGCAGATCCGCGCCCAGATTCTAGACATCCTCACCTACGACAAGACTCTGACACCCTTCGAGATAGCCGGTGTCGAAATAGGCGGGACAATGCAGTGGGAGTTTGCACCCGGTCGCACGGCAAACATGAAATACTCCATCGACCGCATGGACATCCTCAACCCCGGCACGCACCGCGAAGAATGGCGCGTAATCGACTACAAAACCGGCAAAGCCTATGTAACCGCCAAAGAGTTTGAAGACATCTTCAACGGCAACCACGACGCCAAGAACATACTGCAGCTGCAGCTCTACTGCCAGATAATAGCGCAGCAGCATAATCTGACGCAGCCGCTGCACCCCTACATCTACGAAGTCGGCTCCATCCGCATCTCCGGACCCGTCCACCCGACCCTGGCCGGCGCCCCCCTCCCCCCCGTCACCCTCGACGCAGCGCAGCCCCTCCCGACGCGCCCAGCGCCAAGCAACGCGGCGAAGCCACTTAACGACGCGGCGCAGTCGCCATCGACGCGCGCAGCGCTCAACACCCTAATCACCGGCATCTTCGACCCGATGGAGAGCTTCGTCCCCAACGACGACCCCGACAACTGCCGCTACTGCACCCTCCGCGCACTCTGCCGACGGTAGCGCTATCGCGCGTCTCTTGCGCTATCGCGCGTCGCTAAGCGGCTGTCGCCGCGTCGCTATGCACTGCGTGCGTCGTTGGCGCTATCGCGCGTCGCTAAGCACTGCGTGCGTCTCTAAGCGGCTGTCGCCGCGTTGCTGCGCCTTGCGCTCCGCAGCGTATCGGCGCCCTCTC
>QLIP01006783.1_pt1 | contig 12574 bp, 8 predicted proteins | sample 1769771 | NCBI WGS metagenome assembly QLIP01 (sample SAMN09428762, study PRJNA476227) | Gut metagenome, whole genome shotgun sequencing project. | isolation source: cecum | host: Rhizomys sinensis | place: China: Jinsha town of Minqing, Fujian Province | collected 2013-09-23
GAAGACATTATTAACGCAGAAAATCAAGTGATAGAGAGTCTATTAAACGAATATGAAACAGATGTAAAAAATACCAGAAGTGTCGTAAAGGTTAATTGCACCAAGCAATTTTTTAAAACATTAAGTGCACAACTTACTGAAATAAATCAAAATAACAATAGAAAAGAAAATTGCACAAGAAGTAGTACATCGGCTGGCATATCTCGCGATTCAACCGTAGTGATTGATAAAATAAATCGATGTGCTCGAACTGGAGATATTCTATTTGCAAAAGAGAATGTTCCCAGAAGTTTTATTTGTACGACTTTGGTATGGTACTGTTATAAATTCTTTTATAATATTGATATTTCGCCTTGGGGTATGTTCTTTATTACACCTGCAAGTATATTTAGAAGTAATAACGTGTATGTAAGAGGTATTATAAATTAAAGTGTGTGGAGGAATATGAGAATAATGTGTTTATTGAGGTATTTTGTCGTAACGGTAGTTTGTATATTGAGCTTTATATCGTGTCGTAATGACAAGGATGATGAAGATATGATAAGATATTTCTTGAATCAATCGCGTGATGATAGATTTATCGGTATTTGGCGATATGCAGACTCCGAAAGCAATATTTACTTTCAATATGACGAAGATGGAAGATGTTATCATTTGACTAGCCTACAGAATCCGTCGGTAAAGATATTAGATTGTTATTGGTATACTGTTAATAACAATCAGATGCACGAATACTACAGTAAAAAAGATAAGAGTAAGGTTAATTATTATTATCGAATTGATGGTGACTCTCTCTTTATAGGAAGTAATAAGCCGTATTGTATTCGAGTAAGTAGATAATGTATAACTTGTTAAAAAGCGTGATTATTTTCGGGAAACGGTAAATATTCGTTAACTTTGCAGAGTGTTGCGGGTTATTATTAATATATAGGTTCATTTATTAAGCGATTATAACCATAATGACGTGAACCGATAGAGAACCTCAATGCAAAATCGGTAAACTGTCAGTGAACCGTAATGCACTCTTATTGAAGATAGAAATTAGCATAACACTACTGCATGAAGAAAATTTTACTCCTCTCGTTATTCGCACTCGGGTTAGCCTGCAGTGTCAACGCCGGTTATAAGGCAGGTTATTACGACAAGATGGACGGCAAGAAGCGCGATGCGCTTAAGGCTGCCGCCAAGGAGTGTGTAAAGTCGCACACTCAGCTCGACTACACATCGCTACCCAACTACTGGCAGTATTCCGATGTGTATAAGGAACTTGTGAATGGTAGCAAGCGCTGGTGGGATATGTACTCCAACACGGTGTACCTCATCATGTCGGGGCAGGACGGTCTGTCGTCGTTCCGTGCCCATAAGATGCAGCGTGAGCACAGTGTCCCCAAGTCGTGGTGGAGCATGAGCGGTAGTGTGGAGTATACCCCCGCCTATTCCGACATGTGGAATCTGTACCCGTCCGACGCTGCCGCCAATCAGGCAAAGCTTAACTACCCGTTGGGGTTATGCTCTAAGACAAGCTTCGACAACGGATGCTCAAAAATCGGATATGCTCAAAACGGGTATGGTGGTGGCTCGGCCAATGTATTTGAACCCGCCGATGAATATAAGGGGGACTTTGCCCGTGCCTATATGTATGTTGCCCTTGTGTATGACGATATCAATTGGGTAATAAATTACATGTATAAAAAGGAGACGTATCCTACACTTACCCCCTGGGCCATGAATATGCTGCTCGAATGGAGCCGCAAGGACCCGGTGAGCCAGAAGGAGATAGACCGCAACAACATAGTGGAGCAGTACCAGAAAAACCGCAACCCCTTTGTTGACTTCCCCGAGCTTGCAGAGTATATCTGGGGTACACGCACCTCTCAGACCTTCTACCTTGCCGAGCAGGCTGGTAACGACCCGACCCCGCCGGTTACCGGTGACCCTGAAATTACCCAGCCCGTTAACGGGGAGTCGCTCGACTTCGGACAGATAGCAGTCGGCACATCGCAGAGCCGCGCACTGCAGATAATCGGTAAAAACATGACATCGCCACTGTCGGTTCTTGTCGGCGGTGCTGATAAAGCCAATTTCAAGACCGACGTACGCAGTATCCCCGCTGCCACCATGAATCAGAATGGAGGGTATCTGTTTAATATCACCTATATGCCAACCGCCCCCGGCAAGCATGAAGCAAAGGTTACCCTCTATGACGGTGGTATCCAGGGTAGTATAGCAGTGACCATTACCGGCGAGGCGTTGCCGCGACCCACATTTGTGACTCCGGTGGCACTGGCACCGACATCGGTGAGCGGAACAACGTACACCGCAAGCTGGCAGGCAGTTCCCGACGGAGAGATTGCCGACTACTATATCCTGACACGCACACGCACCATCAGCGGCAACATCGAGACCGAGACCTATGAAACCGGCGAGACAAGCTACCAGATTACCGACCGTGACCCCGACGTGGCAGAAACATACTATGTGCAGTATTCTCGTCTTGGGCTCCTCTCGCCGCAGAGCAATGAAATCTATGTCGGCGCGGGCAGCTCGGTTGAAGATGTATGGCAGAACCCACCCGTACAGATTTTCCCGGTAGTCGGCGGCTTCCTGATTCGCGTCAGCGGTGATGCACAGGCAGTTTCGGTTTATGATATCAACGGTATCGAGACCGCACGCATCGACAACCCGCAGGACACTCAGCTGGTGATTCTCCCCGCCGGCGTCTATATCGTGAAGAGTGCCGGGATGCGCCCCGTCAAGGTGGTAGTGCTTTAGACAAACAACTCAAACTATAACTATACAATTGCTTTGAAATCAAAACTTATTCTGGTTGCCTCCGCCTTTGCGGGGGCAATCACCGCTATGGCAGCAGTGCCGCAGGGGTATTACAGTTCGCTCGAAGGTAAGACAGGGGTGGAACTGAAACGTGCCGTAAAAAGTATCGTTACCAGTCATCACACCCAGATACCTTACGGTAACGAAACCTGGGATGCTTTCCGCCTCACCGACGTGCGTGTGGAAAACGGTCAGAAGTATTGGTACGACATGTACAGCAACGAACGTGTGGTAGTCGGAAGTTCAAAACCCTCTGCCGACATAATGAATATAGAGCATTCGGTTGCCAAATCCTGGTGGGGAGGGAACCAGAACAATGCCTATTGCGATATTGCGCATCTAAACCCGTCGAACAGCAATGCCAATTCGCAAAAGAGTAACTATCCGATGGCAAAAATCGGTACACAGACCTGGAGTAACGGAGTGACCAATATCGGTTCTCCCGCCGCAGGGTATGGTGGGGGCGCATCAAAAGTCTACGAACCATGCGACCTCTATAAGGGGGATATGGCGCGTGTGTTTATGTATATGTTTACCGTTTATGATGACCTGGACTGGCAGAGCGGTACCAACTGGATGTACGACACATCATCCTCGCTGCTTCTCAAACCGTGGGCATACAAGATGCTGTTGGAATGGAGTGCAAAGGACCCTATAAGCGAAAAGGAATATAACCGTAATGAGGGTATATATGCCAGCAAGCAGAAGGGGCGCAACCCATTTATCGACCTCCCCGGACTCGGAGAGTATATCTGGGGTGCCAAGAGCGGGGAGCCATATCATGTGGTGATAGGTGAGAAGCCGGACGGCGACCCGAACCCTGACCCGAATCCCGATCCTAAACCGGACCCGACTCCCGACCCGACACCGGATCCGAACCCCGACCCCAATCCCCCTACTACAGAGGTTGGCAACTGGCAGTTGGTAGAATCGCAGGGTGATATCATCGACGGCGCACGTTATCTGATAGGTGGCAGCTCGTCGGCAGTGCTTATGGCGGCAGAACTTTCGGGTAAATATATGAAGCATGTGGACAATGTAACGGTTGTGGATGACAAGTATATTAAGGCTGTTCCCACCGATGCGGCACAGGTGAAACTTAAGAAGGTAGGAGACAAATATGCCCTCGAGGTACTCGATATGACCGGAAAGTCAAAGGGTTATCTTGCCAGCAATGAAGTTAAGGTCATGTCGCTTGCCGACTCCGAAACTGCGGGGGGTGCTACTGCCACCATCACCGTTACCGGTAGCAAGGTTGCGGTTATTTACGGCTCATCGGCCACTGACGGTGCCGGAGCACTCTACTACAACGCAAGTGCACCACGCTTCACTTCCTATACAAGTACCACTCAGGAGTCGCTACGGTTCTTCCGACTTATCGAGAAGGAGGATAGCGGACTTAATAATGTGGAGGACGACTCAATGATGGTCGAAGTGTGGGGTAACAATATCCTTGCACCCGTCGGAGCCGTGATAATGGACCTCAGCGGACGCCGTCTCGATGGTAGCAATCTCGCCCCCGGTCTCTATATCGTGACCAAGCCCACATTCAAGAAAGGTATCAAAATTATGATTAAGTAAGATCCGACTCTGATTTTAGAATCAAATTAGAAGAATAGATAAAGCGCCTCGTGGAGTCCTGGAACTGGACAAAGCGGGGCGCTTTTTATGTTAAAAAATGGGGGAGGAGTTGAGTATGGTTAGCAGAAATTAAGAAAGTTGATAAAAAAGATAAAATTAAAGGTGAAAATAATTGGATAATTGGATTATATGATGTTATTTTGTCGCTGAATTAAAACTAAAAAGAAAAGCATCTGCGGAGCCCGAGGCTCGGTGGATGCTATTCCACTAACTCATATTGTTGAATTACAAAACAATACCATAAAAACATAACAACTTTCGTGATGTTACAGGAAACGAACGTAAAAACAATCGACAAGGTTGTAATCCGCTTTGCCGGTGACTCCGGCGACGGCATGCAGCTTGCCGGTAACATCTTCTCCAATATATCAGCTGGAGAGGGTAATCAGATTTCTACTTTCCCCGACTATCCGGCCGAAATTCGCGCCCCGCAGGGGTCGCTAAGCGGCGTATCGGGTTATCAGGTAAGCGTGGGGAAGGAAGTGTACACCCCCGGTGACAAGGCCGATGTGCTTGTGGCCATGAACCCTGCTGCGCTTAAGACCAACCTCCAGTATCTCAAGGCCGACGGCATCATCGTGTGCGATGGTGATTCATTTACCGAAGCCAATCTCCGCAAGGCCGAATATAAAACTCTTGACCCTGTTACTGAGCTGGGTATCAACCCGTCGCGCATTATGCTCGTCCCCATGACACAGCTCCTTAAGCACACTCTTGAGGGTAGCGGTATGGACCAGAAGGGTATGATGAAGTGCAAGAATATGCTTGCACTCGGCATAGTATGCTGGCTCTTTGACCGCCCTGTTGAGAGCGTACTCAAGAAACTCCAGGCTAAGTTTGCCAAGAAACCCGCAATCTACGAAGCCAACGCCAAGGTGGTGAAGGCAGGTTGGGATTATGGTCACAATACACACAGCTCGATGCCTGTGTACCGCATCGAAACCTCCCATGGCCGCCCCGGCAAGTATGTGGACGTGACAGGTAACACTGCCACAGCATGGGGTCTTATCCTGGCTTCCGAGAAGAGCGGTCGTCCGCTGTTCCTGGGTAGCTACCCCATCACCCCCGCCACCGACATCCTGCATGAACTTGCCAAGCGCAAGGACCTTGGTGTCAAGGCATGCCAGATGGAGGACGAAATTGCAGGTGTATGTTCGGCCATCGGTGCCTCATATGCCGGTAATCTTGCCGTTACATCCACCTCGGGTCCCGGTTTGGCACTTAAGTCGGAGGGTATCGGCCTTGCAGTTATGGCAGAGCTCCCGCTGGTGGTAATCGATGTTCAGCGCGGTGGCCCGTCGACCGGTCTCCCCACCAAGACAGAGCAGACCGACCTGCTGCAGGCTCTCTACGGCCGCAACGGTGAGTCTCCGCTCTGCGTACTCGCTGCTGTAAGCCCCACCGACTGCTTCGAAATGGCATTCCAGGCTTGCCGCATCGCCATCGAACACATGACCCCGGTAATCCTCCTTACCGACGCATTTATCGGCAACGGTTCGTCGGCATGGCGTGTTCCCGAGGAGGGTGATTACCCCGAAATCAAGGCTCCCATCGTCACCCCCGAGCAGCTGGCCTCTGGCTGGCGCCCGTTTGACCGTGACGAGGAAACACTGGCCCGCTACTGGGCGCTCCCCGGCATGGCCGACGGTATGCACCGCGTAGGTGGCCTTGAAAAGGATTACAGCACTTCGGTAATCTCTACCGACGCCCGCAACCATGCACGCATGGTCGAGGCTCGTCGCCAGAAGGTGGCACGCATCGCCAAGGATGTTCCGTTGATGGAACCGATGTGCGATGCCGACGCCGACACCATCCTCTTAGGGTGGGGTGGCACATACGGACACCTCCTTACAGCCGCCAACGAGCTCAACGCCGCCGGGCATAAGTGTGCCTTCTGGCAGTTCCGCTACATCAACCCGATGCCTGCCAACACCATCGAGACGCTCAAGAAATACAAGCGCATTATCGTGGCAGAGCTCAACACCGGTATGTTTGCCGACTATCTGCAGATGCACCTCCCGGGTAAGGAGATACTGCGCATCAATAAGGTTGAGGGTCAGCCCTTCCTCGTACAGGAGGTTGTGGACGGCGTAATCGAACACATCAAGAATAACTAATCAGGGAATTGACCCATAAAATTTACATTACACAATGGAAGATGTAAAAGCTACGGGATTCACTCCCGCCGATTATAAAAACAGTCAGAATGCGCGCTGGTGCCCCGGTTGCGGTGACCACGCCATTCTCAACGTATTGCACAAGGCCATGGCAGCACTGGGTGTAGCCCCCAAGGACACTGCGGTGATTTCGGGCATCGGCTGCTCCTCGCGCCTCCCTTACTATATGAACACCTATGGCATGCACACCATCCACGGTCGTGCAGCTGCAATCGCCACAGGTGTCAAGACCGCCAACCCCGAGCTGACCGTTTGGCAGGTGTCGGGCGACGGCGACGGTCTTGCCATTGGCGGCAACCACTTCATCCACGCAGTGCGCCGCAACGTGGATATCAACATCCTTCTTTTCAACAATAAAATCTACGGTCTCACCAAGGGGCAGTATTCACCCACCTCGGACCGCGGTGCCGTGACCAAGTCGTCACCCTATGGCACTGTCGAGGACCCGTTTATCCCCGCCGAGCTCTGCTTTGGTGCCCGTGGCAACTTCTTTGCCCGCGGCATCGACATCACTCTCGACATCACACGCGACATCATGGTGGCTGCAGCACGCCACAAAGGGTGCTCGGTGGTCGAGGTGCTCCAGAACTGCGTAATCTTCAACCATGGCATCCACTCATACTTTGCCGACAAGGAACAGCGTGCCGACCACACCATCCTGTTGCGTCACGGCGAGAAGATGCTGTTTGGCAAGAATATGGAGAAGGGTCTGGTGCAGGACGGCTTCGGTCTTAAGGCTGTGACAGTAGGTGAAGATGGTTATACACTCGACGATGTGCTGGTGCACGACGCACACTGCGAGTCGAACTTCCTGCAGCAGCAGCTTGCCATGATGGACGGTCACACACTGCCGGTGGCACTGGGTGTGATTCGCGACTATCAGGCACCCAGTTACGATGCTGAAGTTGCCCGTCAGATAGCCGAAGTTAAGGAAAAGAAAGGATTCTCAACATTGCGCGATATGGTGCTTGGCACTTGCGAAAGCTGGGAAATCTAAGAAAATCAATAAAAAAATGGTGCACAACATTTCAAAAAATGTGCATTATTTCACAAAAAATTTCCATAATTGATTTTTTTTGATTTACTTTGCATCTTGAAAGCCAAAAAAATAAGAAAGAATTAATTAACATTTAAATCTTATTGATATGTCAGACATTGCAAATAGAGTAAAAGAGATCATCGTTGACAAACTCACAGTAGATGAAAACGAAGTAACACCCACTGCAGAGTTCAGCAAGGATCTCGGTGCAGACTCTCTTGACACTGTAGAGCTCATCATGGAATTTGAGAAGGAATTTGACATCACAATTCCCGATGCAGACGCAGAGAAAATCGCTACTGTAGGCGACGCTATCAGCTACATCGAAGAGCACAAGAACTAAGAACTTGTTTCATTTAGCAGCTATAATCCACCCTTTTCGCTGAAAGGGGTGGATTTTGGCGGCTAAGAGTGTGTTGTCTGACACGCTCCAAAAAAGAATCCGATTATGGAACTAAAAAGAGTAGTAGTAACGGGTCTCGGTGCCCTCTCTCCACTCGGCAACGACGTGGCCACCACCTGGGAGGCTGCCAAGGCTGGTAAGAGCGGCGCGGCTCCGATTACACACTTCGACGCTTCTTCTTTCAAGACTCAGTTTGCCTGCGAGGTTAAGGATTTTGACCCTGCGGCTCACTTTGACCGTAAAAAGGCCCGTCAGCTGGACCTTTATGCCATGTATGGTATGACAGCTGCTGCTGAGGCTATCAAGGATGCTGGTCTCGATGGCGAAGGTGTCGATAAGAATAGAGTAGGTGTTATCTTTGCTGCCGGTATCGGTGGTCTTCACACTTTTGAAGAGGAGGCCGGATACTATGCAGTGCACGGTGCCACCCAGGGTCCAAAGTACAATCCGTTCTTTATCCCCAAGATGATTGCCGACATCGCTGCCGGTCACATCTCGATTGACTACGGTTTCCGCGGTCCCAACTTCGCAACTGTTTCTGCATGTGCTTCGTCAAACCATGCACTCATCGACGCTTACAACTACATCCGCCTCGGCATGGCCGACGCTGTGGTGACAGGTGGTGCTGAAGCCGCTGTCTACCCCGCTGGTGTGGGTGGTTTCAACTCGATGAAGGCGCTGTCCACACGCAACGATGAGGCAGAACGCGCTTCTCGTCCGTTCAGCGGTTCGCGCGACGGCTTCGTTATCGGCGAGGGTGCTGCCGCTCTCGTGCTCGAAGAGCTCGAGCATGCCAAGGCTCGCGGTGCGCACATCTACTGCGAAATCGCAGGTGGCGGCATGAGTGCCGACGCATATCACATCACAGCCACTCACCCCGACGGTCTCGGTGCTGTGCTCGGTATGCAGAACGCCCTCAAGGACGCCGGCATGCAGCCCGAGGATATCGATTACATCAACATGCACGGCACATCAACTCCGGTTGGTGACGTGAGCGAAGTGAAGGCTATCCAGAAGGTATTTGGCGACCACGCTTACAAGATGAACCTCAGCTCGACCAAGTCTATGACCGGTCACCTTCTCGGTGCTGCCGGTGCGCTTGAGGCTGTACTCAGCATCAAGGCTCTCAATGACAATATCGTTCCCCCCACCATCAACCACGATGAGGAGGACAAGGATGCCGATATTGACTACAACCTCAACTTCACATTTAACGAGGCTCAGCCCCGCGAGATGAATGCTGTTCTTTCCAACACATTCGGCTTTGGCGGTCACAACGCTTCGGTAATTATGAAGAAATACAAAGGATAAAAGGCTCACAAAGAGCAAAACAATAGCAGGGGCGCACTGATTGGTGCGCCCCTGTCTGCTTTTCTGGAGGTGTGAGGTGTGAAATATCAGATTTTTTTTGTAAATTTGTATGTTTAATTAAGAAGTTGTTTAAACTTATTTTTATTAAGATTTGCGAGAGATTTTTGAGCTGATTTTTTCACGAAGCGAGGAAGCAACCTTTCGGTTGGTTCCGATGATAGTGGAAAAAGCAGCCAAAAAGATCCGCAAAGATTAATAAAAGAATAAAAATCAACTTCATTTTAAGGTTCGTAAATAAGTTTAAACAACTTCTTACCTCAATATTTACACAAGATATGGCAGAAATAGAAGAAGAGAAAAAATATCAAGCGGATAATATCCAAGTCCTTGAAGGTCTGGAGGCTGTCCGCAAGCGTCCCTCAATGTATATCGGCGACACAGGGGTCCGAGGCCTTCACCATTTGGTGTATGAGGTGGTGGATAACTCTATCGACGAGGCTCTTGCCGGTTTCGCTACCCATATCGAAGTGACCATCACCGAAGACAACTCTATCAAGGTGGTGGACAACGGTCGCGGTATCCCCGTCGACATGCACGAGAAGATGCACAAGCCTGCCCTCGAGGTGGTGCTCACCGTGCTCCATGCCGGTGGTAAGTTTGACAAGGGTTCCTACAAGGTTTCAGGTGGTTTACACGGTGTGGGTGTGAGCTGTGTGAACGCGCTCTCAGACTATCTGCGTGCCGAAATCCATCGCGACGGCAAAATCCATATGCAGGAATATGCCTACGGTAAGCCCACAAGCGAACTCTGCGTAATCGGCGAAACCGACCACACCGGTACAACCGTTATCTTCCATCCGGATGCTACCATCTTCTCTGAAACAATCTATAACTACGAGACACTTGCCGCACGTCTGCGCGACCTGGCATTTCTCAATGCCGGTATCTCACTCTCGCTCACCGACCTCCGCGAGCGCGATGCCGAGGGTAATCCCCGCACCGAGGTGTTCCACAGTGCCGACGGTCTCAAGGAGTTTGTAAAATATATCGATGCAGGCAAACAGCCTCTTATCGAGGATATTATCCACCTCAGCACCGAGAAGAACGGTGTGCCTATCGAGGTGGCAATGACCTACAACACTGACTACAACGAGAATATCTATTCTTACGTAAACAATATCAATACAATTGAGGGTGGTACACACCTCACCGGTTTCCGCCGCGGTCTGACCACAACCCTCAAGAAATATGCCGACGATAATCACCTGCTCGACAAGATGAAAATCGAGCTGTCCAAGGAGGACTTCCGCGACGGTCTCACCGCTGTAATTTCGGTTAAAGTGGCAGAACCGCAGTTTGAAGGTCAGACCAAGACCAAACTCGGTAACAACGAAGTGTCCGGCGCCGTGCAGAGCTCGGTGAGCGAGGCACTCCGAAACTACCTCGAAGAGCACCCCGCACAGGCCAAGGTGATTGTAAACAAGGTGAAACTGGCAGCCGAGGCTCGTCACGCAGCCTACAGCGCCAAGATGAAGGTGCAGAGCCGCTCGCCGTTGGGTGGTGCCGGTCTCCCCGGTAAGCTTGCCCCCTGCAAGAGCCGTATCCCCGAGGATTGCGAACTCTTCCTGGTCGAGGGTGACTCGGCAGGTGGATCGGCAAAGGGTGGCCGCAACCCCCGTTTCCAGGCTATTCTCCCTCTTCGCGGTAAGATTCTAAACGTGGAGAAGGCCAACGACAGCAAGGCTCTCAGCAGCGACGAAATCGTGAATATCTACAAGGCACTGGGTGTGACCATCGGTACCGAAGAGGACCCCAAGGAACCCAACATGAGCAAGCTCCGTTATCACAAGATTGTGATTATGACCGATGCCGACGTCGACGGTGCTCACATTGCTACACTGCTTATGACATTCTTCTATCGTCGCATGCGCCCCATCATCGACAACGGTTATCTGTACATCGCAACTCCGCCGTTGTACAAGTGCCAGATTAAGGGTAAGAAACAGCAGCATGCCGAGTATGCGTGGAACGAACAGCAGGTGCAGCGTTTTGTCGACGACAAGTGTGGCGGCGACCGCAACAAACTCGTGCTGCAGCGATATAAGGGTCTTGGTGAAATGAACCCCGAGCAGCTGTGGGAAACAACCATGGACCCCGAAAACCGCATGCTCAAGCAGGTAACGCTGGTGAATGCAGCCGAGGCCGACCGCACATTCTCGGTGCTTATGGGTGAAGAGGTAGCTCCGCGCCGCGACTTCATCGAGGCTCACGCCACCTACGCCAACATCGACGCCTAAGCCCCGCTAATCGGCAGCCTGTCAGTAGCGCGAAGCTGTTTCCGCCGCATTTGCGTCCTTCCTTCAGCCGCGCGTAGCTGTTTCCGCAAGGGGCTGTGCCCCGCTCTGCGGCAGCCTGTCAGCCGCGCGAAGCTGTTTCCGCAAGGGGCTCTGCCCCGTCTATCGTTCGTTAAGAAGCTTTTCGAAAAGCGAGATATACTGGAGAGCAACCTTTTGCTCTCCAAACTTTTCTGCCACCGAGCTCCGCATCCTTTCGCGGATTTCGGTGGCTTTTTCTGTAGTGGCAAGGGCTTCTGTGCCCCACATGATGCCGGCAGCCATCTCGGCGGCATTTTGGCTTTTTTCGGTGTGGAAGGGGGCGAGGTAGCCGGTGCTCAGGTGCTCTATGATATCGGGCTGGCCACCGTGGTTCAGGGCGACGGGGAGGCACCCCCATGCCTGCCCTTCGATGAGGGTGCCCGGGAGTGTTTCCCACTCGGAGGTGGAGAGCACCATGTCGCAGCTCTCGTAGATAGAGCGGATGTCGCGGGGTGCCACGCGCCCGAGGTGGGTGTGGGGGATGGCTACGCCACTGAGCGCCTCCGGGTTTTTCATGGTGCCAAAGGTAATGAGCTCCAGGCGCGCGGCTGCTTCGGGGTATTCGCGGGCGAGGATGCGGGTGGTCTCGACCAGCGTTTCGTGCCCTTTGATGGGGTCGTCGATGCGGGCGGCGCCAAAAAGGAGGCGCAGCTTCCCCTCGGGCCGTGGGGGGAGGAGGCTTTTTCGCCCTTTGGGCTCACACTGAACTAAAAGCTCTGCCATGAGCGGACGAACTTGCTGCGGATGAGGATGAGGGGCGGGCGCGGCTTGCGGACGAGGGGCGGACGCGGCTTGC
>QLIP01043181.1_pt1 | contig 12554 bp, 9 predicted proteins | sample 1769771 | NCBI WGS metagenome assembly QLIP01 (sample SAMN09428762, study PRJNA476227) | Gut metagenome, whole genome shotgun sequencing project. | isolation source: cecum | host: Rhizomys sinensis | place: China: Jinsha town of Minqing, Fujian Province | collected 2013-09-23
ATATCTCGCAAATCTTAATAAAAAATAAGTTTAAACAACTTCTTCTGAAAAATTGATGCTGTCAAAGATGTTTCGAGAAACAGTATTTGAATGCAACTATAGTTTACAGATGTAAAATTACATAAATAAATGCAATAAAAAAAGCGCTCCCCAGAATTAGGAAGCGCTTTTAGGAAGCAGAGGTGCCAAGCAGATTCGAACTGCTGTGAACGGTTTTGCAGACCGGTACCTAACCACTCGGACATGGCACCCTTTGTTTTACGATGCAAAGTTACGCCATTTTTTTTAAACTACCAAATTTTTGGACCGTTTTTTTAACTATCTTTGCATTAAAATCAGTATCCATATTAAACTATATAATGCAAATGAAGACTAAACTTGCTGTGACTCTTATGTTTCTGTGCGTTGCAGCACCAATCTGCGGAAAGAAAAAAAATTCTGCGTCAATGCCGCTATCGTCAATGCCGCTATTAGGAAACAAATATGTTCTGGAGCGTGTAATAGAGGTCCCGGGGAGGCAGGGGATTGCTGTGGACAGTAATTTTTATTACATTTCAGACACAAAAGTTTTATATAAACTTAATAAGAAAGGGGAGGTTCTGGCGGTAAACAAACAGCCGTTTCAGCACCCCGAGGTCGCCAACCATTTCGGTGATATAGACGTCCACAACGGTGAAATATATTGTGGGCTGGAAAAATTTGAGTATGGACGAGGATACAATATAGCAGTTTCAATTTATGATGCCAATACTCTTGAATGGAAACGTGACCTGCCGTGGACTCCCGAATCGGGGCAGGTGGAGGTGTCGGGAATTGCTGTCGACAAGAAACGAGGCAAGGTGTGGATGTCCGACTGGGTAGACTCACGTTATGTATATTGCTATGATCTTGCCACAGGTCGATATCACACGAAGATGCAATGCGCACCGACCCCATACTGGTGTCAGGGGATAACTATCGCAGATGGAAAGATGATATTTTCGGCCGATGACGGCGAGGCAGACTATAACCTTCCCGATAATCTTTATATAGTTGATTTGCCTGATTTTCCGTATCGCGGACTCAAGGATGGAGAGGAAGTGGTAAAGGATACCCCGTTTAGTGTTAAGCTTACCCCAAGCGGAGCCCCTGTGATGCGAAAGGGGAAGATAGCATCCGGAGCAGAAAAGGGGCGCCTGCGCCACTTCCGCGAGATGAGCGACTTTAAACGTGCCGGTGAAATTGAGGGGGTGGCCATAGACCCGGTAACCGGCGATTTACTGGTTCTCAATAACCGTGGCACTAAAATAGTATTGGGTATGAGTCAGGGACCGATCAAAGAGGAGGGGTATGACCGTGAAATACATGAGCTGTATATTTATCGCAAGGTTCGTTAGCAAAGAATGAGGAAGAAAGCGTAATAAGATAGCAAGTCATCGATATTACTGCTTTGTCGAGGAGCAATCTTCGCAGGGGAGTGTCACAACCGACACATGTATATTGCGTCCGAATCGTGCAATGAGTGCGTGCTCAATTTCGCTGGCAATGCGATAACCCTGTTCGATGGTCAACGATGGAGAGACAAGGATTTCAGGGTCGAAGATCAAGAACGGTCCGCTTTTGCGGCATTTGAGTCGCTTGATTCCGATAACACCCTTTTGAGCACGTACAATACGTTCGGCTTCTTCAGCATCGTGCGAATGTAGGGAACCGTCCATTAGCTCGCGGAAGGCCGGGAAAAATAATCGGAATGCCGGGATGAGAATGAACAGAACAATAACGAGTGAAGCACAGGGATCGAGGACTCTCCATTTCTCACCAAGGAAGTGAGCGAGCGAAACACCGATAAGAGTGGCGAATGAGGCAAAAGCATCACTGCGATGATGCCATGCCGCCGATACCAAAGCATTGCAGCGAGTGCGTTTACCGGCAATGCGGTAGAATCGGAAAAGGAATTCCTTCCCGATTATGGCAAATATGATGGCCAGCACAGCTAAAAAGTCGGGACGCGGAAGTACCTCCCCCTGCATATAGGCATGTATTGATTCTATGGCTTCGATAGATATGAATATGGATGCCGAGACAAGTATCCCTGACACAAGGAGGGCAGCAAAGGTTTCAAACTTGCCGTACCCATAGGTATAGCTTTTGGAAGCACCACGAAATGATATCCCCACAAAAGCAAGCATAATGATGTCGGTGCCGACGTCGCCTATGGAGTGAAAACCGTCGGCAAAAAGGGCTTCACTTTTGCCAAAATATCCGAATGAAAGTTTGATGGTCATCAGCAGAAGATTAACCAAACAACCTATCAATACGACCCGTCGGATTTGACGGGCTTCTTTCACACCGTGGAAGTCAAGCAGACCGGCAAGGTTAATCTGATGCGCGTGGTTATGTTTCATATCTATATTCGGGTTATTTATAGGAGTTTTTTATTGCGGCTTAATTTAGCTGGCACTAATAGGGTATTTCCTGTTAGGTTATTTCCTGTCAAAAACAGTGTGACAACCACTGATAACCGCAGTGCAAAGTTAGTGAATTTATACCGGTTTTCCTATTCTTATTTAAAATGATTCTAAATAAGAAGAATCCATTTTCTATCTTTTTAAAACTATTTTCATTGAGCATTGTTTAACATTGTATAGAAAATGAAATTTATTTTAAAGAATATTATGAAAAAAACGTATAAATTTGTCGGAATCTCTCTTATTGCACTGGTATGCGTCTCTTGCGGCAAGAAGGCACAGGATAATGCAGCGGTTGCTGATACGCTGCAGAATGTAGTTACTTCGGTGATTGACAGTGTGGAAAGTGACAATGGAACCTCTGTTGACGGAGTAAAAGTGAGCGGAGCAGAAAACCCCAAGAGTGGGGAAGGAGAGGTGCTGACCGACCTTGTCAACAACGGCAAGCCGACCGTGATAGACTTCAATGCCACATGGTGCAAGCCATGCCGCACAATGACTCCAATCTTCCATAAATTGGCATCCGAGATGGGAGAAGAGTATAATTTTGTGTCGATAGATATAGATAAACGACCAGAATTGGCTGCAAAATATAATGTTCAGGCAGTTCCTACGTTTATATTTTTAGATGCGGATGGAAAAGAGGGAAACCGTATCACCGGAGCTGTACCGGAATCCACGCTGCTTGATGAGCTGAAACACCCGGTCTGGAAATAAGCCGGACAAGATAGCCCCTAAGTATTAATCACAAAAACGGGGAATAATCTAAGGCTCCCTGCAGGTGCAAAACCTAAACTGTTGCGACGGTTCTCCGCTGAATTGAGTTTCAGCGGGGAGCCTTGTTGCAATTTCCACTGTATGAATAATTAACAACAATAACAAACACTTAAAACAACAACAGCAATGGCAACAGCAAAAACAATTGCAGCGGTCGAATCGCTGCGCGACAAGAGCTGGGCACGTTGGACAGCGTTGGGTCTTTTGGCCTTCGCCATGTTCTGCTCGTACATCTTTATGGATGTATTGTCGCCAATCAAGAATCTATTGCAGAGCACCCGCGGTTGGGACTCGACTGCGTTCGGAACGATGCAGGGTTCGGAAACATTCCTTAATGTATTTGTATTCTTCCTTATCTTTGCGGGTATCATTCTCGACAAGATGGGTGTCCGTTTCACCGGTGTCCTATCGGGTGTTGTGATGCTTGTGGGTGCCTGCATCAACTGGTATGCACTTACCGATGCATTCCTTGGCAGCTCGCTCGATGTGTGGTTTACCAATCACCTTAATTATATCCCCGGTTTTGATGAGCTCGGCATCTCACCCTTCTATGAGGGTATGCCCGCCTCGGCCAAGTTCTCGGCCGTAGGGTTCATGATTTTCGGTTGCGGTGTTGAAATGGCTGGTATTACCGTGAGCCGCGGTATCGTAAAGTGGTTCAAGGGTCGCGAAATGGCACTTGCCATGGGTTCTGAGATGGCACTTGCACGTCTTGGTGTAGCAACCTGTATGATTTTCTCCCCCGTGTTTGCAACACTTGGTGGTAACATAAGCGTGGCACGTTCGGTAGCATTCGGTGTAGTACTCCTTATGATTGCCTTGATTATGTTTATCGTTTACTTCTTTATGGATAAGAAGCTCGATTCGCAGACCGGAGAGGCAGAAGAGAAGGATGAACCCTTCAAAATCTCAGACCTTGGCAAGATTCTGTCAAGCTGGGCATTCTGGTTGGTAGCTCTTCTCTGCGTTCTTTATTACTCGGCTATCTTCCCCTTCCAGAAGTATGCAGTAAACATGCTGCAGTGTAATCTGACCTTTACCGATGTTGATCCCACATCGTTCTGGGGTGGTGACAGTGTAGCAGTATGGCAGTATATCATCATGCTTGTGGTGGCAGTAACATCGTTTGCCAGCAACTTTGGCAAGAACAAGGGTATGCGTTTCGGTTTAATGACTGTAGCGGTTGTCAGCCTTGTGGTTTACTGCTGGATGGGATATATGCGCCAGAGTGCATCAGCGATTTTTGCAGTGTTCCCTCTTCTTGCCGTAGGTATCACACCTATCCTGGGTAAGTATGTGGACTACAAGGGTAAGGCAGCATCGATGCTTGTGCTGGGTTCGCTCCTTCTCATTGCCTGCCACCTTACATTTGCATTTATCCTGCCGCAGTTCAAGAGCAGCCCCATCGGGGGTGTGGTGGTAGCATATATTACCATCCTTGTACTTGGCGCATCATTCTCGCTTGTTCCCGCATCGCTCTGGCCCAGTGTGCCGAAGCTTGTAGATGCCAAAATTATTGGTTCTGCTTATGCTCTCATCTTCTGGATTCAGAACATCGGTCTCTGGCTCTTCCCAATGCTTATCGGTAAGGTACTTGACAGCACCAACCCCGAAATCGTGAGTCAGCTTGCAGCCGGCACTATCACTCCGGCAGAGGCATCGGTTCAGTATAACTACACTGCACCGCTTGTGATGCTTGCCTGCCTTGGTGCCGTAGCGCTTGTTCTTGGACTTGTGCTTAAGGCTCTGGACAAGAAGAAACATCTTGGTCTTGAACTTCCGAACGTGACACCCAACGCAGAGGTGTCTGAAGCTGAAGTTGAAGCAGCCGAGGCATAATCCCCGATAACCATGGCTTTTATCTCTAAAAGCGCAGTACGATTAATCTGGAACATATTGCTGATGGCAGCAGCGCTGACATTAGTAGTGTTCCAGGTTGTCAACGGTGCCGAATGGTGGGATTATCTGCAGAGTCTGCTGCTGTTTATGGCAGCCTTTTGCGGACTTGTATCGTGGCTTGTGGCTCGCATTAATGTCCATTCAGCCAAACAGCTCACCACAATAGGTTATGTATTTACCTGGCTGTTTATCCTGTCGGTGCCCATAGTGGACTGGCTACTTAAGAAATAAAAAACAGGATGCCGTGTCTGAGCATGGCATCCTGTTTTGTTTTTGTATATGTGGTGGTTAGTGTCTCTATTACGAGAAATCTGTATTAGAGAAGGGGGAGAAGTTTTTCTTCGAGAGCTGCGAGCGATACGAGACCTACGCTGCGGTCTACAACCTTACCATCTTTGAAGTAAAGAACGGTGGGGATGTTGCGAACGCGGTTTTCGGCAACGATTTCATCGTTTTCGTCGATGTTGAGCTTACCTACGATGGCTTTACCTTCGTATTTAGTAGCAAGTTCTTCAACGGCAGCGCCGAGTTTAATACAGGGACCGCACCAGGTGGCCCAGAAATCGATAACTACAACCTTGCCAGATTCGATGGCTTCGCGGGCAGTAGCGTCTGTGAATTGTAATGCCATAATTTATAATTTAGATTTAAAGTTGTTGTTGATATTCATTTTCCAGAGGAATTTGCAGGTGCAAAATTATTCCTCGGCAGTGGAGATTCTGAATTTTATCCCAAAATTAGTAAGAATATCTATAAATTCCCTATCAATTGAGATTTTTTTGCGTGCATGCAGCGAAATTAATTGTCTGGTATCGGGATCGTATATTCTAAAATATACCGATCCGGGGCGCTCTTGCGAGGCGTAACTCATTATGGCTTGGAAGAATGCCTGATCGTTATACCTGAAATCGAGGTCAATTACAATCTTGTTGGCAACTCGGCCGAGTTTGCCGTCGAGGGGTGAGACCTCGTCGATGTGCATGTCGGTGCGCGACGGGTCGAATCGCCCCGGTGTGATGTTAATTTTGATGAAGACAGGTTGCCCCACGGTAAATTTGTCCTTGTGCTGATTATGGTTCATCCCGAACAGCGGTATTTCAACCTTCCCTGAGAAGTCTTCGATTTCGACAACAGTAAATTCATTACCCTTGCGCGACATTCGTGTTGTGACCTTGGTAATGAGTCCACCCATTGTAATGAGTCCGGGTACGGAAGATTTCTCTTTGAAGTCTTCGCACGAAGTGTTGCAACCGTATGTCAACTCCATAAAGTAGGGGTCAAGAGGGTGTGCCGAAAGGTACATCATGACCATATCCTTCTCTTTTTCGAGCAGAGCGAGGCGATCCCATGCCGGTGCGTCGGGGAATGGGGGCTTGTTGGTTTCGATAGGTTCGAGGTCGCCAAAGAGACTCATCTGCAAAGAGTTCTTATCGTTCTGTATGCTCTGCCCATATTTGACAAGTTGGTCGGAATATGTAGAGTCGAACATCGGGAATACAAACATTTCGCGACGCATATCGAAGCCGTCGAAAGCCCCGGCCATGGCAAGGTTTTCGATGGCACTGCGGTTGCATGCCGACAGGTTTACCCTCTCCACAAAGTCGTAGATATCTTTGAACGGACCACCTTTTTCGCGTGCGTTGATGATTGCAGTCACTGCATTGGCTCCCACACCCTTAACGGCAGCGAGACCGAAGCGTATGTCTCCCTGTTTGTTAACGGTAAATTTTTCACCCGATTCATTTACGTCGGGACCCTTGACAGGAATACCCATGCGCCGGCATTCGTCCATAAACTTTTTAAGCTTATCGGTGGCGGTTAGGTTTCGGCTTAACACACCTGCCATATATTCGGCTGGGTAGTGAGCTTTAAGGTATGCTGTCTGGTATGCCACCCACGAGTAGCATGTAGCATGACTCTTGTTAAACGCATATGAAGCGAATTTCTCCCAGTCGACCCAGATTTTTTCAAGAGCAGCTTCGGGGTGTCCGTTGGCCATCCCCTGTGCCATAAACTTCTTTTTGAGTTTCTGCATCTTGTCAATCTGTTTCTTACCCATAGCCTTACGAAGCATATCGGACTCACCGCGGGTGAAGTCGGCAAGCAGACGCGACAAAAGCATCACCTGCTCCTGATAGACAGTAATGCCGTAGGTCTCTTCGAGATACTGCTTCATGATAGGGATGTCGTATGTAATCGGCTCCTCGCCATGCTTGCGGCGGATAAACGACGGGATATAATCCATCGGGCCCGGACGGTAGAGGGCGTTCATGGCAATGAGGTCCTCGAATGTGGTGGGCTGGAGGGCGCGGAGGTGAGTCTGCATACCTTCGGATTCAAACTGGAAGGTAGATGTGGTGTTACCCTTGCAGTACAGGTCGAAAGTGAGTTGGTCGTCAAGGGGGATGTGGTCTATGTCCACATCGATGCCGCGGGTGTGTTTGATATTGGCTATCGCCTCCTTGATAATGGACAGGGTTTTAAGTCCCAGAAAGTCCATTTTGATAAGTCCGGTATCTTCAATCACACTCCCTTCATACATGGTCGAGATAACCTTGGTGCCGTCCGAGTCGGTGGTCATTGATACAGGTACCCAGTCTGTGATGTCGTCACGGCAGATAATAACGCCGCAGGCATGCACACCGGTGCCACGGATATTCCCTTCAAGCTGCTCGGCATATTTCAGAGTCTCACGTATCCCTTCGCTCGGATTCTGCTTTTCGGCGGCAAATTCGGGTGCGTAGAGGAGACAGTTTTTGATATTGATTTTGGGTGACTTCCCGTTTACTTCCGGGAGTCGATCGGGGACGAGCTTTGCCAGTCGGTTGGATTCGGACAGTGGTACCTCGAGCACCTTGGCGACGTCCTTGATCGCCATCTTGGTGGCCATTGTCTGATAGGTGATGATATGGGCCACCTTCTCTTCGCCATATTTTTCGGTTACATATTTAAGCACCTCATAGCGTCCGTCGTCGTCAAAGTCAACGTCGATATCGGGGAGCGAGATACGGTCGGGGTTAAGGAATCGCTCAAACAGTAGGTCGTATTTTATGGGGTCTATCTGTGTGATACCCAGGCAGTATGCCGCTGCAGAACCGGCCGCTGAGCCACGCCCTGGTCCGATGCTGACACCGAGTTTCTTTCTACCAACGTTGATGAAGTCCTGTACGATAAGGAAGTAGCCGGGGAAGCCCATGGTCTTCATAATATACAGCTCGAATTTTAGACGCTCCTTGACTTCGTCGCTGAGCGGGTTGCCATACCGTTCAATGGCACCCTCCATGGTGAGCTTTTCAAGGTAGTCGGCTTCAAATTTGATGCGGTATAACTTGTCGTATCCCCCGAGGCGTTTGATTTTTGCTTCAGCCTCTTCCTGCGAGAGAACAACGTTGCCGTTTTCATCCTGAGTGAACTCGTCAAACAGATCCTTGTGAGTGAGTCGCTGGCGGTATTCCTCCTCAGTGCCAAACTCTTTGGGAATGTCAAAGAAGGGCATGATGGGGGCATTGTTGAGCGAATAGAACTCAACTTTATCAAGAATTTCCTGAGTGTTTTGAAGAGCCTCTGGGATATCCTTGAAGATGTCGTACATCTGCTCGGGGGTCTTGAGCCACTCCTGCTTGGTATAGTGCAGGCGTGGTTCATAAAATGATTTTTGCATCGACACGCAGATGAGTCGGTCGTGAGCTTCGGCATCGTCTTCGTATGTGAAGTGCACGTCATTGGTGGCAACAATCTTGATGTCATTCTTTCTGGCAAGGCGTATCAGATGTTCGTTGACCTTGGTCTGCTCTTCAAACACGTCGTAGTTGGCGTTCGGTTTGTTGGTTTTGTGACGCTGGATTTCGACGTAGTAGTCTTCGCCAAATACACTCTTGTACCACAGCATGGTTTCTTCTGCCTTGTCGAGGTCGCCGCGCATGATGTGCTGCGGAATCTCGCCGCCAAGGCATGCCGAGCAGACAATAAGTCCTTCGTGATATTTGGCAAGGTCATCGTGGTCGGTGCGTGCATGCGAATAGAACCCTTCGGTCCAGGCGTGGCTTACAAGTTTTACGAGGTTGTGATAGCCGGTGTTGTTCTTGGCAAGCACAATCAGGTGGCGTCCGCGGTCGGTCTTGTCGACCTTTTCGAAGCGTGAGTTGCGTGCTACATACATTTCGCACCCGATGATGGGTTTGAATTTTTCCTCGTCGGGTTTCCCTGAGTTTTTCTTTTCTACATAATTGAAAAACTCTTTGATACCGAACATGTTGCCGTGGTCGGTGATGGCAATGCCGCGCATCCCGTCGTTGATGGCTTTGTCCACCAACTCGGAAATGGTGGCCTTACCGTCAAGCAGCGAGTATTGAGAGTGAACGTGAAGGTGAGTGAATGATATATCTGACATTGTGAAGTTCCGTTTTGGGGGATAGGATAGGTCGCCGTTTAACTGCCATCGGAAGCAGCATGCGGACAAGTTGCAAAGTTAGTCATTACAAGTTTTTTTTCCAATAGTAAATTTATTTGATTTTTAAACTAATTATTTTTAACTTTGTCGATATATACTCAACGAACCTAATAATATCATGACAACAGACATTGAGCATTGCAAGATTCTGCTGGGCAATGAATGGCCCAAATACCCCTCGTTTGCTGAGGGGATACGCCGTGCCCCCGACCGAGGGTACACTTTGACTCCTGAAAACACAAAAATCGCTTTGCGCAACGCTTTGCGCTACCTCCCACCGGAACTTCACGCGAAGGCTGCACCTGAATTCCTGGATGAGCTACGCACCCGCGGTCGCATCTATGCCTACCGTTTCCGTCCGGAAGGGAATCTGAACGCTAAACCAATTGATGAATATAAAGGGAAGTGTCTGGCAGGCAAAGCCTTCCAGGTAATGATTGACAATAACCTCTGTTTTGATATCGCACTTTATCCGTATGAGCTTGTGACTTATGGTGAAACCGGTCAGGTGTGTCAGAACTGGCTGCAATATCACCTTATTAAGAAGTATCTTGAGCAGATGACCGACGAGCAGACGCTTGTAATCGAATCCGGTCACCCGCTGGGTCTGTTCCCCTCAAAGAAGGATGCTCCCCGTGTCATTATCACCAATGCGATGATGGTGGGTATGTTCGATAATCAGAAGGATTGGCATGAGGCTATGCAGATGGGTGTGGCAAACTATGGTCAGATGACAGCCGGCGGATGGATGTATATCGGCCCGCAGGGTATTGTTCATGGAACATTCAACACTCTTCTAAATGCCGGTCGCATGAAACTCGGCGTGGCTCAGGACGGCGACCTTCGCGGTCATCTGTTTGTTTCGTCGGGCCTTGGAGGTATGAGCGGTGCTCAGCCCAAGGCGGCAGAGATTGCCGGTGCGGCTGCAATTATTGCTGAGGTGGACCTTTCGCGCATCATGACTCGCAAGAATCAGGGTTGGGTGGCAGAAGTCACCGACTCTATCCCTGAAGCTTTCGAACTGGCTCAGAAGGCCATGGACGAGAAGAAGTCTATCTCTATCGCCTATCACGGCAATGTGGTTGATTTGCTTGAATATGCTGTAAAAGAGGGTAAGCACATCGAATTGCTCAGCGACCAGACATCCTGCCATGCCGTATACGACGGCGGTTACTGCCCTGCGGGTATCAGTTTTGAGGAGCGCACACGTCTGCTGTCGGAGGATCCTGAAAAGTTCCAGGCTCTTGTCGACGAGACTCTTCGTCGTCACTACGATGCCATCAAGGCTCTTGTAGCCCGCGGCACATACTTCTTTGACTATGGCAATGCATTTATGAAGTCGGTTTATGATGCCGGTGTCAAGGAGATTTCGCGCAATGGTGTGGATGAGAAGGATGGATTTATTTGGCCTTCGTATGTCGAGGATATCATGGGTCCGATGCTGTTTGATTACGGTTACGGTCCGTTCCGCTGGGTATGCCTTAGCGGCAAGCATGAGGACCTTGTAAAAACCGACCGAGCTGCAATGGAGTGTATCGACCCTGACCGCCGCGGACAGGACCGCGACAACTATAACTGGATTCGCGATGCGGAAAAGAATGCTCTTGTAGTTGGTACACAGGCTCGTATTCTCTATCAGGATGCTATGGGTCGCCTTAAGATTGCTCTTCGCTTCAACGAGATGGTGCGTAATGGGGAGGTGGGTCCTATCATGCTCGGTCGCGACCACCACGATGTAAGTGGCACCGATTCTCCGTTCCGTGAAACTTCCAATATCAAGGATGGCTCCAATGTGATGGCTGATATGGCTGTGCAGTGCTTTGCCGGCAACTGTGCCCGCGGCATGAGTCTTGTGGCTCTTCACAATGGTGGAGGTGTGGGTATCGGCAAGTCCATCAACGGTGGATTCGGTATGCTTTGCGATGGCTCGGAGCGTGCTGACGAGATTTTGCGTCAGGCTATGCTTTGGGATGTAATGGGGGGTGTGGCTCGACGCAGCTGGGCCCGCAATGAGAATGCCCTCTCAACCGTAAAGGAGTGGAACGAGACCCAGGCCGCAAACGGGTTCATGATTACCGAACCTTTCCTTGCTGACGATGCTCTTATCGACTCGCTTGTAAAATAATAGCAAATATTTCTGCCTCGGACTAGTGACGGTTCCGGCACAAGTGCCGGAGACGATGACAAATCGGAGCTCTCCGCCTCGGCTTATGGCCGGGGGGGGACAAATTGGAGCTCTCCGCCTCGGCTTATGGCCGGGGATGACAAATTGGAGCTCACCGCCTCGGCTTATGGCCGGGGTATATGACAGACACTTTTGTTTGGAATCGTGGATAAGATCCGGTCTGGCAGATTAAATATAAACCACTATAATCAGCTAAAAATCAGATGAAAAAAATTATAGAGTGCGTACCCAACTTTTCGGAGGGTCGCAACAAAGATGTAATTAATGCAATTACTGCCGAAATCGAAAAGGGTGGGGAGGTAAAACTCCTTGATGTGGATCCGGGTGAGGCTACAAACCGTACTGTTGTGACTTTTGTTGGTGAGCCCGAAGCGGTAATCGAGGCTGCTTTGCGCGGCATGAAGAAGGCTGCCGAACTCATCGATATGCGCCAGCATCATGGTGCACACCCGCGTATGGGTGCTACCGATGTGTGCCCGCTTATTCCGGTTAGCAACATTACTCTCGAGGAGTGTGCAGAACTTGCCCGCGAACTTGCCCGCCGTGCTTCGGAGGAACTTGGCATCCCATGCTACTGTTATGAGGCAGCTGCCTACACTCCCGAGCGCAAGAATCTTGCCGTTTGCCGTGAAGGTGAGTACGAAGGGTTGCAGAAGCGCATGGGAACAGAGAAGGATGGTCCCGATTTCGGAAACCGCGTGTGGGATGAGAATGTGGCCAAGTCGGGTTGCACCGCAGTGGGAGCCCGCGACTTCTTGATTGCTGTGAACTATAACCTCAATACAACGTCCACCCG